>Ga0194116_10000093_pt1 | contig 175803 bp, 171 predicted proteins | sample TA2MahsurfametaG_4_FD_148617 | JGI IMG/M metagenome (GOLD analysis project Ga0194116, IMG submission 148617) | Freshwater microbial communities from Lake Tanganyika, Tanzania - TA2015008 Mahale S9 surface | ecosystem: Environmental > Aquatic > Freshwater > Lake | place: Tanzania: Lake...
AGGTGGGCAGCGGTGTCGGTATGCACGAGGCGACGCTAGTGGCGGGTGCGAAGGGTTCGGTAGTGCTGCTGCGCACTACGGTTGTCGCCGTGTCGAAAACCCCCTTTGTTCCCAGAGACATGCGTAACGACCCGGGTGTGACCCACGACGTGATTGCCGTGGGCAATGCGCTGGTCGACGTGATTGCCACACGCGACGACGACTTCGTGGCCTCGATGCAGATGAAAAAGGGGTCCATGCAGCTGATCGACAGCGACCGTGCGTTGCAGCTGTATTCGGCGCTCGACGGTGCGGTGCAGATGAGCGGTGGCTCGGCGGCCAACACCACTGCGGGTATCACCAGTTTCGGTGGCACGGCGGCCTTCATCGGCAAGGTGGCCGACGATGCAGTGGGCGACGTGTTCGGCCACGACCTGCGGGCCATTGGCGTGACGTTCGTAAAGCCGTTCGGCGGCAATTCCATTCCTACGGGACGGTGCATGATCGTGGTGACCCCCGATGCACAGCGCACGATGAACACGTACCTGGGCATTTCGTCGTTGCTGTCGCCCGACGACGTCGATGCGTCGGCCATTGCATCTGCTGCGTTGCTGTATCTCGAGGGCTACCTGTTCGACCTTGACGAAGCAAAGACCGCGTTCCGCATTGCGGCAAGTCATGCGCATGCGGCGGGTCGCCAGGTGGCATTGACGTTGAGCGATTCGTTCTGCGTCGACCGGCACCGTGCCGACTTCCGTTCATTGATTGCCGACGGTGTCGACGTGTTGTTCGGCAACGAGGCCGAACTGTTGTCGCTGTACGAAACCGACACCTTTGAATTTGCAGTTGCACAGTCGCGCCGCGAGTGCACGGTGGCAGCCATCACGCGCAGCGAACACGGTTCGGTTGTGGTGACACCCGACGAAGTGATTGCGGTGCCGGCCAAGCCCGTGGAACAGGTGATCGACACCACCGGTGCGGGCGACCTGTATGCCGCCGGGTTCTTGTACGGCTACACGCGCGGCTTGCCGTTGGCGACGTGTGCCGACCTGGGGCACATTGCCTCGGCCGAGGTGATTTCGCACGTGGGACCGCGGCCGTTGGTGTCGTTGGCGTCGCTGATTCCCGCGCTCTGATAGGGCGGCGTTTGCGCCGTTAGCCTGACGAACATGGAACTCACCGTTCTCGGCCAAACAGTTCGACACCCCATCGACCACGTCGAGGTGTTTCCCGCGCCTGCGCATGTGACCAAGGTGCGCTTCACCACCGACGAACTGAGCTCGGTGTGTCCCGTGACCGAACAGCCCGACGTGGCAACCGTGGTCATCGAGTACGTGCCGAACGAATGGTGCATCGAGTCAAAGTCGTTGAAGCTGTACCTGTGGCGCTTCCGCGACATGCCGTTGTTCGCCGAGGCGTTGGCCGCCGAGATTGCGAACGAAGTGATGGTGACGGTGAAGCCACGTCACGTGAAGGTGTCGTTGACCCAACGCCCCCGCGGGGGCATCGAGGTCTTTGCCGAAGCCGAGCGCAGCGCTGAATAGCGCTGAGCGCAGCGCCTAGAGAATTCGCACAGACCCCTTGACGGGGTCGACTTCGACGGTGGTGCCGTCGCGGATGTCGAGCATTGCGCGTGGCGCTCCGACGATTGCCGGGATACCCAGTTCGCGGGCGATGACTGCGGCGTGGCTGAGCGGTCCGCCTTCGGCGGTGACAAGCGCTCCGGCGAACCCAACGACCATGTTGTAGGCGGGGGTGGTGCAGGGCACGACGAGGATCTCGCCCGGGGCAAGTTGGTCGATGGCGGCCTCGGGTGTGGTGGCGAGGCGTGCGGTGCCCGTGTATGCGGTGGTGCCGACGCCGTAACCGTTCAGACCCGTTGTTTTTGGTGTGCCATCGAGGCCCAGTTCGACGACGATCTTTTGGATGTAGCCGGCGACGTAGGCGAGACCCTTCGGAAGAATGTCGAGGGGCGGCACGGGCTCGGGGTTGCCGAGTTTGCGCGGTGCGTCTTCGATGTTCACGGTCGTGCGCCACGTTTGTCGGGCTGCGAGATCGTCGGCGCCGGGTGAATTGTCGGTGAGTGCGCTGTTGATTTCTTCGGGCGTAAGTTCGAGTGCGTGTTCGGGTGAGTGAGCGAGGCCACGTGCCCGCATGCGGCGACCCAGTTCCAAGAGGGCACGACGAACGAGACCGAAGGGCCATTCGAGGGTGACGGGGCCGTTTTCGTCGCGAAGGTCCATCGCGTCGCGTGCTTCGGTAAGGAAATGGTCGAACTCGGGGCGATGTTGTTCGGGGACGCGCATGCGCATGGCATCGATGCGTTGCTGCACGACGGCCCGGCGTTGTTCTTCATCTCCCTTGTGGAGTGGTGCCGACATAATGCGGGTGAAGAGCACGTCGGGGGATTCGCCGAGCGTGAGACCATCGATGTCGTAACGCGAGATGATCATGTTGCCGCGACGTTCGAGGAACGCATCAATCGCCTGTGAGGCCTCGATTGAGATGTTGCGGATGTCGTTGAGATTGTCGGGGCTCTTTACTGCGTCGACGACGAGCTTCCTGATCGCACCCAATTCGTGACCGGCAGCGGTTGTCGACGGTGAGGCGCCTTCGAGTAGTTCAAGAACATCGTTCGTGGTGAAGCCCCATTGGCTTGTCGCGAAGAAGAAAATGCCGATCGCGCCGAGGTCGAAGTTGTGCAGGTAGATGTGGTCTTCGAAGCACTTCCGACCGTGTTCGATCGTTGAGTTGACGTATGCGATCAGTGCGGCATCGTCGAGTGTTGCAGGATCGACCCGCTGAATTTCGAGGTTCTGCGCAATGTAGGTGTCGCGCAGGCCGCCCGGGCGGTGCCATTCTTTCGTTTTTGCGCGCCACGGCGGATTGGCAATGGTTTGCTCGGCGATCTTTGCGCGACGGCGCATTTCCGGGTGCAGCTTTGTCGCCAGTTTGAGAACGGGGAGCGGGGGAAGTTTCTTGGGCGGCTTGTTCGCGCCGATGAGAGGAAAGACGCGCGAGTAGAAGAGGCCGTTGACCTGACGAAACTCGAGCGAGCCGAGCGGCGCGCCGAGTTCACGAAACCCACGCCCCGTTCCGATGCCGGTGCTGGGGATCTGCATGTGAATGTTGATCGGTGTTGCGGGGCGGTTGACGTGGGAACGGTCGAGCGACCATTCGCCCGGCCCGGGTGCAGTCCATGTGAGCGTGTCTTTCGGATCGCGTGCCACGGGCTCACCTTAGTTGCCATTTGACAACTAACATTTCGCACGTGGAAACCGAGGTCGTCATCGCCGGTGCGGGGCCCGTCGGCATGGCGCTGTCGATTGCGCTGTCGAACCTTGGTGTCGCCAACGTGGTTGTCGAGCGTGGGGCCGGTGTGCATCCGTTGCCGCGTGCCGCCGTGATCGATGCCGAGCTGCACCAGGCGTTCATCCTGCACGGACTGGGCGATGAGTTGGCCCCCCTGCTGACGCCCATTCGGGCGGCCGACTACGTGGATGCAAACGGCAAGGTGTTGGTGGGTGGCGACGTGTCGGGGATCCGTCTCTTCGACGATCTTCCTTCGGCGAGTTTCCATTTCCAGCCCGAGATTGATGCGCTGTTTCTGCGCGAACTACGGGCGCGTGGTGGTGGCTTCATGCCCGAGACGCCGTTCGTCGGAGTCGAGCAGAGCGTCGACGGTGTGCGGTTGTTGTTGGAAGACGGTCGTGCGGTGTCGGGGCGATGGCTTGTGGGTTGTGACGGGGCGTCGAGCACCATTCGTCGGTCAGTCGGCATCGACCACGAAGACCTGGGCTTCGAACAGGACTGGTTGGTTGTCGACACGCGCATCCACGACCGCGCGGGTTCCGGTCTGCCCGATGTGGCGCGACAGATCTGCGACCCGATGCGTCCCGTGACGATGATCAGCTGCAACCGCGACGTGTACCGCTGGGAGTTTCAACTGCAGCCCGGTGAAGACCCGAAAGAGATGAACCAACCCGGGAACGTGTGGAGTTTGTTGTCGCCGTGGGTGAATCCGTTGATGGCCGACATCATTCGTTCTGCGTCGTACCGCTTTCACGGTTTGGTTGCCACGACTTTCCGTGCGGGCAACGTGTTTCTTGCCGGAGATGCAGCACACCAGATGCCGCCGTTCATGGGACAGGGTTTGAACTCGGGTTGGCGCGATGCGTTCAACCTGGCGTGGAAGATGCGCTGGGTGCGCGACGGCCTGGCCGACGATTGTTTGCTCGACACCTACGACCCCGAGCGCATTCATCACTCGCGTGTCACCGTCGAACGTTCGATCGAAGCGGGACAGTTGATCGACCAGTTCGCCGGTCGCGTGAGCCATGGCATCAAGCCGGGCAAGGCCTACGGAAGCGGCACGGCACGGCCGCGTTACGAGGCAGGTGCGGTGGTGGGCGATCACCCGCGCACGGGCACCGTGTACGACAAGTGGCACCTGATCGGCGGCGATGCGTCAGCGTTGACGCACATGACGGTGGTGTCGTCGAACCGCGGTGTACCCGCGTTACCCGCGCGTGGATTGTGGCGTTCCGTCGCGTTGTCGTCGGCCGACTCGCTGGGGGCGGATCACGTGGTGGTGCGGCCCGACGGATTCATCGCTGCGGTGTGTGACGATGCATCGGTGGATGCGATGCTGCGCGAACTGTGTTCGCGCATGTGCGTCTGATCAGCACTTCAGGCCGTTCACCGTGCTGATGCTCAACGGCGGAGGCCGTTGACGATCACCCACGCCGCTTCGTCGGCGAGGGTGTCGACATCAATGGGGCCGTCGGCTGAATTGAACTTTGCCGACAGTGCATCGAGTGTGAACAGCGCGGCTGCACCGTGCGCAATGAGGAAAAAGGCGGTGCGCACCGCAGTGGGCTTGATGACCTTTTTCTTGGCGAGGTCGTCCATCAACTTGCGAATGGGCGCGAGCGACGGCTGCACGTACTTCTTGTAGATGTGGTCGAGGTGCCAGGAATCTTCGAGGCCCTCGTTGTTCATCAACCGGTTGAGGTACGGGTGCTTGCTGGAAACAATGAGAAAGGCCTTGAATTGCGACTGCAGTTCACCGAGCTCGGAGTCGGGGCGGGGAAGGGCGCGCAGGTGCTCGCGGATTTCCCGGAACATGGTGCCGAACTCGTGGTCAATGACCGCCTTGTAGAGGTCTTCCTTGGTGCCGAACCGTTGGTGGATGGCGCTGTGGCTGAGGCCGAGCTCACGGTTGAGCGATCGCAGCGACATGCCGTCGTAGCCGTACGTTGCGAACATTCGCAGTGCGGCCTCGAGAATCTGTTGGTCGGTGTGCAGCTTTGGCCGACCGCGACCAGCCGTCATGCAAGCCCTCGCTTTGCTCGGGCTTGGGCAATCTCTTCCATGTCGGGGATGGCCATGAAGGCTTCGTTCGGGCCGGGGCCCCAGGCTTCGACGGGTGCGGGGGCGTCGGGCGAACCCCAGTCGGAGCGGCGCACGTTGTTGGCCCAGTGTTCGTCGTCGTTGATGTGGTCCATGTCGGCGAAGAACTCGAACATGTTGCCCGAGGGGTCGCGCATGTACCAGTAGATGTTGGAACCGAGCAGATGTCGGCCGACGCCGATGATGTGCGAGTCGGGGTTTTCCTTCATCACTGCGCTTCCGTTTTCACCGACGGCGTCGAAGTCGTCGACTTCGAGTGCGTAGTGGTTGAGATAGCCGACTCGTGCGCGGTGAATGAGCAGGTTGTGGTGGTCGGTTTCGACGCGGCCGAAGGTGCCGCTAGAGCCGGCGAACTGGTCGCTGATGCGGTAGCCGAGACCTTCGAAATAGAACGCGTTCGATGCCTTGATGTCGGGCGAGCCGAGCACGACGTGGCCGATGCGGCGTGGCGGTCGGCGCTTCGACGGGTCGATGGAAGCGGTGCGCCTGTTCCAGCGCGTGCGTTCGGTGGGTCTGTTGCCGGCGTGCGGGCCCGAGTCCCTGACGGGTGTGGGTGCGCCGACTTCGATGCGGATGACGTGGCCGAGTACGGGGTCGGTGCACTCGAGGGTGGTCGAGGTGGTGCGTGAAGTGACACCGATCGACTCGAGGCGTTTCGCGATGTCGGCGATGTCGCTTTCATCGACGCACGACAGGTGCATGGCCGAGAGGTGGCGATGGTCGCCTTCCTTGATGGTCATCACCGTGGCTCGATCTGCCGTGCCGTACACACCGTCCGATGTGCGGATGAAACCGTGGCGTTCCCAGAACGCGCCGAGCTCGTTGGGGTTCTTGACGCTGAGTTCGATGTCGAGGAAACCGTTGAGCGCCATGACTAGCCCTTCTTGGTGAGAGGCAGGTTGTGGTCGCCGACGCGCACGCACTTGTTCGTCATCGTGCCGACGCCGTCGACGATGGTGGTGACGATGTCGCCGTCGCGCAGAAGTTTCTTCTGTGCCGCACCGACGCCCGCAGGTGTGCCCGTGAAGATGACGTCGCCGGTGTTCAGTGTGGTGATGTGCGACAGGTATTCGATGAGGAATGGAATGCCGAAGATCAGATTCGCCGATGTGTCGTTCTGGCGCTCTTCACCGTTGACGAGACACTTGATGGCGATCTTGTCGCGGTTGGGGAGTACGTCGGGTGACACGGCAACGGGGCCGATGGGGCCGAAGGTGTCGAACGACTTGCCGAGGTCGAAGTGCGGCGGCTTGCTGGCCATCTGTACGGGGCGGTCGGACACGTCTTGTCCGGCAGTGATGGCAAAGACATGGTTCCACGCGTCGGCCTGCGAGATGTCCTTGCCCGGTGTGCCGATGATGACGACGATTTCGCCCTCGTAGTCGACGCCCTCGCTGCGCAGTTCGATGTTCGAGTTGGGTGCGCAGATGCACGACGAGAACTTGGCGAACACGACGGGGTTGTCGGGCACTTCCATGTTCGACTCGGCGGCGTGCGTTTTGTAGTTGAGGCCGATGCCGAACACCTTTTGTGGTGTGGGTGACGGTGCACCAAGCTTCGCTGCGTCGATGGTTCCCTCGGGGGTGCGGCCTGCTGTCTTTTTCTGCAGGTCGTGGAGTTTGTCGCCATGGGCGAGCGCGGCTGCGGGGTCGCTGGGAATGGTGCCGCCGCTGAGTGCTTCGAGGTCGTGGAAGTTGTTTCCGTCGACGAGAACTGCCCGACCCGCGTGGTTTGCGAACGTGAATGCCATGGTTATTTGCTGCCCTTCCGTGCTGCGTCTTCTTTGTCCATTGTGTCCCACACCTCTGCAAGGGTGCGCGAGGCGCTGACCGCGACCGGCCAGCCCGCATAGTGCGCGACGTGAGTGATCATTGCTTCCAACTTGTCGCGGCTGATGCCGAGATTGCGTGCGCCGCGGAAGTGGAGGTGTTGCTCGGCTTCGCGTCCGGTGGCAACGAGAACGGTGCAGGTGATGAGCGAACGTTCCTGCAGTTCGAGCGTCGGGTCTTGCCACACTTCGCCGAACAGGTGCGCGACCGTGTGGCGCGCAAGGCTTTTGTGGATGGCCGGTGTTGCGGGGCCGCCGGCGAAGAGTTTCCCGGCAAGTTCACGGCCTGCGGCAATGCGCGGGTCGGGCTGGTCGTTGCTCATGTCGTCTCCCTTGGTGGGCTTGCGAGTGAATTACTAGACAACTGACAATGTAACAGGCGAAGACCGCCCAACTTTCCGGCGTGCGTGGGTGGTTTGTCTACCTACTGGTTGCGGCCGCGCTGCATGATTTTGTCGCGGCGTTCGGCCACGGCATCGGCGCTGAAGGCGCGCTTGCGCCATGCCTTGGCCTCGGCGGCCTCGGTGGCCCATGCATCGGCGTCGGTGGTGGTGAGCGAGTAGGTGTTGCGGATTGCGCGGACGCCCGACTGCTCGTTGCCGATGATGTCGAGGGCAATCTTGCGTGTGAAGGGGATGAGCTCGGCGTGGGGCACCACGTGGTTGACGAGGCCGAGTTCCTTTGCCTCGTGGGCGTCGATGAAGTTGCCGGTGAAGCTCATCTCGCGCGCGCGACGAATGCCGATGGCCTGGGGGAGAAGCACCGACAGACCCCAGCCGGGCATGACGCCGACGCGGGCGTGTGTGTCACCGAACTTGGCGTTTTCCGAGGCGATGAGGAAGTCGCAGTTGAGGGCGAGTTCGAATCCGCCGGTGACGGCGACGCCGTTGATGGCACCGATGAGCGGCTTGGAGAGTTTCGGGAATGGGCCACGCACACCGTCGGAGTTCGCAGTGCCGTCGGCGCCGGTGCCGCCGAGCAGGTTGCTCGACGGGTCACCGAGTTCCTTTAGATCGAGACCCGCAGTGAATGCCGGATCGGCACCGGTGAGGATGATGACATCGACGTCGTCGTTCGCGTCGGCTGCCCTCATGGTGTCGTTGAGCAGGCGCAGGAGCTCACTGCTCAGCGCATTGCGTGCGCCGGGGCGGTTGAGCGTGATCGTGGCGATGCGCTCGGAGATATCAAGAAGGACGACCGAATCATTGGACTGCGTCATGTGGTCATGTTTGCAGGTCGGGTGTCTCGGGCGGAAAGTAGGAGAAGGCGAGATCACCCAACTTGACGAGCGTCGAAGCGATCCAACCGCCGAGGGTGCCGAAGTGGTCGTCAAGAATCGTGCTCGAGCCGTCGGCGAGAGTTTCCTCGGAGAGGTCATAGAGACCCTCGTAGGTGATTTCGAGTGCGTACTCGGTGCGGCCCATGCCGTCGATCAGGTGGCTGATTTCGGTGGCGAGGCTGGCGCGCTCCATCGCGGCGTTGCCGATGGTGGGGCTGGTGGCCGGTGCGACCGTGAGCACGAGGGCATGGTCGGGCATCGACGAGATGCGCTGGGCGCGGAAGACGATTTCGATTTCGATGGCGGGCAGGTCGACCAGTGTTTCCTCGAGGTACCAGCGCCGGTACATGGCCTGGCTCCACGAGGGCCAGTCGAGGGTTATGTGGGCAACGACTCGCGGTGGTGAACCCTCACCCGGCAGGCCGTAGCTGGTTTCCCACGTGAGGTCGCCGAGGAGAACGTCGGACTGGAAATGCTCTTCGAAGGCTTGGCGTTCGAGGAACGCTCCCTCGAAGGCCTCGCGCAGCGCTCCGATGGCATCGGTAAATACGTGATCCAACATCCCAACCGAAGCGTAGCGAGGTGCTGCTGGCAGACTGTCAGCCATGAGCCTGGTCCTCCTTGACAAGTCCGATGGCGTTGCGACGATCACGCTGAACAACCCCACTGAGCGCAACACGCTGACCGCGCCGATGGTCGCCGAGATCATCGCTGCGATGGACAACATCGAGGCCGACGAGGAGATCGGAGCCGTCGTGGTGACGGGTGCCGCACCCGCGTTTTGCGCGGGTGCGAACCTCGGCAACCTCGCCGAGGCAACGGGTGACAGTCTCAAGAACATCTACGAGGGTTTCCTGCGCATCGCGTACAGTCCCATTCCCACGTTGGCCGCGGTGAACGGCGCGGCAGTCGGCGCGGGTATGAACCTCGCTCTTGGTTGTGACGTGCGCGTGGCGGCGCGTCGCGCGAAGTTCGACACGCGGTTCCTTCAGATCGGCATTCATCCCGGTGGTGGTCACACATGGATGTTGCGCCGGATCGCCGGTCCGCAGGCTGCCATGGCGTCGGTCGTCTTCGGTGAGATTCTCGACGGCATCGAGGCCGAACGCATCGGCTTGGTGTGGAAATGCGTCGAGGATGATCAGTTGCTGTCCTACGCGCACGAAATGGCCGCACGTGCCGCATCGCGACCGCGTGAACTGTTGAAGGTCACCAAGCGCACCATCCAGGACATGGCCCACGTCTCGGAACACCCGGCGGCGGTCGAACGCGAACTTGACCCGCAGGTGTGGAGCACCCGCCAGCCGTGGTTTGCCGAAATGCTCGCCGCGCTGCAGGCGAAGATCACGAAGAAGTAGCCGTCGTCGTGAGACGCGTGTCCGCAACCTTCGTCGGCGTTCTGGTTGTTGCCCTGTTGGCTCCGCTGTCGGCGATCACCGCCTCGGCGCGACCCGTGCCGGGTGCGACGTCGTCGTACATCGTGGTTCTCGCCTCGCGGGACGACATCGATGCCGTGTCGGCAGACGTGGTGCGGGCCGGGGGTGCGGTGACGGCGGTGTATCGCTGGGCCGTCGGGGGTTTTTCGGCCCGCTTGACTGATGCCCAGGTTGCGACGTTGCTGGGCGACCCGCGGGTCGACAGTGTGTCGCGCAACAAACGGGTGCGCAAACGCGGGTCCTCTCCCGTCGGTGGCTCGGCCGCTGCGCCGGCGCCGCAGGAAGAAGCTGCGTACCAACTCGACCGCATCGACCAGCGGGCGTTGCCCCTCGACGGTCGCTTTGCACCGCCGGGCACGGGTGAAGGCGTGCAGATCTACATGATCGACACGGGCGTGCGCGCGACACACGTCGATCTCGCGGGTCGCGTCATTCTCGGTCTTGACGCGGTGGGAGGCGACGAGCGTGGCATACCCGCGATTCCCGCCGACGATTGTGACGGTCACGGTACGCACACTGCGGCACTTGCGGCGGGAAGCGAGCACGGCGTGGCGAAGAAGGCGACGATCGTGGCCGTGCGTGTTCTCGACTGTTACGGCGAGGGTGACGTCGACAGTGTCATTCGCGGTATCGACTGGGTGATACGGCACCATCGGTCGGGGAGTTTGGCGGTGGCGAATCTGAGCCTGGGTGTCGAGGCCGACGAGGATTCACGGCCGATGGACCTGGCCATCGTCGACCTGATGCTCGACGGCATAGTGCCGGTGACTGCGGCGGGAAACGACGGCCGGGACGCCTGTGAGATCTCGCCGGGCCACACGCCCGAGGCGTTGAATGTGGGTGCGACGAACCAAACCGATGAACGTCTGGCGCTCTCCCTCGGCACGTCGAGCTACGGGCCCTGTGTCGACGTTTTCGCCCCGGGCGTACGGATTCGCTCGGCGGGGATCGCCAGCGACACGGCCGAAGAGACCTTGACCGGTACGTCGATGGCTTCGCCACTCGTCGCCGGATACGTGGCGCTGATCGGTGAGGCCAACCCGACCGCATGTCCCGAAGCAGTGCACGAGGCCGTGACGGAACGGGCGACGAAGAATGTCCTGAAGAATCTGGGTGCCGGATCACCAAATCAGATGCTGAACGTCAGTGACGTCGGGGCTCCCCGCGAGACGGTTCCGGGAACGCCGAGTGCGCTGGTGTCGAGCGCGCTCGCCGATGGAATCGTGGTGTCATGGGACCCTGGTTGCGATGGCGGCCTCGGTGCAGGTTCGACGAGTGTGCGGGTGTACCGCGACAGCGAGACGACACCGATACGCACGATGAAGGTTCGTGCGGCGACGAGTGTCGTCGTGCGTGGGCTCAATCCTGATTCGTCGTATCGCGTCAGCGTGCGCCGCAGCACGACGATGGGCGTCAGTGACTGGTCGGAGAAATCGGTTCCCGTCAAACCGTCTGCCGTGACCACGGGCGGCAAGGTACGCACGTCAACGCTCGTGTATTCGACTGAGGCGAAGGTTCGCGGCAACTGGACGGTTGACGAGACACAGAAGTGGAATTGTCGAGTGTTGGGCGGCGGGTCGCGCCTGTGGTTCATGCGCAGTGCGCGATGCGGCGTGTCGATCGTGCCCGCCTACACCAATGTCGCGGTGGGGAGAACCTTCACCCCCGCGGAGTCGGATGTGCCAGCGGGAAGCGGATCCGGTCGCCGCATGGTGTACGACCGCGGTTCGCGAAGGCTGTTTGCCATCGATGCAAACGACACCGTTCTCCGCAGCACGACGGTCGTCGGAACCGCACCACCACCTGTAACGGGGCGTTACAAGTTGGCGCGTCGGGGCCCCGGTTTCGTCGCACAAAGGGGTCCGGCGGTCGTCGAGTTTCGTGAGATCGTCGACGAGTTCGGCCCCGAATCCCTGGGATCGGCGGCCTCCAGTGGGGCGGTCTTCGTGCCGCCGCCCGACGGGAAGTGGTTCCGGTCCTTCGTCAAGGGCACGAACCTACTCGTCATCGTGCAGTGAGCTCCACGTGACTTTTTTGTGCGTAATGGCGAATGCCCTTCACAAGTCGGCGCCGCGGGGGTACGTTGCGAGTCGAGGAGCTTTCACTCCGGTTCATCTCTGAAAGGAGACCCGATGAGCAAGCGTCATCGCAGTCAAGAGACTGTCCCGCCTCCGCGTGTCGAACTGCGCGCGCATGCCCACAACGAACGGCACCGAATGCATGCCGAATTGCACACGGTCGCCGGCCTCGTGAGCAACGGCGTCGAACCTGACGACGTCCACGAGCCCGGCCAGGCCTGGCGTGTCGAGGCTCACCACAACAAGGAACGCGCGCTACAGAAGAAGGGTCGTGCGGCAAAGCGCCACTGGAAGACGAAGGACTGGAAGCGCCGCAAGGTGTTGCGCAGGCAGCGCGCGCAGGCGTTCCGCCAGCTCGCCGACTGACTCGTCGTATCGGGTTGGTCAGGCCTTGCCCGTGGCAAGCCACTCTGCGGTGAGTTCGCCGCGCCTCGTCATCCATTCCTCGGTGGTCATCGCAAAGCGGTAGTGGTCCTCCCATAGACCATTGATCTCGAGGAAGCGTTCGGCCAAGCCCTCGTTGCGGAGTTCGAGTTTCTCGACCACCCGCAGGCTGTTCGTGTTGCGCGGGATGATGCAGACTTCGATGCGGTGCAGATGCAATTCGTCGAAGGCGAACTTCAACAGCACCGTGACCGCTTCGGCGACGTAGCCGTTACCCGCGCGTTTTTGGTCGATCCAATAGCCGACGGTCGCACACTGCATGGCGCCACGTATGACGTTGTTCAGGTTGACCTCGCCGCAAAAAGCGTTGTCGACGAAGAGCCCGAAGGCGTACGAAGTGCCCGTCTGGCGTTCCCGCTCGCGGATGTTGCAGCGTGCGGCAAAGATGTCGCGGTCGTTTGCAGGATCCGGCTGCGTGATGGGGCGCAGGGGTTCCCACCTCAACAACCAGTCGGCGTTGTGCTTGCGGCATTCGGCCCACGCCGAGAAGTCCTGCGCATTCAGCGGTCGCAGGACGACCCGCTTGCCGTACAAGCGCAGGCCCACGGCGCCGACGGCGCTCGTGTTGGAGGGGTGGTGGGCGGCGTTCATCGGCGGAAGAAGTCTCGCAGAAGGTCGGCGAGGCCGTCGCCGGCGGCCAAACGTTCCGCTCCGTGCCTGGCAACGACGGCAACCCCGTCGGCGAGCGCCGCTGTCGACACGGTGATTGAGGGCAATTGCAGTTTTCTCAGTACGGCGACGAGCACGCAGCATCCCCCGACGATGATGTCGGCGCGGTCGGCAGGAAGTCCGGGATTGTGCACCCGGTCGGCGAGAGTCTCGGTTGCGAGCGTGCGGAAAACATCTTCTGCTGCATCCTTGGTGAGTTCCATGCCATGGAGGGTATTTGCGTCGAATTCATGCAGACCGAGTTCGACCATCGCGATCGTTGCGATCGTGCCCGCGATGCCGAGAAAACGCTCACAATGTTCGACCTCCGGGATCTCGCGCACGACATCGTCGATTTCGTCGACGACGGCGCCGATTGCATTGGTGAGTTCCTCGGGTCGCGGCGGGTCGTGTTCGAACATGCGCTCCGTGAGGTTGCGCGCGCCGTAGGGGATGCTCACCACGCGCGGAGTCGACCCCGGTGCACCGACGCTGAATTCAGTCGAGCCTCCACCGATGTCGATGACGGTGAGGGGCGATGTTCCGAGTTGCGATTCGAGACTTCGCTGTGCACCGACGAAGGCGAGTGAACCCTCGCTGACGCCGTCGATGACGGTGATACCGCAAGCGAGTGTCGCTGACGCCGCGGAGAGGAATGGTGCGGAGTTGTTGGCCACCCGCACCGCCGCGGTCGCAACCGCGCGGACGTCGGTAATCGAGTACGTATCGAGAATCGACCGAATTTCTCCGAGGCGCCGGAGGGTGGCAGCGACCGAATCCTCGGCGAGTCCCCCGGCATCGGTGATGCCCAACCCCAACCGTGTAACGACGCTGTCGCGGTGCAGCGTGTCGTCACCATCGAGGATGAGCAACTTCACCGAGTTGCTGCCTATGTCGACGACGCCGATTCTCCCGTGCTCAGACATGACGCAATTCGGGGGAGTATTCGATGCGTTGCGCGACCCATTCGCCAACCGGGTCGTTGCCACCGGCGAGCCACCAGGCAAAGTGTGCGTGGAGGCACTTCACGCCGCGGCGCGTGCCGGCGACGCCCGCCGAGGGTGCGGGACCCGTGTGGTGCTCGGGGAGATCCGCGCTGCGCAGCGCGGCGTACTCATGGTGCGCGGCCTCGAGGACCGCCGGATCAATGTCGGCTTCGGCCCGGTCGACGCCACCGGCGGCTTCGAGACGTGAAACGGCGGCATATTCACCCTGGCCGACGAGCCAAAAAAGGGTGGGCATCGGGGTTCCGTCGGCGAGCAACGGCGCATTGCGCACGACCACGGGGTCGCCGTCCGCGCGGCGAACCACGACTTCGAACTCGCCCTGGGGGGCACGACCGAGCAATTCAGTGATGCGAGCGACGTCGGCTTCTGTCGCCATGTGGTCTTCCCAAGCGATCAGAGGATCGCAATGAGGAGGAGCACCAAGGCCACGACACCCGCAACGACGGGAAGCGCGCGCTTGACGATGGTGCCGCCCGCAGCCTCGATGAGGTTGATCGGTGCAACCTCGGGGGCGTCGATCTTGCGGACCACGGGCTGGCCGGAATCGGCTGTGGGTGTTGGTGCGGGCGCCGGTTCGGCTGCGGTGGGTTCCGAGGCGATGAGGTTGTTCAGGTTGTCGGAGAACTGCGCGAGCAGTTTGTCGCTGACGTCGGCGAGTGCTCCACGTCCGAATTGAGCAACCTTACCGGTGATCGAAAGGTCGGTGTTGACGTTGACCTGCGTGGAGGCTGCGTCGATGACCGTGAGCCGCGCGGTGATGACCGCCGAGGCATTGCCCTTTCCGCCGGTGTCGCGGCCTTCACCTTTGAGCACGACCTTGTAATTGACGTCGTCCTTTTCGACGAACGACGCCTGGCCCTTGAACTGGGCCTGAATCGGGCCGACCTTGACCTTGACCGCACCGCGGTAGGTCTCACCCTCGACCTCTTGCAATTGCGCACCCGGAAGGCAGGGCGCGATGCGCTCGACGTTGGTGAGAACGTTCCACGCCTCTGCGATGGGCACGGGGACGGTGAAGGTGTGATTCAGGGGTTCCATGATTCGAGGTCCTCGATCGTGTCAATGTCGGCGGGGGTACCCACGCAGGGTACTTGCTCGACCAGTTCGGGGCGACTGGAGATGAGGTGACGTGCGCCAAAGTCACCCGTTTTCGGCAGGTGTTGCCACCCTTCGCGGCGGATGAGGGCGGGCGTGCGGGTGGCAGAGCCGGGGTATGTGGCGACTGCGATGGTGGCCTGCGATGAGGCCACGGCGTGCCAAGCGGCGGGGTCGATGAAGGGCTGGTCGCCGAGACCGACGATGACAGCCTCGGCGCCCAGAGCGCTCGCCGCATCGATGCCGACGGCGAGCGAGGTCGCCTGGCCTTGGGCCCAGATCGGGTTGTCGACGACGAGTACGTCGGCGGGTAGCGGGTCCAGTGCCACCGCACCCGAGACAACCATGACGTGATCGATCGGGGCGCCCTCGGCGATTGCCGTGCGGACCGACGCAATGGTGTGGTCGATGATCCGCGTGCCGTGCAAAAGCGAGAGGAGTTTGTGGCCTGGGGCGTGGAACCGCGAACCTGCGCCGGCGGCAAGGATCAGGGCCACAATCACGGCTCAAGCCTGCCCCGAAAGTGTCAGGACCGCCACTTTGCGTCGGTAGTTTTGTTCTCGTGAAACGGGGGTTTCTGCGCCGTGAGAGGGTCCGGCAGGGATTGATCGTTGTCGCGCTCGTCTGCGCCGCGACGGCCGCTTCCGGTGCCTCGCGGGTGCATGCCGGCCGTGGTGCTGTCGTCGTTCCCCCATCGCTGCTGCAAACGACGTGGCGTTCACCCCAGATGATGACGAAAGAGGGCTTGCCCCGTCACGACGTGTTGCTCAATCGCGCGGTCGAAGCGTTGGCGGCATACGAGGCGTCCATTGCATCGAGCGACCCGAAGATCCTGAATCGTTATCAGCGTGCGCTGGCCGAAGTCGTGTCGATCGTTGCCGCACGAACGTTCGTGTCGCGCAGCGAGATGCTCGCGGCCTGGCAGACGACGTCGTCGCGGCACCAGAAGGCGATTCTCGTCGGCATGACGACTCTTGGAACCGGCTATTTGTTCGGTTCCGACGATCCCAAGAAGGGTCTCGACTGTTCAGGTCTTGTTGCCTTCGCATGGGCGGAGTCAGGGGTCGGGTTGCCGCTGAAATCAGACCGACAGATCGACCGCTCACGCGAGGTGTCGCGCGAGGCGGCACGGGCCGGTGACATCGTCGGCTATCCGGGCCACACGATGATCTATCTCGGTGTGGGTGACATCGTGCTGCACTCCGCGCGCCCGAATTTGGGTGTGCGTGTGGGGCCGATCAACTGGAAGGAATCGAGGAATATCAAGTTCGCCGACCCGCTACCGGTCGACTAGTTCGTGTGAATCGGGCCGCTGGAATCGCGCAGTGACGGCGCGTTGCGGCCGGTGCGGCGTGCGATGATTTCCGCACAGATTGAAATGGCGGTTTCTTCGGGGGTGCGTGCGCCGAGGTCGAGTCCGATCGGTGACATCAGTCGCGCAAGGTCGTTGGGGTTCGTGACCCCGGCTTCGGCGAGACGTTCGAGACGCTTCGTGTGCGTCTTGCGCGAACCCATCACGCCGACGTAACCAACGCGAGTGGCCAGTGCACCCTGCACGGCGGGAACGTCGAATTTTGCATCGTGGGTGAGGATGCAGACTGCGTCGCGGGGCCCGAGTGTTTTGCCCTCGGCGGCGAACAGGTCGCCCGGCCACGACACGACCACGTTGTCGGCCATGGGGAAGCGGCGGCGTGTGGCGAAGACTTCGCGGGCGTCGCACACCGTGACGCGGTATCCGAGAATTTTCGCGACTCGGGCAAGTGCCGCGGTGAAGTCGACCGCACCGAAGATCCACATTTGCGGGGCGGGCGCAAAGCTCTCGACGAACACCTTGACCGTGGGTGTATCGACGAGGTCCTCGGGCGTGGTTTGGCCCTCGGGTCCGTAGTGGCGGACACCCGTGGTGCCCGCCTCGAGTTCTCCGAGGGCGTCGCGCACGACGATGCGGTCGAGTTCGGCGTTGCCGAGCGAACCGCCGGGTGTCTCGCCGGGGGTGATCAGCATCGTCGCGCCGGTGTGTGGTCCGTCGATGACGGTGGCAACGGCGACGGGTTCGTGCGAGCGGATGCGCGCATCGAGAATGTCGAGTGCGGCGGTTCCGGCTCGGGTGCCGATGAAGTTGTCGGCGGGCTGGATGAATAGGTGAATGGTGCCACCGCACGTGAGACCGACCGCAAAGGCCTCATCGTCGGAATATCCGAACGTGACGACACGGGACGGGGCATCGCCGGCGAGGATGGCGAGGGCCTCGGAGACGACGGCGCCCTCCACGCAACCACCGCTGACAGAACCAACGACCTGGCCCGAGGCACTGACGGCCATGGCGGCGCCGGGTTCGCGTGGCCCCGAGCCCTCGATGTCGACGACGCGTGCGATGGCAAAGCGTTCAGCGTTGCGGCGCCAGGCCGCGAACTCGGGGAGCAGATCGCGCATGGGAGCAAGTGTACGGGCGTCAGTCGAGACGTGAGATGGCGCGACAGAGACGGTCGAGTGCGTCGATCGAATGGCCCTCGACGAAGTCGTCGACGTGTGGCAATGCGGCGGCCATCCCCTTGGCGAGCGGGGCATAGCCTTTGGTCACCTTCAGGGGGTTCACCCAGATGGTGCGGAACGCCGCGCGGTGGAGACGCTGCATCTCGGCCCCGAGAAGTTCGGGATCACCGCGATCCCACCCGTCGGAGAGGATGACGAGGATTGACCCACGGGCGAGGCCGCGCACGCCCCATTCGTCGTTGAACGTGCGCAGGCAGTCACCGAGGCGCGTGCCACCGCTCCAGTCCGAGACGTTGCGTGAGGCCCGGGTGATTGCCTCGTCGGGATTGCGTGTCGAGAGTTCCTTCGTCAGGCGGGTGAGGCGCGTTCCGAAGGTGAATGCCTCGACGCGCTGGCGGCCGGCCACTGCAGCATGCACGAAACGCAGGAAGGCCCGCGAGTAAGGCTCCATCGAACCGGATATGTCGAGCAGCAGAACGAGCCGGCGTAGTTTGTCGTCGGGCTGCCGCCAGTGGCGTCGAACGGGCTCGCCGCTCGAGCGCAGCGATGCGCGAACCGTGCGACGCAGGTCAGGGATGCTGTGGGTGCCGCGCGCAGAACGCAGCCGCAGCGAGCGACGGCGGGGGCCGGCGAGTCTCAGGCGCGTCATCAATTCTCGCGCCAGGTGCATTTCGTCGTCGGAGTATTCGGCAAAGTCCTTTTCGCGCAGCGTCTCAATGGCCGACCACCGCAGGGTGAAGGTGATGTCGGCTTCGTTCTGCGTCGTCGAATCGCTGTCGGGGGCTTCCTCGCCGTCGTCGGTGGCCAATGCAATGCGAATCGTCTCCGCTGACTCTTCCGTCACGTTCGCCGAACGTGCATCCCAGAAGACGGCAAAGGCCCGGTCAAAAGTCTCGAATTCCTCGGGGCGACGCACCAGCGTGGCGCGGCCCGACCAGTACACGTTCTTGCGCTCGCCCAGGCCGAGCCGGTGCAACGCGTCGACGAAGGTCACGACGCTGTCGACCGGGGCGACGATGCCGACACCGCGCAACACGCGCGCAAAAGCCACGGCCATCGCCTCGGCCTCGTTGGGCGAGGCAATCGAATCAGCCGTGGAAGGCGCCACGTTCGAGAGCCTGCTTGACGAGAGCGGCGACACCGGTCTCGCGCACGCGCTCAAGATCCTCGCGGTATTTCAACACGGTTCCGAGGGTGATTTCGACCACCTCGTCGTTGAGCTCCGTTGTACCGAGACGACCGAGCGCAGTGGCCCAGTCGATCGTTTCTGCGATACCCGGCGGTTTGTACAACTGCAGTCCACGCAACGTCTCTACGGCGCCGGCGACCTGGCGCGCGAGGTTCACGCCGACCCCGGGAACGCGCAGTTTCACGATCGCAACTTCGCGGTCAAAGGTCGGGTGCTCGACCCAGTGGTACAGACAGCGTCGCTTGAGAGCGTCGTGCACGTCGCGCGTGCGGTTGGAGGTGAGGATGACGACGGGGGGATTATCGGCCCGGAACGTGCCCAACTCGGGCACCGTGATTTGAAAGTCAGAGAGCACTTCGAGGAGGTACGCCTCGAACTCGTCGTCGGCGCGGTCGACTTCATCGATCAACAAGACGGGGGACGCTCCGGTCGTGGGTTCGATCGCGCGCAGCAGGGCACGCTTCAAGAGGAACTGTTCGCTGTAGAGCTGTGATTCGAGAGCCTTGGTACCCGCCCCGGCTGCCTCGCCCGACGCCTCGGCGGCGCGCAGGTGCAGCAACTGGCGGGCGTAGTCCCAGTCGTACACGGCCTGTGCCGCATCGATACCCTCATAGCACTGCAGGCGGATGAGTTCGCTGCCGCGCGCTTCGGCGAGCACCTTGGCCAGTTCGGTCTTGCCCACGCCGGCTTCACCTTCGAGCAACAACGGCCGCTGCAACGTCAGCGCCAGGAACACCGCGGTCGTGAGACCTTCGTCGATCAGGTAGTCGTGGGCGATCAGCGCGTCGCGGACGACATCGGTCGATGCAGGTGTCGCACTCAGGTAGGCCACGCGCAAAGCCTACGAGTCAAAGCCGCTTTCCCCGACTCTCACGAGTCGAAACCGAGTCCGAGACGATCAAGGGAGCGGAGCCAGAGGTTTCGTTTGCCGGTTCTGTCTTCGCGGCGCATCGACCAGCGTGTTGCCTGGATGCCGATGAAACGGAACGGCTCGGGTGGGAAGGGAAGCGGCTTGTCCTGCACGAACTTGGTCGAGGAGGCCTTGGTGCGGCGACCGTCGAGCTGATCGACCAGCACTTCCGCGCCGAAACGCGACGAGCCCGTGCCCAGTCCGGTGTAGCCCAGTGCATAGGCGACGCGGCCACCCATTGCACGGCCCCAAAACACCGTGAAGCGCGTGCACGTGTCGATGGCCCCGCCCCACATGTGGCTGAAGCGCACGTCGTCCAACTGCGGGAACGTCTCGAAGAAGTGGCGCGAGAGAAGGGCCCACGACTCGGGCCGTGATTCGAGCTCGGTGTTCACTCTTCCGCGGAAGTAGTACACCGCGTCGTAACCACCCCAGAGAATCCGGTTGTCGGCGGTGAGTCGGTAGTAGTGGAACTGATTCGGAATGTCGGAGAGACCCTGCCGATTCTTCCAGCCGATCGATTCAAGCTGGTCGTCGGTCAGCGGTTCGGTGACCATGCAGTAGTCGTAGACCGGAATGATGTAGTGGCTGAGGCGTTTGAGCAGCGGTTTGAACGCGTTGGTACACAGCGCTACCTTGCCGGCACGCACGCGGCCCAGTGAGGTCTCGACGAGCACACCGACGCCGTCACGTTCAAGGGATGTCGCCCTCGTGTCCTCGAAGATGCGCACGCCGAGTGATTCGGCGACTCGCTTCAATCCCCAGGCGAGGCGTGCGGGGTCGACGAGAGCCGCGCGTTCCTTGCGCCACAGGCCACCTACGTAGGTGGGTGAGTGAATCTGTGCCTGCATCGCCTCGCGGTCGAGCCACTCGACGTTGTGGCCAAGCGAGCGCAACTGGTGGAAGTCCTCGCGCATCTCGTCGCTGTACGACGACGGATGGAATGTCGTGGCGACATCGATGACCCCCGTACGCTCGAAGTCGCAATCGATGTTGTAGCGGCGAATCGCCGCCTCGATTTCGTTTAGGTTGTGGAGACCGAGTTCTTCGAGAACGGGAATCTCGTCGGCAAAGCGTTGCTGGGCGTTTGCAATGCCGTGGGTCAGGGACGCCTCCATGAAACCGCCGTTGCGGCCGCTCGCCGCCGAGCCCACCTGTTGGGCGTCGAGGAGAATGATGTCCCGCGACGGGTCACGTTCCTTGGCGATGATGGCTGTCCACAGACCGGTATAACCGCCGCCGACGATGCACAGGTCGCAGCTCTCGGTGCGCACCAGCGTCGGGTTGGCGTCGGGTTCGTCGGCGTCGTCGTACCAGTACGGATATGGATCCGCATCGGCGATCGCATCTAGATGACGCGGATCAATCGCCGGGTTTTCCATTTTTTCACCCCACCGGGAAACGTTTTCCCGATACCCACAGACTACCTGCAGGCCACCGAATAAGGTCGGCCCATGGATCTTGGAATTTCCGACAAAAGGGCAATTGTCGCGGCGGGAACCGCGGGTCTGGGTCTGGCAACCGCGGTCAGTCTTGCGCGTAATGGTGCAAAAGTCGTGATTTGTGGTCGCGATGAACAACGTTTGCAGCACGCAATCGATGCTGTGGGTCACGGATGTGTCGGGATTCAACATGACGTTGCGACGCATGCGACGGCGATGCAATTCGTGACAAAGGCAATCGACGCATTGGGTGGTGTCGACATTCTGGTGACAAACGGTGGTGGGCCGCAGCCCGGATCCGCTCTCGACACACCCATCGACAAATATCCCGCGGCGCTGGAACTGAGCCTGTTGTCCGTCATCGGCATGTGCCAGGTCGCCCTGCCGAACATGCGTGCGCAGAAGTGGGGGCGCATCATTGCGATCACATCGGTGTCGGTCAAGCAGCCGATCGCCACGCTGGCTCTGTCGAACACGGCACGCGCCGGTGTCACCGGGTACCTGAAGTCGCTCGCCCGCGACGTTGCAAGTGAGGGTGTCACGGTGAACTCCGTGCAGCCCGGTATCCACCTCACCGACCGCATCAAGGTCGTGTCAGGGGACACGCTCTCGGCACAGGCGCTCGGGATTCCCGCGGGCTTCATCGGCGACCCGGCCGACTTTGGTGAGATTTGCGCGTTCTTCGCCAGCGAGCAAGCGAAGTACATCACCGGGGCACACCTCAATGTGGACGGCGGCCAGTACGCCGGCCTCCAGTAAGGATTTCGGCGCGCCCAGATGCAGGTTTCGGCAAGATTTACGCCGAGAAATACGATCGCCCGAAGTGGCAATGTCAATGGAGGAGAAGAAGTGTTCATTCATAACGTGTTCTTCAAATGGAAAGCGGGCACGTCGGCGGCGGAGATCGCCCAGATGGCTGCGGCACTCGGCACGCTGCCCGGTGCGGTTCCGTCGATTCGCTCATACACGTTCGGTGCAGACCTTGGCCTTGGACAGCCGGGAGCGAGTTGGGACTTCGCGATTTTGGCTCAGTTTGAGGACGAAACAGGGTGGCGTGAATACCTCTCGCACCCCACACACGAAGCGGTTCGCGATGAGATCCTGGCTCCGCGTATTGCCGAGCGTGCGACAGTTCAGTTCAGCGTCTGAATCTCGGTGTAAATCTTGACGTTTTCTGCACCTGGGTGCGCCGAGAACCCTCGTAGTGGGACCAGAAGCGGAACGCGATCAGCACGTACGCAACCCCGAGGATCCCGTCGGAGACGAAGTGCTCACCGAAGTAGACGAGTGTCAGCATCATCAACGCCGGGAAGACCACAACGACCGGTCGCAGCCACTTTGGCATTTGTTTTGCAAAGAAAAGGACGACGATCAGCGAGAAGGCGACGTGCAGGCTGGGAACTGCAGCGACCGGATTCACCACCTCGCGGCCACGTTCAATGACTCGTGACACCGTGTCGAGGCCGAGGTGCGTCCAGCCGCGCACCGTTGGCCGCGCGATCGCATCCATTCCGCCGTCCTTTGCGACCATCCACGGTGGTGCGGCGGGAAAGACGACGAAGGTGGCGACACCGAGCAGCAAAACCGTGGCCAGACGGCGGACGTATTGCACCCAGCGGTCACGGTTGCGGGCCCACAGTGCGATTGCGATACCCATCGGCACACAGAAGTGCGTGAAGTAGATGAGTGAACCCGCCACGTCGTACCAGCGCACCGAACCGGCCTCGTAGAAGTGTCGTTGCATCCACACGTTCGGGTCGGTGCCGAAGAACAACAATCGATCCACATCGCGGGGAAGGGTACGGTTCACGGGAAAACCAATCTGGTCGGCCATACCGCGCGAGTAGTCATAGGCGAACCACATGGCGACGAACAACGAGAAGTCGCGCAGCATGAGGAACCAGTCGCGCCGCGGCCGGCCAACCGCGCCGCAAGCGAACCCGCCGAGCGCCCACGACAACACGGCGATGCGATCGGTGGGCAGGCCATAGACGAACGCCGACCACACAAAGACGACGACATAAAGGCAGAATGCGGCGACCCGTAGGTGCCGGGAATTCATCGTTGTGCGGAGACCCCGGCTACCTGGATGCTTCTTCAAGCGCACGACGCACGAGAACCGAAGCGAGGTGCTTGCGGTAGTCGCTCGTCGCGTTCAGGTCGGACTGCGGCTCGGCCTCGTTTGAAGCCTTTTGAGCCGCATCGGCAACCGATGCACCCGATGCAATGGCCGAGGCGACGCTGGAAGCCAGCACCGGAGTCGAACCCATGTTGACGAGACCGACACCAGATTCGCTGCCACGGCGCCATGCCGCAACACCCACGATCGCCCAGTCTTGGGCGCGACGATTGAACTTCTGGAAGCTCCAGCCCGCACCGTTCATCTTCGGCACGCGGATCTCGGTGAGCATCTCGTCGGGGCGCAATGCACTCTCCAAGAAGCCCTTGTAGAAGTCCTTCGCGGCGATTTCACGCGTACCCGACGCACCCTGCACGACGTAGGTCGCACCGAGGGCGAGGGTGGTCGCGGGAAGGTCGGAGGCCGGGTCGGCGTGGGCGATCGAACCACCGATCGTGCCGCGGTGACGCACCTGCGGGTCGCCAACGTGCCAGGCCGCATGTGCGAGCAACGGCACGTGCTGAGCAAGCACCGGCGACTTCTCGACGTCCATGTGGCGCGTGAGCGCTCCGATGGCGATGTGGTCACCGGCGTCACGGATGTAGGAGAGATCGGAGAGACGACCAATGTCGACGAGAACGCTGGGCGCTGCGAGGCGCAACTTCATGAGCGGCAGGAGGGAGTGGCCACCGGCGAGGAACTTTGCGTCTTCGCCGTACTCGGACACAAGGCTGATGGCCTCGGCGGCGGAGCCGGCACGCTTGTAGTCGAAGGCTGCGGGGAGCATCAGTTGCCACCCTTCGCGCATGCGAGAACCGACTGGATGATGTTGTGGTAACCGGTGCAGCGGCAGAGATTGCCCTCGAGGCCGACACGAACTTCGTCCTCGGTGGGGTTGGCATTTTCTTCGAGCAATGAAATTGCGGCCATCACCATGCCCGGTGTGCAGTAACCGCACTGCAGACCGTGGTTCTGCATGAATGCTTCCTGCATCGGGTGCATCTTGCCGCCCTTGGCAAGGCCCTCGATCGTGGTGATGTTGCAACCATCGGCCTGTGCTGCCAGGATCGTGCAGCTCTTCACGGCTTCGCCGTTCAAATGCATCGAGCAGGCGCCGCAGCTCGACGTGTCGCAACCGATGTTGGTACCGGTCAGCGCGAGATTCTCACGCAGGTATTGCACGAGCAGAGTGCGAGGTTCAATCTCGCTCTCGCGCAGTTCTCCGTTCACGGTGAGGCTGATCTTCATGGCTCCCCTTCTTGGCCCCGTCTTTGGGCGTTCCCCATACTGCCCCAAAGCGGGGGCGTTCCTGCTAGCCGACGCGGGTTTAGTCGCGTTCCAGGCCACGCAGGCCGCGGTAAGCAAACGTCAGGGTGAGTAGGGATCCGCCGGCGAGAGCCAGAACACCACCCCAGACCCCGTTCCAGGTGACGTCACCCAGGAATCCCTGTCGGGAGAGGCGCAGCACGTTGGTGGCGGGATTGACCCGGGCCACCCCGTGGAGCCAGCCGCTCATGACAAAAAGGGGCGTCTGGGCGCTCGACAGGAACATCACGAGGAAGAGAGTCAACTGCATGATTGCCGCGCCGCGCATGTCGCGAAAGCGGTAGGCGATGCCCAGGCCCCAACCCGCCGACACCGTGGCGAGGCCGATCGACGCGAGGTACAGACATCCGAGGCCGACGACCCCGCTGGTGAGACGCGCACCGAACGCGAAGCCGATGACCATCACCATGGTCACGACGATGACGGTGCGCACCCACGTCATGACGAGCGGCCCGACGATGAGCGCCGAGCGGGGTGTCGGTGACATGCGCAGGCGATCGAAGAAACCTGTTTCGATGTCGCGGATCGTGGTGAAGCCAAGGCCAACGCCGGCGAATGCCGAGCCCATGACGACGGCAAGCGGAAGGTACCAGTTGATGCTGCGATCGGTGGGAAAGCCGGGCAGTTTCGTGATGGCGAAGAACGTGCCGGAAAACGCGATGGCCTGGAAGATCGGCATGGCGAGGGTGGGAATGAACGTCGAGGGAAGGCGGCGCATGTTGCGCATGCCGCGAGCCGACAGCGCGCGCGACGAACGAAGGGCCGACAAGTGAGTGACCGTCATTGCGCCGCCACCCTTCGTGCAAGCGAGCGCAGGGCGAGTGCAAACGACACCACCATCATGCCGGCCGGCACGAGCAGCGCCTTGGCGCACGCCGAGGCCGAAAAGCCGGTGATGCACAGGTCACGGAGTCCCTCGATGAGGTACGAGATCGGGTTCACGTTGGCGATGTGGCGGTATGCGCCGCTCATCGTTTGGCGTGGAAAGAAGGCACTCGAGAAGAAGAGTGCGATGAAGACGAGCGGGAACACGCCCTGCACCGCCTCGGAGGAACCGGTGCGCAAGGCCATGGCGGCCATGAAGCCCCCAACGGCGATCGCGGTGAGGCCCCCCGACACCAACATGACGATCGCGCCCGGGACCCCGCTCTTGACGTGCAGTCCGAAGGGGATCAACAATGCGGTGAAGAACGCGGTTTGCGCCGCACCGTAGGCGGCGGCACCCATGAGACGGCCGAGGAGAATGCCGAGCCGCGACGTCGGAGAGGCGAGCAAGCGATAGAAAAAGCCGTTCTCGATGTCGGTGGCCAGTGCGGACCCGCTTTGCACCGAGCCGAACAGCACGCCCTGCACGATCGTGCCCGCGAGGCTGAAGTCGAGGAACGAATCGACCTTCGGAAAGCCCGGCAAACCTGTGGCACGGCCGAACGACGACGTGCCGAGCGCGGCGAAGAACAGCGGAAACGTGATCGAGGGGATGATCAACGCCGGTTGGCGCACGAGGGCCATGATCGAACGCCTCGACATGGCGGCCGTCTGGCGCACCGCACCCACACGAGCGGTGCGGCTGATCGTGGCGGTCACTTCTCGCCCTCGAGACGGTGGCCCGTCGCCTCGGCGAAGACGTCGTCGAGGCTGGGTTCGTTCAATTCGAGGTGGTGCACGACGATGCCCTGTTCGTCGAGTCGACGAACGACATCGGTGACGGCGCGCGCACCGGCGGTGAGGCCGACACCGAGCGTGCCCTCGGCGGTTGGGCGCATGTCGCCGAACTCACCGAGCACGCGCGCGGCGGATTCGCTGTGGTGCGCATCAACGTTGATCAGGAGGGTCGGTGCACCCACCTTGGCCTTGAGGTCGCGCGGCGCACCTTCGCGCACGATCTTGCCCCCGTCGATGATGGCGATGCGGTCGGCGAGTTGGTCGGCTTCTTCGAGGTACTGCGTGGTCAGCAACACCGTCGTACCCTCTTTGTTGAGGCGACGGACCTCCTCCCAGAGGGTGACGCGGCTCATCGGGTCGAGTCCGGTTGTCGGCTCGTCGAGGAACAGGACGATCGGCTCGTGGATGAGAGACAGTGCGAGGTCGAGTCGCCGACGCATGCCGCCGGAATAGGTACCGACACGGCGGTCGGCCGCCGCGGTGAGACCGACACGCTCGAGAAGTTCGCCCGCCCGCGACTTCACACCGGCGGGTGCGATGCCGTACAACACGGCCTGCAGTTCGAGTAATTCGTTGCCGGTCATCAGCGGATCAATCGCGGCATCCTGCAGTGCGACACCGATGTTGCGGCGCACTTTGTCGGCCTCGCGCACGATGTCGAATCCCGCGACCCGCGCCATGCCCGAAGTGGGACGCAGCAAAGTGGTGAGCATGCGCACGGTCGTCGACTTTCCCGCACCGTTGGGCCCGAGGAAGCCGAAGATCTCGCCCTCACGTACCTCGAGGTCGACACCGTCGACGGCGCGAACAGGATTGTCTGACGCCCCAAAGTGGCGCGCCAACTGCGACGCAACGATCGGGGCATTCGATGACACGGGGATTCCTATCTGGCGACCGCGAAGTGACGGTCGGCGCAGCGAGATACTACGCCTGCCGTGGAACTTTCGTCAGGACTGTCGCGTCAGGACTTGGCCGACATGATGGCGGCCCACACACGCTCCGACGTCGCGGGCATGTCGATGTGCTTGACGCCAAGATGCGACACCGCGTCGACAACGGCCGACTGCACGGCAGGGGTCGAACCGATGGTGCCCGACTCGCCGATGCCCTTGGCCCCGAGCGGGTTCAGGTACGTCGGTGTCTCCATGTGCACGACCTCGAAGCTCGGCAGTTCCGCCGCCGAGATGAAGGCGTAGTCGGCGAGGTTCGACGTGATCGGGTTCCCGTCGGAGTCGTAGCGCACTTCCTCGAGCAATGCCTGCGCGGTGCCCTGTGCGACACCACCGTGGATCTGGCCCTCGAGGAGAAGCGGGTTGAGAACGCGCCCCGCGTCGTCGAGTGCAACGTGGCGCAGGTGACGCACCTTGCCGGTTTCGGTGTCGACTTCGACGACCGCCACGTGTGCGCCGAAGGGGAACGACGCGCCCTCGGCGGTGAAGCGCGACTCTTGTGAGAGACCGCCATCACCCTTTGCGGCGGTTGCGAGATCCGCCCACGACTTGGCAATGGCGGGCGTACCCGAGACGTGGAACACGCCGCGGTCGCGGTCTAGTTCGATGTCGGCTTCGTTGGCCTCGAGCAGTCGTGCGGCGAGTTTCTTGGCCTGGTCGACGAGTTCGATCGATGCAAGATTGACAGCAGCACCGCCCTGCTGCAGCGATCGCGATCCCATGGTTCCGCCACCGACGGGAACGAGATCGGTGTCGCCCCAGACGAGGTCGATCATGTCCATCGGGATGCCGGTCTGTTCCGAGGCGATCATCGACCACGACGTGGCGTGGCCCTGGCCGTGTGGGCTGGTGCCGGTGTAGACGATGGCGCGACCGTTTTCCTGAACCTCGATCTTCGCGGTTTCACCCATCGGCGGAACGCCACCGGTGATTTCGACGTAGATCGAAACACCGACGCCGAGCTGTTTCACGTCACCCGACGCGCGGCGCTTGGCCTGCTCGGCGCGCAGCGACTTGTAGTCGGCGGCGGCGAGCACCTTGTCGAGTGCGGTTTCGTAGTCACCCACGTCGTAGGTCTGGCCGATCACGGTGGTGTGCTTGTCGAGGAACTTCGGAATCAGGTTCATGCGACGCACGTCGGCAGGGTCCTTGCCGATTTCGAGGGCGAACATGTCCATTGCACGCTCGGCGGCCGCGGTCGCCTCGGGGCGACCCGCACCGCGGTAGGCGGTTGTCGGAGTCGTGTTCGTGACGATCGATGTGGTGCGGCACTCGACCTTGGGGAACGCGTACACGGCCGACGACATCGGACGGGTCATGAACGGGGCGAGGATGGTTCCCATGTCGACCCAGGCACCGCAGTCCTGCAGCACGTGCATCTGGTAGGCGAGAACCTTGCCGTCGCGGTTTCCACCGATGGTGACGTACTGGATCTGCCCGCGACCGTGGCCCATGCCGAGCATCGACTCGCTGCGCGTCTCGCGCCAGCGCAACGGGCGGCCGAGCTTCTTGGACATCATTCCAAGGAGGCTCTCTTCGGGGTAGACGCCGATCTTTGCGCCGAAGCCGCCACCCACGTCAGGGGTGATGACGCGGAGTTGATCCGCGGAAAGGCCGAGGGTGGCCATGATGCCGTCCTTGGCGCCCTGTGCGTGCTGGGTGCTGAGCCACTGGTAGAGGCGTCCATCGACCCATGCGACCGCCGAGCCGCGCACCTCGAGCGGGCACGGTGCGACACGCTGGTTGATGAAGCGACCCTTGACGACGACTTCGCAGCCCTCGAAGAGGGCATCACCGGTGTTGTCGGGCATACCGAGTGCAGTCGAGTCGAACACGACGTTGCTGCCGCATTCCTCGAAGATGATGGTCGAGCTCGTCATCGCCTCTTCCATGTCGACGAGAACGGGGAGCATGTCGTAGTCGACGACGACCATTTCGGCCGCGTCTTCGCCCTGTTCGCGCGTTTCGGTGACGACGGCGGCGACGGGTTCACCGACGAAGCGCACCTTGTCGCTGGCGAGGAGAGTGCGCTTGGCGCCCGGGTTGAAGGTTGCGGGCATGGCCTGTAGTTCGAGATCGGCCGCGGTGTAGACGGCGATGACGCCGGGTGCCGACAGCGCATCGGACGCGTCGATGCCGATGATGCGACCGTGCGCGACGGTGCTACGGACGTAGGTGACGTGCGCTGCGCCCGCCAACAACGGTTCGCCGAGAAGGTCGTCGACATATTCGCCGCCGGTTGTCAGGAATTTCGGGTCTTCCTTGCGGATGACGCGGTTGCCGAGAATGCTTCCAGCCATGTGTTTCCCTTCGAGACAGATGCCTAATTGACCACGGAGATTACCCAAGGGCCCGAGCGAGCCCACAACGGGGCGCCCAAGGTTCGGCGCGGAATTGACCGGCCCCCTAGGGATTGGCGCCGAGGGGAGTGAGAACGCCGGGGCGGTTGGCGGCGACCTCGGAGGCGCGAACGGTGAGGATGGCCCCGACCACGTTGTAGGGCCAGGTTGCGGGAAGGTTGCCGGTGAGCGCAGGCAGGTCGAGGAGAGCGAGGCGGCGCTCACCGGGCAGGAGGTAGCCGAGTTCGCGGCGCGCGGCCTCCTTCACACCGGCCTGGGTTTCGAGACGCTGGATGTCTCTTTGGATTTGCTCGTTGGCGTCTTCGAGGGCGGAGAATTCGGCCTCGCTGCGACCCAGGGCCTGGCGCTGGGCGAGGAAATCGCGGATCGGATAGATGAACAAGACGACCGCCACGAGGATTGCGAGAATCACACCAAGAGCCACGACCATGCGGCGCATGCCGCGATTCGAGATCAATCGCGAGTCGCGTGGCACGGGGCGCGCGAACTCGCGGGTCTGCGTGCGGGAGTTCACGGCTACATTCTGGCGGTTCGTGACCGCCATCTGGTGGCAAGGCCCCGTTGGGCGCCGCTATCTACGCGGGGCGAGGGCCGACTTACCCATGTATGTGGCCGTATCACCGAGCATTTCCTCGATGCGCAGGAGCCGGTTGTACTTTGCGACACGGTCGCTGCGTGCGGGGGCGCCTGCCTTGATCTGCCCACAGTTCGTTGCGACGGCGAGGTCGGCGATCGTCGAATCCTCGGTTTCGCCGCTGCGGTGACTCATCACGCTGGTGTACGAATGTCGCGTCGCGAGCTCGACCGTGTCGAGGGTTTCGGTGAGCGAACCGATTTGGTTGACCTTCACGAGCACGCTGTTCGCAACCCCACGGTCGATTCCCATGCGCAGACGTCGGGCATTGGTGACGAAGAGGTCGTCGCCGACGAGTTGCACCTTCGAGCCGACCTTGGCCGAAAGCGCCGACCATCCGTCCCAGTCGTCCTCGGCCATGCCGTCTTCGATGGAGACGATCGGGTACCTGCCAACGAGGTTCGTCCACCAGTCGGCGAGTTCGGCCGACGACATGACCTTGCCCTCGCCGGTGAGGTGGTACTTGCCGCCGCGGAAGAGTTCGCTCATCGCCGGGTCGAGGGCGATCGCGATGTCCTCGCCGGGTGTGCGCCCCGCCCTTTCGATTGCCTCGATGAGAACCTTGATCGCCTCTTCGTTCGATGCGAGGTTCGGAGCAAAGCCGCCCTCGTCGCCGACGGCAGTGGCAAGACCACGCTCCGCCAGTACCCCTTTGAGCACGTGATAGGTCTCGGTCCCCCAACGCAGGGCTTCTGAGAAGCTGGCCGCACCAACGGGCACGATCATGAATTCCTGCAGGTCGATGTTGTTGTCGGCGTGCGCCCCACCGTTGATGACGTTCATCATCGGCACGGGCAGAACGTGCGCATTCGGGCCGCCGACCGACCGGAAGAGTGGCAGGTCGAGTTCGTCGGCGGCGGCGCATGCGACGGCAAGAGACGTACCGAGTATGGCGTTCGCGCCGAGGCGCCCTTTGTTGGCGGTGCCGTCAAGGTCGATGAGTAGGTGGTCGATGACGCGCTGGTCGACGACGTCGAGGCCGAGAAGCGCCTGCTGGATTTCGTCGTTGACGTTCTTCACCGCGGTGAGAACTCCCCTGCCCGCGTAGCGGCCCTTGTCACCGTCGCGCAGTTCGACCGCCTCGTGCTCGCCTGTCGATGCGCCACTCGGCACCATCGAACGTCCGCTTGCGCCCGAAGCGAGGTGCACCTCGACTTCGACCGTGGGATTGCCGCGCGAGTCGAGAACCTCGCGGCCGGTGACGCTGACGATCGTGCTCATGGACGAAACGCTAGTCGCGTTTCACTTCTTCCCAGAGGGCGTCGAGTTGCTCGAGGCCGGCCTTTTCCATGTCGATTCCGCGCTCTGCAGCGAGGAGTTCGACTCGTTCGAAGCGGGTTCGGAACTTGCCGGCGGCCACGCGCAGCGCCGTCTCGGCATCGAGTGACAAATGGCGCGCCACGTTGACGACCGAAAACAGCAGGTCACCGAGTTCGAGGGCGACGGTGTCGGGGTCGCCCGATGTCATCGCGTGACGCAATTCGGCGGCCTCTTCGTCGATCTTGTCGAGCGGACCCGTTGGGTCGGGCCAGTCAAAGCCCAACTTGGCCGCCTTCTTCTGCAGTTGCTGTGCGTAGAGGAGCGAAGGACCCGAACGCACGACGCCGTCAAAGACGCGCACACGCTCGGGTTTCTCGGCACGCTTGATTGCTTCCCAATTGTCGGTGACGGCCGCTGCGGTGTCGGCCCGAGCGTCACCGAACACGTGCGGATGGCGTGAGACCAACTTGTCGTGCACCTTGCGCGCGACGTCGGCAATGGTGAAGCGGCCCTCTTGTTCGGCGATGGTGGAGTGGAACTCGATCTGATACAGCAGGTCGCCGAGTTCCTCGATCAGCGCGTCATCGGTCGACGGGTCGTCGGGGTCGAGGGCCTCGAGAGCGTCGACGACCTCGTAGGTTTCCTCGATGAGGTATCGCGCCAGTGACTGGTGCGTTTGCTCGCGATCCCAGGGGCATTGTTCACGCAACGTGCGTGCAAGTTGATGGCAGCGGACCAATTCGCCGGCCACGGGCGCGGCGAGATGGGGGATGTAGAGAGAGGTGAGATGATCGGCTTCGAGCGCGCGGTCGAGGTCGGCCCAGGTCGTATGGGCGATTCGTTCGTCGGGGAGGCCGAGGTGGTGGAGCAACACGACGGGTGTGTCGGCGGGTTCGGACTCCGCCGCCAGTTTCACGTCGGACAACACCCAGTTGGCGTGGGTGTGCGCCACGAGAAGCGGACCGCGTTCGCCCGCGGCCTCGCTGGCAAACCGATGACCGTCAACGAGGCGCACGCCGGCCTCGACCGGGTCGATCGACAGCGCCACCCAGGTCGCATCGAGGAAGGAGACGGCGGGAAGGATGTGAGTGTCGACACCCGAAGCACCCGCCCGCTCGCGCAGGATGTGCACACTGCGTTCCAGCACGAGGGGTGAGCCCGGCACCGCGTAGAGGACTTCATCGTGTGTGGTCGCCGCACGAACGAGTTCGTCGGCGATGGCGTCGTAGACCTCGTCGAACGTCGCAGCCGATTCGTACTTTGCATCGAAGGTGACCGCGTTTCCCGGTGCATCGAGAACGAGCGATGCGGACGGATGGCGCGAGGTGCGCAGGAAGCGTCGCGGGATGCGGGCGATTTCGTCGAGGGTTGCCGTCGTGACGAGGCCGGGGTCGCCCGGTCCGATACCGACAATGACGATGCGCGGCATGGTCACCCGGGCGTCAGCTGGCCGAAATGGTGCCGGTCGCCGCATCCCAGCGGCCGTAGGCGGGGTCGACGGAGATGTCGGCGTTGGCGAGCCAACCCGTCGCGAGGTTCGGGCCGGGCCGGGCCTCTACGAGCGAGAGCACGTGATCCTGCACGTTGGCCCACGGCGCAAGGAGAATGACGTGCCAGCCGAACGACGATTGCACGGGGCCGTAGGGAACGCCCGCCCGCGCGGCAATCGCGCCACGTGTGAACGCGGGGTCGAAGTTCTGCTGGTAGTCGAGAATCGACACGCACGGGTTCGTCTTGCCGTCCTCGGTGCGGCCCTCGAGGGCGCCGCCACTGGTTTTTGCGGCGGGTTCGGTCGAATATTTCTTGGCCATGTCCGCAAACTTTGCGCCCTTCGCGAGGAGTGACAGCACCCTTTCGGCCGTCTCCTTCTTCTTCACGACGACGTGGCTTGCGCACATCGCGCCCGTCAGCGACGGCCGCCGCGCGTAGAGCTTCTCGATCTCGCCGGCCGAGGGCGCCTTGAAATCGTTGATTGCCTCGGTTGCGGCATTCACCTCGACGATCACGGCCTCGACTTCTTCGGACAACTCTCCGAAGTTCTGGCTTCGCAACTGCTCGCGCACCGCATCTCGCTGCTCGTCGGTGAGCGGGGAACCTTGTTCACGCAAGAAGGAGGCGTAGGCGTCGGCCTTGATCATTCCGGCGAGCAGGTTGCGCGCATCGTCGAGTTGCACGACGCCGTCGGCCAACGCGAGTCTTTGATTCGTGGCGAACTCGTCGATGAAGGCTTCGAGCCGGTCGATCGGAATTCCCCTGCCGTTGACGACGGCAGCATCCGAATTGCGGGTGAAGGTCGCACACGACGACAATGCAAGAGCACCCGCGACGGCGAACGCAGACATGACGACGCCGCGCCGGGTGCCCAAGGGTGTGGTCGTGCGCACGTCGGAACCCTACTCGCCCAGCATTTCGGTCAACAGGTCGCGCATCTGTGTGACGAGTTGCAAGCCGGCGGACGACTTTCTTCGCTGGGCCGAAGGCAGGGGAATGACCAGTTGCTTGTCGTTCTCACGCCACGTGAGGCCGGTGAACGCACCGCGGGCGAGACGCGTCAATCGCAGTTGTTGGCTGGTGCGCAGTTCGACGGGCGAGACCTTCGCCGAGTTCATCGAGATGCCCAACTCGGTGATGCCAAAGCCATGGCAGGTCGCGCGCAACGCCCCGACCGCGAGAAGCGTTTCGGCTTCCTCGGGGATCGGCCCGTAACGGTCGAGCCATTCTTTGCGTACGTCGTCGACCTCTTCATGGGTCTTGACTTCAGCGAGTCGACGGTAGGCCTCGAGACGCAGGTCCTCGGTCGGTACGTACGAGTCGGGGAGGAAAGCCGACACGGGGATGTCGAGTTTCAACTCGACGGGTTTGTCGACCGATTCACCCTTCATCTCGGCGACAACCTCGGTGACCATCTGGCAATAGAGGTCGTAGCCAACGGCGGCGATGTGACCGCTTTGGGCCTCGCCGAGAATGTTGCCGGCACCGCGGATTTCGAGGTCGCGCATCGCGATCTTGAAGCCACTTCCCAGTTCGGTCGCCTCTCCGATTGCCCGCAGGCGTTCGTATGCCTCCTCGGTGAGGACCCGTTCGCGTGGATGGAACAGATATGCGTAGGCGCGTTGACCTCTGCGACCGACGCGCCCGCGCAACTGGTGCAACTGTCCAAGGCCGAGGAGCTCGGCGCGCTCGACGACGAGGGTGTTCACCGTCGGCATGTCGATGCCGCTTTCGATGATCGTCGTGCAAACGAGAACATCAAACTTGCCCTGCCAGAAGTCGAGCACGACACGTTCGAGCGCTGCCTCATCCATCTGTCCGTGGGCGACGGCCACGCGTGCTTCGGGAACGAGTTCGCGCAGTTCTGCGGCGCGTTCCTCGATGCTCTGCACGCGGTTGTGGACCCAGAACACCTGGCCCTCGCGCAAGAGTTCCCGGCGGATCGCCTCGACCGCGAGACGCTTGTCGAGCTCGCCGACATAGGTGAGGATCGGCTGACGATCGGCCGGTGGGGTCTGCAGCAGGGAAAGATCGCGGATACCAACGAGGCTCATCTCCAGGGTGCGCGGAATCGGTGTGGCGCTGAGCGTGAGCACGTCGACGTTCGCACGCATCTTTTTCATTGCTTCCTTGTGCTGCACGCCGAACCGCTGTTCTTCGTCGACGACCAGGAGGCCGAGGTCCCGGAACTTGATGCCTTCTTGCAAGAGTCGGTGCGTGCCGATGACGCAGTCGACCTCACCCGAGGCGAGGCCGGCAAGAATCTTCTTCGCCTCGGGGGCGGTCTGGAACCGCGACAACACCTCGACGCGGACGGGGAATCCGGCGAAACGGTCGCGGAACGTCGAGCCGTGTTGCGACGCGAGCAATGTCGTGGGACAGAGCACGGCCACCTGTTTGCCGTCCTGGACAGCCTTGAATGCCGCGCGAATCGCAACTTCCGTCTTGCCGAAGCCGACGTCTCCGCACACGAGGCGGTCCATCGGGGCGGCGCGCTCCATGTCGCTTTTGACCTCGGTGATCGCGCGGCGCTGGTCGAGCGTCTCGACGTACGGGAAAGCCGCCTCCATGTCGTGCTGCCAGGGTGTGTCGGCCGCAAAGGCGTGTCCCTCGGCAGTCACGCGGCGTTGGTAGAGCACCACCAGTTCCTGTGCGATTTCCTGTACCGCCGAGCGCACCTTGGACTTGGCGCGCGCAAAGTCCGAGCCACCGAGTCGGTGCATGGTCGGTGTCTCGCCACCGACGTACTGGCGAATCGTGTCGATTTGGTCGGTCGGCACGTACAGCCTGTCGCCGCCCTTGTAGGCGAGCAGCAGATAGTCGCGCTGGGTGCCGCCGATTGCACGGCTCACCAGGCCCTCGAACTTGCCGACGCCGTGGTGATGGTGCACGACATAGTCACCGGGCTTGAGGTCTTCGAATACCGTGCCCGACGATCGTGGCTTTTGTCGTCGCGGCCCGGGTCGGCGTCCGGTGAGGTCGGACTCGGCGATGAGTGCGAGTTTCGCGTTCGGCATGAAAGCGCCGTGGTGCAGTCGCTGCACCGTGACGAACATGCCCGGTCCGATCGCCATCCGCCGGGAGTCGGGCACCGTGTCCAGGTCGACCACATCGGCGCCTTCGCCGCGCAGGCTGTCGGCGATGCGCTCGGCCGAGTTCGGCGTGTCAGCGGCGATGATGACACGCGTTCCCTCGCGCACCAGTTCGGCAAAGCGTCGCACGGCCCCTGCCGGATCGTTCGTGATCGGTCCCCAAGCGGTTGCGTTGACACTTTTGCCCGAACCCGTGTCGCCTGCGGCGAGCAGGTGGTACGTCGCCACGTTCGCATAGTCGCCCAGAACACCCTCGGAGTCGGCGTGCAGTCGCGGGAAGTCGTCGGCGGCGGGGTCGCGGCCCCACGTGCCGGCGAGGGCCTTTGCGATGTCGGCCTCCTCGGCGAGGATGTCGCGACCGCGGTCGCGAATACGTCGCGGCTCGACGAAGACGAAGCGAATGTCCGCGCTCGCCTGCCCGGCCTTGGCCCCCGCGAGTTCGGCTGCGGCCGAAGCCAGCGTGGAGCCGTCGCTGAACCACGGCAGCCAACTTTCCATGCCGTCAAAGACGAGACCTTCGGCGATGCGGTCCCAGTGCTCGCGACCCCAGGGCTCGTCGGCCACCATTCGTGCGGCGCGTTCGCGCATAGCACCGTCGACGAGGAATTCGCGCGCCGGTTGCACCCATGCCTCGTCGATCCTCGAGGTGCTGCGTTGGTCGTTCACGTTGAAGTTTTGCAGGCGCTCGATTTCATCCCCCCAGAACTCGACACGCAACGGTTCGTCATGGGTCGAGGCGAACACGTCGACGATCGCACCTCGTTGTGCGACGTGGCCACGCAGTTCGACGAGGTCTTCGCGGCGGTAACCAAGCGTGACCAGATCGCGCACGAGTTGTGCCGGGTCGATCTGCATGCCGACCGCCAGGTGCAAAGGCCACGGCTGAGACGTCGCGACGGCCACGGGTGGGGCGGTTTTCTGGAGCAGCGCGCGTGCACCGGCGACAACGACGCGCGGACGACGGCCGGGGGTGCGCAGGCGCCAGAGAATTTCGAGTCGGCGACCCATCGTTTCGACGCTCGGGCTGATGCGTTCGAAGGGCAGCGTTTCCCAGGCGGGAAACAGTGCGACTGCATCGTCACCGATGAGGCCCTGCAGATCGTCGGCGATCCGGCCCGCGGCCTGACCCGTCGCGGTAGCGACCACGAAGACCGCCTCGGGATGCAAAGCGGTGAGCGCGGCGATGACCGCGGGACGTGCCGCATCGGGGCACGAAAGCGACCCGTCCAGACCCGACATCGAGCCGACGACGGCCGAATCGTTGGCGACAAGATGCGCAACCGCGGTGATGGTCATCGGTTGAACGCATTCATCGTCGCGGCGGGACCGTTGACGATGAGCGACTCGATTGCATCGGCGGCACGCGACTCGGCTTCGTCGAGAAGTCGTCGCTCGACCGGCGGCACCTTTCGCAGCACATGGTCCGCGCCAAGTTCCGCAGTCGGGGGTTTGCCGACACCGATACGCACGCGGAGGTAGTCCTGCGTCGAGAGGTGCGACGTGATCGAGCGCAAGCCGTTGTGGCCGGCGAGGCCCCCGCCCTCTTTCACACGCACCGCACCCGGAGGCAGGTCGAGTTCGTCGTGGACGACCACGAGACGCGTCGCAAACGCATCGGCTTGCAGATTGTGGCGTTTGACGATGGCACGCACGGCCCGGCCAGATTCATTCATGAAAGTGAGTGGCACGGCGAGCACGACCTTTTCGTCTTCGACCGTGAATTCGCCAACGAGAGCCTTGTCACGCCCTTCTTTCAGGGCGACACCGTGGCGACGGGCGAGGGCATCCACGGCATCTTGACCCACGTTGTGGCGAGTGCGTTCGTACTTCTTGCTCGGGTTGCCCAGACCCACGACGATCCACATGTCGGTGCGATCCCGATCGCGCGGGCCGTCGGACTAGGACGCAGCGGGAGCGTCGGGTGCAGCGCCCTCGGCCGGCGCAACCGTGGGCGCAGGGGCGTCGGCACGGGTGGTGAGAACCGTGACCACGACGAGGTTGGGATCGCCGATCGGGGTGACACCGGCGGGCAACGTGAGCTCACGCAGGTGGATGACATCGTTGACCGACATGTCCGTGATGTCGACGAGGATTTCGTTCGGCATCGCCGACGGTGTGGTGCGCACGTCGATGGTGTCGACGGCGGCGTCGACAAGACCACCCTCGGCGACGACTGCCTTGGCGGTACCCGACAATCTGAGCGGCACGCTGACGACGATTTCCTCTGTCATGCTGATCTGCTGGAAATCGATGTGGTTGACCGTGCGGCGCACGGGGTGGCGCTGCAGTTCCTTCACGATTGCCGGGTAGGTGCTGCCGCCGACGCTGAGATCGATGATGGTGTTGACACCCGCAGGACCCGACAGGGCGCTACGCAGGGCGCGCCGCTCGACGAAGAGCGATACGGGCTGCATGCCGTGACCGTAGAGAACACCGGGGATCTTGTCTTGGCCACGCAAACGACGGGAGGCGGCGCTGCCGGTCGCGCGGCCGAGTTCTGCGGAGAGGGATGCATTCGCCATAGGAAAGCAGAGTCTATGCGCGGATTCCGGCGAAAACCCCGCCCCCGAATCGCCGGGGTGGCTATGCCTGGTTCTCGCCGCCGAAGAGTTCGCTGACGCTGGTCTCGTCGAACACTGCGGCGAGAGTGTCGGCCAGAATTTTGGCGACCGACAGCACCTCGATTTTCTCGATCGCCTTGTCTTTGGGGAGGGGCACGGTGTTGGTCACGACCACACGCGAGATCGCGCTCTGCTCGAGGCGTTCGATGGCCGGGCCCGACAACACGCCGTGGGTCGCCATTGCCCACACTTCGGTGGCACCTCGCTCGCAGAGCAGGTCGGCAGCCGACACGACGGTTCCGCCGGTGTCGATCATGTCGTCGGTGAGAATGCACAAGCGTCCCTCGACCTCACCGATGACTTCCTTGGCGACCGCCACATTGGTGGTGCTCTTCGGTCGACGCTTGTTGATGAAGGCGACGTCGGCGTTGAGATCGGACAGGTGCTGCGCGAAACGTTCCGCGACCTTCACGCGACCAGCATCAGGGGACACGATGACCATTCCCTCGCTCGCGTTCGCGCGCACGTACTTCTCAAGAATGGGCATCGCGGTGAGGTGGTCGACTGGCCCGTCGAAGAAGCCCTGAATCTGACCGCTGTGCAGGTCGACCGAGACCATGCGACCGGCACCCGCGGCGCGGAACATGTCGGCGATGAGGCGTGCGGTGATGGGTTCGCGCCCTTCTGCCTTGCGGTCTTGTCGCGCGTAACCGTAGAAAGGGCAGACCGCGGTGATGCGCTTGGCCGACGCGCGGTAAGCGGCATCGATCATGATCAGCTGTTCCATGATCGAGTCGTTGATGGAGCGGCCGTCGAAGCCGAAGTGGGTTTGCATGACGAAGACGTCGCCGCCGCGTACCGAGTCGGCGAAGCGGGGGCGCACTTCGCCGTTCGCGAACTCGACGATGTTGGCGTCCCCGAGGCGAATGCCCAGGTGCGCCGCAACTTCTTCGGCCAGAGCGGGGTGCGTGCGACCGGTGAAGAGAGACAACCGCTTTGTCGTAACCCTGTCGATGTTCAGGCCATCCATCATGTGCCCCCTCAAAATCGGGCCGTTGCCCATTTGAGATACTAGGAGAGGGGCCCGAAGCGCCGAAAAAGTGCGTCGCCTAACGGTTGGTTCCGGGGAGAGGACTCGAACCCCTATATGCGGGACCAAAACCCGCTGTCCTGCCATTGAACGACCCCGGACCGATGAATCGCCGATGCAAACGGTAGCGGGTTTTCCTTTTTTCTCTCCTGACCGATACTCTCTGGGGTCTCATGGGCTCACTGATCAAGAAGCGCCGCAAGCGGATGCGCAAGAAGAAGCACAAAAAAATGTTGCGCCGTACCCGCCACCAGCGTCGCAAATAGCGCCTGCCGGGTCAGTTCTGGGTGTAGTTCGGGTCGACGGTTCGCGCCAGCACGACAGTCGACTCGGGCAGAGCCTCCGCGAGCCATCCATAGTGGCCGCGGAGAAACCACGTCGATCCGCTGCCCGCGAGCTGTGGCGCGACTCCTGCCGCGTCGGTGATGCGGTCGCGGACCCGCAACAACCGCGGTTCGGCGATGAGTGCCGCCGGTTCGAGGTCGTTGGCCCCGTGGGCTGAGCCCGCGTGGCGGGGTCCCCCGATGACATCCCAGGTCTTGTAGACGAGGGGAGTCGACACACCGAACGGCGGTATCACGAGGGTGATGTCGAGGTCGTCATGGGGGAGTGGTTCGACGACCTCGCCGATTCCCCCGACGCGTGCGCGTCCGCCAACCATGCAAAACGGGATGTCGGCGCCGAGGCGCGATGCCGCGGCCATGTCCTTGAAGCCGGCCCAGCGCAGTACCGCGGCTGCGTCGGCCGATCCACCTCCGAGCCCACCACCGTGGGGGATGTTCTTCGTGAGGTGCACGCTTGCATTCCGCCCGGCGAGCGCGAGTGCCCGCAACACGAGGTTGTCGCTGTCGTTACCGATCCCCGCGGCATAGGGGCCGTCGACCGTGAGCGAAGACTCGCCATCGCACGCAGTGACAACGACGGTGTCGGCGAGATCGAGCGTGACCAATTCGGCATCGATGAGATGGAAGCCGTCATCGCGCACCCCACTGATACGAAGGTCGAGTGTCAACTTGGCGTGTGCAGCCGTCGTCATGTGTGCACCGTCCGACACAACACGGCCCAGTCGCCGAGCGTGAGTTGTTCCGCGCGTGCGGTCGGGTCGACACCCGCGCGTTCGAATTGGTCTGCGGTGACCGTTCCCGCGAGTGCAGTGCGCAGCATCTTGCGGCGCTTTGCGAAGCCGGTGCGCACCAGCGAGAACAGGGCCTCGGCATCGTCGACGTCGGCGGCGGGAGTGTCGTACCGTGCGATGCGCACGAGAACCGAGTCGACCTTCGGGCGCGGCAGGAACACGGTCGGTGGAACTCTGCCGACGATCTCGGCGTGGGCCCAGTACGCCACCTTGAGGCTGACCGCGCCGTATGCGGGCGTTCCGGGCTTTGCACAAAATCTTTCGCCGACTTCGGCCTGCACCATGACGAGCATGCCGCGCACCTGCGGCACACGGTCGAGCAGATCAGCGACGAGCGGAGTGGCGATGTTGTACGGAAGATTCGCCACCACAGTGACTCCGGCACCGCGCGCTCGGTCGAGGTGCGCATTCAGGTCGGTGATGAACGCAATCCAGTCGAGTTGCATCGCATCGGCCTCGTGCACCTCGACGTTGGGGTGGTCGACCATTTGTGCACGCAAAACGGGGACGATGCCACGGTCGACTTCGACGGCGGCGACGCGCGCACCGGTTTCGGCGAGAGCGGCGGTGAGCGAACCGAGCCCCGCGCCGATTTCTACGACCACGTCGCCCGCCGATACGCCTGCGAGGCGGGCGATGCGCCGCACCGTGTTCGGATCGACGACGAAGTTCTGGCCGAGTGTGCGGCGAGGTGACAGGCCGTGTTGTTCGAGCAACGCGGCAGCCTGTGGCCGGCTGAGTGTCACCAGCTCACCGTGACGGGAAGCGGTGCGTCGACCAGGTTTGCGATCTGCAGATACAGCGGTGTGTGGATGACGACGTCGGCACCCGACGGAAGCGTGACGGCGAAGATGTTCGAGCAGCGCAGCGACCTTCCGTTGTTCAGATTCACGATCGTCACCTCTGCACCGAGTGGGGCGGTCGAGGCGTAACAGATGGCCGAGTTGTAATCGGGAAAACGCACGTAACTGGCCTTGCCATTGACGCGGTTCATTTCGCCGGGGCCCGGATATGCAATCGGTGCGGTGCCGGTGGGCTGTTGGGCGAGCGGACCATCGAGGTTGACAGGTTTGGAGGAATCGTCGGCGAGTGGCCCGACGGCCGCCGCATCGTCGAGCGGCGTCGAGGTGGTGGTGCTTTCGACCGTGGTCGGCGCTGCGGTGTCGGTGGATCGTGAGTCGGACGAACCGCCGACGCTTGCAAAGACGAGCGCGACCACGGTGGTGACCACCGCAAGCACCCCGATGCGGCGGCGGTCGTAGACCGTCATCGTCATGCCGCAGCCATCCGCGGAAACGCCCGCCGGGCATTCGCCGACGTAGCGCCGGCGAGGTACTCGGGTGTGACCCCGCGCAGCTCCGCGATTGCGTTGCCAACCACCGCGACGAACGCCGGTTGGTTCTGCTTGCCGCGGTGCGGAACCGGCGCGAGGAACGGGCTGTCGGTTTCGACGAGGAGTCGATCCTCGGGGCACATCAGCGCGGCCTCGCGCAGGTCGGCCGCGTTCTTGAACGTCACGATCCCCGAGAACGACAGGTACATGCCACGGTCGAGGCAGGATTTTGCTTCGACGGGACCGCCGCTGAAGCAGTGCATCACCGTGTTCGTCGGAACGCCCTCGGTGTCGAGAATGTCGAGGGTGTCGTCCCAGGCGTCGCGTGTGTGCACGACGAGGGAGAGGTCGTGTCGATGGGCAAGTGCGATCTGTTCGGCGAACGCGGTGCGCTGTGAGGCGCGGTCGGAGTGTTGGTAGTGGTAGTCGAGGCCACACTCACCGATGGCGACGACGCGCGGTTCACCGATGAGCGGCAGCAGCTGCGAGGTTCCGTGTCGCGCCTCGTGGGGATGCAACCCGACGGTCGCCCACACCTCGTTGTGACGTGAGGCGATGGCGATGGCGGCACGGCTGGTGTCGGCATCGCAGCCGATGGTGACGATCGTGGACACACCCGCGTCGAGGGCGGCACGGATCGTTGCATCGGTGCCGAGGTCCATTCGGTCGTCCTCGATATGGCAGTGGGTGTCGGTCCACATGAGAGATGGTTGTTCGCTCGCGTTTCAGAGGGACTTGCGCGGAAAGAGCGGGTTGCCTTTTTCCACGCCGTGTCCGGCGGGGTACTGCCCCCATGAAACGCTATTGGGTAACCGATGCGCCGACACGTCACCGTCGAGGCCGATGCGTTGCCACAGGATTTGGGCGGTACGCGGCATGGCCGGAACGCAGAGAATTGCCACGATGCGTAGTGCCTCGAGCGCATCGCCCATGATGCCGTTCAGTTCGGCCGATGGTTCGGCCTTCCACGGTTCGTGGTTCTCGAGGAAGGCGTTCGTCGCATGGATGAGCGACCATGTGGCTTCCAGCGCCTTGGCGGGCTGGAACGAGTTCCATGCCGCGGTGCTGTCCGCCACCGCCTGTCGGGCGATGTCGCTCAGGGGGGAATCGGCTCGTGGTGCGGTGCCGACGCCGTTGCACTTTTTTTGCACGACGGTTGCCACGCGGGCGGCGAGATTGCCGAGATTGTTCGCGAGGTCGGAGTTGTAGCGCGAAACAAGGCCCTCATACGTGAAGTCACCGTCGTTGCCATACTGGGTGTCCGACAACACGTAGTAGCGGAAACCATCGACGCCGAAGTCGTCGATGAGATCGAGCGGGTCGACGACGTTGCCGGTCGTCTTCGACATTTTCTCGCCGCCGACCAGCAGCCAGCCCCCGACGGCCCAGTGTTGCGGTGGCTCGATGCCCGCTGACATCAGCATCGCCGGCCAGTAGATGCAGTGGAAACGGATGATGTCCTTGCCGATGAGGTGCACCGACACCGGCCAATTTCGCACGAATGCACCGTCGTCGTTGCCGTAGCCGACGGCGGTGATGTAATTCGCGAGTGCGTCGAACCAGACGTAAGTCACCTGTTCGGGGTCCCACGGGATGGGAATGCCCCAGGCGAGGCTCTTGCGGCTGATCGAGAAGTCACGCAGACCCTGCTTGATGAACGATGTCACCTCGTTCATGCGGTACGACGGGGTGATGCAACCCGGGTGTTTCGCGTACCAGTCCAGGAGGCGGTCAGCGAACCGTGAGAGACGGAAGAACCAGTTTTCCTCTTCCACGCGCTCTACGGGGCGTTTGTGCACGGGGCAGTTCCCACCCTCGAGCTCTTCCTCGGTGAAATATGCCTCGCAGGCCACGCAGTAGAGCCCCGAGTAGGTGTCGAGTTCGATGTCGCCGGCCTCGTAGCAGGCCTGCAACAACCTGGCGACGCCACGCTTGTGGCGTTCTTCCGTGGTGCGAATGAAGTCGTCGTAACTGATGTCGAGGCGTGTCCAGGCTTCGGCGAACAGCGGTGCGATGGAGTCGGTGAATGCCTGAGGAGACACGCCGGCGGCATCGGCGGCCTGTTGAATTTTCAGACCGTGCTCATCGGTGCCGGTGAGAAAGTGCACGTCGTCGCCGTTCAGGCGGTGCCAGCGCGCGAAGGCGTCGCCCACGATGGTCGTGTAGGCGTGACCGAGGTGCGGTCGTGCGTTCACGTAATAGATGGGGGTCGTCAACGAAAAACGCGGCACCCAACGAGGATACGCTCGACACCCGTGACTTTCGCGTTCGACAATGCAACCGCGGTGCGAAAAACGGCCGAGGGGCGCTACGAAGCCGAAGTCATCGCCGGCTGGGACATCGGGGGTAATGCGAACGGCGGCTACCTCTTCGCACTCGCCGGACGCGCGATGCTCGACCACTCGGGGCGGCGTGATCCGTTCAGCGTCACCGCGCATTTTCTGGCACCGGTGAATGCAGGTCCGATCACGCTCGCGGTGGACACGGTCAAGACGGGGAAGTTGCTGACGACGATGAATGCCAGCCTGCTCGTCGACGGTCTTGTCGCAGTGCGTTTCCTCGGTGCGTGCGGCGAGTCCGCGCCGGTCACCGATGTTCAATTTGTCACCACCAATCCACCAGAGTTGCCCCCTTTCGGAGAGTGCGTACCGCGCAACGACGTTGGAACCGCGGTGCCCGTGGAATTTGCCAACCGTTTCGATTCGCGCATCCATCCCGATGACACTGCGTTCCTGCGTGGCGAAACGAACGGCTCGGCAGTGATGCGCGGTTGGTTCGACTTCGGCGACGGCAGACCCATCGACACCCTCAGCCTCTTGACCATTGCCGATTCGTTTGCACCGCCGGTGTTCAATCTGCCGGTACCAAGGGCATGGGTGCCGACGATCGAACTCACGGTGCACGTGCGCGCGGTGCCGGTTGGCACGCGTGTCGCGTGCGTGTTTCGCTCCCGGGTGATCCAGGGCGGACTCACCGAGGAAGACGGAGAGATCTGGGACGAGGAGGGCAGGCTCGTCGCCCAATCCCGCCAACTTGCCCTGCTGGGTCGCGGCTGAAAACCGGCCGGATGTGTCGTCTTCCTAGACGGTGAGCAACCCCAACAGGTCGGCGGGTGTTTCCGCGATCGCGTGGGCGCCGGCCAAGGTCAGTTCCTCCCGCGAGCCAAAGCCCCACAACACGCCCAGACCCCTCGTGCCGACTTCGGTGGCTGCATCGATGTCGTGGTGGCGGTCGCCGATCATCCAGCATTCGTCGGGTTCGACCGTGATGCCGTGGTCGCTGTTCAGTTCGCGGATCGCCTTTTCCAAAAGGCGGGCCTTGGGCACTTCGCCATCGGAGTCGGCGGCAACCACGTGGAGGAAGCGGTCGCGTGTCCGGGTCACGTCGAGAACCAGCAGTGCCTGTTTCCACGGCTTGGATGTGACGATTCCAAGGTGCCAATCGTGACCAAGGGTGTCGAGTACCTCGAGAATGCCCGCGAACGGTTGTGTCTGCGGCAGGTATTTCGGTGTGTAGATCGCGCGGTAGTCGGCGATGAATTCAGCGGCACCGTCGTGCGGCAGACCACGCGGCACGAAGAACACCGGATACGACACCGTCAGCGGTGGCCCGACGATGTGGCGAAGATCGTCGCGGTTCAGCGGGGTTGCACCCCGGGAAACGAGGACCTCGTTCATCGCCGCCATGATTCCCGCACCCGAATCGGCGATCGTTCCGTCCAGGTCGAAGAAGAGAACACGCTGTTTCACGGGGTGTCTCGGGCAGCGCGGCGCGACAGTGCAACGCGGTAGGCCGCACGCCGCGCCACGCCGAGCGTCCTTGCCGCACGATCGGCGGCATCACGCACCGACAAACCGGTGGCGAGTGATTCGTCGACGACGCGCGCAATGAGTTCCTCGTCGGCGGCGGGGGTAGGTGCCGCACCGTCGACGACGACGACGAACTCACCCCGGGGTGGGTTCGCGGCGAAGTGGGCCGCCGCGTCGCCGAGCGTTCCCCGCCAAACGTCTTCGTGCATCTTCGTCAGTTCGCGCGCCACGGCAATACGACGTTGATCACCGCAGGTGACAGCCAGATCAGTGAGAGTGCGTGTGATGCGGCCGGGCGACTCGTAGAAAATGACCGTGCGCTCTTCGGCTGCGATGTCAGCCAGTCGCCGTTCGCGATCACCGCCCGACCGCGGCAGGAAGCCCTCGAAGACGAATCGTGTTGTCGAGAACCCGCTGAGTACGAGTGCCATCACGAGTGCCGCGGGACCGGGCACCGCGCTCACGGCAAGTCCCGCGTCGATCACCGCGCGCACGACAACAGCACCGGGGTCGGAGATCGCCGGCGTGCCGGCGTCGGTGATGAGGGCGACGGTGTTCCCCGATGAGATCGTCTCGACGATACGTTTCGTCGCCTCGCGTTCGGTGTGTTCGTTCACCACCACATAGCGCGGGTCGGCGATGCCGAGGTGTTTCACCAAGCGCCCCGAGTGGCGTGAGTCCTCGCAGGCGATGAGATCGGCTACTGCGAGCACCTCGTGCGCGCGCTGCGAGATGTCGCCAAGGTTGCCGATCGGGGTGGCGACGAGAACGAGCGAACCGCTCATTCGGACATGTCCGATTCGGTGTCACGTACGGCAACCATGTCACCGACGGCGAGTCCCCACCGTGAGAAAGCGCCAGGCGATGCTTCGATCACGCGTGAGGCACGCAGAACGGGAAGACCCAGTCGGTTCGGTTCCAAGTGCCGGATTGCGACGATCGTGTCCGTGGCGTCGAGGTAAGCAACGTCGAGTGGAAAACGCATGCCGAAGGAGTGAACCCAGTGGCAGTGGTCTATGACGAGGGGCACCGAGGCATCGGGGAATGCCTTCATGCCGCGGCGGCGGTCGTGCCGCGTCCTGGCGATGTTCGCACTGGCCACGACGTGCGTGTCGTGGACGATCCATCCAACGGCGAGCTGCGTCATGTGGATCACGCTAACCAGCCGGCGCGTCCCTAGACGTTGAAGCGGAACTCCATCACGTCTCCGTCGACACCCTCGTAGTCCTTGCCCTCGAGGCGGATCTTGCCGAGTTCCTTGGCCTTGGTCCACGAACCAATCTCGAGAATCTCATCCCACTGGATGACCTCGGCGCGGATGAACCCTCGCTGAAAATCGGTGTGGATTCGACCGGCGCACTCGGGCGCTTTGGCACCGGCGCGGAACGTCCAGGCGCGCGATTCCTTGTCGCCCGTGGTGAAGTACGTCCGGAGACCGAGCAGGTGGTAGGCGCTGCGCACCATGCGTGGAAGGGCACCCTCGCCGAGGCCGAGCGCGCCGAGCATTTCTGCACGGTCGGCCGCCTCGAGTTGCACGGCCTCGGCCTCGAGTTGGACGCTCATGCCCAGCACCTCTACCTCACTCACACTCTTCGAACCGGGCGGTGCGATTTCGTTGCGCACGCGCTCTTCGAGCGCGGGAATGCGATCCAGCTCACCTTCGCCCACGTTGACCACGCAAAGCACGCGGCGGTTGGTGAGGAGGAAGTGTGATGCGAGCGCTTCGCGCACGTCGGCACCGAGGCCGGCGCGGTACAAGGGAAGACCCTCGCTGAGTGCGGCGTGTGCTGCCTCGAGAGCGGCCGCCTCCTCGGCGACGTTCTTGTCCAGTCTGGCAACTTTCTGCGACCGACCGAGTCGGGACTCGACGGTTTCGAGGTCGGCGAGTGCGAGTTCCAATTCGACGACGCGCAGGTGTTCGAGCGGGTCCCAGGGTCCCGGTACGTCGTCGTCTTCGAAGGCACGCAGAACGAACACGATGGCGTCCACCTCGCGGATGTTGGCGAGGAATTTGTTGCCCAAGCCTTCGCCCTTGCTGGCGCCTTCGACGAGTCCACCGATGTCAACCACCTGCACCGCGGCGTGGACGACGTTTTTCGACTTCGACATCGCGGCCAACTGGTCGAGGCGCGGGTCGGGGACCTTGGCGACGCCGATGTTGGGGTCTTTCGTGGCGAACGCGTAGGGGGCGGCGAGGGCGCCCCCGCCCGTGAGGGCGTTGTAGAGAGAGGACTTGCCCGCGTTGGGGAGGCCGACGAGGCCAAAGCGTTCCATGGCTTCACGAGGGTACTTGTGGTCGGCTCGAAACCCCTGAAAACAGTGGGTTTCAGGAGTGGATTGGGCCGACCGAATTGTTACTATGGCGGTAGTGGTAATTCGCCCCCGACACGCCACACAACCCCTCAGAATACGGAGCCGCCGATGAGCACGTTCGATCTGGATCTCAGCAAATACCAACTCGGTTGGAGCGACAGCGTCGAGTATGCGTTCGCGCCGTCGAAGGGCCTCAACGACGGCGTCGTCGAGCAGATCTCGTGGTGGAAGGGTGAGCCCGACTGGATGCGCAAGTTGCGCCTGCGGTCGCTACAGACCTTCGAGCGCAAACCGATGGCCAAGTGGTTCGCCGACAACATGCCCGATATCGACTTCCAGGACATCTACTACTACTTGCGCCCCGCCACCGAGCAGGTCGACGAATGGGACGACCTGCCCGAGCAAATGAAGGCAACCTACGAAAAATTGGGTATCCCCGAAGCCGAACGCAAGTACCTCGCGGGCGTCACCGCGCAGTACGAATCGGAGGTCGTCTTCCACCGCAACCGTGAGGACCTCGAGGCGCAGGGGATTCTCTTTTGCGACATGGACACCGCGTTGCGCGAGTATCCCGACCTCGTCAAGGAACACTTCGGCACCGTCATCCCGCCCGGCGACAACAAGTTCGCCGCACTCAACACTTCGGTTTGGTCGGGTGGATCCTTCATCTACGTACCACCGGGTGTCGAGTGTGAAATGCCGCTGCAGGCCTATTTCCGCATCAATTCGGAAAACGCCGGCCAGTTTGAGCGCACGCTCATCATCGCCGACGAGGGCTCGAAGGTGCACTACATCGAAGGCTGCTCCGCGCCCGTCTACACCAGCGATTCACTGCACTCGGCGGTCGTGGAAATCGTCGTGAAGCCCAGTGCGCGTGTCACCTACACGACCATTCAGAACTGGTCGCCGAATGTCTACAACCTCGTCACCAAGCGCGCCCGCGTCGAGGCCGAAGGCCACATGGAATGGATCGACGGCAACATCGGCTCGAAGCTGACGATGAAGTACCCGTCGGTGTACCTGGTCGGCCCGAAGGCGACGGGCGAAGTGCTCTCGGTCGCCTATGCGGGCGCCGGCCAGCACCAGGACGCGGGGGCGAAAATGGTGCACGCCGCACCCGAAACCTCCTCCAAGATCGTTTCGAAGTCGATCTCGAAGGACGGTGGTATCACCACCTACCGTGGACTCGTGCGTGTCGACGAGGGAGCGCACGGTTGCAAGAGCCACGTGCAGTGCGATGCACTCATCCTCGACGAAACCAGTGAATCACGCACGCTGCCCTACATGGAGGTGGGCGAGCGTGATGCGCAGATCGGCCACGAGGCAACCGTGTCGAAGATCGCCGATGAGCAGCTTTTCTACCTGCAAAGCCGTGGTCTCTCGCAGGAACAGGCGATGTCGATGGTCGTCAACGGTTTCATCGAGCCCGTCACCCGAACGCTGCCGATGGAGTATGCCGTCGAATGGAGCCGCCTCATCGAACTGCAGATGGAAGGTTCGGTCGGCTGATGCCGATGAAGACCGAGTGCAAGCACTACGAAACGCGCACCTACGCAAATGGTGATGCGATGCGCAAGTGCACGCTCGATCTTGCTCCCGACGCACCCTGGCGCTGTCCCGAGAACTGCGGTCGCTACGAACGTCGCCTGGCTGATGCGGCATGGGTACGTGGAGGTGCTTTCGCGCCGCGTACACCCGACGAGCCACCGGGTCTCGACGACGGATCCGCTGCCGCCGTGCTCGACGCTGCCGAAGACATCGTCAACGCAGCGGGCCTCGGCCTGATGGAGGAACTATCCGACGGCAAGAAACGTCGTTGGTGGAAATTCCCCCGCAAGAAGTAACGCACACCGCTTCCGAGGACCCCTGAGATGACCACTCCCACCCGATTCAGCGGCATCGCGCTGCCGACAGTCGACGAAGAGATCTGGCGCTACAGCCGCATCGGTGAGCTTGACCTGGCCAAATACGCTGCAGGCCGCCTCGACACGACCCTCGAAGTCGCCGGCGACGCGAGGGACATCGTCTCGACGGGGTCGTTTGCCGACTGTGGCAGGGCGATGCCGATCGCTGTCGACGCCTTCGCCGAGATCAGCGCCATCCAGTCGACGGGCCCCACCGCCGACGTGACCATCGTGCGGGTACCTCGTGGCAGGGCGATCATTGAGCCCATCGTCATCACCCGTACCGTCAACGCCCCGGGTGTCGTGGCAACGCCACGCCTCGTCGTCGACGCCGCCGAGAACAGTGAAGTCACCGTGATCGAACGTTTTGTCAGCGCCGACGATGTCGACGCGCTTGTCGTTCCGATCGTCGAAATGTCGGCGGCACAGTCGGCCCGCATCACGTATCTCGCGATCAATGAACTCGGCAACCGCACATGGAAGATCGCCCATCAGCAGTCGCTTGGCGAGCGCGACTCGTCGACCCGCATTTACACCGTCGCCCTCGGCGGTGACTACGCCCGCGTGCGTACCGAGGCGCGGCTCATCGGCACCGGTGCCTCGACCCAGCAGGTGGCCCTCTACTTCGCCGACAACGACCAGATGCACGACTTTCGCACGCTCCAAACCCACGTCGCCCCGCGCACGCACAGCGACATGCTCTTCAAGGGCGCCGTTGCCGGGACCTCGAAGAGCGTCTACACCGGCCTCATCCGCATCGAGAAGGATGCGCACGGTTCACAGGCCTACCAAACGAACCGCAACCTCACGTTGTCCGAGGGTGCGTGGGCCGAGAGTGTGCCGAACCTCGAGATCGAAACCAACGACGTCAAGTGCAGTCATGCCAGCACGGTCGGCCCGATCGACGACGAGCAACGTTTCTATCTCGAGTCGCGCGGCATCCGTCCGGAAGTCGCCGAACGCCTCGTGGTTCTCGGGTTCTTCAACGAGGTCATCGAGCGCCTGCCGAACCTCCCCGTCGTGGCTGGCTTGCGCGACAAGGTCGCAGCGAAATTGAGCGGTGCATCATGAGCACGAAAATCGGAAAGGCATTGGACTTCACACCCGGCAGTGCAACCAGGGTCGTCATGAACGGAACCAACATCGCTGTCGTGCGCATCGGCAATGACTTCTACGCGATCAACGACACATGCAGCCACGGCAACGTGTCACTGTCCGAAGGTCACGTGTGGGAAGACACGAAAGAACTCGAGTGTGTCAAGCACGGCAGTGCCTTCAGCCTGGAAACCGGCTGTCCGAACACGCTGCCCGCCACGCGTCCCGTCACGGTCTACAGCGTCATCGTGAAGGGTGACGAGGTCTTCATCGAGGAGCCAGCACAATGAGCACCCTCCAGATCAGCAACCTCCAGGCCGGCATTGCAGGCAAGCAGATCCTCCACGGCATCGAACTCACGGTCAGGTCCGGCGAGGTGCACGCCATCATGGGTCCCAACGGCGCCGGCAAGTCGACGATGTCGGGCGTGATCATGGGCAAGCCCGGTTACCAGGTCATCTCGGGTGCCGTGAGCATCGACGGCCACGACCTGCTCGGGAAGCCTGCATGGGAGCGTGCGCTCGCGGGTCTGCACCTCGTGATGCAGTACCCGACCGAGGTCCCCGGGGTGCACATCGACGACGTGATGCGCGAGGCATTTGCGACCCGTGGCCGCGACACCCAAGGTCTCGATGCGCTCATTGCCAAGGAAGCCGGTCGCATCAACTTTGGTACCGAACTCGTTGCGCGTTCACTCAACGTCGACCTGTCGGGTGGCGAGAAGAAGCGCAACGAGACCCTGCAGCTCTCGCTTTTGAAGCCGAAGTTCGCGATTCTCGACGAACTGGACTCGGGTCTCGACATCGACGCTCTGCGCGACTGCGCCCGGCGTGTCGAAGCCGCCACCACCGAAGACAATCTCGGCGTACTTGTGATCACCCACTATGCGCGACTGCTCGAGGAGTTGAGGCCCGATTTCGTGCACATTCTCGCCGCGGGCAAGATCGTCAAGTCGGGCGGCCCGGAACTTGCCGATGAGTTGGAGAAGTCGGGCTACGCCGCCTTCCAGTGATTACTCGGTGAGTCCCGATCTCAGGTACTGCTCGAAACAGTCGACGACCAGCAAATCACGTGGGTAGGTGAGGCGCTTGCGCACCTCGTTGGGTGACAACCACTCGACGTCATCGACCTCGATGTTGGGGGAGTGCGCACCGCTGACCACCGTCATCGTCCAGTAACGCACGCGCTTGGGGCGGCCCTTGCGGTCGATGTACGAGACACGGGCGATCTCGTGGCCGAGTCGGCAGTGCAGGCCGGTCTCTTCGAACACTTCGCGAAGGGCGCAATCGTCCTCGCTCGAGTCGGCATCGTCGCGCTTGCCCTTTGGAAAGGTCCAGTCGTTGTAGCCCTCGCCGGGGCGGTGAACCAGCAGTATTTCGGCTTTCGTGTTGCTGTTCCCGGCCCAGCGCCACACGACACCACCGGCCGCGCGAATGATTTTGTCCGTCATTGCGCTACATGCTGGCAGAGACGAACGCTTTGCGGCGAACCCGTGGGCCCGCCGACGCGACCGTCGTCAAGGGCCAGCGGAGGTCGCCGATGCGACTTCTCGTCTCGCCCACCCTGGCGATTGCATCATCGAGCACACCGGCGATGAGTCGACGTATGCACAGCTGGTCGACTTCTCGGCACGAATCTCCCCGACGAGGCCGATGGCCGCGTTGAAGACGACGACAACGAGGATGACGAGAACCGTCTTTCGTTCATCCGACACCGTCATGCACACCGGCCCCGCGGCGATCGGCAGGACGATCCGCATCCTCGCGGTCCGAACGAGAAATCTCTTGCAGGCGGGTGCCGTCTCGGCGGCGGAAGTGAGGTCCGCGCCGGCCTGTTCGGGCAGGCGCACGGCTCGAGTTGTGGAGTGACCGGTGCGCAGGTTGGTCGGGGTTGTACCCGGGGGATCGTTCAAAAGGTCATCGCGCGAAGACGTGCAATGCGCTCGTCGGTGTCGGGGTGGGTGGAGAACAGGCGGGCGATGTTGGGTCCGCCCGAGCGCTTCTTCTGGAACTCGGCGAGCGGATTGTGGATGTAGGCCTGCGCCTGGGCAGGTGCGACCTGCATCGGAATCTGGCGTGCGTGGACCTCGATGCGTTCGAGTGCATTCGCCAAGGGAAGGCCCGTGCCCAACAGTTCGGCCGCCGAACGGTCGGCTTCGAATTCGCGTGAACGCGACACCGCCATCTGTATGAGCGATGCCGCGATGGGGGCGAGCATCGACACCAGGATCAAGGCGAACGGATTGGGACGGTCGTCGTCGTTGTTGCCGCGACCGCCGAACATTGCGGCCCACATCGCCATGTTCGCGATGAACGAAATCGCCGTGGCAATCGCCGCGGCAACAGAGCCGATGAGGATGTCGCGGTTGCGTACGTGCATCAACTCATGTGCCATTACGCCGCGCAGCTCGTCTTGAGGCATCGTGCGCAGCAGGCCTTCGGTGGCGCACACGACCGCGTTGCGCGGGCCACGTCCGGTGGCGAAGGCATTCGGCTGCTCGTTGGGGGAGATGGCGACCTTGGGCATCGGCATGTTGGCGCGGGTGGCGAGTTCTTCGATCATTCCGTAGAACATCGGCGCCTCGGCCTGGGTGATGACACGGGCCTTCGCGGCCTTGAGGGCCAACTTGTCGCTGAACCAATACGACCCACCGACCATCACAAAGGCAAACAGCAGACCGATGGTGAGTGAGCCGCTGCTGCCGCCGCCGAGAACACCGGCAATGGTCACGATCAGGCCGCCCAGCGCAGCCAGGAGAACTGCTGTTTTGGCTGTGTTCTTGAACATTCGGGTCTCCCTTCGACTGGTCCCCGTGGGGACATTCCTGCGTCGAAGGTCTCTCCCGCCCGAAAACGGGCCCACGGTGCCGGGTCCCGCTTGGGCGGGCCCGTGATGACGACACCGGAGTCGAGGGATACTCCCCTTCGGACCAAATCCTACGAGATCGTGGGCGATCTTGCCAACAACTAGACGACAAGGAGAAGATGCGGGAGTGAAGATTCTCGCTGCGGTGCTGCCGTCACACGATGCGCCCTTTGAGATCCGTGAACTTGAAATTGCCGACCCACGACCGGGCGAGGTGCTGGTGCGCATCGTCGGGGTGGGTATGTGTCACACCGACCTTCTCGCTCGCATTCCGGGGGTGCCCTTCGCATCGCCGATCGTTCTCGGCCACGAGGGCTCGGGCATCGTCGAGCGCGTGGGTGAGGGCGTGACGAAAGTGGCGCCCGGCGACAAGGTCGTCTTGTCCTATGCGAGTTGCGGCAAGTGCATGCACTGTGAAACCGGTCTGCCGCAGTACTGCGAACTCTTCGGCGCACTGAACTTCATGGGCTCACGCCTCGACGGTTCGGCCCCGCTGTCGGGATGTGACGGGTCGCCGATGGGCTGCTGCTGGTTCGGCCAGTCGAGCTTCGCAACGCACGCCATGGCAACCGAACGCAATGTCGTCAAAGTGATGGCCGACGACGTGAGGCTGGAGATTCTCGGACCACTCGGCTGCGGATTTCAAACCGGCGCGGGCGCGGTCGTCAATTCACTCGGAGCCCGACCGGGAACCTCGATCGTCATCTACGGCGCCGGAGCCGTGGGTCTCGCGGGCCTGATGGCAGCGAAAATCGTCGGCTGTGGCACCGTTGTCGCCGTTGACCTGCACGAGAACCGTCTCTCACTGGCGAAAGAACTCGGTGCGACGCACACGATCAACGCGAAGACTACGCCCGACGTCACCGCCGAAGTGCGCGCGATCACCGGTGGCGGGACACAATACGCACTCGACACGACCGGTGTTCCCGCGGTTTTGCGCGGTGCGGTCGATGCGCTGCGTCCGACCGGAACACTCGCTGTCGTGGGCGTCGTGATGGGTGACATCTCATTCTCGTCGTCGGGTTTCCTCGACGGCAAGACCATCAAGGGCGTCATCGAAGGAGATGCGTATCCAGCCGAGTTCATTCCGAAAATGATCGAGTGGCACCGACGCGGTACGTTCCCAATCGAGAGGCTGGTGAAGACGTACCGTCTCGACGAGATCAACCAGGCGCAGCACGACAGCGAATCCGGCGTCACCATCAAACCAGTCTTCGTTTTGTAGCCGACGCAAAGCGCCGATGTGCGGACGTTGCGGCAGCCAGCCGGCCCCGGGTGTGGTTCGCGCCGGGCCGGGTGGTTACCCGCCACCCATTCCTTTGCGCCATTCCTTGGGGTCACGGCCGAGTTTGGTGTAGCGGTCTTCGATCCAGATCGGCAGGCCGATGTCGCCGCCGTCGGCGACCACGCGGGCCTGCTCGCCGTTCTCGTCCCAGATGTGGCAGGTGTTGAGGTTGAAGCTCATGCGGGAGAGTCGTTCTTCGCGTGTCTTTGGTTCGGGTTCGGGCTGCATCGTGCCCGCAGCAACGTTGAGCGCCCGCATCGACCAGACACTCTGGATCGCGACGGGTGCCATGGCCTGGAGTAGCGCGGTGGTGTGCGTGCAGCCACGCGGCCCACCAAAGAGTTCGCGCACCTTGTGGGTGAAACCGCGCGCGATGCTGAGGCCGACGAGTTTCTCGTAGTGCGACGTGATGGCGGGGCAACCACCGTGCGGATACACCTCGAACTCGACGCGCGCATCGGTGATGGTCATTTCGGGGATCGCGACCGTGAGCACGACGATCATGTGGTGCAGCGGCAGCGGCTCGGGGTCGTCGGGAATGTAGAGACCGGCGGGTTTTTCGTCGCGGACGGCGCCGCGCAGCACGACCGTGCGGTCGTCCTTCCTGTACGACTTCACGACGTAACTGCGATCGTGAATTTCCTCGAGGCTGGTGTCGAGCGGCGGGGGGAGAATGTCGGTCACTTGATGTCCTTTACTATCTCGCCCACGTTGTGATCCATGGCGGCGATGAGGGGTCGCATGTGCAGTTCCTCGAGCAGTTCGTCTCCGCGCTCGTTGCCACCCCGCAGATTTGACGTGATGACCTGTGCAACACCCTGTTGAAGAAGTGCGGCGCGGTAGTCGTACCACAGGCGGTCGAGCGAGTAACCCTTGAAGCCGGGCTGGTCGGCGGCAAGTTCGCTGACCACCTTGAAGTAGTGGTTGATGAGGTGGTCTTCGTGCTCACGGCGCATTTCTGGTGTTAGCGATGCGGCCAGAAGGTTGCACACGTCCCATGTGCCGACGTGGCGGGTGCTCAATTGGAAGTCGATCATCGTGATGGTGTCTGCACCCGCGCTGCCACCGAAGAGATAGTTCTCGGCGCGACAGTCCGTGTGGGTGAAGGTTTGGTGACCCTGCTTGACCCACCAATCAAGCATGTCGGGGTAGAGGTGGCACGCCTTGTGCAGGGCGTCGAGCATCGTGCCATCGAGTCGCGGGCCGAAGTGTTCTTTGAAGTGTGGCCACTGCGCCTCGGCCATCGCCTTACCCGCCTTGTAGAGCGGATTGTTCATCGGCGGCAACCACGTCAGTTCGTAGAGCTCCTTTGTTTCCCAGAAAGCGGCGTGCAGGCGGGCGGCAGTTTCCAGGATGCGTTCGGCCTCGTTCAGGGTGAGGCCGGTGATCTGGTCGGGACAGTGCGCGTCGGTGATTTCCTCGATGAGAATCACGAACGGCAAACCATCGGCGCCGCAGTCTGCGTAGTACGGCTTGGGGACGCGGATCGACAGGCGCCCTGCGACACCCCGGTAGAAGTTGACCTCGCGCAGGTAGAAGCCCATGGCTTGTGCGAGGAACTGGTTTTCGGGTGCCGGGGACTGGCACTTGGCAACGATGGTTTTCGGGCCGGCACCCGGCCCGTCGGCATAGTCGAGCGTCAGACGAGCAAGTTCGCCGAGAATGCCGACACCGGCACCGAAACGCTCAACGTCGAAACCCTTGAGGCGACCGAAGTCGGCGGGCAGAACCTGGTTCAGCCAGTCGACGGAAATATCGGCAATTTGTGCAGGTATCTGTGGCATGCGAGTCCCCCGGTCGCAGTTGCGGAGAGTCTGTGTGTCAGATCGACTGGTCCAGGCCGTCGAGCAAAGTGTTCCATGCAAGGGTGGCGCACTTGATGCGCACCGGGAATTTGACGACACCGCGCAACGCCTCGAGGTCGCCGAGAGGCTTCGACTCGTCGAGTGGCGGGGTGCTTTCGTCGTCTTCCTCGATCGACATCATGTTCTTGAAACGACGCACGAGGTTGCGGATTTCCGCGATCGGTTTGCCCTTCACCGCGGCCGACATCATCGAGGCGGAACTCTGGCTGATCGAGCAGCCCTGGCCACCGATCTTGATGTCGGTGACAATGCCGTCCTTCACGTCCAGATAGACCTGGATTTCGTCGCCGCACAGCGGGTTGTGACCCTCGGCGCGAACGGCCGGTGGAGCCAGCTCACCACGGTTACGGGGGGAACGATAGTGGTCGAGAATGATCTCGCGGTAGAGGTCTTCCAATCCTGGCATCGGTGCTCCGGTCGTGGTCTCTTGCTTGGGGTCCAGAAAGCGTCGTCTAGAAGCCGAACAGATCTCCGGCGTTCGCCAGCGCGTCGGCAAGTGCGTCGGCGTCGGCCGTCGAGTTGTAAATATAGAAACTTGCGCGGGCGGTGGCGTTGGCACCCAGCAGTTTCATGAGGGGCTTGGCGCAATGGTGGCCGGCGCGGACGCAGACGTTGGATTGGTCGAGAACCTGTGAGACGTCATGCGGATGCACGTCCTTGAACTTGAACGACAACGTGGCTCCACGCACGGCGGGGTCGACGGGGCCGTGAATGGTGATGTCGTCGCCGTAGCGGGTTTTCAACTTGTCGATTGCGTACGTCGTGACTTCCACCTCGTGTGCACGTACGTTGTCCATGCCGAGTGACGAGAGGTAGGAAATTGCGGCGTGCATACCGACTGCTTCGGTGATGGCCGGTGTTCCGGCCTCGAATTTGGCCGGCAGTTCGGCGCAGCTGAAACCGTCCAGTCGCACGTCGGCGATCATGTTGCCGCCGCCGAGAAAGGGTGGCATCTCCTCGAGCAAGGTTTCGCGGCCCCACAAGACACCTATTCCCGACGGGCCACAGAGTTTGTGTGACGAGAAGGCAACGAAGTCGGCACCCCACGCCTGAACGTCGGTGGGGTTGTGCGGCACGTACTGACAGCCGTCGACGATGGCGATGGCGCCGGCCGCATGTGCGGCATCGACAAGTTGTCGGACGGGCGTCAACGTGCCCAGGACGTTGCTCATCGCGGTGAACGAGAAGATCTTGGCGCCGTCGAGCAGCGTCGGCAGGTTGGTGAGATCGAGCAGGCCGTCGGCGGTCAGCGGCACCCAACGCAGTTCGACGCCACGTTCAGCGGCCAGCATGTGCCACGGAACGATGTTGGCGTGGTGCTCCATGTGGGTGAGCAGGATGGCGTCGCCGGCGCGAAGATTAGCCACACCCCAGGACTGCGCCACCAGATTCAACGCTTCGGTGGCATTCTTCGTGAAGATCACTTCTTGCACCTTCGGAGCGTTGATGAACCGTCGCACCGCGGCGCGTGCAGCTTCGAACGCATCAGTGGACTCGGCGGCCAACTGATAGGCACTGCGGTTGATCGGCGCATAGGAAGTCTCCGTGAAGCGCGACATCGCATCTATGACCTGGCGAGGTTTTTGTGAAGTGTTCGCCGAATCCAGATAAACGATGGACCGTCCGTTGATTTCGCGCTCGAGGAGGGGAAAGTCCTTCTTGACGACGATGGGATCGAAGCTCATCGCGAGTTGCCGGCCTTCAGCGGTACGCCTCGTAGCCCGACTTCTCGAGCTCGGCGGCAATTTCCATGCCACCCGACTTCACGATGCGACCGTCGACCATGATGTGGACGAAATCGGGCTGCAGTTCGTCGAGCAGACGCTGATAATGGGTGATGAGGACGATGCCGAGGTTCGGCCGGTCGGCGCGCACCTCGCGAATGCCCTTGGCAACGATGCGCAGCGCATCGATATCGAGGCCGGAGTCGGTTTCGTCGAGAATCGCAAGATCAGGTTCGAGGATCGCCATCTGCATGATCTCGTTGCGCTTCTTCTCGCCACCCGAGAATCCTTCATTCAGGTATCGGTCGACGAAGGACGAGTCCATGCCGAGGCGTTCCATCCAGCCCATGACGGACAAACGCAGTTCGAGCACCGACAGGTCGATGCCTTTGCGTGCTGAGAGCGCCTGACGGAGAAACTGGATGACCGACACGCCGGCAATTTCCTGCGGATACTGGAAGGCGAGGAAGATCCCGGCCTTGGCGCGCACCTCGGTTGACCAGTCGGTGATGTCTTCGCCCTTGTAGATGAGACGGCCTCCGGTGACCTCATATTCGGGGCAGGCGAGAAGCGTGGAAGCAAGTGTGGACTTGCCGCAACCGTTCGGGCCCATGATGGCGTGGATCTGACCCTCGTCGACGCTCAGGTCGACGCCGCGCAGAATCCCTTTCGGGGCGACGCCGTCGTCTTCGTCGGTGACGGGTGCGGCGTGGAGGGACTCGACGCGAAAAAGATTCCTCACAAAGCCAAGTCTAAGAGCCTCCCCGGGGGTTTTCACTACGCAGGTAGTGGTAATTCCGCACCACCTCACGGGGTCCGCCAGGGGCGCGGGAACCGGGCGATTTCTCGCCCCCGGGGAGACGTGGCCGGGGGTGGGCGGCACTGCAACCACGGTCGTCGGCAGCGAGGGGGGATGCGCGAACCGACGCCTGCAGATCGCGTGGGTTCCCGGATGCCGCCGAGTGCCTGATGTCATACCGCCGCTGTCGGCGATCGAGCGCGGACGTTCGTCGAACCGCGACTTGGTCGAACTCGGCCGCAACCCGAACCGTGGGCGGAGGCCCGAGGCGCCGTTCACGGCTCCTGCATCGAGCATCGCGATCCGGATCGACCGGACTTTGGTTGTTCGCGGCGCACTCTTTCGTCGGATGTCCGCAGGCGTGCGGGTGTCACGGGGTGGTTTGCATCGAGCGGAGACGTGCCCTCGGGACCCAATTATCGGCCACAGTTACACTCGGCGCGTGGGTGAGGGGCGGGTTCGTCACGTGCTGGTCGTGAACCAACACGGCGACAACCGCGGCGATGAGGCGGCTCTGCACGGAATGCTGTCGGGCATCACCCGCGCGAACGACGGCCCGCTGCGCTTCACCGTCATCCACCAGTTTGCCGACGACCGTTCGGCACGGAAACTTGCTGCATCGTCTGGCTTCGACGTCGAGTGGATGTCGCTCAAGTTGTCCCCCATCGAAGGGTTGCGGCTCGTCCTGCATCTGTTGACCCGAATCAGCGCCGTCCTCGGCCGGGCCGGCGCGGCCACCATCGCGGCGTACCGCAGCGCCGACGTGGTGGTGTCCGCCCCCGGCGGGCCCTACTTCGGTGACAACTACATCGGTCACGAACCCGTGCATTGGTTGTACGTCTGGATGGCGCGCATCCACCGCAAACCTGCCGTGCTGTACGCCACTTCCGCCGGGCCGTTCGACCGCACGTGGGCGAACCCCTTCCGGCGCTTCACGTACCGCTGTTTCGACGCGGTGATCGTGCGCGAAGAGATTTCAGCCGCGCATATCCGCGCGCTGTTCGGCACGCGGCGACGCAACGTCGACGTTCGTGTCACCGTCGATGCGGCGATGCAGGTCTCGGTGCCGCCGGTCCTGCGCGACCCCGCACTGCGACGCGTGGTCGTATCGGCGATTGACTGGAAATACGACGGTACCGCCTCACCCGAGGCGCGTCGGGCGAACTACGACGCCGCGGTGTCGGCCGCGGTCAAAGAGTTGTGCGCGGGTGTGGCTTGTGAGGTGGTCCTGGTGCCCCAGCTCCACGGCACTGCTCACCGTGATGCGCCGTATCTCGAGCGGTTGGCGTCGTCGATTCGTGATGCGGTGGACAACGACGTGATGGTGAGTGTGTACGACGAGTCGCAGGAGATGTTGGCCCAGCGTGCACTCTTCGCATCGGCGGATTTCGTCGTTGCGGGCCGGTACCACCCAGCGGTGTTCGCCCTTTCGGCCGGGGTGCCGCAGATATGCATTCCCTATGAACACAAGGCCACCGGTGTTTTGCAGCTCGCCGGTCTGTCCGATGTCGTGGTGCCGATCGACATGGTGACTACACAGCGTCTGGTCGATGTTGCGCGCACCGTGCGCGAACACGCCGATGACGTGCGGGAGCGCTCGCGGGCCGCGGCGACGCGGCTTGCCGAGCTATCGGCGCAGACTTCTCGCGCGGTCATCGACATCATGGATGGCGCGCTGTGAAGACACGCCGCATGCTGATGATCGGCACGTTCGACCCCACGTTCGGACGCAATCGGCAACTGGTGCGCCTGGCCACGATGCTCGGTTGGCAGGTGTCGGTGCGCAGTCTCGGCGCATGGGGTGACGACAAGGTTGCCGCCGCTTCGCGCGGTCGTGCGTTGACCGCGTTGCGAGTCGGTGTCGCCTACGTGCGTCTCGTGGGGGTCTTGCTCGCGGCTGCGGTTCCGGGCCGCAGGCCGCACGTCGTCGTCGTGCCCCACCCCTCGCAGATCGACGCCGTCGTCGTCGGGCCGCTGTGCAAGGTCCTGCGTTTGACGCTGGTCGTCGATTTCTTCGTCTCCTTGCACGAGACGGTGGTGACCGATCGCGGTCTGGTCAGCGAACGTTCGCCCATTGCCGGCCTGTTGCGCCGTTGCGACACATGGGCAGCACGCCTTGCCGAGGCGGTGATCACCGACACGCCCGAGGACGCCGAGGCTTTCTCCGCTGCAACCAACACGCCGCGCGCGAAGTGGCACGTGGTGTGGGTCGGGGCGGACCCGGCGATCTTCACCGAACGACCCGATGTCGCCGTCGAGCCACGGTCGGTGTTGTTCTACGGCACGTACATCCCGTTGCAGGGCATCGAGCACATCGTGCGCGCATCGTTGCTGATGCCCCGCGACTGGCGTGTTCGTTTGGTCGGTGGTGGTCAGGTGCGCCCCGACATCGATCATCTGATCCAAGAAACCGGTGCGCGGGTCGAAATGGTCGACCAGGTCCCTGAGTCGCAGCTGCCGGTCTTGATCGCATCATCGACGGTGTGTCTCGGAGTGTTCGGCTCGCGCGACAAGACGCGCCGTGTGATTCCGAACAAGGTCTTCCAGTGCATGGCCGTGGGTCGTCCCGTCGTCACGGGTGATACGCCTGCGGTCGCGGCACTTGGTGCCGGTGTCGAACGTGTTCCGCTCGGCGACCCCGCCGCAATCGCCGCCGCCGTGCAGAAGCTGATGGACGACCCCGTGCGCCGTGAGGCCGTCGCGCGTCGCGCGCGGCAGATCTTCGTCGACCGCTTCGACGACGTCGCGCTTTCGCCGTTGCTCGATCGGGCCCTCGGGGTCTGTGATGCGCCGTCAATCACACTGCCTCCTCTGACGACGATGGCGCGCCTGCGTCAGCCGTTCATCGATGCGGCGGTCCGCAGGGTACGCCCAGGCTCGATTCTCGAAGTCGGCGCGGGCCAGGGCGCAACAGGTGCACGGCTCGCGGCACATGCGCCGTACGTTGGGGTCGAACCCGACATGTCCTCCGCGGCCGTTGCTGCCTCACGCATGGCGCGCATCGGCAATGCCGAGTTCCGCATGGGTGGCATGGAGCGCGTGGGCAACGACGAGTATTTCGACTTGCTGTGCGCATTCGAGGTGTTGGAGCACATCGACGACGACGCCGGTGCCCTGCGCGGCTGGATGGCACATCTCGGCCCCGAGGGGCACGTGCTGTTGAGTGTGCCCGCGCATGCCCGGCGATTCGGGCCATCCGATGAGGCCGTTGGTCATTTCCGTCGCTATGACGCGGTCGACATCGAACGACTGTGCGCATCGGCGGGTCTCGAGATCCTCGAGCGACGCGCATACGGTGCAATCGGTGGTCATGCGCTCGAGTTGGCACGCAATGTCGTCATAGGCCGCGGCGGCGGCAACGTGTCGGCCGTTGCGGCACCCGAGACCAAGTCGGCTGGCAGCGGCCGTTTGTTCCAACCCACCACGCGCGCGGCAGGCATCCTGACCGCCTTGCTTGCCGCACCGATGCGGGTCGTACAACGCCCGTTTGCCGCTGGTCAGTTCGGCGTGGGTTGGGTCGTTCTCGCCCGCCGTAGGCGCGGCACCGTGTATGCGTAACCGGCCACACCCAGCACCACGGCCGAGGCCAGCATCACGCCACGGTCGGCCGTCGCTGCGAGCAGGCCGTCGTCGAAGCTCGAGCCCATGCCGACGGCGGCGGTGGTGACGAAGAGTTCGCGGAATCCGAGTGCGCCGGGCGTGAAGGCGATGATGCCTGCGATGGCGGCGGCCGGTGCGACGACGAGGAAGAACCAGAACGATTCGTGTACCCCCAGCAGACCGAAGGCCAACTGAAAGCGCCAGGCCGTGAGTGCATACTTCACCACGTCGATGACGACGACCCGAATCGACGTGCTCGGCGTGCGTTGGATCTCGCGCCAGCCCTCGTTGAACGACGCAGCGAACCGCGCGGGCTTGCCGCGCAGCACCGACCAGTTGGGCAGAGGAAAACGCAGAAGCACCACGCACGCCGCACCGATGGCGACCAACACTGCGAAGACGACCCAGGCGAATTCGCCGCCGCCCGCGGCGTACGCAACGACACCGACAATGCCGACGATGGCGGACGAGCCGAGGCTGATGACGAGGTTGGCACCGTAGTTGCTGCCGCTCTTCGCGTAGGACGTACCGTGGACCGCATTCATGTAGCGGAACTTGTAGACAGTGCCGACCTGCCCCGGCAGCAGGTTGCCGAGGAGACCCGCGGTGAACACCATCCAGTTCTCGATGAATCCGACACGCACGTCCGTTGCGCGGTAGACGACCCAGAACTCCGACGAATTGAGAAAGTGGCCAGCGACGACGAGCACCGCGATGAGTGCGAGATCCCAGGACGGGTCTTCCCACAGCGGTCGCAGATCCTCTCTGCGCTGCCACACGAGTACCAGGAGCACCGCGACGACGGCGATTGTCAGCGGCCAGCGGAGCAGGTTCTTCACGTGCCCGGGTTCCTGTTGAACGACGCATAGGAGGAGAGAAGACCGATTACCTGCATCGTGTGGTGACTGAGCGACACCTTGTTGCGGTACCACGCTTCGGCTGCCTTAGGTGCGAGCAGGTCTTCGACGTAACGCTCGTTCCACCCGAACGGAAGGTCACCCAACTGGTCGAGGATCTCCGTGCGCAGTTCGTTCATGTACCAGCCGTCGACCGGTGAATCACTTGGTGACTGCTTGGGTTGGTCGATGATGACGTCGGGCAGAAGGCCGTGACGCCGCACCATGTCGACGAGAATCTCCTTGCCGGCCGAGGAGGCCGACGAGCCCGCCGAGCGCAGGTATTCGAAGGGAATACCCGAGACGAACGTGCGTAGGCGGGCGTGCATGAACGGACTCGCCTGGGCCACGCCCGTCGCCGCAACGGCACCGTCGACCTTGACCTTGCTCTGACCGTTCAGGCCGTTGCCGTTGAAGGCCAACTGCGTGCGGTTCAGGTGCTCGAGACCCGTGGCCAAACGTGTGCGAATGGCAAGCACCGTCTCGGCCTGGGCGGGTCCGATGGATGTTCGCAGACGACCCAGAGCGGCGGCGTCGAACACTTGTGTCGGGAGGTGCGCGCCGACGGTTTCGCCGAGAAGCCTGTTGCGCAGCGTGCCGCGCGCCATGCGTGCCACGTGACCCAGACGCCGCTCGACAATGCCCGTCGAGAGGGTCCCCACGGCAAGTCGGGTGAGCGCCGACGGCATGCGTTTGGTTGCTGCTGCGATGGCGGCACGACGACTCACCGTCGGATAACCGAGAAAGATCGCGTCACAACCGTCGCCGGTGAAGATGTGATTGTGTCCGTCGGCTGCGATCTGTCGCGCAGCGTGCAGCGTATGGATTTGGTAGTGCGGCTGCGCCCCGGGCTGGGTGAAGACCGCGGCGAATCCACGGAGATTTGATGCGATGACCGACGAATCGAAGTCGACCCAGTGGTGACGTATGCCAAGGTGGTCGGTGAGCATGTCGACGTTGCGTTGGACGTACGTGGGATCGGCGAAGCGAAACGTGTAGGTCTCGACCTCGTGGCCAAGGCCGACGAGCACCGCGGCAACGAGCGCCGAGTCGAATCCACCGAGGAGCACGGCATGCCGACGTTGGTTGCCGGCTTGATCGGCGATCGTACCGATCAGGGCCTCGTGCAGCGAGTCGATGATCTCGTTGCGATCGCAGGAGGCGTTGGCTGCGTACGTCAAGGCGGTCACGTTCGCGCTGGTGCCCGTGTGGGTACGCGTTCCGGGCTTCATTACCTCGACACGCTGATACATCGAATGTGGTTCGGGCACGAAGCCGAATCCGAGGAGAAAATCCTCGTACGTGCGATCGAGCGTGAGCCCCGGTGCAACACGACGTAGTACGTGAAGTGAACTCGCAATCCATGTGGCACCATTCGCGGTGCGGTGGACGAAGAGACGATGACTGCCCCGGCCCGCGGCGGCGACGAGTTCACCATCGGCACCAAAGCCGACTGCAACGACGTCGTCGGGGCCGGCATCGAGCAGCGAGGTTGGGTTCGACGTGCAACCTTGCGCAGCGGAGCCGAAGAAGGCCGCCGCCGAGCCGTTGGTGGCGGCCAGTTTGGTCGTGTTCCCGGAGCCGAGGGTGGCGACGATCGTGCGGCTGTTGTGCGACACGGCCACGTTCAATGCAGGGGTGAGGGTCTCGATGGTGCGACGTGCTGCATCCGGGTCGGGGCCCGAATAGGCGACCAGGCCGTGCACAGTCGCCGCCGTCAAACGGGATCGACGTCTAGGCGTCGGCGCGTGGCGCGCACGACCAGGTCGGCGAGAAGACCGAGGGTCGTCACCTGCAGTGCGGCAAAGAAAATGAGAAGAGTGTTCGTGGACAGGCGGAAGTCGCGACTCGACCAGTCGAAGCCCAATTTCACGACTGCGAGCGCGAAGAGCAGACCTCCGAGGGGGAGGAACACCTTGAGCGGGTTGTACGACAGCGTCATGCGGATGACCTGCAGGACGTATCGCTTGGTGTCGCGCCACCAGTGGAACTTCGAGCGGCCCGCACGCGGGAAGTAATCGATCGGCACGAAGCCGACGCTGTAGCCGTTGGCGAGGAACGACATCGTCAGTGTGGTGACGCAGGAAAACCCATTCGGCAGGTGGTGGGTGTACTGCACCGCGACGTCACGTCGGAAGGCCCGTAGTCCCGAGTTGAGATCCCTGATGTCGGTTTCCGTGAGGTAGCTGGCGAGTTTGCGGATGAACCACTTGGCCGGCCTGCGGAAGAGCTTGAGCGTTCCCGCTTCGGTGCGGCGCGCGCCGACAACATGGTCGTAGCCCTGCATCTGGTCGACGAGCCACGGGATCTCGTCGTTGGGGTAGGTCATGTCGACGTCGGTCCACACGACCACGCGGCCGACCGCGGCATTCGTGCCGGTGCGACGCGCCGCACCCGAGCCACGGTTCGAAGGGTGGCGGATGAGGCGGATCCCGTCGATCGATTCCAGGTCGCGCTCGGACCCGTCATCGGACCCGTCGTCGATGACGATGATTTCGTAGGAGTACTTCGAGTCATCGAGAGCCTTCTGGATGCGGGTGATCTCCTCGCGCAGGTGTCCCCGTTCGTTGTAGATGGGGAGGACCACGCTGACATCGCAGAGGTTCTCGGAGGGACTCATGTCAGCACGAATCTACTCCCGAGCGCATCCAGAGAACGATGTTTCCTCGCTCCTGCCTGCCGCGTGACGCGGCGTCATTCTCTTGTGCAACGATCATCCAACCCGAATCCTCGGGCGGTCGATCGACGGCGCCGATGACGCAGTGCAGGGGTTTCCGGTCGATCCAGCGCACGTCGGCGCGTGACACCTGGGTCGGATGAAGAAGGTATCTGTAGTCAAAGAAGGTTTGACCGCCGAGTCCGCCGGAGTCGAAGGTGATCGTCGTCCCACGTTTCTCTCCACCAACTCGTTCGCGCACGTCGTCGTCGAGTGTCATTTGATCGAAGTAGTCGCGATAGGGAACCACCGTACGAGCGGCGGTGAATGTGGTGAAGAAGAGAGAAATGACCGCGAGGACGACGAGAAAGACCGACACACTCCTCCGGGCCATCACGAACAGCGCGAGCGCGAGCACGACGAAAGCGACCGTGAGCGACAAGTAGCCTGCGGGTTTCGTCAACTTGAGCGCCCAGTCGAGTGCGACCGCGTTGGGGATTGCAAAGAAGTTTTTCTCCGACGTCATGGCACGAAGCTCGTCACGTCCCGCGGCAGCCGCGAGGGCTGCCGCACAAGCGACGACACCGACGATGCCGACTGCCCAGGCTCGACGCGCAACATTCGACCCGCCAGTCACCGCGCTGAGGCCAATCAGCACGAACACCGGAGTCACGGCTTCGAGGTAGCGACCGTAGACGAGGTGGTCGGGGCGTATGACGTTGAGTACCTGCAGAGCAGAGGCAAGTGCGACGCTTCCCGCAGACAAAGTAAGGAAAGCGGGTGCCAACCATTGCAGATTTCCTGCACGACGCAGACCGAGCAGTACCGAGCGCACGTTCATGGCAAGGCCAACGGCGGCAAGACCGAACGAGGTTGCGAGCACGTACCACAGCTGTCCGACGGCTGATCGTCCGAGGCTCGGCAGGTTGGACGGTGTCGTCAACCTGTCGATCATGCGGCCCTCCTTGCCGTCGGCCGCGGGGTACAAATCCCGACGCAGGGACACGTTGATGCGGGTGAACACCCACCACGACACGACTGCGGCAACGCCGCCACCGAGGGTGACGGCGAGCAACCGGCGCGGGGCGCGCGTTGCGACGACGACCAACAGAAGGATGGCAAGAGCGGGAAGCAGCGTGAAGCGACCGTGCACGATGACCGCGAATGACGATGCGGTACCAATCGACAGGGATGTCGACCATCGCGGACGCATGACGTGTTCGTGGGCCAGCAAGACGACTGCGACAAAAACAAAGCGATTCAGTGTCTCGGACCACGCGAACAGGGAATTTGCCGCCACGGCCGGTGCGAGTGCAACGACGATTCCGAGTGCGCGCGCCGTGTTGCGCGCGACGGCAAGGTGGCGAAAGGCGAGTCGTGCAAGAGCAGCGCAAGTGGCGACGACGAGGGCGAGGTTCACCAGCAGCGACAGTCGGTACTGCGCGTCGATCCCCCGGCCGACGACGGCCGCTGCTGCGGTGACGAATCCGTATCCGGCCGTGTAGAACGGGCGGAATTCGGCCCCGAAGAACGTCTCATGGTGACCGGTCAGGACCCAGCCGTTGAGAAGAAAGCCGAGTTCGTCGGGTCGTACCGATGCGCCGCGCGATGCGAACGTCGCCCAGATCAAAACGCCGAGGCAAGCGATCCCGAGACCGTGAATGCATCGATGAAATGTTCGGACCTGCATCGACCGAGGCGTGCTCACCAGCCGCGCTCGACCCACTCGGCGAGGCGCGGTCGCTCCGTGCCGATGGTCGTGTCGAGACCGTGTCCCGGCAGGACGATCGTGTCGACGGGGAACGTGAACAGCTTCGTGTCGATCGATTCAATGATCGTGCCGAAGTCGCCGCCCTCGAAAGTCGTGTTGCCGGGCCCACCCGGAAACAAGGTGTCACCCGTGAAGAGAAGGGGCGTGTCGGCGACCTTGAAGGAGATCGAGCCCTCGGTGTGTCCGGGGTTGTGGATCGTGTGCAGGCGCAGCCGGCCCACTTCGATCACTTCCCTGTCGTCGATGAAGACGTCGTAACCCACGTCCACCAGGCGCGGTGCATCGAGCGATGACACGCCGACTTCGTAGCCCGCTTCGCGCATCGCGGGTACGGCCTGGATGTGGTCCCAGTGGCCGTGTGTTTCCAGAACGCGGCGCACACCGAGTGACCGGCACATGTCGAGAAGCATCTCGTGCTCGTTTGCCGCGTCGATGAGGACGGCATCACCCGTTGTCCGGCAGCGCACGACGAACACGTTGTTGTCGTAGGGACCCACGACGGTCTTGTGCACTTCGACATCGGCGTTCGACCAGTGCAGCACAGGGGTCTTCATGCCCTCATTCTCGCACGGCGCTTCACGACGAGATGATGTTCACGCTTTGGCCATCGGCCTGCAACCCGAGTGCGACGGTGATCTGCCCGGGGTCGAAAGTAACGAGCGATACCGGCCCGGGCAGGCGCTGCACGGCAGCCAGATGCAGCGCCGACCCGAGCGTCACGGGCTGGGCACGCGAAATGAGGGATGCCTCGTCAATCGACCGTTGGTCGACGGGCACGACGTGGATGTAGTCCCACGTGCGACGCAACGAATCCTCCAGTTCTTCGCGGAGAACCGGTTCTTCGGTCATTCGGTCGATGCCGGCGAGACACTCGGCGAGGGCCATAGCCGAGGCGCACCACGTGCTGTCGGCGTTCATCGCATCGACGACGATTTGGCGCTGTGCACACGACACGTGAAGGGCGAGCAACGCCGTCGTGTCGAGAACGATCGTCATCGGAGATCCCGCACGATGTGGTCGAAGCGCATTCCGCTGTGGATGTCGATCGCCGGGGGAAGCGGGTTGGCGTGTGTGCGTGCGGCGCGTCGGGGCGGCACGACCAGGCCGCGGGCCACGAGCTCCTCCATCGTCGTACCGGCGGGCGCGTCGACAGGGCCCAACTGGGCGATGGGGCGCCCCGATTCGGTGACGATGACCCGTTCCCCGGCAGCCGCACGCCGCAGGGTGGTGGCCAGGTTGGCCCGTAATTCGCGGGTTCCGACCTTCGCGCGCGCCATGTCGGGCAGGATAGCCGCCGAGCCGACCAAGTGTGTACACACCAGTACACACACGCCGTTGCATGCCTTGCTCTCCCTGCGGCAGGCTTTTCGCATGAACTTTGCATTCAGCGAGGAGCAAGAAGAGCTCCGCAAAACCGTCCGGGCCTTTCTTGAGGCCAAGTCCGCCGAAGAGGCCGTGCGCCATCAAATGGAAACCGACCAGGGCTACGACGCCGCAGTCTGGAGCCAGATGGGTGAGCAGATGGGTCTACAGGGTCTGCACATTCCCGAGGAGTACGGCGGTTCGGGTTACTCGTATGTCGAGCTTGGAGTCGTCCTCGAAGAAATGGGCCGCGCGCTTTTGTGTGCACCGTATTTCTCGACGGTTGTCCTCGCCGCCAACACTCTGCTCCACAGCGGTGATGAGGCAGCCAAGAAGGCGCACCTTCCTGGCATTGCCGCCGGCACAACGATCGCCACTGTTGCAACGGCCGAGCCGTCCGGCAAGTGGGACGAAGCAGGTATCCAGATGTCGGCCTCGGGTTCGGGTTCCGACTGGAAGTTGTCGGGCACCAAATCGTTCGTCATCGACGGCCACGTCGCATCGCTCATCATCGTTGCGGCGCGCACCGGCAAGGGTGTGAGCTTGTTCGCAGTCGACGGCGGGGCGGCGGGTCTCACGCGTACGCAACTCTCGACGATGGACCAGACACGCAAGCAAGCAAAGCTCGACTTCAACAACACGCCGGCCACGCTGATCGGCGAGGAGGGCAAGGGTTGGAACATCTTGTCGAAGGTGTTGGATCTCGTGTCCATCGGCCTTGCAGCCGAGCAGGTGGGTGGCGCGCAGAAGGTTCTCGAGATGGCCGTCGAGTACGCCAAGGTTCGTGTGCAGTTCGGTCGTCCGATCGGTTCGTTCCAGGCAATCAAGCACAAGTGCGCCGACATGCTGCTCGAGGTCGAGTCGGCAAAGTCGGCCGCGTACTACGGCATGTGGTGCGCAGCGGAGATGAATGACGAACTCCCGTCGGTGGCCTCGCTCGCCAAGGCCTACTGCTCGGAGGCGTACTTCCATGCAACCGCCGAGAACATTCAGATCCACGGCGGCATTGGCTTCACCTGGGAACATCCGGCGCACCTGTACTTCAAGCGCGCGAAGTCCAGCGAGCTGATGTTCGGTGACCCGACCTACCACCGCGAGATCTTGGCCCAGCGGATCGGAATTTGACCACCGGCGTCTTCATCGCCGCGGCGGCGGTTTGCGTTTTTGCAATCGCCGCAATCGTCATTGGTCGCGAGGCGCGACGGCTCGATGCCGTTGCGCCTCGTGCCGTTTACAACCTCGACCAAGCCTCCGACTTCGTCGCCGATCGGCTTCCCGGGGTCACCCAGGCGCGACTCACGCCCGAAGAACTGCAGGCCATGCTCTCGCTGCACTTGCGCTGGTTGCATGCACGGGGCCTGCAACCCGACCGAGCCGTCGACAAGCGCCAGGACATCGCCGAACTGTTGCTGATCTCGGAAGACCAGTTGTCCGCCTACCTGTTGTCGGAGGCGGAGAAGTCGGGTGTCGAACTTCTCGACGACATCGACGTCGTGCACGTGGTGCGTGCGCACCTCGCCTATTTCGACGCGATCGGAGCAGTGGGCCCGACGGCCTCGTCGACCGACCTCTGACCGGGACGGTTCGACTTCCACACGAACTGGTAGCGCTGCAGCGCGGGATGCCCGTACGGATCGCGCTCGAGCATGTCGCGCCAACGCGCACCGAGCTCGGCAACATCGGCGGGCTTCATGACCGGTTCACGGGTCTTGGACTCGAAGTGGTGGCAGGCGGCCAGTGGTGTCCAGATCGTGCGCTTGCCGACCATGCGCAACTTCAACGCGTAGTCGATGTCGTTGTAGTTGCCCGGGAATTTGGTGCACAGCCCGCCGACCTTTTCGAAGAGCAAGCGGGGCGTGAGTGCACATGCAGCGATCACCGATGACACCTCGCGTGCGACGCGCAACATGTTCGACGCACCGGGAATGTCGGCGGAGTGACCGCGGTAATAGTCGTAGGGGACGGGGTTGAAGAAGTGCCCCGCGCTTTGGATGGTCCCGTCTTCGTAGAGAAGGGTCGGACCCACGAGACCCACGTCCCGGTCCTCGAAGTACGAAAGCAGGGTTTCGACTATGTCGGGGGAGACGATCTCCGTGTCGTCGTTGAGCAGCAAGAGGTAATCGGCGTCGGTGTGCAGCGCCGCGATGTTGACCTTCTCCGCGAAGTTGAAGGGTCTGTCGTAGTCGATGCAGGTGAGTGCTGCACCGCCCGCGGCTTCGATCTCGCGCCGCGCGTCGGCGGGTGTGTCGTGGTCGAGCACGGCGATGAACTCGAGATGCGGATAGGTGCTCGTTGCGCGCAGCGATGCAATGGCACCGGCTGCGAGAATCCGATCCCTGCCCCACACCTGGGCGTGGGTGCCGCGTGTCGGAACGATGACCGCGACGCGGGGTCGGGTCGTGAGCGTGCGCCGCACCCGGACCGCAGAAGCACCGTCGACTTCGCACGCCCCGGTGATACCAAGGCGCAGGCAGTGCTCGCGCACCGCAACAACGTCGGCCCCCGGGGACGCATGTCGCCAGTCGGCGACGTACAGAAAACGCGCCATGCGTTCATGCCGCTGTGCGCGTTCGGAGAGTCTCAGGGACCGATCGTGGGCCGACAGGGCAGAGAGAAACTCCGCACCACCGGCGGCCGCGACGACTTCCTCGGTGGCAAAAACGACATCGCCCACGTAGTTGTGACCACGCAGTCGTTCGGGCGACCAGCCGGGCCGCAACACCTGCATCGGTTCCTCGTAACGGTCGTCGGTGGTGTGCAGTGAGTCGCCGTAGACGAAGTCGGCACGCGTCCTTGCGGCGAACTTCGCCACGGTGCGCCGCATACCGCGCCGCAGGTCGCAATGCTCGGGTACGAAGCCGACGAGGCCACCGGTCCATGCAATTTTCATGTCGCAATCCGTTTGATGCGCGACCTGATGCCGATGGGCAGGTGACGGTAGAAGAAGCGAAGAGGCCACACCCACCACTTGTGTACCCAGACCTTTTTCTCCTCCGCCGAGCGGTAGGTCGGGAATGCGTAGGGCTCATCGGAGATGCCGTGCTCGGCGCGGTAACGGGCGGCATTGGCCTTTGCGCGATCGGCGAGCCGCGCATCGACTGCGGCAAGTTCGGCGAGACGTGCGTCGATCTCGCTGCGGCGCAGACCCATGTGCGCGAGCCTACTGCCGCTACTCTTGGCCGCATGGAGCGCCCCGGACGTTTCGAGCACACTCGCTTCCTCGGTGACAAGAGAACCCAGCTCGTCTACGACCTCGATTCGTGGACCGACGAGTCGGTCATCGACGACATCGTTGCCAATGAAGTTGGACTTTGTTTCGGTCCCGACACGCTTGCCGAGGCACGCAACCGCGGCTACACGCTGGCCACACCCGGTGCGTCGCGTCGGCATCACAAGCCCCGCGCCTGATCATGGTCACCGGGGAGGACGCTCCCGTCTCGACGATGGTGAGCAACGACTCGTTCCTGTCGGCTGGACTTCGTCTTGCCAGTTACTACGCGCGACCGAACGGCGTACTCGGACCGTTGCGAGGATTGATTCTCTGTCACGGCTTTCCGATTGGCCCCCTCGATGCGCGACAGTCAGCGGGGACCTTTCCGCAGTTGATCGACCGCGTCGCGAACGAAGTCGGCTACGCGTCGCTCACCTTCACGTTCCGTGGATGCGGCGCGAGCGAGGGCGACTTCTCGCTGCAGGGCTGGGTTGACGACCTGCGCGCAGCGGTCGATCATCTCGTCGAAGTGGGAAATGTCGACGGCGTGTGGCTGGTCGGTACCAACACCGGTGCGTCAATCGCTCTGTGTGTCGCCGTCGACGACCCCCGCGTGGCCGGTTGCGCGTCACTCAGCGGTCGCGCCGACTTCGACGACTGGGCAGAACAGCCCCGGCGCTTCTTGGAACACGCGCGCGAGATCGGGGCCATTCGTCGGGCGGGTTTCCCTCCGAACTTCGACGAGTGGACGCGTGAACTGCGCCGCTTCCGCCCGATTGATGCCGTGCGACGTTTCGCCCCGCGACCCTTGCTGGTCCTGCATGGCGATGAAGACGAAAGTGTCCCCGCGGCCGACGCACGCGTGTTGGCGCAGGCCCACGGCGCGGCCGAACTCAGGGTGATTCCCGGTGCGGGTCATCGTCTGCGTCACGACCCGCGCGCGCTGGCAGTTCTTCTCGGCTGGCTCGACCGTCAGCGCACCGGGTACTGAATCGTCAGTAGCCGTCGACGTGCGTGCTGTGCCATGTCCAGGCCGTCTGGAGGATCTCTTCGATGCCGTAGCGGGCCCTCCAGCCAAGTTCGCGTTCCGCGAGTGACGGATCGGCGAACACGACGGCAGGGTCCCCCGCGCGGCGTGCAGAAAACACATGCGGCACTCCGCAGCCGGAAATGCGCTCGGTTGCCGACAGTACCTCGAGAACGGTGCTGCCCTTGCCGGTACCGAGATTGCACGTGAGCGACGGCTTGCCCACGTCGAGGTAGTCGAGTGCCTTGACGTGGCCTTCGGCGAGGTCGACGACATGGATGTAGTCGCGTTCACCCGTGCCATCGCGAGTGGGGTAGTCGCTGCCGAACACCTCGAGGGGAGGCCGCTTGCCGAGCGTCGCCTTCATCACGATCGGTACGAGGTTCGTCGTGACCGACCAGTCTTCACCGATGGCCGAGTCGAAAGAGGCACCTGCCGCGTTGAAATAGCGCAGACACACGCTGCGCAGACCACGTGTTTCACCGATCCATGACAGCACGCGTTCGACCATCCATTTCGTTTCGGCATAGACGCTTTCGGGTCGCGGCAGGAGGTCTTCGGTGACGGGTACCCGCGCGGGGCTCCCGTACACGGCGGCCGACGAAGAGAAGACGAACTGTTCGACACCCGCGGCGACTGCGGCATCGATCAGTGCAGTCGAACCCCCGACATTGTTCGAGAAATACCGCAACGGGTGCGACATCGACTCACCAACGCTTTTGTACGCGGCAAAGTGGACGATGCTCCTCACGTTGCGCTCGCGGCAGAGCTTCGTCACGAGATCGAAGTCGGCGATTTCACCCACGACGAGGTCCGCTCCGAGGAGGGCCTCGCTGTGGCCCGTCTCGAGTGAGTCGAGAACCACGACTTCGCGACCCGATTCGCCCAGCGAACGCACGGTGTGCGAACCGATGTAGCCGGCTCCACCGGTGACAAGGACCGTCACGACTACTTCTTCAGCGGTCGCGATTGCTTGTCGCGCTCGGCGGCTTTTTCCGCCTTTTTCCAGCTGCGCACGAGCAGCAACGTCTCGGGTGAGGTGATATCGGCGACGGTGCGCGGGTTCGCGTCACTGAACACTCCGGCTTCGGCTTTCCAGTTGCGCGGCTTGACACCCATGCGCTTGCCGAGGAGCGCAATGAAGATCTGCGCCTTCTCCTCGCCGAATCCGGGCAGGACCCGCAGACGTGCGGTGAGTTCCCGCGCGTCGGTGATGCCCGCCCAGAGGTTTTCGCCCTTGTTTTTGTATTGCGCGGCGATGATGCCGCAGAGTCCGTGGATGCGACGACCCATTGCGGCGGGGAAACGGTGAACGGCGGGCTTCTCGCAACAAACGGCCACGAAGTCATCGACGCCCATGGCTGCGATCCTCTTCGGATCGAGGTGACCCAGTCGCTTTTTCAGCGTGGCCGGTCCGTTGAACGCCCACTCCATCGGGACCTGCTGGTCGAGAAGCATGCCGATCAGCAACGCCGTGCCGCTCGCATTGAGCAGTTTGTCGGCGGAGGTGTCGCCCGTGATGTAGAGGGTGCCCATCAGCGATGAATCTACTCAGTGTTCGAAGAACGGGGCCGGTGTGCCCGGCGACAGTTGGTACATGGCGAGTGCCTTGCTGACGGTTTCTACGGGCACGAGACCGTCCTGGCACAGTGAATGCAGCACGGTGACCACGATGTTCGCGGTGTCGATTTCGAAATGTCGGCGCAACGCCGCGCGCGTGTCGCTACGGCCCATGCCGTCGGTACCGAGTGGGGTGAACCGACGTGCGGTGACGAAGCGCGCAACTTGTTCGGGGACGATGCGCATGAAATCACTGACCGCAACGATCGGCCCCGCGGCGTTGTCGAGCAGCCGCGACACGAGTGGTGTTGCCGGCGGGTGGTCGGGGTTCAGGCGAGCGATGCGTTCGCATTCGAGGGCCTCTTCGCGCAGCGCCTTGTACGACGTCGCGGACCACAATTCGACACCCACACCGAAGTGCGTCAGCAGGTCGTCGGCTGCCGCCCGCGCGGCCGAATGTGCCGAACCCGAGAACACGATCACCGCCTTGGTCTTTGCCTCAGCGGGTGCCTCGGCGAACTTGTAGAGACCACGCGTGATGTCGTCGCTGGTGACATGGGCGGGCATCGCCGGCATCACGTAGTTCTCGTTGTAGAGGGTGATGTAATAAAAAATGTCCTCGGGGTTCGCCCCGTACATCCGATTGATGCCGTCTTCGACGATTGCCGCCATCTCGTAGGCAAATGCCGGGTCGTATGCTTGGCACGGCGGCACGGTGCTGGCCAGCACGAGGCTGTGGCCGTCCTGGTGCTGCAGGCCTTCGCCGAGCAACGTCGTGCGTCCGGCGGTCGCGCCCATGAGGAATCCGCGCGTGCGAGCGTCGGCCGCCTGCCAGATGAGGTCGCCGACGCGCTGGAACCCGAACATCGAATAGAAGCTGTAGAACGGCACCATCGGAACGCCGCGCGTCGAATAACTGGTGCCCGCCGCGATGAACGACGACATCGAACCGGCTTCGGTGATGCCCTCTTCGAGGATCTGCCCGTCCGACGACTCGGCGTACGACATCAACAGGGCATGGTCGACCGGTTCGTATTTCTGGCCTTGGCTTGCGTAGATGCGCAGTTCACGGAAGAGCGAGTCCATGCCGAACGTGCGTGCCTCGTCGGGAACGATGGGAACCACGCGCGGGCCGAAGTTGTCGTCGCGTGCGAGGCTGCGCAAAAGTCGGGTGAAACCCATGGTCGTGCTGACCGCCTGTTCGCCACTGCCGGCCTTTAGTTCGGTGAAGGAGTCGGCGGACGGCAAGGTCAGCGGCCTGCGGTTGACGACGACGCGCTTTGGAATCGCTCCGCCGAGCGCGCGGCGGCGTTCCATCATGTACTGGTATTCGACGCTTTGTTCCGAGGGTCGGTAGTACGGGGGCTCGTCGGCTTCGAGTGCGCTGTCGGGAATTTCGTCCTCGAGGTGCAGGCGCTCGCGCAGCGTGCGCAACTGATCGGTCGTCATCTTCTTGATCTGGTGCGTCGCGTTGCGACCCTCGAAGCCGGGTCCGAGTGTCCAGCCCTTGATGGTCTTGCACAGGATTGCGGTGGGCCGACCCGAGCCAAGGTTCTCCTGCGCCGCGCGGAAGGCCGCATACAACTTGCGGTAGTCGTGTCCGCCGCGCGGGAGGTTGAGCAGATCATCGTCGGAAAGATGGGCCACCATCTGGCGCAACCGCGAGTCGGGTCCGAAGAAGTTCTCGCGAATGTACGCACCACCCTCGACCGAGTACCGCTGGTATTCACCATCGACGGTGTCGTTCATCTTGTTCAACAGCACCCCATCAACGTCGCGGGCCAGCAAATCGTCCCATTTCGAACCCCAGATGACCTTGATGACGTTCCATCCAGCACCGCGGAACGATGCCTCCAACTCCTGGATGACCTTGCCGTTGCCGCGCACCGGCCCGTCGAGGCGCTGTAGGTTGCAGTTGACGACGAAAATCAGGTTGTCGAGGTGTTCGCGTGACGCCAGGGACAGGGCGCCGAGTGTTTCCGGTTCGTCACATTCGCCATCGCCGATGAATGCCCAGACGCGGCTGTTCGAGGTGTCGTCGAGCTTGCGGTTCAGCAGATAACGGTTGAAGCGCGCGTGGTAGAGCGCGGTGATCGGGCCGAGACCCATCGAAACGGTCGGGAACTCCCAGAAGTCGGGCATCAGGCGCGGGTGTGGATAACTCGACAGTCCACGACCGCCACGGCCGATCTCGCGACGGAAGTGATCGAGGTCGTCGGCGCTGAGCCGACCCTCGAGGAACGCGCGCGCGTACACGCCCGGTGCCGCGTGGCCCTGGAAGTAGATGTGGTCGCCGGCCTGCCCGTCGTCCTTGCCACGGAAGAAATGGTTGAAGCCGATCTCGTACAGCGATGCCGATGACGCGAACGTCGAGAGGTGACCACCGATTCCCTCGGCACGGCTGTTCGCCCGGATCACCATGACCGCCGCGTTCCAGCGGATGCAGGCACGGATGCGACGCTCGAGGTAATCGTCGCCTGGGAACCACGGCTCCTGCTCGCGCGGGATCGTGTTGACGTACGGTGTCGACACCGTGGCGGGAAAGCTGACTTGGTTTGCGCGGGCGCGCTCGAGCAGTCGCGACAAGAGGTAGCGGGCGCGCGTCTTGCCCTGTGCGTCGATCACTGCATCGAGGGACTCCATCCACTCCTGCGTCTCTACCGGGTCGGTGTCGGGCAGCTGGTGGACGGAACCGTCGAAGATCATGGTGGCATTCTCGCAGGAACCGGGGGTGTCCGCGCATCGATGCACGATCAACAAAGATGGAAAGGCCCATGGAACTTCCCTTTGATGACCTGCCGCCCGCGTCGAAACCGGCCGATTCGCGCAACCTTGAAAAAAGGCTGCTGTATGAACTGCGCGCGATGCAATGGCCCGACCGCGCCCCACGCACGGCAAGGCGCGTGTACACCGACGGCGCGTGCTCGGGAAACCCCGGTCCCGGAGGCTGGGCGTGGGCGGTCGCGCCGGAGGGCGAGCCGAACGGGTCGGGCGGCGAGCGGTCGAGCACCAACCAGCGCATGGAAGTCCGCGCAGTCATCGAGGCCTTGCGCGCGCACCGCAACCACGGCGAACCACTCGTCATCGTCTCCGACAGCACCTACGTGGTGAATTGTTTCCGCCAGCGGTGGTGGGAGGGATGGTTGTCGCGCGGCTGGAAGAACAGTCAACGCCAGCCCGTCGCAAATCGCGAACTCTGGGAGGACCTGTTCGACGAGCTCGTGGCACGCGGCAGCGGAAAGACGGTTTTCGAGTGGGTCAAGGGCCACTCCGGAGATCCGATGAACGACCTGGTGGACATTTTGGCGGTGCAAGCGACCGGGGCATAGCCTCACCCGCATGGACATCTCAGGTGCAAGTGCAATCGTCACGGGTGGAGCCTCGGGAATCGGTGCGGCCTCGGCCCGCCTGCTCGCCAAGCGTGGCGCAAAGGTAGTGGTCGCCGATCTCCAGGCCGACAAGGGCGAGGCCCTGGCCAAGGAAATCGGTGGGGCGTTCTGCAAGGTCGACGTGACCAACACCGACGACATCATCAACGCCGTCGAGATGGCCAAGTCGATGGGTCCGGTGCGCGTGCTCGTCAACTCGGCCGGCATCGGTTGGGCACAGCGCACGGTCGGTAAGGACGGCTCGTACGACTCGGCCGCCAATCTCGACGCCTTCAAGAAGGTCATCGCGATCAACCTCATCGGTTCGTTCGACTGCATCCGCATCGCCGCAACCGCAATGAGCACGACCGAGCCCCTCGCCAACGGTGAGCGCGGCGCAATCGTCAACATCGCGTCCGTCGCGGCATTCGACGGCCAAATCGGCCAGGCCTCGTACTCCGCATCAAAGGGCGGTGTCGTCGGCATGACCCTGCCGGTCGCACGTGACCTCGCCGCCATCGGCGTGCGCGTCAACACCGTCGCACCCGGCCTCATCGACACGCCGATCTACGGCGAAGGCGACAACAGTGAGGCTTTCAAGGCCAATCTTCAGAAGGGCGTTCTCTTTCCCCAGCGGCTCGGTACCGCCGAAGAACTTGCATCGATGGTCGTCGAGTGCATCACGAACAGTTACATGAACGCCGAAAGTATCCGTGTCGACGGCGGCATTCGTATGCAGCCCAAGTGACGCACTGACGTCACTGCGTTGACAAACCGCTTCATACAAACAAAGTGTTGAACGTCCCCCGCGAGGATCTCCTTCCGAGACCGACCGGGGGACGTCTCGTTGTCGGGGCAAGACCGATCACTGAAGAGGAGTGGTTGCCACCTGATGCGGCGATGCTGCGCGAGCGCACCATGGTCCGCTCGGCGCACCCGGCGGAGGTCTTTGCTTGCATGGATGGCTGGGGAGCAACGGTTGCCGCGGTGTTCGATGCGTTGCCGCTCGCCACCCCCGACGACATCTGCATTCTCGGAAAAGTGAACGACCGTTGGGTTCTCGTTGGCGGTGAGCTGTGCTTTCCCAATCGCTGGGTTCTGCACGAAAAGATCGGTCTGCCCGTTCTCGACATCCATGGTCCGGTTCCCACCTATGCCGCGCAGGTCGGTGCCGGGGTCGACTCTTTGATCGATCGACTCGCCGACGGCCGCATCGTCGAGCGCGCCAACTGGAGCATCTCTGACTCGGGCAACTTCTTCGAGCCCCGCACGCCACCGCCGATTCCCGACATCGACCCGGCGCAACTGTTGTTGCGAGTCGAACGTCAGACGTTGCGTCGGTTGGGCGAGGTCGTCGTGTTCAGCATCCGCACGTACATGGAACTGATGTCCACGTTCGTCACGCGTCCCCGCGAACGGGTCGACGCGTTCGTGCAGGTGCTCCGCGAGACGCCCGCCGAGGTTCGCGCATACAAATCGATCACGACCTACGTCGACCCACTCTGCGCCTATCTGACGCGGTGAAGTAGTTTCGGGTCATGCCGAGCATCCGTGAAATTGTCATCGACTGCAATCACGCCGATTCGCTTGCCGAGTTTTGGGCGGCAGCGTTGGGCTTCGAGTTGCTTGGTGCAGCGGGCGCGTACAGGGCGCTGAAGGATCCGGCCGGTGGACCGATGTTGATCATTCAGGAAGTGGCCGAGGAAAAGACGATCAAGAACCGCGTGCACTTCGACCTCGAGGCGCAAGACATTCGCGCGGAGGCACGTCGGCTGGAGGGGCTGGGTGCGGTGCTGTTGAACGACCGTCGTCCTATTCGAGAACACAAGACGCAGTGGATGGTGCTTGCCGACCCCGAAGGGAACGAGTTCTGCATTTGTCAGATCGGCAAGATTCCCGAGGGTGACGACGGGTATCCCGCGTAGGCGGGGCTTACGTCGTGTAGTCGGCGTTGATGCGGACGTAGCCGTCGGTGAGGTCGCAACCCCACACGGTGGCCGATGCATTGCCGTTGTTCAGCGACACATGGATGACAACGTCGTCGCCGCGCATGTAGGCAGAGAGTCTTTCAAGGCCGGCTGCGTCGACCTGGCGCGGGTACACCTCTTGTTCGCCGAAACGAATGACGACCTTGCTCTGGTCGATGTCGGTGTCGTTGCACTTGCCGACGGCCATCGCGACACGGCCCCAGTTGGGGTCGGCGCCATGCACGGCGGTCTTGACGAGGGGTGAGTTGACGATCGACTTGGCGACTCGTTTGGCCTGTTCGCCGTCGCGTGCCATGTCGACGGTGACTTCGATGAGCGTCTCGGCACCTTCCCCGTCGCGGGCGACCTGTTTGGTGAGTGAGAGCGCGACATCGTGCAGTGCGGCCTCGAACGCCGCCCCGTCGACGTTGCCGGCGGCGCCGCTGGCGAGAATGACCGCCGTGTCGCTGGTGGAGGTGTCGGTGTCGATCGAGACACAGTTGAACGTGAGGTCCATGACGCGACGGAAGATGGAGTCGAGCTCCGCCGGTTCGATTTTCGCGTCGGTGAACATCATGGTGATGAGTGTCGCCATGTTGGGTTCGATCATGCCGACACCCTTGGCGACGCCGACGATGCGTGCAGTGGACCCGGTGACGGTGGCTTGCGCAATCTTGTGAATCGTGTCGGTGGTCATGATGCCGCGCGCGATTGCTTCGGCGTCGGTGCCGACGATGGACTTCGGAATCGTGGCCAGCCCGGCGCGAATGCGGTCCATCGGGTAGGGCCGGCCGATCACGCCCGTCGACGCGATGAGAACGTCGTTCGGCTTGCAGCCGATCGCAGCGGCGATGCCTTCGACGACCTCATGGGCGTCGGCGAGGCCCTGCGGGCCGTTGGCAACGTTTGCGTTCTTTGAGATGACGACCAGCGCGCGCGCCGTGCCGTCGCTGAGATGTGCGCGGGATACCACGACGCTGGGTCCCGCGAAGCGACTTTGTGTGAAGACACCGGCCGCGGCACACTTTGTGTCGGCCACGACGAGGGTGAAGTCGTCGGTCGAGTCCTTCATGCCGATGTTCGCGACGTGCGAACGAAAGCCGCGGGGAAGCGAGGTGGCCACCCCTTCAGGTTATTTGTTCGCGAAGTGGTCGCGCATGCGAATAAGCGTTTGCTCCATCGACTTGTGATTCTTCGAGAAGGCGTTGATGACCTTCAACATCAGCTTCGAGCGGTTCTTCTTCCAGTCGAACTCCTCGGTCACCTTGGTGCCGCCATCGGCCTGCGGCTCGAGGATGTAGCGCCAGATGTGGCCCCCGAAGTGGCGCCAAGCGATACGCGCGTTCTCGTCGAACTCGACGACCTCGTTGGTGATCTTGTAGGGGACGCCCATCTTCATGTCCATGCCGAACTTGGTGCCGAGAGAAAGTCGATCCGGGGCTGCTGACTGAGGTGAGCGCACGGTGCCCGAACCATCGATGACGGTGTGACCGGCGGGACTGGCAAGAAGATCAAAGATGTCCTTTGCGGCAGCCGGCACGACGAGCGACACGCGGATCACCTCGTTCTTCGAATCGATGCTGCTCTCGAGGAACGGTGAAGTTGTCATGCCAGGTATTCGAGCACAGCCGCGGCGCAGCGTCTACCCGAGTACATCGCGCCCTGAGTCGAGCCCGTGTCGCGGTGGTCTCCGGTCACGAACAGGCCGTCGCCCAGCGACACGGCCTTCTTCGGAGAAAACGGCGGGGTTTGGTCGGGCTGGCCGTGGGCGATGTTGTACGTGCGCAGGTGCCGCCACTGCGCGACGTCCTTGCCCCACCACCAGCGCAACTGTGCCAGCACGGTGTCACGTAGGCCGGGGTGCGTGTCCTCGGTTGCACCGGGACACGCTGCAGCGATGAGGTGCTGGCCGACGGGCGCGTACTCGGGGGCGACGTTGCTCATCACCGCGAGGTTCAGCACGGGACCACCCGAATAGCCGTCGAGGGCGATGAGTTTGTGGGGCGTCGGCGGCTTCGGTGCGGCGAAGTAGAAGCAACTGACAGGTCGTGAGCCGGGCTCGGGGATGCCGGTCAGTTTCGCGGCAGCGGGTCCTTCTGTTGCGACGACGACCGCGCGCGACTCGATGCGTGTTCCGTCGCTCGTAACGACGCCGTTGGCGTCGACGCCGGCGACGGGGGAGTTGAGTCGCACGACCGACGGGTGCAGGTGCGCGGCGAGCTGTTCCGACAGTGCACCCATTCCCAGCGCGGGAACGCCGGTTTCGCCGTTGGAGAGTGATTGGAAGATGACGTCAAACATTCGCCGTGACGTGGCGAGGTGTGGGTCGAGTTGGATGCCCCCGACGAGTGGTTTGAAGAAGGTGTCGACGATGCGCTTCGAGAATCCGGCCTCCGCCAGTGCCTCGGCAGTGGCGACGTCCCGGCCGCGCAACAACGTGCGGGCGGGAGTGCGTTGCATGCGCAGACGAAACAGCGCAATGCGGGCCTTGTCGGCGATGTTGCCGATCGGCGCGAATGCGGTCGACGCGAGATGTGCGGGATCGCGAAAGGGATCGGCTACGACGTGGTTCTTTTCCCTTGTGCGCACAAGTGCGCCGGGGGAGAAGTAGCGCATCGACAACTTCACCAGGTCGACGTCACTGCGCACTTCGGGATAGGCGGTGAGAAGCACCTGGAAACCACGGTCGAGACGGAAACCATCCACGGTGTCGGTACGCACGCGACCACCGACACCGTCACTTGCCTCGAGAACCCTCACGCGGCGACCCGCGCGTTGCAGGTGACGGGCACAGGAAAGCCCCGCAAGGCCCGCGCCCACGACTACGACGTCGTAGGTTTCGCTCTTGCCTTGTGCCGGGGGCATTTACTTACGGAGAAGATCGCGCAGTGCCGCTTCGAGGGTCGGGTGCGTGAACACGTAACCATCGGCGAGCAGGGCCTTTGGCACCACGCGCTGACCGGTGAACAACAGCGCCTCGGCCAGTTCCGAGCCGAGCAAAGCCCTGGGTCCGAACCCGGGGATCGGCAACACGGCGGGACGCTTCATGACGGAGGCAAGCACCGCGGTGAACTCGGCGTTGGTGACCGGGTTGGGGGCGGTGAGGTTGGCCGCCCCGCTTAAGTTGCTCGACAGCAAGTGCGAGATCGCACGCACCTCGTCGGTGATCGAGATCCAACTTTGCCACTGCCGGCCGGTTCCGAACTTGCCGCCGAGGCCGAGCTTGAAGAGGGGGAGCTGCTTCTTCAACGCACCACCCGCGGTCGACAAAACGATGCCGGTGCGCAGATGGACAGTGCGGATACCCGCAGCCTGCGCGGGACCCGTGGCGCGTTCCCACCGCTCACAAACATCGGCGAGAAAGCCGGTCCCGTGCGAACCCGCCTCGTTCAGTTCCTCGTCACCGCGGGCTCCGTAGACGCCGATCGCCGAACCCGAGAGGAAAACCGTCGGGCGCTTCTCGGCCTCGGTCATGCGCTGTGCCAGGAGTTCGGTGCTGCGCGTGCGACTTTCGAGAATCTCTCGTTTGTATGACTCGCTCCAGCGTTTGTCGCCGATGCCCGCACCGGCGAGGTGGACGACGGCATCGACGCCCTCGAGGTCATGGGCGTTCAACTTTCCGTTGGCCGGATCCCAGGTGATTTCGGCGGGGGACGCGGCGGGGCGACGAACGACCGAGATCGTTTCGTGGCCGTCGCCGCGCAGATGGGAGGTCAGCGCCGTGCCGATGAGACCCGACGCGCCGGTGATGGCGATGCGCATGCCGAAAAGGGTATGGCCTTCGTAGGCTGGTTGTCCCGATGAGCACACGAAAACTGATACTCACTGCCCTCATCTGCGGCCTTGCGATTCTCGTCGCGGGCGGTCTCAAGCTGATTCAGGTCGCCAACGACGAAACCGAGGTTCAGGTGCTGGTGTTGGGCGACGCTGCGACTCTCGGCGACATGACCGTGTCGGTGCTCGACATCGACCGACGCTCCGAGGCGACATTGGTCACGGTGACGATGAGTGGAGTCGACCTTGACGCGGGGGCTGCCGACGGGTGGCGCGTGCTCGCCGACGGCCGGGTTCATGAGCCACTCGATTCCGATGACCCTGGTGGTTGCCGCACGGTTGCCGCCGGTGAGTCGACGCAATGCACGGTCCGTTTCGATTCGGTCGAATCGGCCCCGACAGTTGCCTACGTGCGTGCAGGTGAGCAGCGCCAGTGGGCGTCTGGAACTCCGTAGCCATTAGGGTTGAGGGCGTTATGGCAGACCTGTACGACCTGGTGGTTATCGGCGGCGGTCCGGGTGGTTATGCGGCGGCCTTTTATGGCGCGTCGGCCGGCCTGTCCGTGGCCCTCATAGAAAGGGACACCATCGGCGGTACCTGCCTGAACCGCGGTTGCATCCCCGCCAAGGCGTTCCTCGAAACCGCGGCGGTCGCCCGCCACGTGACGCATTCGGCCGAGTTCGGTGTCAACTCGACAGCGAACGGTGTCGACTTCTCCGTCACGCAGGCACGCAAGCAGAAGATCGTGGAGGGTTTGGTGAAGGGCCTCACCGGTCTCACCAAGTCGAAAAAAGTGACCTACCTGCTCGGCACTGGTTCGCTCGGGACGGGCAAGACCGTCACGGTCACCGCAGCCGATGGCTCGACGCAACAGGTGCAGGGCAAGAACCTCATCCTCGCCGCCGGCTCGGTGCCGCGCACCATCCCGGGTTTCGAAGTCGGTGGCCCGATCATGACCTCCGACGAGGTGCTGATGCTGGACCGGCTGCCGGCACGTGTCGCCGTCATCGGTGGTGGTGCAATCGGTTGTGAGTTCGCCTCGACGTTCGCCGACCTCGGGTCGCAGGTCACCATTCTCGAGGGTCTGCCCAAAATTCTCCCCGGTCTTGACGTCGACGTTGCCAATGTCGTGGTGAAAAGTTTCAAGAAGAAGAACATCGACATCAAAACCGGGGTCTCGGTCAAGGGCCACACGCCGAACGGCAGAGGTGGCACCGTCATCGCCTTCGGCGAAGGGGAGAGCCTCGAGGTTGATGCGGTCGTTGTGTCGGTCGGGCGTCGGCCGTTCGCCGACCTGCTCGGTTTGCAGGGCAGGGCCGTGAAAGTCACCGAGCGCGGATTCATCGAAGTCAACGAGTACTGCGAAACCGCCGAAGCGGGCGTTTACGCGATCGGCGACCTGATCAACACCCCGCAGCTCGCGCACGTCGGCTATGCCGAGGCGATCGTTGCGGTCAAGCGCGTGTTGGGTGAACCCGTCACGCCCGTTGCCTACGACCGCGTGCCCTGGGCCATCTACTGCCACCCCGAAGTGGCATGGGCCGGTCACAGCGAGGAAAGTGCGAAGGCCGCCGGTTACGACGTCGTCGTCGGCAAGCACCAGTTCCGCGCCAACAGCCGTGCAATGATCCTCGGTGAGACCGACGGCCTGGTCAAGGTCATTGCAAAGAAGAACGCCGATGGCACCGCCGGACAGGTGCTCGGCGTGCAGATGGTCGGCCCGTGGGTGACCGAGCAGTTGTCGGGTGGCTATCTCGCCGTCAACTGGGAAGCCACGGTTGCCGAGGTTGCCGAGTTCATCCAGCCTCACCCCAGCCTGTCGGAACTCTTCGGCGAGACGATGTTGTCGATGACCGGCCGTTCGATCAACGCCTAAACACAAAACAGGACGCAGACATGGCAAACGTAACCCTCCCCCAACTCGGTGAAACCGTCACCGAAGGCACGATCACGAAGTGGTTCAAGAGGGTCGGCGATGCGGTCGCCGCCGACGAACCTCTCTTTGAGGTTTCCACCGACAAGGTGGACACCGAAGTGCCCTCTCCCGTCGCGGGTGTCCTCACCGAGATCAAGGCGAACGAAGGCGACACGGTTCCCGTCGGTGCGGTGATTGCCGTTGTCGGCGATGTCGGTGCACCGCCCGCCCCCGCACCCGCTGCGGCGCCGTCTTCGGCGCCCGCTCCCGAACCGGCATCGGCCCCCACGCCCGCTCCGGCAGCGATCCCCACGGCCGCACCGCCAGCGGCCCCCGCACCGACACCGGCACCCAGCGTTGGCGGCGCACCGCTGCTGTCGCCCGTCGTGCGTCGTCTCATCGCCGAGAACAATCTCGACGCCGCGGTGATCAAGGGCACGGGCCCCGCCGGACGCATCACACGCGAAGACGTTCTTGCCGTCATCGACGCCCAGCGGGGCAGAGTCGCGGCCACACCGGCCCCGGCTCCCGCTGTCGCATCCACGGCGGCGGCACCCGCCAGTGCCAAACCCGCCCCGAAAAAAGAAGTGGGCACGGTCTCCGAGGACGGTCGCGAAAAGCGGATCAAGTTGTCGAAGATCCGCAAGCTCACCGGCGAACACATGGTCATGTCGAAGTCGGTCAGCCCGCACACGTTCAGCGTCGTCGAAGTCGATTACGCCAACGTCGATCGCGCCCGCGGCAAGGTGAAGGACGAATTCAAACAAGCCGAAGGATTCAGCCTCACCTACCTGCCGTTCATCTCGCGCGCCGTCATCGATGCAATCACCGAGTTCCCGCACATGAACGCCTCGGTCGACGGCAACGAGCTTGTGGTGCACAACTACGTCGACCTCGGCATCGCGGTGGACCTCGACTACCAGGGACTCTTGGTTCCGGTCGTGCGTGATGCCGAGACGAAGCGTCTGCGTGCACTTGCCCGCGAAATCAGTGACCTTGGCGCGCGTGCCAAGAACCGCAAGCTGACGCCCGACGAAATCCAGGGCGGCACGTTCACGCTTTCGAACAACGGCTCAGCGGGCTCGGTGCTCACCATGGCGGTCATCAACCAACCGCAGGTGGCGATCATCTCCACCGATGCGATCGTCCGCAAGCCCGTCGTGGTGAACACGCCCGAGAACGGCGAGTCGATTGCCGTCCACCCGGTTGGCAACCTTGCGATGAGTTGGGACCATCGCGCGTTCGACGGAGCCTATGCCGCCAACTTCCTCTCGAGGATCAAGTCGATTCTCGAGACCCGCGACTGGATCGCCGAGTTCTGAAACGCACATGTCCGCACCGTTGAACGTCCGCTGGTTGGGACGCGTTCCTTACCGTGAGGCGTTCGCACTCCAAGACGCGCTTTTTTCGAACACCGACCGTCAGTATCTCCTCCTCCTCGAGCACCCGCACGTCTTTACCCACGGACCGAGTGCCGAACTCGACCGCAACCTGAAGTGTGTACCAGAGCAGGTGGGTGCGGAATTGGTGAAGGTGAACCGCGGCGGTGACATCACATACCACGGTCCGGGCCAACTTGTCGGCTACCCGATTCTCTCGCTGGAACCCAAGCACGGCGGCAAGGCCGGCCCCGCCGACACGACCGCCTACCTGCACGGCATCGAACAGGTGGTCATCGATTCACTCACCGAACTCGGCGTCACGAACGCCTCGCGCTTCGACGGCTATCCCGGTGTGTGGCTGGGCGTCGCCGAAGGTCGCCCCCGAAAGATTTGTGCCATCGGCGTGCGCCTGACGCGTGGACGTACGATGCACGGCTTCGCACTCAACGTCGAAACCGACCTCACCTACATGCGCGAGCACATCGTGCCGTGCGGCATTGCCGAACACCCGGTCACTTCGTTGCGCGAGGAGGGCGTTCGTGTGACGATGCGCGAGGTTGCCGATGTTCTTGCGCGACACGTCGCCGCACGATTCTCGAACGGTACGGTCGACCGTCGCGACGTTGCATGGCTGCACCGTCCCGAAGACCTCTCGCCGTTTTCGCGTGGCGCAGGCGCGGGTGAAAAGGTGCGTCTCTCCGGCCGCCTTGCACAAGCCGGTGTCACGGGTGGTGTCGCCATCGAGGAACGCAAACCCGAGTGGTTGCGCCCCAGGATGAAGCACGGTCCGGAGGTTCTGGAGACGAAAAAGGTCGTCCGTGAGCTCGGCCTCGTGACGGTCTGTGAAGAGGCGGGATGTCCGAACCTGTCGGAATGCTGGTCCGACCGCACCGCCACGTTCATGGTGCTGGGCGAGCGCTGCACACGCGCCTGTGGTTTCTGTCTCGTCGACACCCGCAAGCCGCTCGACCCGGAAACCGACGAACCAGCCCGCGTCGCGGAGGCGGTTGCGCGCATGGGCCTGATGCACGCCGTGCTCACCATGGTCGCGCGCGACGACCTGGCCGACGGGGGAATGGCGCACGTCGCTGACTGCGTGCGCGCGATCCGTCGCCGGTCACCACTCACTCGGGTCGAAACACTCATCTCCGATGTCAAGGGAACCGGGTCACTCGACGTGTTGACCGCGGCCAAGCCCGATGTACTGAACCACAACATCGAAACCGTCGCGCGACTTCAGCGCGCGGTGCGTCCGAGCGCGGGTTACGCCCGCAGCCTGGCGGTGCTCGCCCGCGGCAAAGCTGCCGATCTCACCACCAAGTCGGGCATCATTGTCGGCATGGGTGAAACCATCGACGAGGTCGAGGCAACCTTGGTCGACCTCGCCAGTGTCGGCGTCGACATCGTCACGATCGGCCAGTACCTGCGCCCGACCACGAACCATCTTCCCGTCGCACGCTGGGTCGAGCCCGCCGAGTTCGACCATCTCAAGTCGTTCGGTGAATCACTCGGCATCGGCCACGTGGAATCGAGCCCGCTCACACGCTCGAGCTACCACGCCCGTGAATCCGCAGAGTCGGCCGGTGTCGCGGTTCCGGTGGTGATCTCGTGAATTCGCGCGGAGGTTCGGGTTTGCCGTCCTGGGTCTTCGAAGAGCGTCTCGTACGTGTGCAGCAGACGATGGCCGAGCGCGACGTCGACATCGTCATGCTGTCGGTCGGCCACGACCTGCCGTACCTCACCGGCTACCACGCCATGCCCCTCGAGCGGCTCACGATGCTCGTCGTGCCGCGTGAAGGAACAGCGACGCTCGTCATCCCGCGCCTCGAAGAGCCACGTGTGACGCCCCACCCCACGGTTTTCGCGACGGTGCCGTGGAACGAAACCGACGACCCCATAGCACTCACCGCGAAGCTTGCCAAAGGCGCCCGTCGTGTCGCCCTCGGTGATCAGTCGTGGGCGCGGTTCCTCGTCGAACTGCTCCCGCTCATGCCGAACGTCGAGTGGGTCCGCGCGGTCGACGTAGTGGGTCCGTTGCGTCGGGTGAAAACCGCCGACGAAGTCGCCGCGTTGCAGCGTGCCGGCGCCGCGGCCGATCGGGTGGCCGCACAACTGCACGCCGGAGCCATCCCACTCATCGGCCGTACCGAAGCCCAGGTCTCGGCAGACATCTCGCAGCGTCTGTTGGACGAAGGCCACGACGTCGTCAACTTCGCCATCGTCGCCGCGGGCGACAATGCCGCAAGCCCGCACCACCATCCGGGCGACCGCGTCATCCGCGCGGGGGAAATCGTTCTCTGCGACTTCGGTGGCACGATGGCCGACTACTGCAGCGACATCACGCGCTGTGTGTACCTGGGCGAACCCGCCCCCGAGGTGCGCGACGCCTACGCCGTTCTCAAAGAGGCACAGGCGGCGTCGGTGGCCTCTGCCGTCATCGGCGCCACCTGCGAATCGGTCGACGCCACCGCACGCGACATCATCGCCGCGGCGGGCTACGGCGAATACTTCGTGCACCGCACCGGCCACGGCATCGGCATGGAGGCCCACGAGGACCCGTACATCGTGTCGGGCAACACCGAACGCCTCGTGGCCGGGCATGCCTTTTCCATCGAGCCCGGCATCTACATCCCCGGCAAGTTCGGCATGCGCCTCGAAGACATCGTCGTCGCCACGACCAACGGCCCCCTGCCAATGACGGCCGTGTCGCACGACCTGTTCGTCCTGGCCTAAGTTCTCTCCCGTAGTTCGCTCAATCGAACCGGGGGAATCGCAATGTTGGACGTGCTCATTCGTGGTGGGGAAGTCGTCGACGGGACGGGTGCGCCGCGTCGACGTGCCGACGTGGGTATCGCCGCCGGCAAGGTCGTCGCCGTGGGCAAGGTCGACGACGAGGCTCGAAAGGTCATCGACGCCACCGGCAAGTTGGTGACGCCGGGGTTCATCGATCTGCACACGCACTACGACGCCCAGGCCTTCTGGGACACGTCGCTCAGCCCGTCGCCGCTGCACGGTGTCACCACCGTGATGGCCGGCAACTGCGGTTTCACCATCGCACCCTTGACGCCCCAGGACGGCGACTATCTGATGCGCATGTTGGCGCGCGTCGAGGGCATGCCGCTCGAGAGCCTGCAGGAAGGTGTGCCGTGGAACTGGAGCACCACGGGTGAGTTCCTCGACGCGATCGACGGCAAGTTGATGCCGAACGCCGGCTTCCTCGTCGGCCACAGCGCACTGCGTCGAGTCGTCATGCACGATGACGCAACGCGTCGCGAGGCAACCCCCGAGGAGATCGACGCGATGTGCGAACTGCTGCGGCAGGGTCTGCGCGCGGGTGGTATGGGCTTTTCCTCGACGTGGTCGACGAGCCACAACGACCACACGGGCGTACCCGTGCCTTCACGACATGGTTCGCGCGAAGAACTGATCGCATTGTGTTCGGTCGTGGCCGAGTTCCCCGGTACGACACTCGAGTTCATCCCCGCCGTCGGTCGCTTCGAGCGCGAGACGTTCGAACTGATGGCCGACATGAGTGCGGCGGCGAACCGTCCCTTGAACTGGAACCTGTTGCAGGTCTACGCCCAGAACTGGGATTTCGTACAGCACCAACTCGAGGGCTACGACATCGCCAAAGAGCGCGGTGGGAAGGTGCTCGCACTCACGTTGCCCGACACGTTCCGGACGCGGCTGAACCTGCGCAGCGGTTTCATCCTCGACATCTTGAACGGCTGGGACGAGTTGATGGCGCTCCCGCCCGAAGAGAAGTTGGCGATGTTGCGCGACCCGAAGGGCCGCCGGGAAATGAACGACAAGGCTCAGTCGACCGTCGGCCCGACACGTTCGATCGGCAACTGGGCGGCATACATGTTGCTCGAAACCTTCAGCGAGCAGTGGAAGCCCTACGAGGGTCGCCTGATCGGCGACATCGCCAAGGAACTCGGCAAGGAACCCTGGGACGCGCTCGCCGACATCGTGATCGACGACAACCTGAACACCGTGATCACGGTGCCCGACAAGGGCCAGGGCGACGACACGTGGGCCAAGCGCGTCGAGGTGTGGCGCGACGACCGTGCGATCGTCGGTGCAAGCGACGCGGGTGCGCACCTCGACATGATCGACTCGTTTTCGTTCTCCACCACGCTGCTCGCCCGTGCGGTGCGCGAACGCAACCTGATGTCGTTCGAGGAGGCGGTCACCCACCTCACCGATCGTCCGGCCCGTCTCTACGGCTTGCGTCACCGTGGGCGTCTGCAAGAGGGTTACTTCGCAGACGTCGTGGTGCTCGACCCCGACACCGTTGCTCCCGGCGAGGTGTACATGAAGTTCGACCTTCCCGGTGGCGCGGGCCGTGTGTACGGCGAGGCCGTCGGCATCGAACACGTCATCGTGAACGGTGTGCATGCGGTCGAACACGGTGAACTTCTCGATGCCCGGCCCGGCACGCTCATCCGCTCGGGACGCGACACCGACACCGTCACCGCCCGCTGAACCACCTGCGACGGCTCACCGTCGCCTAACTTTCAAACTGTGATTCGCCTCGACGCGTCGACCGTTCTTCTGCAGTGGGCGAGTGGTGGTCTGCTGTTCTGCTGGCTGACGGTGCGCAACAGCGAGATCGGCCGCGGCTACACGTGGCTGCTGCACGGTGTCTACGCCGCGATGGCGGCGGGTGCATTTGCTGCGGGTCTGGCGCTCGGTGCAGTACCCGTGCGCGAGGCCGCCGCGCTGATCGTCGTGGTGCTCGCTCTCCTGACCCTGCGCAAAACACCGCCGCACAGGTTGCTCCTCGCACCGTTGATCGGCGGTGTCGGTGTGGTGGCCGGCGCGCTCGATGCGTCGTCGGGCACGTGGGACTCGCTGTTGGCCTCGTACCGCGTGGTCATCGGTGCGATGTTCCTCGGTGCGATCACCGATGCGATGCTTCTTGGTCACTGGTACCTGGTGCAGCCGGGCATGCAGCGCAAGTTGCTGAAGGACCTCGTCGAGGTCATGTACTGGGCACTGCCGCTCGAGGTCCTTGCGATGCTGTTGCCCACGGGCATGCTCAGCGTCCTCACCGGTTCGGTCGACGACGGCTGGAACGGCATGTTGGGCTGGTTCTGGGTTGGCTGCGTCGTGATGACCGCCATCCTCGTCGTCGTGACGAAGGCGGCGTTGCGCGAGCGCAGCTATTCAGCGGTGATGGCGGCGACGGGCCTTCTCTATCTCGCCATTCTCACGTCGTTCGGCACCGACCTGGTGGCCCGCGCGACGCTTGCCGGATAGCCCGCACGTTTGGGGCCGTTTTCCGACGGCGGTCTAGATTCAGGTGCAATGGAAGCCTTCCCGCGCACGATCTTCGACGAGACCCACGACCAGTTCCGCTCAGCCTTCCGCGGTTGGCTCGACGACCGCGTGGTGCCGAACCACGAGGAATGGGAGAACGAGGGCATCACGCCGCGCGACCTGTGGGTGGATGCCGGCAAGCAGGGCTTCCTTGGTCTCACGGTTCCCGAGTCGTACGGCGGTGGCGGAACGAACGACTACCGGTTCGCGGCGATCATGACCGAGGAAATCGGCACGACCGGTGTCATCGGTAGCGGCAACGGCATCACACTGCACAACGACATCGTCCTGCCGTACTACCTCGAGCTTGCCAACGAAGAACAAAAGAAACGCTGGCTGCCCGGGATGTGCACCGGCGAGTTCGTCGGTGCACTTGGCATCACAGAGCCCAACACCGGATCCGACGTCGCGGGTGTGCGCACCACGGGCGTGAAGAAGGGTGGTGTCTTCGTCGTCAACGGCGCCAAGACCTTCATTTCGAACGGCATCAACAGCGACCTCGTCATCACTGTCGCCAAGACCGACCCCGAAAAGGGCCACCGTGGTTTTTCGTTGCTGATCGTCGAGCGTGGCATGAAGGGTTTCGAGCGCGGGCGCAACCTCGACAAACTGGGCATGCACGCGCAGGACACCGCCGAGTTGTTCTTCAATGACGTCGAGGTACCCGCCGAGAACCTGCTCGGTGAAGAGGGGATGGGTTTCGTCTATCTGATGACGAATCTCGCCCAGGAGCGTCTCGGTATAGCCGTCGGCGCGATTGCGGTTGCCGACGCCGCGGTGAAGTGGACGCTCGACTACACCAAGGAACGCAAGGCCTTCGGTCAGTCGATTTCACAGTTCCAGAACTCGAAGTTCCTGCTCGCCGAACTGGCCACCGAAGTGCAGATCGCCCAGGTCTACGTCGACCGCTGCGTCGAGCTGCACTGCGAGGCGAAGTTGAGCGCCGAGCAGGCGGCGGCCGCCAAGTACTGGTGCACCGAGCTGCAGAACAAGGTCGTCGACCGTTGTCTGCAGTTGCACGGTGGCTACGGCTACATGCGCGAGTATCCCATTGCGCGCGCGTGGGCCGACAGCCGCATCCAGACGATCTACGGCGGCACGACCGAGATCATGAAAGAGATCGTCGGCCGTTCGCTGACGCGCTGATCATCTAGAAGATGGCGCCTGCTTCGCGCAGGGCGGCCGGGTCGAAGCCGATTTCGCGCGCGATGTCGTCGGAGTGTTCGCCGCGCATCGGCGCGGGTGCACTCACGCGGAGTTGGGTGTCGCTGAAGCGTGCTGCGGGCCGCACCTCGCGCACCTTGCCCATCACGGGGTGAGTGCGCTCGACGAAGACCCGGTTGTTCTTGATCTGCGCGTCGTTCGGCAGATCCGCAATCGAGTTGACCGGTGAGGCGGGTAGGTCGTACTGCTCGGCAACACGCAGGAAGTCGGCAAGCTTGGTCTTCGACGACAGGTCCTTCATCGTCTGGACGAGTTCACCCGCATTCTGCGAACGAGCGGCGGCGGTTGAAAAGCGCGGGTCGTCGGCAAGCTCGGGACGGCCGAGTGCGGCCCACAGACCCTTGAACTCCACGTCGCTGACAGCGGCACTTGCGCAGTACCCGTCTTGGAGAACCGTGACGTTGTAGTTCGCACCGAGCGTGGGCATGCGCACGGCATCGTCGTCGAGGACGGTTGCGTCCATGCCGGCGTCGGGCCACAGGAACGACACCGCCGCGTCGAGCATGGCGAGCACGATGTGCTGGCCCTGTGCCGTGCCGCGCTCGCGCGCGAAGAGTGCCGCACAGATCGACTGCATCGCTGTGTACGACGTCACCTTGTCGCAGGCAAGATTGCGCAGCATCTGCGGCTTGCCGGTGCCCGGGTCGGACTGCACCGATGCGACTCCGCTGGCAGCCTGAATGACGTTGTCGTACACGCGACGGTGGCTGTTCGGACCGTCTGGGCCGTAGCCGCTGATCGACACGTAGATGATGCCCGGGTTGAACTTCTTCACGTCCTCGAAGCCGAGGCCGAGACGTTCGAGCGCACCCGGCCGGTAGTTCTGCACGAACACATCGGCCTCAGAGATGAGCTTGGTGAGGATCTCGAGGCCTTCCTTCGATTTCACGTTGAGGCCGATCGAACGCTTGCCGCGGTTGTTGAGATGGAACAGGCCCGTGAGGCCGTTCTTTTGCGTGCCGAGATATCGCATCAAGTCGCCCTGGCCGGGTGACTCGATCTTGATGACGTCGGCGCCGTAGTCGGCGAGCATCATCGCGGTGAGCGGTCCGGAAATCATCGTCGACATGTCGACGACCTTGATTCCCGTCAACGGCGGCTGGTTCGTGGTCATTGGTTCCCCCCGGAACGTCGTCGTGTGTTGGGGGAGATGTTGCCAGATCAACGGGCGAGGGGCGCAACGCAGGGCCACGGCCGGCCGCGTTCCATTGCAAGGCCGATCTCGAGGAGCACCTGTTCCTGGAAGTGTTTGCCGACGATCTGCAGGCCGACGGGCAGACCCTCGACCTCGCCGGCAGGAACCGAGAGAGCCGGATTGCCGTGCAGGTTTGCGGGGAACGTGAGGCGGCCGTTGTTGTTGGCTCCTGCAACGATGCCCCCGAACGTGTCGGGAAGAGGACCTTGTGCATCGAAGGCCACGTCGGGGTTGCTGGCCGTCATCACGATGTCGACGTTGCGGAAGATCTCGGCCATGCGCTCGTTGAGCGCACCACGGCGCGTTTCGATCTTGTGGCGTGCGGTCGATCCGTAGAGGCCTTCGGTGAGGCGCAATCCCATCCGAATCTCGGGAGTCAGGTCCTCTTCGCACCCCGGCCACAGGTCACCGATCTCCTCGCGGATCGAGATCATTCCCGAGATCGACCACGCCGCACCCATGTTGGGCAGGGTCGTGTCGGTGTCGACACGACGCATCGACGTAGTGCGAATGAGCCAGTCGGCGGCATCCTCGAGCACGCTCCACATCGCCGGTGACACCGTCGCCCCACCCCAGTCGGGGACCACACTCACACGCAATCCGCGGAGGTCGATGCTGCCGAGTTCGTCCTCCCATCCCGACACGCGGGGTAGCGACAGTGGGTCGCGTGCATCGTGGCCGTTCGCGACGTCGAACCAGCGAGCCGTATCGCGGATGCTGCGCGACACGCAACCCGTCGACACGGTGAGATTGCCCAGGTAGTGCATCGGTGCACGGGGAATGCGTCCGTAGGTCGACTTGAGACCAACCAGACCGCAGAATCCCGCCGGTATGCGAATCGATCCGCCTCCGTCGCCCGCGGTTGCGATGGTGCACAGGCCACCCGCAACGGCGGCCGCGCTGCCGCCCGACGAACCACCGGGTGTGCGACCGTGCTGCCACGGGTTGTGTGTTGCGCCGTTCAACAGGGTTCGCGTCACGTTGACGCCGCCGAACTCGCTCGCCGTCGTCATCGCGTAGGGAACCATCCCACCCTCGGTCGTGAGGCGTTCGACCTGAAGCGAAGTGTGCTTGCCACGACGGTTCGCGAATACGACGCTGGCATCGGTGTCGGGCCAACCGACGACCGGTTCGAGTTCCTTCACGGCAAGGGGTACGCCCCCGAAGGGCAGGTTGACATCCGCACGCGCGGCGGCAGCCAGCGCACGCTCGGGGTCGACGAAACTGAACGCGTTGAGGCCGGTCCTCTTGTTCGCCTCGGCCGCAGCGATCGACGCGGTCATCTCCTCGACCGGGTTGCGGCGGCCCGCACGAAACTCCTCGACCAGTCCGCAGGCATCGCCCTGGTACGTGTCGGATGCCGCATTTGTCATGTACCGAAACTACTGGAGTTCGGCTCGTAGCGTTAGCGTGTCGTCGTCATGGATACGCGGGCTTTCCTCGGTCTCGAGCACAGTCACAATCCGTTCCGCTGGCACATGCAAGTCACGCAACGCGTGTCCACGTCGGGCAGCTTTCTCTTCGGTGGCTGTGGTCTCGGTGCAGCGATTTCGGCGATGGAGGGCACGACCGGCCGCAACACGATCTGGGCGACGTCGCAGTACCTCGCGTACGCAAAGCCCGGCCAGGTTCTCGACATCGACGTCACGGTCGCCGTCGCCGGCCACCAAATCACCCAGGCTCGCGCGGTGTGCCACGTGGGATCGCGGGAAATCCTCACCGTCAACGCCGCATTGGGCGACCGCCCGATGGACGTGTTCGGTCAGTTCGAGGTGATGCCCGAGGTTCCTGCGCCGCTTGATTGTCCGCCACGCGAACACCGCCTCGTCGCCGACGGGTCGATCAACGACACGTTGGAACAGCGCATGGCCAAGGGGCGGGCGATCGACTCATTGGATGGCACGTTGGGTGACGGTCGCAGCTTGATGTGGGCCCGAATCCCGCAGGTCATCGATGGTATCGATGCCGGCGCACTCGCGGTTCTCGGTGACTTCGTGCCGATGGCCATCAGTCACGCGATGGGCGTTCGCGGTGGTGGCAACAGCATCGACAACACTCTGCGTGTGGTGAAACTTGTGCCCACCGAATGGGTGCTCCTCGACATCCGCATCCATGCCGTCGAGCGGGGTTTCGGCCACGGTCTGGTGCACATGTTCGCCCAGGACGGAACACTCCTCGCCACGGCCAGCCAGAGCGTCATCTTCCGTTACTGGCCTTGATTGCACTTTCTGGAAAGATGACGCCATGACGGGTGCAGCACCACCGAGACGCAACGGCATGACGGTTCCCCTGCCGGGCCATCTGCACACCCACCGGGACGGTCTCGCGAAACTCGCCGACCTCGGCTACAGCGACATCTGGTCGGCCGAGTCCGACGGTGCCGACGGTTTCACGCCCTTGGCGATGGCGGCCGCGTGGGAACCGCGTCTGCGTCTCGGTACCGCCATCATCCCCGCGTTCACTCGTTCGCCCGCGGCGTTCGCGCAGTGTGTCGCATCGTTGGCCGACCTGGCGCCCGGCCGCTTCGCCATTGGAATCGGCTCTTCGTCGAATGTGATCGTGGAGAAGTGGAACGGTGTGCCGTTCGTCGAGCCCTACCGGAAGGTGCGCGACATGGTGCGTTTCCTCCACGACGCCCTGGCCGGTGAGAAAATCGCAAAGAAGTACGACACCTTCGAGGTGAACGGTTTCCGGCTCGGCGTGCGGCCCGAGGTGAAACCGCAGATTCTGATCGCCGCGTTGCGAGAGGGAATGTTGAGGCTCGCCGCCCGCGAAGCCGACGGCACCATCATCAACTGGTTGTCCCCACAGGACACGAAAAAGGTCGCGGCGGTCGTCAACGAAGCGTCGGGCGGCCAGCCGAAGGAAATCGTGTGCCGCATCTTTTGCTGCCCCAGTGAAAACACCGAGGTCGTGCGCCAGGCTGCGAAGTTCGCAATCGCCGCGTATTTGAACGTTCCGGTCTACGCGGCGTTCCACGAATGGCTGGGTCGCGGTCCGCAGCTGCAGGGCATGTGGGATGCATGGAAAGCCGGCGACCGCAAGGCTGCGCTCACCGCGATTCCCGACGAGGTCGTCGACGACTTGATCGTGCACGGCTCACCGGCCGAGTGCCGCAAGAGGATTGACGCGTATTTTGCCAACGGTGTGACGACAAGCTCGATCGCGATCATGGCTCTCGACCCGGAACTGAACTATTGGCAGGCAGTCGACGAACTCAGCCCCGCCCGCGGCTGAAGACCACCTCCGGTGGGAGGAGTCTTCACCGCACCGAAACTAACGCTCGGCGCGTGCCGCCGCCTGCTGGGCGAGCTGCTGGCGAATGAGGGCGATGTGCTTGAGACCCAACTTGCGGGTGCGCTCGGACAGACGCAACTGCAACGGCGGCTCGTAGCCGTCGAGGGCCAACGCGGGCTGTTCAGGGGCGCGGTTCCGTGTCACGACGTCAGCATTGCAAAGGGGTGTCACGCGATGGCGAGGTACGGTTGGCGGCGATGTCGACCGCGAGCCCCTACGACGACCTGAACGTGGGTCGCCGCGGCTGGCGGCTTCTCGGCGAAACGTTGCGTGAACAGCGGCGCGGCCTCGCCGTGGGTGTGGCCGTCGGCATCGTGTGGAGCGTCGCAAAGGTGTCGGTGCCCAGCCTCTTCCGCCTCGGAATCGACCGGAGTGTCGAGCGCAACGGTTCACTCCTTTTCTGGACGCTGCTCATCGCCATCGCGGGCGTGGTGACGGGTGTCTTCACGGCCTTTCGTCGCTGGATCGCCTTCCGCGAAAGTCGCACCACGGAAACGTCGTTGCGTGAACGCCTTTTTACCCACCTGCAGGGCCTACACATCGGTTATCACGACGTGGCCCAGACCGGGCAGTTGATGAGCCGCGCGTCGAGCGACCTCGGCCTGGTTCAGGCGTTCGTCGTGATGATTCCTCTCACGCTGTCGAACGTGATGCAGATTCTCTTCGTCGTCGTCATCCTTGCAATCAGTCAGCCCATGCTCGCACTGGTTGCCCTCTTGCCGTTGCCCTTCGTCAACCTGTTGGCGCGGCGATTCAGCAATGCCATCCACCCGGCCGTGTTGGCGGTGCAGGCCGAGCAGGCAGAACTCGCCAGCGTGGTCGAAGAGTCGGTCTCGGGCATCCGTGTCGTCAAGGGATTCGGTGCCGAAGGTGCGCAGATGGCGAAGCTGCGGAAAGAAGCCGACGACATTCGCGCGGTGTCGTTGGGCGCGGCGAAGATCCGCAGCCGTTTCCTGCCGGGTATCGATCTCTTGCCCTCGCTTGGTCTCATCGCGGTTCTCGGCCTCGGCGGTCACCGCGTCATCGATGGCCGCATGACGGTGGGTGAGCTCGTCGCGTTCAACAGTTACCTGATCATGCTCATCTGGCCGCTGCGCAACATCGGCATGACGATCGCCTTCGGCCAGCGCGCGGCAGCGGCACTGATTCGCGTGAACGAGGTGTTGGCCACCGAGCCCGCCGTTGCCGACCCGCCCAAGCCGCAGCGGCTGCCCGAGCGTTCGAGTTCGGCCTTCACGGGTGCGGTTCGCTTCGCAGGCGTGCACTTTGCCTATCCGAACGGCTCCGATGTGCTGCGAGGGTTCGATCTCGACGTGCGACCCGGCGAATCGATCGCGATCGTCGGCGCAACGGCGAGTGGCAAGAGTACGGTCGCGCGACTGTTGCTGCGCTTCTACGACGCCCAGCAGGGCAGTGTGTCGCTCGACGGAATCGACGTGCGCAGTCTGCGGCTCGCCGACCTCCGCAAGTCGGTTGCCGTCGTCTTCGAGGACACGTTGCTGTTCAACGACTCGGTTGCCGCGAACATCGCCTTCGCCGATCCGAACACGCCCCAAGACCGCATCGAAGAAGCCGCGCGCCTGGCCGGCGCCCACGACTTCATTCTCGAACTGCCCGACGGGTATGACACGGTGCTTGGCGAGCGCGGCTACTCGCTGTCGGGTGGTCAGCGTCAACGCGTTGCGATCGCCCGCGCCATCGTGGCCGACCCGCGGGTGCTGGTGCTCGACGACGCCACGTCGGCGGTTGATCCCTCGAAGGAACACGAGATCCGCGCAGCCATGGCGACGGTGATGCGCGGGCGCACGACGCTCGTCATCGCGCACCGTCCCGCAACCATCGCGCTCGCAGAGCGCGTCGCGCTGCTCGACGACGGCCGGGTTGCCGCGTTCGGTACCCACGAGGAACTGTTGCGCACCAGCCCCCGTTACGCCGACGTGTTGGCCGCCCAGGAACGCCGCGAGGCCGAGCTGAAGGCGGCGAACTGATGGCGTGGCGCACGGGGGTCGGCCTCACCGAAGAGGAACGCGTCAGTCGCGACGAAGCAAAGAGTTTGTTGTTGCGCACGCTGCAGTTGGCGTCACCCTTCCGCCGCACCATCTATTTTGCCCTCACGTGCGTGATCACGGTGACCTTGTGTTCGCTGGCCGGGCCGGTCGTCATCAGGCACGGCATCGACGCCGGAATACGCAAGGCCGACGAAGGCGCACTCAACCTTGCGGTCGTGATGTACGTCGGCGTCGTCATCGTGTCGTACTGGGTGGGGCGTCTGCAGTACCTCCTCATCAACAACGCGGGCGAGAATTTCCTGCGCTTGTTGCGGATCAAGGTGTTCGCCCAAATGCAGCGCCAGTCGATGAGTTTCTTCGACCGCGAAAAGGCCGGCGTGCTGGTGGCCCGCATGACCGCCGACATCGAGAGCATGGCGGAAATCGTGCAGTGGGGTCTGTTGCAGTTCGTCGCCTCCGCGATTCTCTTCGTTCTTGCCGTGATTCTCCTCTTCGTTCTCTCGTGGGAGTTGACGATCGTCGCCCTGTTGGTGATGCCCTACATCTGGTTCGCCACGACGAAGTTCCAGCGCGACTCGAACAAGGCCTACCTCGCTGTGCGCGAACGCGTCGGCACGAACCTGTCGGCGTTGCAGGAAAGCATCGCCGCGGTGCGCGTGATCCAGGCGTACTCACGCGAGGAAGAACAGATCCGGCGCTTTCGCGCATCGAACAGGGCGCTGTACCGCAGCCACATGAAGAGCGTGAAGGTCAGTACCTGGTACTTCGGGCTGATCGAGTTCTCGGGTGTGCTCGCCTCGGCCCTCATCGTGGGCGTGGGCGGCTGGCTGGTGCACCGTGGCTCGGTGTCGGTCGGCACCGTGGTCGCCTTCGTTCTGTTGTTGTCGAACCTGTTCGACCCCGTGCAGCAACTCTCGCAGTTGTACAACACCATGCAGTCGGCCGGTGCGGCGCTGAAAAAGCTGTTCGCAATTCTCGACACCCAGCCTGAAATCGACGAACGACCCGGCGCCGTCGACCTGCCCGAGCGCGGTGACCTGCGCGTCGTCGACGTGACCTTCACGTATTTCGGCGGTGCGCAACCCGCCATCTCGCAGGCATCGTTGGTGCTGCCCGCGGGACAGCGTCTGGCACTGGTTGGCCCGACGGGTGCGGGCAAGTCGACGTTGGCGAAGTTGATGGCGCGGCTCTACGAGCCGACGTCGGGCTCGATTTCTTTCGGGGGCGTGGATCTGCGCGACGCCACCATGGATTCGCTGCGCCAGCGCATCGTCGTGGTGCCCCAAGAGGGATTCCTCTTCAACGGAACCATCCGCGACAACCTGCGCATCGCCAAGCCGAACGCAACCGACAACGAAATCGCTGCTGCATTGCGGGCGCTTGGGGTGTTCGAGCGCTTCGCCGAATTGCCCGAGGGTCTCGACACCGAGGTGCGTGAACGCGGTTCACGGTTCTCGGCGGGTGAACGCCAGTTGGTTTCGCTCGCTCGGGCGGCGTTGGTCGACCCGGCAGTGCTGGTTCTCGACGAGGCAACCTCGAACCTCGACCCCGGCACCGAGAAAGACGTCGAAGCGGCCTTGGATGCGTTGATGCGCGGTCGTTCGGTGATCGTCGTCGCGCATCGTCTCACCACGGTGCAACGTGCCGACCGCATCGCGGTCGTCGACCACGCAACGATCGTCGAACAGGGAAGCCACGACGAACTGATGTCGTTGGCCGGTTCCTACGCACGACTCGTCAATGCATGGAACTCTGCGCAGCCGATGCGCGGCTGAAGTATCGCCTAGAGCGTGGTCGGCGGTGGGGGAGGCCCGAAGCGGTTCTCGCCGTCGGTGCCCTGTTGTGCCCAGAACACGAGGTTCACGATGGGCAACAACAGCCACCAACCGCGGCGGTTGGTGTCATGCAAACGACGGATGCCGAACATCACATGCGGTACGACGGTGACGAGCGTAAAAAGGCCGGCGATGCCGTTTGAGATTGCGCTCAGGATCAATTCACCGGCGATGATGAAGAGAAACCACCACCAGAAATCAGCGCGACGGGCGCGGGTACGAAAGTTGAGGTAGTTGACGAGGCCGGTTTTTATGGCGTTGACGATCGGCACGAACCCAACCGTATCCATCTACTGACGGGCGACGAAGTATTTGGCACGTGGGTGATGGCAGATGATTGCCGAGGTGGTTTGCTCGGGTTGGTACTGCCAACCGGTTTCCTCGTTGACGAGGATGCCGAGGCGGCCTGCTTCGAGAAGTTCGGCGACGGTGGCGTTGTCCTCGAGGTCGGGGCATGCGGGGTAGCCCCACGAGTAGCGCCCGCCGCGGTACTGCTGGCGGAAGAGGCCGTGCAGGCTGGCTCCGTCTTGGTCGACGAAACCCCACTCGGTGCGGATTCGGTGGTGCCAGTACTCGGCAAGAGCCTCGGCCATTTCGACGCCGAGGCCGTGGAGCACGAGGTAATCCTGGTACTTGTTCGCGGCGAACAGTTCGGCGGCGCGGTCGCTGACTGATCGACCCATCGTCACGATGTGGAACGCGGCATAGTCGGCCTCGCCGGATTCGACGCTGCGGAAGAAGTCGGCGATGCAGAGGAACGGCTCCTCCTGCTGGCGCGGGTACCCGAAGCGCACGCGTTCCTTGGTGCGTGATTCGTCGGTCCACACGACGAGGTCGTTGCCGTCGCTGTTCACGGGGAAGTAGCCGTAGACGACCTGTGGCACGAGAACGCCGGTGGCCTTCGCGGAGGCGAGTTGTTCGCGCAGGATCGGCCTGATGCGGGCCTTGAAGTCGTCGTCGGATTCGCCGGCTTCGGGGCGGAACTGCCATTGGTTGCGGAACAGCGCAGTTTCGTTGATGTAGGCGGCGATCTCGTCGATGCCGATGCCCTTCACAACCTTCGAGCCGATGAACGGAGGTGCAAAGACGTGGTTGTCGACCGTGACCTCGGGCGAGCGTTTCGGCAGGTCGACCCGGATGCGTTCGGCCTTGGACCGCTCGGGCAACACGCGGCCGCTGGGCGTGCGACCGAATTCGCTGTCTTCGACGCCGCTGCGTTTGATCTCCATCAACTTGTCGAGGGTGTTCAGGCCCTCGAAGGCGTCACGTCCGTAGAACACGCGGCCCCGATACACCTCGCGCAGGTCCTTTTCGACGTACGTGCGGGTGAGGGCGGCTCCGCCGAGCAGAACCGGGAGATCGGCCATGCCGACGTTGTTCAACTCCTCGAGGTTCTCGCGCATGATGAGCGTGCTCTTCACGAGAAGGCCGCTCATGCCCAGTGCATCGGCGTTGACTTCCCTCACCTTGGCGATCATGTCGGCGATGGCAACCTTGATGCCGATGTTGTAGACCTCGTAGCCGTTGTTGGTGCAGATGATGTCGACCAGGTTCTTGCCGATGTCGTGCACATCGCCCTTGACCGTGGCGAGGACGAGGCGTCCCTTCGAGGTCTGCCCCTCGACCTTTTCCATGTGCGGCTCGAGGTGCGCCACGGCGGTCTTCATGGTTTCGGCGCTCTGGAGAACGAAGGGCAGTTGCATCTGGCCCGAACCGAACAGTTCGCCGACGACCTTCATGCCGTCGAGGAGAATGTCGTTGATGATGGTGAGCGGCGCAATGCCCTGCGTCATCGCGGCATCGAGGTCGACGGTGAGGCCGTCGCGTTCGGCGTCGATGATGCGCTGCTTCAAGCGGCGGTCGAGGGGCCAGCCACTGCGGTCTTCCTTCACCGCTGCAACCGACTGCACGTCTTGGAACATGGTGAGGAGCACGGTGAGGGCATCCTGCCCCTCGTGGGGCCGGTCCCAGATGAGCGCGCGGCACGCGGCCTTTTGGTCGTCGGGAATGCGCGAGAGCGGGAGGATCTTGCTCGCATGCACGATCGCTGAGTCGAGGCCGGCCGCGACGCATTCGGCAAGGAAGACGGAGTTGAGGACCTGGCGCAGTGCGGGCTTGAGACCAAAGCTGACGTTGCTGACGCCGAGTGTGGTGAATGCCCCCGGGATTTCGCTCTTGATGCGGCGAATGGCCTCGATCGTTGCCACGCCGTCGCGACGCAGGTCGGCGTCGCCGGTGCCAAGCGGGAACGTGAGCGCATCGAAGATGAGGTCGCTGGCCCGCAGGTCGTAACGTTCGGTTGCGATCTTGTGCAGTCGGTGGGCGACTTCCATCTTCCATTCGACGTCACGCGCCTGGCCACGCTCGTCGATGAGGAGACAGATCGCAGCGCAACCAAAATCACGAGCGAGGCTGAACACGCGGTCGAGACGGCTGCCCGGTTCCTCACCGTCCTCGAGGTTCGCCGAGTTCAGAACGGCACGACCACCGTTGTGGCGCAATGCGGCCTCCATCACCTCGGGCTCGGTGGAGTCGAGAACCAACGGCACGCTGACCCGCGACGCGAAGCGACTCGCGATCTTGTCCATGTCCATGGCGCCATCGCGGCCGACGTAGTCGACGCAGACGTCGATGACATGCGCGCCTTCGTGCACTTGCTCGCTACCCATCACCGTGCAGGCATCCCAATCGCCGGCGAGCATGAGGTCGCGGAAAGCCCTCGATCCGTTGGTGTTGGTGCGCTCACCGATGATGAGGAATGAGTTGTCCTGCTGAATCGGCACGGGGGAATAAAGCGACGTGAGTGACGGCTCGAGCACCGGCGTGCGCTTGGCCGGTGTCACGTTGCGCAGTGCCTCAACGGTCTGACGCAGGTGCTCGGGCGTGGTGCCACAGCAGCCCCCCACGACCGTGATGCCAAGATCCTCCACGTGATGGCGGTGGAACGACGCGAGTTCCGCGGGCGTGAGGTCGTAGTGAGTTCGACCGTCGACGACGCTGGGCATGCCGGCGTTCGGCAGAACCGAGATCGGGATGGGTGAGTGCCGGGAGAGGTGACGCAGGTGCTCCTGCATCTCGGCAGGACCGGTGGCGCAGTTGATGCCTATGACGTTGGGGCGCATCGCTTCGAGGGCGACGAGTGCTGCGCCGATCTCCGTGCCGACGAGCATGCGACCGGTGGTTTCCATCGTGACCTGCACCTGAATGGGCACTTCGCGGCCGACGATTTTCATTGCTTTGCGGCAGGCCTGCATCGCCGCCTTGATCTGCAGCAGGTCCATGCAGGTTTCGATGATGAACAGGTCGCTTCCGCCGTCGAGGAGACCGCGTGCCTGTTCGACGTACGAGTCGTGCAGTTCGTTGAAGCCGATGTGGCCGAGGCTCGGCAGTTTTGTGCCGGGTCCGATCGAACCCGCGACGAAGCGACTGCGGCCGTCGGTCTCGAAGCCGCTTGCAACCTCGCGGGCGAGACGCGTCGCAGAGAGATTGAGTTCGTAGGCCCGCTCGGGGATGCCGTATTCGGTGAGCACCGTCGAGAACGACCCGAACGATGCGGTCTGGATCGCGTCGACACCAACGGAGAGAAACGCCTCGTGCATCGAGCGAATGACATCGGGCCGTGTGAGGCAGAGCATTTCGTTGCAACCCTCGAGTGCCGGACCACCGAAGTCGTCTGGCCCGAGGTCGAGCGCCTGAACGAAGGTTCCAAAGGCACCATCGAAGACGATGACACGCTCGTTGAGAGCTTCGAGGTATGTCTGACGAGCCATGACGCCTTCAAGTTATCCGCACACGATCGGGTCTGACCGTGTTTTGCGAACTAACGTTCATGTCACATGGCACGCCAACCGATTTACACGCGAGACGGAGATGACGGAACGACCGGTCTCTTCTACGGCGGTCGTGTACCGAAGGATTCCGAACTGCCCCGCGCGTACGGGGCGGTCGACGAAGCCCAGGCCGTTCTTGGTCTTGCGCGAAGTGCCGCCGCCAACAACACGGGTGATGACCGTTCGGCCGAAGTCGTGAAGATGCTCGAGCCTTTCATGCGCGATCTCTGGGTCTTGATGGCCGAACTCGCCACACTGCCCGACAACCGCCACAAACTCGTTCCCGGACAGTCGAGCGTCGCGTCGGACATGGTCGATCGCATGGAGCGTCTCATCGACCACCTCGACACCCAGTTCGAACCACCGACCGAGTTCGTCGTGCCGGGCGAGCACCCCGTGTCGGCCTGGCTCGATCTTGCTCGCACGGTCGTGCGCCGGGCCGAGCGGCATTCCGTGGCCGCCGCGCCCGCGCCGTCCTACGTTGTGCCGTACTTGAACCGCCTGTCCGATCTGTTGTGGACGATGGCACGTTGGCAAGAGGGCAAGAGCAAGCCCGTGCGCACCGTCTCGTAGTTCGAGGGTTTCCTAGACTGTCCACGTGAGCATCTCCTTTGGGGTTTCCCGTTCGTCGTCCACCACCGAGGCCCTCGGTGTCGTCGTCGCATCCGATGGCGCTGTTCCATCCGAGCTCGGCCTCAACCGCAAGCAGTTGTTTGCCCGTGGTTTCGAAGCCAAGGTCGGCCAGACGCTGGTGCTCCATGGTCTGCGCGGTTCGCGCACCATCGTCGCGGTCGGTATCGGCGACCCACGCAGGTTCGGCCCCACGGAGGCGCGCAACACCGCGGCCGCACTTGCCCGCGCGGTTTCGAAGTCGTCGTCGGTGTCGACGGGTCTTGCCGATGCGGGCACGGGCAACCGCGCACAGATCGCACAGGCGGTGGTCGAGGGTTTTCGCCTCTCGACGCACCGCTACACGGACCTCAAGAACGACAAGTCGTCGGGGTCGAAGATCGAGTCGGTGGTTCTCACCGTCTCGGCGAAGTCGGCTGCCGCCGTGCGCAACGGCATCGCGCGCGGTGCCACGGTCGCCGACGCTGTCTGCATGGCACGCGATCTCGCCAACATGCCGCCCGCGTATCTCACCGCACGCATGATGGCCGACCGTGCCGTGGCCGTCGCCGAGGCGACGGGCCTGGGCGTGAGCGTGTACGACCGCGATCAGTTGGCCAACATGGGGTGCGGTGGCATCATCGGCGTGAACCAGGGAAGCACCGAACCACCACGCATGGTCAAGCTCGTCTACACCCCGAAATCGGGTGCGAAAACGATCAAGGGCCGCAAAGGGCACGTCGTTCTCGTCGGCAAGGGGGTCATGTACGACTCGGGTGGCATCTCGCTGAAGCCTTCCGACCCCTCGCATGCGGTGATGAAGATGGATATGTCGGGTGCAGCCGCGGTTCTCGCCACCATGAGCACACTTGCGTCACTCAACTGCAGGGTGCAGGTGACGGCATACCTCATGTGCACCGACAACATGCCGTCGGGCTCGGCGCTGAAACTGGGCGACGTTCTCACGATGCGCAACGGCAAGACGGTCGAGATCCACAACACCGATGCCGAAGGCCGTCTCATCCTTGCTGACGGCCTGTCATTGGCAACCGAGGCAAAGCCGCACGCCATCATCGACATAGCGACACTCACCGGTGCCTGCATCGTTGCCCTCGGCGAGAAGGTTGCCGGCGTGATGGGCAACAACGATGGTTTGGTCGAGCAGTTGCGCAGGGCGTCGTCGCGCGTTGACGAGCCGATTTGGCCTCTGCCGTTGGTGAAGGACTATCGCCGGCTTCTCGACTCGACGGTGGCCGACATGCGCAACATCGGCGGCCCGTACGGCGGCTCGATCACCGCAGGTCTTTTTCTCAGTGAATTCGTCGGTGACACGCCCTGGGCGCACCTCGACATTGCGGGCCCGATGAAGGTCGACGGGGATGACGGCTGGATGCAAAAGGGTGCAACCGCGTTCGGCACGCGCCTTCTCATCGACACCGTCTGCAACTTCGGGGCGTTCTAGATCTCGTAGCCCGCATGGGCGTCACGTAGGTGGCGCGGCAGGCGGGGCAGGTACCGATCGGGAACAAGTGGCACGTGTGTGCGCACCGCGAGACCGTCGGCATATTTCTGGGCGAGGCCAAAAATCGACAGGCGTTCGATTGCGCGGGTGAAGGGTGATTCATGGCCCGGCCGGTACGTGGTTCCGAGTGCTTGTGCGGTCTCCACGAGGTCCAACTCGAATCCCTCGGGGTAGTGGTCGAAGCCGCTCGCGAGACGACGCAACAACCAGGTGGCGGTGGGGCCGAGTATCCCCAGCCAGAACTCCTCGACGTAGTCGCTGCGGGCGGGGAAACCCGATGAGTCGAAGATCGGGTCGACCCACGGGTAGATGGCCAGGGTCGCGTTGGTTGTCGTCTGTGCGGAGAGTGCCATGACCCCATGTGTGCGTTGAACCCCCGCTTGGCGGCAGCCTTATCATTGGCGGCGATGGCGAGCACACGTGTCGAAGCCCTCGTCGCAGAGTTGACACTCGAGGAAGCCGTGTCGCTGCTCGCGGGTCACGACATCTGGCACACAATGCCGATCCAGCGACTGGGTATCCCACGCATGCGTGTCAGCGACGGCCCAGCCGGAGTACGCGGCACCCGTTTCGGGGGTGTGCCTTCGCTGAACGTTCCGTGTGGTTCATCCCTCGCCGCGACATGGGACACCGAAATTGTGCGGTCGATCGGCGAACTGCTCGGCCGCGAACTTCACCACAAGGGGGCGCGGATACACCTTGCCCCGACGGTCAACCTGCACCGCACGCCGGTCGGCGGCCGCAATTTCGAATCGTTGGGGGAGGATCCGTTCCTCACGGCCGAGATGGCGGTGGCGTACGTGCGCGGCGTGCAGTCACAGGGTGTGGCAAGTTGCATCAAGCACTTCGTGTGCAACGACACCGAATTCGAACGCATGTCGATCGACTCACAGGTCGACGAGCGCACGATGCGCGAGCTGTACCTCGTTCCCTTTGAGCGGGCGGTTCGTGACGCGGGCGTGCTGTCGGTGATGACGGCCTACAACAAAGTCAACGGCCTGCATGCCGCGGACCATGGTTGGCTCGTCGGTGACATCTTGCGAGGCGAGTGGGGTTTCGAGGGTGTGGTGATCAGTGACTGGCACGGCCTGCACTCGACGGTCGAAGGTGTCGCTGCCGGTACGGATCTCGAAATGCCCGGACCCACCCGTCACCGCGGTGAACAACTCGTTGCAGCGGTGCGTGAGAACCGCATCGACGAGGCGGTCGTTCGTCGCGCGGTGGCGAACCTGTTGGGTGTGATGGAGCGTGTCGGCGCACTCGACGCCGAGCCGGGGTCCGAGACCACCAACGACGCGCCTGCAGATCGCGCCCTGATTCGTAGGGCCTCGGCCCGGGGAATGGTGTTGTTGAGGAATGCGGGTGCTTCGCCCGTGTTGCCTCTGCTTCCCGGGCAGGGCCTGCGGGTGGCTGTTGTCGGGCCCAACGCCGAACATTGTCGAGTCCTGGGCGGCGGCAGCGCGCACGTCACGCCGACGAGGGTCTCGCATCCGCTTGCCGCATTGCGCGCACGGCTCGAACCATTCGGTGCGGTGGTCGTCCACGAACCGGGGTGTGACATTGCCAAGCGACTCCCCGAACCGGACCCGTCGATGGTCGCGAACATCACGCTGGAGGTCTTTGCGACGCCCGAGGACCTCGATGATCCAACGGCGGCGCCAATCCGCACGTCCCACCCGTCGGGCCTGCGCATTCTCTGGTCGCGTGATCCGGGCCGTCGAGCGGGGGTGGGCCTCGCATTCGGTGCGCGCTTGTCCTTCGACTTCACACCGAATGCGAGTGTGGCTTGGGACATCGGCTTGGAAACGGTCGGTCCCGCGATCCTGAGCGTCGACGGAAACGTTGTCATCGACAATTCGTCGGCGCCGAGCGGCGGATCGTTCTTCGGCACCGGTCGGGTCGAGGTGAAGGGTTCACGTGAACTCACCGCGGGCAGGCCGCACCGCGTGATGGTCGAGGTTCGTCGACGTGCCGATACATCGAGCCTCGGCGGAATCAATGTCGGCATACGGGCACCGATATCCACCGACATGGTGGGTGACGCAGTCGCACTTGCGGCCCGCAGCGATGTATCGATCGTCGTCGTCGGCACCAACGAGGACTGGGAATCGGAAGGCTGGGACCGCACCGATGTCACCCTCCCCGGCGAACAGGACAGGTTGATCACCGAGGTTGCGCGGGTCAGCCCCTCGACGATCGTGGTGGTCAACGCCGGGTCGCCCGTTGCGATGCCGTGGCTGAGCGAGGTCGATGCGGTGCTGTTCACGTGGTTCGGTGGGCAGGAGATGGGCGACGCCTTGGTCGACGTGCTGACGGGCGCGACAGAGCCGCAGGGCCGTCTGCCCGTGACGTTTCCGCGACACATCGGCGACACTCCCGCAGCGGACGTACATCCCGGTCGTGGCGGCGTGGCGCCGTACCGTGAAGGCCGACTCGTCGGCTACCGACACTTCGACACCGCGGGCCTTGAGCCGCTGTTTCCGTTCGGCTTCGGTCTGGGTTATGCCGATGTCGTGATTGCTGACGCACGACTCGTTGACGACCACACCGTGAGCGTGACATTGCGCAACGACCATGATCGTGACGGTGTGCAGGTCGTGCAGGTTTATGCCCATGTCGTGGACCGTCGGGGTTTCGACCGTGACGAACCCGACCAGAAGTTGGTGGGCTTCGCGCGCGTCGCGGTTCCCGCAAAGTCAACGGTCGGTGCAGTTGTGGCACTCGACGTTGACGCGTACAGGTTTTGGGACGTCCAGGCAGGGGGATGGGGCCGCCGCGCCGGCGACGTGGAACTTCGTGTCGGTAGCTCATCGCGGGACATCGCGCGTCGACTCTCGAGACGGGGCAGGAATTGAGCGACACCGACGTGGCGAGAGCGCATGCGCTGGTGGCGGCGGCGTGTCGCATCACCGTCCTCACCGGCGCGGGCATTTCGACGAGTTCGGGGATTCCCGATTTTCGCGGTCCGAACGGTCTTTGGACCAAGAACCCGAAGGCTGAGAAGATGGCGACGCTGCAGCACTACCTGGCCGATGCCGAGGTGCGGGAGTTGGCGTGGCAGAACCGCCTCCACTCGCCGGCTTGGAACGCCCGGCCCAACGACGGCCACCTCGCACTGGTGGAGTTGGAGCGTCAGGGGCGTCTGCACGCGCTCGTGACCCAGAACATCGACGAACTGCACCAACGCGCGGGCAACGACCCTGATCGAGTGATCGAGGTGCACGGCACGATGTTCCGCAGCGTCTGCTGGTCGTGTGGCGACAAGTTGCCGATGGCCGAGACGCTCGAGCGCGTGCGCGCGGGTGAGACCGACCCACCGTGTCGCAGGTGCGGCGGGATTCTCAAGAGTGACACCATTTCTTTCGGTCAGGCATTGATACCCGAGGTGATCGCCCGCGCGATGGCCGCGGCCGAGACGTGCGATCTGTTTCTGGCGATCGGTTCGACCTTGTCGGTCTTCCCGGCAGCGAATGCGGTCCCGCGGGCCAAGGCGGCGGGCGCAAAGGTGGTCATCGTCAACGGCGGACCGACCGAAATGGACCGGTTCGCCGATGCACTGGTGGTGGGGGACATCAGCGAGATACTGCCCGGCCTGGTGCACCTGGCCGACTGACGCGGGGGAATTCCCGACCCGATAGGTAGGCTTTTCCCATGGCCAGTTTTCGTGACCTTTTGTCCCAGGCAAAGGCGTCCATCACCGAAGTGGACACCAACGAAGCGCAACGCCGCATCGCCGCCGGGGGTGTGGTGGTTCTCGACGTGCGCGAGCCCGACGAGTTCGAACAGGGCGCGCTGGCAGATGTGTTGCACATCCCGCGCGGCCACCTCGAGGCACAGATCGAAGGCCGCATCAACGACAAGTCGGCACCCGTCATCGTGTATTGCGCAGGCGGTGTGCGCAGCGCCTTCGCGGCCAAGACGCTCGCCGAACTGGGGTACACCGACGTGGTGTCGATGGACGGTGGCTTTGGTCGATGGAAGGACGAGGGCAAGCCGTGGAAGAGACCGGTCTCCCTGACCCAAGAGCAGAAGAACCGCTACCAAAGGCACGTCTTGTTGCCCGAGGTCGGGGTCGAGGGCCAGGCCAAGTTGCTCGATTCAAAGGTGTTGATGCTCGGTGCCGGCGGTCTTGGTTCGCCCGCGGCGCTGTATCTCGCTGCGGCGGGCGTGGGCACGATCGGCATCGTCGACATGGACGTCGTCGACGCGTCGAACCTGCAGCGTCAGATCCTCCACAACCTCGACCGCGTGGGTGACCGCAAGGTTGATTCGGCCAAGAAGACATTGACGCTCATCAACCCCGACGTCAACGTGGTCACCTACGACACGCGTCTCGATGCGAGCAACATCATGGACATCATCGCCGGCTACGACGTGATCGTCGATGGTGCCGACAACTTCCCCAGCCGTTACCTGTTGAACGACGCGAGCGTGAAGCTCGGCATTCCCGTCGTGCACGGTTCCATCTTCCGCTTCGAGGGAATGGTCAGCGTGTTCCACCCGTTGCGCGGGCCGACGTACCGCGACATGGTGCCCGAACCGCCCCCGGCCGAGCTGGCGCCTTCATGTGCCGAAGCGGGTGTGCTCGGTGTGCTGCCCGGCATCGTGGGCTCGATCCAGGCGCTCGAGACGATCAAGTTGTTGCTCGACCTCGGTGATTCGCTGATCGGTCGCGTGCTCGCCGTCGACACGACCGACATGGTCTTCCGCACGTTCAAGTTGCGCACCGACCCGAGCAACCCGGTGACTCATGTGAACCGCGATCGCATTCAAGTGAGGGACCTCGAGGGCCTCTGCGGCCCCGAGTTGTCGCATTAGTCGGGCCCATTCGGGCAGGCTCATTTAGGCTGGCTTCGTGCCCCATGCCCCCCGTCATGTCGCCGTGGTCGGCGCCGGTTTCTCCGGTGCGGTGATGGCCCGCGAACTCGCCGAGGCGGGTCATCGTGTCGAGGTGTTCGACTCGCGCGCGCACGTCGCGGGCAACTGCCACACCGAGCGCCAAGAAGGCGACGTGATGGTGCATGTGTACGGCCCGCACATCTTTCACACGGCGCATGAGCACGTGTGGCAGTACATCAACCGCTTCGGTGAGATGCTGCCCTACCGCCACAGGGTCAAGGCCACGACGCAGGGGAGGGTGTTCTCGCTGCCGGTCAACCTGTTGACGATCAATCAGTTCTTTGGCACCACGCTCACGCCGGCCGAAGCCGAGGCGTTCATCTCGTCGAAAGCCGACACCTCGATCACCGACCCCCGGACGTTTCGCGAGCAGGGTCTGCGGTTCGTGGGACCCGAACTGTACGCGGCCTTTTTCGATGGTTACACACGCAAACAATGGGGTGTGGATCCCGATGAACTGCCCGCCTCGATCCTCGCGCGCCTGCCGATGCGCTTCAGTTACGAGGACTCGTACTTCAATCATCCCTACCAGGCGATTCCGCGTGATGGTTACACGCCGATCGTCGCGAACATCCTCGACCATCGGTCGATTTCGGTGACGCTCGGTGTTTCGAAGTCGCGTGCAGATCTGGCCGGATTCGACCATGTCGTGTGGAGCGGGCCGATCGATGCCTACTTCGATTTCGAACATGGTCGCCTCGGATACCGCACGTTGGATTTCCGCAAGGCGGTGCACGAGGGCGACTACCAGGGTTGCCCGGTCATGAACTATTGCGACCCCGACGTTCCCTACACACGTATCACGGAGCACAAGCATTTTGCGCCGTGGGAATCACACGACCGCACGGTGACCTACCACGAGTACAGCCGCCTCTGCGGCGAGGACGACATTCCGTACTATCCGATTCGTCTGGTGAAGGAAAAGGACCAGCTTCGTGACTACGTCGGCCTGGTCTCAGCGCTGCGCAACGTCACTTTCGTGGGTCGCCTCGGCACGTATCGTTATCTCGACATGGACGTCACGATCCACGAGGCGCTCGGTGCGGCGCGCGCGCTTCTCGAAGCCTGGAGTGCCGGTCGCGACGCTGCACCTTTCTCGGTGGACCCGCTGTGACCTGGACGCCACCTTTCCGTGAATCTCAGTTGCTGCAGCGCATCCTGCCTGTGGGCCCCGACGTTCTCGAGCCGCCGTTGTACGTGCGCACCGGCGAGGGGAGCGAGTCCTACGACACGTACTTCGGTGTCTTCCACGCCGCGCGTTGGCGCCGCAGGACGTCGGTGGGTGAACTTCACGTCGCCGTCGAGGTGGACGGAGCGGCAGATGTCGAGGTCATCGCCGTCAGGCGAATGAGTGAAAAGGTCGTCGAGTCGGCGCGGGCCTCGGCGGCCGGCACGGTGTCGATTCGATTGGTGGAACTCGCCGATACGAACGTCGACTCGTACTACGTGAGGGTGCGCGGTGCGCGTCTCGTGCGAGGTGGTTGGTACGCGGCGAACGCCCCTCTGCGCGAGGTGCACCTCAACGCATGCATCACCACTTTCAATCGCCAACCCTACGTCACGGCCAATGTCGAGCGCTTGCGTCGACTCTCGCGCGAGGTTCCGTCGGTCACCGAGGCCTTCCGGGTGACGATCGTCGACAACGGACGCAACCTCGAGCTTCCCCCCGGCGACGGTCTCCCGGTACGCGTCGTATCGAACCCGAACCTCGGTGGAGCGGGCGGCTTTGCCCGCGGTCTGATGCACGCCCGCAACGACGGCTGGACCACGCACGTCCTCTTCATGGACGATGACGTCACGATGGAAGTCGAGTCCGTCGTACGGGCGATCGCATTGTTCCGCTACGCCACTGATCCGCGCCTGTGCGTCCACGGCGCGATGATCTCCGAGGAGACTCCGTGGATGCAGTTCGAGGCGGGCTCGCACTACGCGTGGCGTTATACGTATCCCCTGCGTGCGGTCGGCCGTGAGGACGACCTGCGAGACCGCATCACGGTGCTCGCCGACGAACCCGAGTCGCATTTCGAATACACGGCGTGGTGGTTCACCGCCTTCCCGATTGCGGTCGGCAAGGACAATCCGTTGCCGGTGTTCGTTCGCGGTGACGACGTCGCTTTCGGTCTCATGCACACCGGTGAACACACGATAACGATGAAGGGTGTGGCCGTGTGGCACGCCGACTTCGCGTTGAAGAACGGGCCGATGACGCTCTACTACGAGACGCGCAACATGCTGCTGATTGAAACGCTCGTCTACGACAAGCATCGCTGGTACCACACCGCGTATCGCACGTTGTCGTTCGGATTCCGCAACCTGTTCTCGCTGCGGTACGCAAGTCTGGAGTACATGTTGAAGGGCCTCGACCACTACCTCGAGGGCCCCGACTTCTGGCGCAACGTCGATCACTCGGCGATGCATGACGAGGTGCGCGCGTGTCCCGAGGAGAAGGTGTCGTCGCTGCCCGCCGAACTCGCCGCACTGCAGGTGCCGACGGGGATACCCAAGCCCATTCGGCTGTTGGGTTTCATCGCCGCGGTGCCCTTGGTCGGTGGTTACATCCTGCCGAAGTGGACGTTGCGGAAGCGCACGACGGTCGCGCCGATCAACTCGCGCGCCATCGGCTTGGCGACGCGCAGCACAAAATTGCTGCACCGTCACCCCCGGCTCGACGAGGGTTTCGTCCTCGAACGTGACGCCGCGCGTTTCTGGGCCGATATGAGGGCATTGCGCTCCAGCCTGATGCGTCTCCGTCGCGAGTATCCCCGCTTGAAGCACGAATACCGCACGTACTACGAGGAAATGGTCAGCGACGAGTCATGGTGCCGCCTGTTCGGCGTCACTGAATCTGAGCTGAAGTCGTCATCAGCGCCAACCAAGTAGGCCGGTTCACGACGCCGGTCGGGCGCAGGTTGACGCGTCGTTGGAACTCGCGCAGATGGTTGCGCGTGGTCGCATCGAAGATACCGCTTGGCGCGAGGCTGACCTTCATCACCCGTGCGAGTGATGCCTGTACGGTCTTGACCGATGCATGGCGAGTGCCCGCCTTCATCACCGACAATGCCGGGCGCGCATCGAGGCCGAGACCTTTCCACACCGCTTCGTCGGCCACTCCATCGACGGGAAGGCCGGTCATCGTTTCGTACTTCTCCACGCGGGTCTTCGTGGCATCGCCGAAGATACCGTCAAGCTTGATGGCGCGCTTGCGCAACCGCAGTGCCTTGTTGAGTGCCGCCTGCAAGGTGCGGACCATGTTGCCCTGGTCCTTTTCCCGCAGGGGGAGCCCGATGACGAAGTTGAGTGGCGAGGGAGTGAGGGGCAACAGGCCCTGTACACGCAGCGCGTCGAGTTGGGCCCGCAGGAACAGGGCAAACTCCGTCTGACCGGTTGCGGTGAGGTGGACGTTGTCGTCCTTCACGAACCAGCGCCATTCCTCGGGGTCGCCGGAATACGTGTTCCAGTCGAGAATTGTGACGTTTGGATACACAGCCGCCGCGTTGGTGAGCATCGTATTCCTCGTTCCGAAGTCGGCGGTGCGTCGGCGTGTCGACATGTTCACGAACACGATGCGCTGGACGCCGCGGGCGGCAAGTGCTGCGACGACCTGGTCGATCTCGGTGGCATACGACGTCGACGTGTCGTTGTATCCGAGTGCGATGAGTGCGACGGCGGGCGTCTTGTCGGGTGTGAGTGCGTTGATGATGGAAAGGCCATCGGGCTGGCCCAGGCACGTCGGTCCCACCATGCAGCGCCCGGACGCGACCTGGATGTCGGTGGTGGGGTAGGCGGAAAGGACAAGGCTTTCGAACTCGGTGCGTGTGCTCTCGCTCACGCTGTCACCGATGAACAGCATCGAGCCAACGACGGGTGCGTCCGGGGCGGCACCGTAGATCGGCGTCGTCTCGTACCATGGCGCGCGGAGGCTGAACGCCGAGCGGAAGTCCCAGCCGGTCAGTGTCCTGGTCGAGGCCGTGCCGTTGATCGCGACGCTCGTCGCGTACCCGTTCCACTCGCCACCCAAGCCGTCATGGGTGGTGACGACCGATACGAGCACACCGATCTCGGGGTATTTCTTTTCGATTGCCGCTTTCGAAATGACATTCGACCAACGCAACTCCGCCGGGTCGGCGGCGATGTCGCCATCGTCGGTGCGAAGTGGGAACGTCGTGCCCGCGGTACGTCCACCGTTCGAGGAAGTGTACTCCGTGCGCACCACCTTGCCGTTGGTATCACGCATGACGAAGCCCGCGGTGTCGGTGATTGCGGCATTGGTGCGCAGGTCCTCGTTCACGGTCAACTTCCCGCCGACCTTGTCGCGTGATGCCGCACCGTCGTACACCTGGCAGTCCTGCGTGTCGCAGAGTTTCGCGTAGGAGTAGGCCCTTGCCGACAGGGCGTACGACCTCGCTGCCACGGATTGCGCACGCAGGGCATTCATTCCTGCACCGTTTGCGGCGTCGCCCCATGCCGGAGGTGACTCGCTGGGCACCACACCGCGCAGGTATTCCTCGACGCGCAGGGTATTGACCGTGCGATTCTCACCGTCCGTCCCGTTGACGGCCGCAACGACACCTCGGTAGTAGCGCACGCCGCCCTTCGGCTCGCAGAGACCGACCATGTCCTTGGGTATGACGGCGTTGGTCGCGTCGTCGCCCAACGTGGTTGTGAATGCTGCAGTCGTGGGGATGTCGGCAACCTGCACGAACCCGCTCTCCTCCGGGGTCTGTGCCGCGGCGGGACACTTCGCGACCGTGCTGCCCCAGACGCGGTACTGAGCGGTGGTCCCGGCGATCTCGCGTGCCACGAGCGCCGCCCACTTGCGTCCGGGCACGGGGTCATTGACGAGGGTCAGCGACGAGTTGTCGGACAACACAGCCGTTTGGCGTCCGTCGAGCCTGGTGAGCTTGATGGTGATCCTGCCGCCGGGCGAAAGACCCGCGTCGCTTTCGGTCAACTGCGACAGCGTCGTGCCGCCGTAATAGAAATCGAGAATCTCCTGCCAGGTCTTGCCGAACTTGGTGGCCCAGCCGAGCGAGCCGTATTGGCTCATGCCGCGCCCGTGGCCAAAGCCGCGGCCGTTCACCAGAATCGCAACGGGTGTCTGGCCCGCGATCGTCTCCGCGCCTGCCGGCGCGACGACAACGGGGCCGCTGATGAAGAAGGTCAGAGCAACAAGGAAGAGAGAAATCCGCTTCATGTGTCCGCGTTTCACCATACCCCCCCGAGGGGTTCTCGGCGCGCCAAGGTGCAGTCTTTAGCAAGATTTGTCCCGAAAGGCAGCCCGAAGTTGTTGGGTGATGATGTCTGGTTCGTGAATCAAGTGACTGCAGGTAGTTGTCTCTCACCCGACCACTCTCGAACCTCTCGCGAGTAGAACCGTGGAAAGCGAATCCGTCACACTCGGCAATGACTTGTTGGTCTGTCCAAAGAAGGTCGACACGGTAAGGCCCAAGATTCACCTGGAATTCGAAAGGGGGAAGCTTTGCCCTGAAACACAGACTCAGCATCTTCGCTTCAAGAACGCTTTCGGGCGGCTCCGTGTCGAGGGGGCGATGGAGCATCGTGCCGATGATCCGTCGATTGCGTGATCGCACCGGGGTGATGACATGCAGCGGAGTCAGAGGAGGGATTGATACTCCATGCAGCCACACGGCAGTCGCCCCGCCCGCCAAGGCCCCGGCCACGCTGAATTGAGCGGCTCCATGTCGATGACGTGAGGTGCCGTGGCACGACGCACTCTTTGAGCAAGAGGCCGTGTTTGTCCGCATACGCTGAGGTACTCAAGTTTCACGACCACGTGTGAGCGAGCCAAGGCTGATCTCGGCGCGAAAGCGCGCAAAAACTGCACCTTGGTGCGCCGGGAAGGCTTGTAGCGTTGGGGGGGTGAGTGAAAGCGTGCGGATCGGTCTGCTCGGATGCGGCAACGTGGGTGCGGCGTTCGTCAACCTTGTGAACGAGCGGGCGACCGCGATCGCCGAGCGCACCGGCATCCGACTCTCCATCACGAAAGTTGCCGTTCGCGACGCCAAGGCGAGTCGTGGGGTGGCACTGCCCGCCGGCGCGTTCGTCACCGATGTGAACTCCGTCGTCGAAGACCCCGACGTCGACCTCATCGTCGAGGCGATGGGTGGCCTGAGCCCTGCACGCGAGGCGATCACGGCGGCACTGGGGAAGGGCAAGCCCGTCGTCACCGCAAACAAGGCTTTGCTCGCCGAAACCGGTGCGGAGATGTTCGCGGTCGCCGATGCCACCGGGGTCGACTTGTTGTTCGAAGCCGCCGTCGCCGGGGGCATTCCTTTCATACGTCCACTGCGCGAGAGCCTGCGCGGTGAGCCGATCGGTCGCGTCATGGGAATCGTGAACGGCACGACCAACTTCATCCTGTCGAAGATGACCGAAGAGGGTGCCGACTACGCCGACGTATTGCGCGAGGCGCAGCGGCTCGGTTTCGCCGAGGCAGACCCGACCGCCGACGTGGAAGGCTTCGACGCCGCCGCCAAGTGCGCGATCATCGCCAGCATCGCCTTCGCCGCCGACGTGCGATCCGCCGATGTGTACCGCGAAGGCATCACCTCCATCGGAGCAAACGACATCGCTGTTGCGCACCGTCTTGGTTATGTCATCAAACTTCTCGCAGTTGCCGAGCGAACGAAGGGCTCCGAACAGCTCTCCGTGCGCGTACATCCGGCGATGGTTCCCGCGACACATCCGCTCGCCAGTGTGCGCGACGCCTACAACGCGATCTTCGTCGAGGGGGCAGCGGTCGGTTCGCTCATGTTCTACGGCCGTGGGGCGGGTGGTGACCCGACGGCGAGCGCCATTCTCGGTGACGTCATCGACGCGGCGGTCAATCTTCGGAAGGAAACGCACGCAATGCTCGGGTCGTTCGCGCGTCCGGTGTTCACGCCCATCAACGACATGACAAGCGAATACTTGTTGTCCTTCGAGGTCCTCGACCAACCGGGTGTTCTGCACGCAATCACAGGCGTGTTCGCCAAGAATGGCGTCAGTATCCGTGCAGCCGAACAGGTGGGGATCGGCGAAAGTGCTCGCCTCGTGTTCATTACCCACTCCGCACGTGAGGCCTCGGTACAGCAGTGTCTGGGCGAACTCGGTGGCCTCGGCGTCGTGAAGAGTTCCGACGGATTGATTCGCGTCGTCGAGCAATAGGAATTTCGCGATGCGCTACGTCTCAACGCGCGGCTCCGCGCCCACGCTCGGTTTCGCCGACACGGTTCTGGCAGGTCTTGCCACCGACGGCGGGCTCTACGTACCCGAGACGTGGCCCGTTGCACCCGGACACATCAGCGGTGACTACGCCAAGTTGGCCGCCGACATCATGTCGCCTTACGCCGGCGACGAGATCAGCGCAGAAGATCTCGCCTCGCTGTGCACTGCGGCATACGCGACGTTCCGTGACCCGCGTGTGACGCCGCTTGTTCCACTCGAACAGGGCCACTGGATGCTCGAGTTGTTCCACGGGCCGACGCTCGCCTTCAAGGACGTTGCACTGCAGTTTCTCGGCAGGTTGTTCGATCACCTGCTCGAGTCGCGTGACGAACGCATCACCATCGTGTGCGCTACCAGCGGTGACACCGGCGGTGCCGCCATCGACGGCGTGAAGAACTGTTCACGGGTGAAGATCGTGATTCTGTACCCGCACGATCGCATCAGCGACGTGCAACGTCGGCAGATGACCACCGTGAATTCACCGAATGTGACGACGCTTGCGGTCGATGGCACCTTCGACGACTGCCAGGACCTCGTCAAGGCGATGTTCAACCACGCCGAATTCCGCGACAGGCACCGCCTCTCGGCCGTGAACTCGATCAACTGGGCACGCATCATGGCGCAGGTGGTCTACTACTTCTCGGCAATTCAGCAGGTGGCGGCAAACGGTGAATCGATCGACAACGGCGTTTCTTTCAGCGTGCCCACGGGCAATTTCGGAAACGTGTTGTCGGGCTGGATTGCAAAGCGAATGGGTGCGCCGATTCGTCACCTCGTCGTCGGGTCGAATTCGAACGACATCCTCACTCGCTTTTTTGAAACCCACGAAATGCGTGCGCGCGACGTGGTGCCGACGCTGAGTCCCAGCATGGACATCCAGGTGTCGTCGAACTTCGAGCGATTGCTGTTCGAGATGAATGGACGTGATGGCGGCCTGACGACAGAACAATTGCAGCGCTTCCGTTCCGCCGGCGCTTTCGCGGTCGAGGCCGACCAACACGACACCTGGCTTGCGCCGACGTTCCGCGCCGCGCGCTGTGACGACACGCAAACCGCCGCGATGATCAAGGACGTCTACGAGTCGACGGGTCAGATGATCGACCCGCACACCGCCGTCGGTGTGTTGGGTGGACGCACGCACCAAGAGGGGGGAGTGCCGATGGTGACGCTGGCGACCGCACACCCGGCGAAGTTCCCCGACGCGGTCGAACCTGCGACGGGTCGCCGCCCCGAATTGCCCGCACACATGGCGGACCTGTTCGACCGCCCCGAGAGGCTGACCCGCGTGGCCAACGACCTTGCCGCGGTCGAAGCCGAGGTCGCGGCAGGCTCCGGCCTTTGAGCCGGACCCGACCGGGGCCCACAACGAGCCGCGGCTCGGCATATTTCCCAGCACTGGGGCGCTTTCGAGGCAAAGCGTTGCAAAGCCCGAGGATCGAAAGTTAACTTGGTATCACCAACTCGGCGATGGTCTCGCAGAGTTCTTCGCAGCGGAGAATCTTCCCGCGTTCGCGAACCCCATGGAATCCCGCCCGCTCGAAGCGTGCATGCGGGGACGAAAGGTAGGCAGCGGTGGCTGCAGAAGCACTAGAGAAGTCGGTACTCGAGGGCAAGGACCGCGAGCAACTGATGGCAATCGCCCAGGCGCTTGGTGTGAAGTCGGTGTCGCGTGCAAAGAAGGCCGAACTCATCGACAAGATCCTCGAGCAGACCTCGACTCCCGAACCCACGGCCAAACCGGCCCCGAAGCCCGCGCCCGTCGCCGGGGTCGCAACGAGCGAATCACGCGAACCGCGCGTCGTGCTCGGCTCCGACGGCGAACCGCTCTCGGAATGGGAGATCGAACTCGCCGAACACGAGGGGACCCTCGAAGAAACCGCCGCCACCGTTCAGCACAGCGACCGTGGTCCCCGCAGCAACGAGGGCCAACGCAGCGATCGCGGGCCACGCAACGACTCCCGCAACGACAACGGTCAGCGACGCGAATTCCAGCAGCGCGACGGCCAGCAGCGCCGCGACTTCGAGGGCGAAGGAGGCAACCGCAACCGTCGTCGCCGCCGCCGCAACAAGAACCGTCGTGACGACATGGCACCACAGGGTGATGATCGCTACGAGATTGATGCACCGCTCGAGGGTGAACCGATCAGCAACGAACCCGTCGCGGTGAATGGTTACCTCGACCTGCGCGACGAGGGCTACGGCTTCCTGCGTGCACGCGGTTACCTGCCACATCGCGACGATGCCTACATCTCGGTCAAGCAGACGCGTCAACACGGCCTGCGCAAGGGGGATCACGTCTCTGGCATGGCCCGCCCCGCCGGTCGTGGAGAGAAGAACCCGGCGTTGCTCGAGATCCATTCGATAAACGGCAAGCCCGCCGAGTCGGTGAAGGGTCGTCCGCGTTTCGAGGACCTCACGCCACTGTTCCCCGACGAGAAGTTGCGTCTGGAGGACCCGCAGGACCCGGCCAACATGACGTCGCGCATCCTCGACCTGATCTCACCGATCGGCAAGGGCCAGCGCGGTCTCATCGTGTCTCCTCCAAAGGCCGGCAAGACGACGATCATGAAGACGATCGTCACGTCGATCGAGAAGAACAACCCCGAGGTCGACCTCATCGTCCTCCTCATCGACGAACGGCCCGAAGAAGTCACCGACATGAAGCGCACGGTGCGCGGCGAAGTCATCTCCTCGACGTTCGACCGTCCATCCGAAGAGCACACGATTGTCGCCGAAATGGCGATCGAAAAGGCGAAGCGCTTGGTCGAAGCGGGCCGTGACGTCGTCGTTGTTCTCGACGGCATCACTCGATTGTCGCGCGCCTACAACCTTGCCGCTCCTGCAACGGGCCGCATCATGTCGGGTGGTATCGATGCCGGCGCCCTGTACCCGCCGAAGAAGTTCTTTGGTGCGGCGCGCAATGTGGAGGAGGGTGGAAGCCTGACGATCCTCGCAACGTGCCTGGTCGAGACGAACAGCCGCATGGACGACGCAATCTTCGAGGAATTCAAGGGCACGGGCAACATGGAACTGCGTCTCGACCGCAAGCTCGCCGAGCGCCGCATCTACCCGGCCATCGACGTCGACGCATCAAGCACCCGCCACGAGGAACTGCTCTTTGACCGCAAACAACTGCAGTTGGTGTGGAAACTGCGCCGCGTGCTGTCGGGACTTGCCGCCGACGGCAATGCCGGCCCGGGTCTCGAATTGCTGATCGACCGTCTCAAGTCCTTCCGCAACAACGACGAATTCCTCGCTGAAATCGCCAAGCAACCCTCGATGTGAACCCGCCCGTGGGCTTTCCCCGGGTCTACCTATAGGATCTGCCGCCATGAAGACCGAAATCCACCCCACCTACAACGAAATCAACGTCAGGTGCTCGTGTGGCAACTCCTTCACCACGCGCAGCACCAACCGTGGCGATCTTTCTCTCGAACTCTGCAACGAGTGCCACCCGTATTTCACGGGGAAGCAAAAGCTGGTCGACACCGGTGGCCGCGTCGAGCGTTACAACAAGCGCTACGGCTCGCGCAAAGCCAAGAAGTAGTCGATACGGTCCGGTCGTGTCGACGAACGGCACGCGCAAGAGCCAACTGCTCTCGCTCAAACTTCTTGCCCTCGTGCGCGAACACCTGGGACCACACCACGACGGGGGCATCTCTCCCGCAGTGTTTGCACGTGGCGCAGCCGCTCTCGAATCGGGAGCCAGTTGGGTCCTGGTCGCGGAACAAACCGAACGCGGCCTCGGCCCGGCCCTGTTGTGGGCCCTCAAGGCAGGATCCTCGGAACTCAACGTGCTCGCCGAATCGGATACGGGAACGCTCGCGCGTCAGGCTGCTTACTTCGAATTTCCGATCACCGTGTGGCACGTCGACGACGGCACGCTGATGCCCGCAACCGCCGAACCTCTTCCCGACCATCGTCGACCTTCGCCCGAGCACGCCGCGTTCATGGCGCTCATCGCACAGGGTGGGGCGACACCCGTCGTCGAGCACGGAATCGTCGCGGGTGAGGTGCTCGGCCTCGAGGTGTGTCGCGCGGTCGACGACCCCGTCACCGGCGCGGCCCGACTGGAAGTTGGCATGGGCGCGCACGATCGCGAGGCGTTCGCGATGCTGCACGGTGACAAGCCGACAGTCCAGGCACTTGCCGAGGTGGTCGACAACGTGAAGCAGCACCGCCGCCCCGGGGCGTTGCCGCATCCGTTCAATCGCATCGCACCCGAACGAATGTTGCGCGCGAACATCCTCGATGCACCTGCTGTGGTCGGCGCCTCTTCACTCGTCATCTGTGATCCGCCGGTCCCGCGAACCAACGTCCTCAACGTCGTTCCGTGCGTCGCGCGCGGGCGCTCACACGGTGGCGCCGACATCGTCGTCGTCGTCACATCGGGTGCCGACCCGGACATCGTTCCCTACGCACTCGATGCCCGCGCACGGGTCGACCAACATCATGGTTCGGTCTCGGAATTGCGCATCGCCATGCCTGCTGCGCACATCACACCGACCAACCGTCGTGCACTTGGTCTCGCGCATGGTGCGGCGTCGTTCGTCGAGCTGGACATGTCGGCGGTGTCACCCAGTTAGCCTGCGGTGTCATGAAGGACCGCCTCGAAAGCATTGAACGCGACTTCGAGGACCTCGAGGCGAGCCTCGGTGACCCGTCGGTGCTGGGTGACCAAGCGAAGTTGCGCGACGCGACGCGCCGGTACAAGCAGATGATGCCGATCGTCGAATGCATCCGCACGATCAAAGCAACGCGCGGTAACGCCGATGCGGCCCGCGAACTGATGCAAATGGCCAGCGGTGAGGAGAAGGAATTGCTGCGCGACGAAATCGCAGGTGCGGAGGCCGAACTCGACAAACTCGACGCACAATTGAAGATGTTGCTGTTGCCCCGCGACCCGAACGAGGGCAAGGCCGTGATCATGGAAATCCGCGGCGCCGAGGGCGGCGAAGAAGCCAACCTCTTCGCCGGGGATCTCCTCGAGATGTACCGCGGCTACGCGGCGAACATGGGCTGGAAGTGCGAGGTCATGTCGCTCGACGAGTCACCGCTCGGTGGTATCAACCAAGTGACCCTCATGGTGTCCGGTGACTCGGCATGGAGCCACCTCAAGTTCGAGGGCGGTCCGCATCGTGTGCAACGCGTCCCCGTCACCGAAAGCCAGGGTCGAATCCACACGTCGTCGGCAACGGTGACGACGATGCCCGAAGCCGAGGAGGTCGACGTCGAAATCGAGGACAAGGACCTCGACATCGACGTCTACCGCTCGTCGGGTGCAGGCGGCCAGCACGTCAACACCACCGACTCGGCGGTGCGCATCACGCACAAACCCACCGGCATCGTCGTCGCGATGCAAGACGAACGCAGCCAGTTGCAAAACCGCGCCCGCGCCATGCAGGTTTTGCGGGCGCGCATCCTCAAGGCCCGCCAAGAGGAACATGATGCGGCGGCCTCGGCGCAGCGGCGTGCACAAGTCGGCGGTGGCGGACGCAGCGAGAAGATCCGCACCTACAACTTCAAAGAAAACCGTGTCACCGACCATCGCATCGGTCTCACGCTCTACCGGCTGGCGGACATCTTGAAGGGCGACCTGGCAGAACTGTCCGACGCCCTCATCCAGGAAGAACGCACACGGCAGCTCGCCGCAGGGGAAGAGTGAGCCAAGCCGACACATCGACGTGGCGCGAGTTGCTCGACGAGACGACCGAGCGGCTGGGTGACCGCAACGAGGCCCGCTGGATGTGCGAAGAGGCTTCGGGTCTCGACGGAGGGGAATTCCTCGACGAACTCGACCAGCCGGCCACGCAGCGCATGGGCCTGGCGCTGCAGTCGATGGTCGGTCGCAGGCTTGCCGGTGAGCCGTTGCAGTACGTGCTCGGCCACTGGCCGTTTCGGCGCGTCGATCTGCTAGTCGACCGTCGCGTGCTCATCCCGAGACCGGAAACCGAACTCGTCGCAGGGGAGGCCCTGGGTATTGCCCTCGCCGCGCACGGCGGGCGCGGCGGGCGGACCATTCGCATCGTCGACCTCGGCACGGGCAGCGGAGCAATCGGACTCGCGATTGCGAATGAACTGCCTCACACGGGTGTCGAAGTGTGGATCACCGATGCGTCGGCCGACGCCCTCGATGTTGCAAGGGCCAACATCCCGGGAATCGGACGCAACGCCGCAAATGTCCGGGTTGCCCTCGGTGAATGGTGTGCGGCCCTGCCCGACGAACTGCGTGGAAGATTCGACGTCGTCGTGTCGAATCCGCCCTACGTCGCCGTCGACGATGCAACCCTCGATGAGTCGGTTCGTGACCACGAACCACACTCGGCACTGTTTTCAGCCAACGACGGTTTGGCCGACATCTTTGCGATTGCGGCACAAGCGCGCGACTGGCTGGCCGACAACGGTCGGCTCATCCTGGAAATCGGCCACCGACAGGGTGCCGCGGTACGTGCCGAGCTCGAGCGCCTCGGCTATGTGAACGTCGAGGTGAAGGTCGATCTGGCGGGCCACGACCGCATCGCGGTCGCCGTCAAGGTAGCGAACGCCTGATGAAGGCGAGCTGGTGGAGCAGCAGATTTTCCGCCACCACTTCCTGGGGTGTCATGTGCGTGACGCCCGACAACGGCAACACCTCGTGGTCGCGACCCGCCGCCAACAGCGCAGATGACAATTGCAGCGTGTGCGCTGCGACCACGTTGTCGTCGGCGAGGCCGTGGATCAACAGCAGCGGCCGTGTCAACGAGGCCGCCTGCGCGACGAGGTTCGTGCGGTCGTAGTTCACGGAGTCCGACCGGGGTGCGCCGAGGTAACGCTCGGTGTAGTGCGTGTCGTAGAGCGTCCAATCGGTGACGGGCGCACCAGCCACGGCACAGTGAAACTTGTCGGGCCGACGCAGCACCGCGAGTGCAGCCAGGTATCCGCCGAAACTCCAACCACGAATCGCCACGCGTGACAGATCGGCACGCGGTTCGAGCCCCGCCAACGCTTCGAGAACCGCAACCTGATCATCAAGGACGGGTGTGGCAAGGTCCCCGTGGACGGCGCGTTCGAACGCACTTCCACGGCCGGGTGTACCGCGGCCGTCGACCACGACGACAATGAAGCCCTGGTCGGCGAACCACTGTGACGTCGCAAAAGCCATCTGCGTGGCAACGACACGTTGGGCATGCGGGCCGCCGTAGGGATCGAACAGCACGGGCAGGGGAGATGTGGAACCGTCGTTCGGCGACACGATCGACACGGCACACCCCGCGACCTCGGTGATGCGGACCTTCGGCGTGACCAACATCGTCTCGGCATGATTCGCGATCGTCGGACCGTCGATGACGCGGAACGCCGCGCGGGGATCGCGCAGCGAGGATTCGCGCACCACGGTGCGTCCCCCACCGTGCGATGCCGACACGACCGATTCGCCGGCTGCGACAACGCGAATGCCGTCCCTATCCACTGCGTAGACCCCCTGGAACCACGGCGTCGACACGTCGTTGGCGCAGAACACGACCTCGTCGGCGACGGAAACGATCGAACGCACCTGCAAGTTGTCCGGGGTTGCAGGGATGCCGTCGATGAGGATGCGTCGTACACCGCGATCGGCACAGGTGACGAGTGCGCCATCGGCCAGCAACGCGGGTACTCCGGGCACGAGTTCCACCCATGCGTCGTCCGAGTCGGCGGCGATGGTGGTGCAGGCACCGGTTGCGGGCTCGATGCGCAGGATCGTCACGGCGCGTTGGTCGCGCGACTGTACCTGGGCGATGAGGCCGGCCTCGCTCCACGTCACGGAGTTCAGGTACTCGTGGGGCGGCAGGTCGACTCGTGTGCATCGTTTCGTGGCGACGTCGATGATCCACAGCGAGACCTCGGCGTTCGTTGCCCCGGCAGCGGGGTAGCGGTGTTCGCCCGCGGGGGTTCCCGGGTTTGCAGGGTCCGCGATGTGCCACACGGGCACGCGCGAGACGTCGACACGCGTCGCGGCGATGCAATGGCCCTCCGGCGACCACCAGTATCCGCGGTGGCGGCCCATCTCCTCGGCGGCGATGAACTCAGCGAGACCCCACGTCACGTTCGGGTCGTCGTCGCCGACAAGTTCACGTTCGTCACCGAGCGCGTGCGCGACATAAAGCCGTCCGGCTCGTGTGTAGGCAATCGACCCTCCGTCCGGCGAGGGTCGAGCGTCGAACACACCGGCATCGACCGGAACGGGTTGCGCGCCGCCCGCGATCAGATCGATCACGAACAACTGGCCACCAAGCACGGTGGTGGCAACGGTTGCCGCGGCGTCGCATGCGTATGCAACGACACCTCCGGCGCCTTCGCGCGCGCGTTCGCGGCGCCGACGTTCCTCTGCGCTGAGTTCCCCCGTCGACTCTTCTGTCGCACGGGGATCAAAGAGACACGACTCGGTTCCCGCACCGATGTCGAGCGACCACAACAGGTTGACGGGATCACCACCCGAAGCGGAACGAGCAAAAACGACACGCGCGCCGTCGGATGAAACGGTGAAGTTTCGTGGCTCACCCAGCGTGAGGCGTTGTGTCCGGGCATACTGCCGCGGGAAGGTGTCACCGGGTCGATGGACGCCGCTTGTCATGTGATGTGGAAGACGCCCTTGGCGTCAAGGTCGACGCGACGACCGACGAATTCGTCTCCGCACATTTCGCGGCCGATTGAGGCATCGACGCTCTCAGCCCAGGCACGCCGGCCGTCGGCGAGCAGGCATGCCGCATGGACCATCTCGGGCGAACCATCACGACCGTGCATCACCGAGTACGCCTCGATGGTTGCCGCCTCACCGGCGGCCTGATCGAGTGTTGCGACGTCACGACGGGGCATTGCATCGATTTCGTCCTGCGGGTGCGCGTGGCGGAACGCCACGGCCGGTGGTTCGGTGCAGTAGATGCCGAACGCGTGCTTGGTCGTGTAGCCACCGTTGGCCCACACCAATCCCTTTGCGCCGGGTCGCTCGCGCACGTCGTTCATGACGGTGGCGATCGCGTGCATGACGTAGTTGTTCCAGGGTCCGCCCGCGAAGGGCAGGCCGCCCGTGCGAGTGAGTTGCGACGTGATGTCCAGACCCAGCGACTGGGCGCCCAACTGCACCGCCGAGGCAAAGCACGAGTACAGATCCACGATTTCGATGTCGTCGATCCCGAGGCCCGCGAGTTCGAGTGCGCACCTGCCACCGAGTTCGATGGCGGGTGTCTCGGCGAAGGTCCACCGGTTCGAGATGTATTGGTGTTCATGGCAATCGGATCCGGAGTGAATGAACACCCATTGATCACGCGGAACACCCAGTGCCTCGGCTTTCCCGACCGAGCACATGATCAGCGCCGCACCCATGTCGACGTCGTTGTTCGAGTTCATGTACTTGGTGTAGGGGTAACCGATCATGCGGTTCGTCGCACTCGGCGTGCGGATCTCCTCGGCCGAGAGTTCGCGTTGTGACCAGGCATTCGGATTCGTTGCGGCAACCTTGCTGAAGCGCGACCACAGTTCGGAGATGAAAACGTGATGATCGGCGACCGAGCGTCCCGCTCGGGCGCGGATTGCGGTTTCGAACATCGGGTACACCTGCACGGGCATCACGAGGCGGCGTGCAATCTCCTGCTCACCCGCCATCGACAGGTCGACGCTGACGGTCTCGGGGGAGGGCGTCGACGAGTCGGCTTTCGGCCAGGTCAACATGTGGCCGGCTCTCTTGGCCCGCTGTTTGGTGCGCGAGGCTTCACCGCCCGTGAGGATGATGATGTCGGCGCGACCCGTCTGAATGTCGAGCGCCGCCGAGTTCACGAGCGTCTGGGGCGTGTTGCCACCGTTGGCGCTGAGGCCGTACTGCCCGGCAGTGATGCCGAGTTTGCGTGCCACGAACCACGCAGGGTTGCCGTACTTCCACGACAAGAGCGCCACCACGCGCAGAGCGTCGACGTCGGGCACGGCCGAAAGCCCGGCATCGGCGGCTGCAAGACGAATCGCCTCGGCCATCAACGTGACCGGATCGGCTGCTGTGTCGAATGACGCAGCCCGTGGATCGTCGGGTCGCTGCAGAAACTGCCCGCAACCGACGAGAACGGGGGTGCGTGAATCAAGAGTCATGCCCGCAGGCTAGGGGCTGCCAGACCCATGCCTCCTATGCTCATTGGGGTGTCAGGCGCGACTTTCCACATCGGCATCGGCGCAGACCATGCTGGCTTCGAACTCAAACAACACCTCATCGCGTTCCTCTCCGAGGCGGGCCACAGAGTCGACGACTTCGGCACGCATTCGACGCAGAGCTGTGACTACCCGCCGATCTGCGCGGCCGTGGGCCGCGCGGTGCGTGACGGCAAGGCCGACCTCGGCATCGTGCTGGGCGGCAGTGGCCAGGGTGAACAGTTGGCGGCCAACAAGGTGCGTGGCGTGCGTGCCGCGCTGTGCAATTGCCTCTACACCGCCAAGTTGGCGCGCTCGCACAACGATGCAAACGTCTTGTCCATGGGATCACGTGTCGTTGGCGTCGGACTTGCCGAGGAGATCGTGACCACGTTCCTCGCAACCTCATTCGAGGGCGGCCGCCACGAGCGGCGGGTTGCGCAGTTGTCAGAGATAGAAGAGCAAGAGTCGAAATAGCACGAGTCGAGACCGAAAGGCGCCAAGGACCCCCCATGTCGGAAACAAAGAAGAGTCTGCACGGCATCGTCCATGCCGCAACGGCAAACTGGGCCTCGGAACTCGGGGGCGAGGATCCGGTGTTCGACCTCATCGATCGTGAAGTCGAACGCCAGACCACAGGACTGCAGCTCATCGCAAGCGAGAACTTCACGTCGCCCGCGGTCATGCGTGCGACCGGTTCGGTGCTGACGAACAAGTACTCCGAGGGTTATCCGGGCAAGCGCTACTACGGCGGAAACGCCGTCGTCGACGACATCGAGGCGATCGCGATCGACCGGATCAAGCGACTCTTCGGTGCCGAGCACGCGAATGTGCAGCCCCACTCGGGGGCAAGCGCGAACATGGCGGTTTACCTCGCCCTGCTGAACCCCGGGGACACCGTCCTGGGTCTCAGCCTCGACCACGGCGGTCACCTCACGCACGGCTCGCCTGTCAACGCAAGCGGCATTCTCTACAACTTCGTTTCGTACAAGGTGTCCACCGGTGAAGAGCGCATCGACATGAACGAGGTGCGGGACCTTGCGTTGAAGCACCGTCCGAAGCTGATCGTGGCCGGAACCACGTCCTACACGCGGCGTCTCGAGCCCGAACCCTTCAAGAAGATCGCCGACGAAGTCGGTGCACTGCTCATGTTCGACATCGCCCACTTGGCGGGCCTCGTCGCCGGTGGCGCGCACCCGAATCCCGTGCCCTACGCCGACGTCGTCACCTTCACGACACACAAGACACTGCGCGGTCCACGTGGTGGGTGCATCCTCTGCAAGGCCGAACATGCCCAGAAGATCGACAAGGGCATCTTCCCCGGCACGCAGGGCGGGCCGCTCGAAAATGCCATCGCCGCCAAGGCCATCGCGTTCGGTGAGGCGCTCACGCCGATGTTCCGCGAGTACGCGCACCAGATCGTGAAGAACGCGAGTGCACTGGCGGGTGCTCTGGCACGTCAGGGATTCCGTCTCGTTTCCGGTGGCACCGACAACCACATGATGGTCGTCGACCTCACGCCCTTCGATGCCGACCTCACCGGCAAGGAAGCGCAACTGATCCTCGACCAGGCAGGCATCACCCTCAACAAGAACACCATCCCGAACGACCCTCGCAGTCCCTTCGTGACCTCGGGTGTCCGCATTGGAACCCCCTCGGTCACGACCCAGGGCATGAAGGAGCCCGAGATGGAGCAGATCGCCGGACTCATCGCCACGGCCCTGCGCAACCGCACAGACGCGGCCGCGATCGCCGACGTTCGCGCGCGCGTCGCGGCGCTCTGCGCCCGTTTCCCCGTCTACGCAACGGCCTGAACACACCCGACCCACAGGGTCACGCCCTGTGAAAGCAAAGTTCTAATGTCGTGGGGGAATGGGTGACACCACCGGCTACGTCGTCGTCGCGGTTGCGGCGGCTCTCGCGACGTTCGCGGCGACCCCCGTCGTGATGCGACTCGCCGGCCGGCGCCATTGGATGGCTCAGCCCGACCCGCGCAAGGTTCACTCCGCGCCCACACCCGACGTCGGTGGCATCGCACTCCTCGTCGGCATTCTCGTCGCTTTGTTGCTCGCATGGCAGATGGACAGGTTCAACCCTTTGTTCCGGAGCAACTCCGAGACCCTCGGTGTCGTCATCGCGGCCGTGTGCATCTGTGGTCTTGGCCTGTTGGACGACATTCGCGAAATTTCGGCACCCGCGAAGGTGGCGGGCACCGTCGTCGCCGGTGCGGTTCTCGTCTGGGCCGGCGTAACGATGTTCTTCTTCCGCATCCCGTACTTCGACGTATTCGTGTTGTCGAACGACTGGATTCCACTCGTCACGATTCTTTGGTTGCTCGTGATGACCGAGGCGATCAATCTGATCGACGGCCTCGACGGCCTCGCCGCGGGAATCGTCGCCATTGCGTCGGCGGCTTTCTTCGTCTACAGCCGGCACCTCGGCGACCTTGGTCTGCTCGCCGAGCCGAACATCGGCCCGCTCATCGCTGCAATCACGTGCGGAGCGTGCGTGGGTTTCCTCCCGCACAATTTCAACCCGGCAAAAATCTTCATGGGGGACAGCGGTGCTTTACTGCTCGGACTGATGCTCGCAGTTTCCACGAGTGTCGTCGGGGGCCGCGCCGACCCCGCCACCCAGGACTACAGCAGTCAGACCTATTTTTTCCTCGCGCCGCTCTTCATCCCGTTGCTGATTCTCGGTGTGCCCATTTTCGACGTGTTGTTCGCGATCGTGCGGCGCGCCTACAAACGCCAGAGTTTCGCGACCGCCGACAAGGGCCACCTGCACCACCGTCTGATGGACCTCGGCCACGGCCAGCGCCGCAGCGTGCTGATCCTCTGGCTGTGGACCGCGCTCCTCTCGGGCATGGCGCTCTATCCGGCGATATCCACCTCGGGAGGCAACATTGCCCCCTTCGGAGTCGCAGCCCTGGCGCTTGGCCTCTACACGGTGCTGCATCCCAGTGTGCGACGCCGGCGAGAACACGACGATGGTGTCGAAAGCGACGGGGACGCCGGCTCCAACTTGGCGCCCACGGACTCCAACGCCTAGATTGGAAGGGGTTTCACAGACGCAGGTGGACCGTCCACCCTCGTGATGTGCACCGGTCGCCACCCTCGATGAAACTTCTCCCTGATCCCGAACGCATCCGCAGGGTGTCCGCCTCTGCCAGCGACCAAGGATTGGGCCAGGGGACTGAAATCGCAATCGGCCTTCTCGTGTTTTTCGGTATCGGCGCGGGTCTGGATTGGCTGCTCGGCACCACACCCGTTTTCATGATCGCCCTCACGATCTTCTGCGCGATCGGTCAGTTCGTTCGGGTCTGGTACGGCTACGACGCCCGCATGCGCGATCTCGAGGCCGAGCGTGCCCGCGGTGCCACCGCCCATCAGCACACCGGCCGGGAGGGTCGTGCGTGAGCGCCCCGGCCAATCCACTCACGACCCGCCTCGAGGGCCCCGCACCCGAGGCGCAGGTGACACGTCACATGCTCAGACGTGGCGTGTTCGCTGTTCCCGTTCTGGTCGCGATCGCCGGGTTCGTCTGGGGTTCCGATGGGGCACTCGGGTGTCTCTACGGCACGGCCCTCGTTTTCGTCAATTTTGCGCTTGCGGCAGGGCTGATTTCGCTCACCGCGCGGATCTCTCTCGCGTTGATGATGGGGGCAGTCCTCTTTGGGTATCTCCTGCGTCTCGGGATCATTTTTCTCGCGGTGATCCTCGTGCGGGATGCGGCCTGGGTGTCACTTCCCGCGCTCGGCTTCACCATCATCACGACCCACCTGGGGCTCTTGTTTTGGGAGTTGCGCCACGTATCGGCAACACTGGCGTACCCGGGTTTGAAGCCTCAGCCCAACCCCCCGCGTAAGACCATCTCTGACATACGCATGCGAAAACGAACGAGCAAAGGACGAGAGAGTTAGGAAACAAACGTGATCGCACTCGAGTTCCCACCCATCAACGCGATTCTGCGCTGGCAGGACGTCGCCCCGTCGTTCAACAAGATCGCCATCGTCGCCGTGCTCGCGACGATCATCGGCTGCACGATCTTCACGTTGGCCGCGCGAGCCGACGCGCGCCGGGCGCCACGCGGTGCGCGCAACCTTGCCGAGACGTCGGTCGAGTTCATCGAGAACGGCGTCATCATGCAGACGATGGGTCGTGACGGTCTGGGTTGGACGCCGTTCTTACTCACCTTGTTCCTGTTCATCTATCTCTGCAACGTGCCCGGCATCATTCCGTTCTTCCAGATGCCCGCAACGGCACGAATGGCAATCCCGGCCGCGCTCGCACTGATGGTGTGGGTCGTCTACAACGGTGCCGGTATCAAGCACCAGGGTTTCGGTGGCTACTTCAAGTCGGTGCTCTTCCCGCCGGGCGTGCCGAAGGCTCTCTACGTTCTCGTGACACCGATCGAGTTCATCTCGGCGATCATCGTGCGACCCTTCTCGCTGGCGGTGCGACTCTTCGCCAACATGCTCGCCGGTCACATTCTTCTCGTGACCTTCGCACTTCTCTCCGAGTCGCTCTTCCAGGCCAAGGACAAGATCCTCATCCCATTCGGTGTGCTACCGATGTTCATGTTGATCTTTCTCACCGGCTTCGAAGTCCTTGTGGCCTTCCTTCAGGCCTACATCTTCACGATTCTCACGGCCGTGTACATCGGTGGAGCAGTCCACCCCGAACACTGATCGTCCAACCAGTCTCCCTATTCATCATCATCACCATCAGGAGAAATAAAAATGGAAGCACTTGCCAAGATTGTCGCCAAGGCAACCGAAGTAGCGGTTGATCCCGCTGCTGCGAAGAACGAGGCAGCAGCCGCTTCGGCTGGTTACGCCTACGGCCTCGCAGCCATCGGACCAGGCATCGGCATCGGTTACCTCGTCGGCAAGGCCGTCGAGGCGATGGCGCGCCAGCCCGAGGCAGCCGGCATGGTCCGTACGACCATGTTCCTCGGCATTGCCTTCACCGAGGCACTCGCCCTCATCGGCTTCGTCGTGTTCATTCTGCTCAAGTTCGCCTGATCGCGAACCTCGAGCAATCGCAATCCACTGACCGTCAACGCAAACGCCCTGCACGAGCAGGATCAGGAGTACACATGGCAACCGCAGTAGTCACCCTCTCGGGTGGATCCGTGGTGTCGGTGAGGCTCGCCTCCGAAAAAGGCGTGGCCGCCGCACCCAGAGCCGAAGAGGGCGCCGAACCGAAGGACATGGGGCCGAACCCAATTTCCCCCGAGATCAAAGAACTCGCATGGGGATTCGGGTCGTTCCTCGTGTTCCTCGTCGTCATGCGTCTGTTCCTCGTGCCCAAGGTCCGCAAGGGAATGGCCGAACGATACGACGGGATCCGTGCCGATCTCGAAGGAGCCGACGCCTCCAAGGCCGAAGCCCGGGCAGACGTGGCCAAATACGAGGCCGCGCTGGTCGAAGTGCGGGCAGAGGCAGCCAAGCGTGTCGATGCGGCCCGCGTGACCCTCGATCGCGAACGCGGTGAGGCGATTGCGACGGCGAACCAGCGCATCGCGGCAAAGAAGGCAGAGGCCGAGGCAACTGCCGCCACCGAACGTGCCGCAGCCCGCGATCAGATCAGTGCGGCGGTCACGACTGTGACCGCGACGGCGACCTCGATCGCGGTGGGCAAGCAGGCCGACAACTCGGTCGTCACCCAGGCAGTCGCGCAGGCGATGCAGAGCACAGGGGCCCGATGATGAGACTCCTCCAGGTTCTCGCAGCCGAAGATCCTTCGCAGACCCACCACTGGTTGCTCCCCGAGACGGCCGAAATCATCTACGGCGGCATCGCCGCGTTGATCATCTTCGCCGCGTTGTACAAGTTCGCCCTGCCGGCCGCGAAGAAGGCCCTTGCAGCACGAACCGAGCGTATTCAAAAGGAGCTCGACAGCGCGGCGAACACGCGCTCGACCGCCGAGGCCGAGGCGTCGAACATTCGCAGGGCGGTCGGTGACATCGCTTCCGAGCGTGCCCGTCTGCTTGCCGAGGCCGACCAGCAAGCCGCGTTGCTTTTGTCCGAGGGTCGCGCCCGGATCGCAGCCGAGGTCGCTGATCTCGAAACCAAGGCCGAAGCCGACATCGCAGCAGCGCGTGCCCGGTCGAGCGACGAGCTGCGTGCACAGATCGCACGGATCGCATCGGTCGCCGCGCAGAATGCCGTGGGTGCGACGCTCACCGACGGCACCAAGCAAGAACTCATCGAAGGGTTCATCTCGTCCGTTGGAGGTGCACGATGAGTGAAGCCCGCATCGAGGCATACGCCCGTGCGCTCGCCGAGATCGCCTCGGCCGAAGGCAGCCTCGACACCGTCGAAAAGGAACTGTACGCAGTTGCCCGCGCGGTCGAGTCGAACGACCAACTACGTGCCACCCTCACCGACGAAAGCATTCCCGCTGCGCGCCGTCAAGCCGTCGTGGAGGCACTCGTCGGATCGGCAGCCAACACCACTGCGCAGTTGGTCGGTCTCGTCGTTGGTGCCGGTCGCGGGCGTGACCTGCCCGCAATCATTGACAAGATCGTCAAGCGGGCGTCGAACGCCCAGAACAAGGAAGTAGCCGAAGTTCGCTCGGCCGTCGCCCTCACTACCGACCAGCAGAGCCGTCTGGCTGCCGCCCTCGAGCGCGCCACCGGCAAGGCAGTGAATCTCAAGGTCGTCGTCGACCCCAGCGTTCTGGGAGGCCTCATTGCCACCGTGGGTGATGAGGTCATCGACGGCAGCGTCCGTACCCGTCTCGATCAAGTGAAGAGCCGCCTCTAGGCCGGCCGAAGTCTCACGAAGGGAACACACATGGCAGACATCACACTGTCCGCAAGTGACATCGCCGCAGCGATCACAAAGGGTCTCGAGGGCTACACCCCGGACCTCTCGAAGCGCACCGTTGGCCGTGTCGCAGAAGTCGGCGACGGTATCGCCCGCGTGTCGGGTCTTCCCGACTGCGCGGTCAACGAACTCCTCGAGTTCGAAGACGGCACCGTTGGACTCGCACTCAACCTCGACGAAGACTCGATCGGCGCCGTCGTTCTCGGTGATGCCGACTCGATCGAAGAGGGCCAGGCCGTCAAGGCCACGGGTCGCATTCTCTCGCTGCCCGTCGGTGATGCACTTCTCGGCCGAGTGATCAACGCGCTCGGCCAGCCCATCGACGGCAAGGGTGACATCGTCGGAGCGACGATCCGCCGCGTCGAGGTGCAGGCACCCGGCATCATGGGTCGCAAGCCCGTGCACGAGCCGCTTCAGACCGGCATCAAGGCCATCGATGCCATGATCCCGATCGGCCGTGGCCAGCGTGAGCTCATCATCGGTGACCGCAAGACCGGCAAGACCACCGTTGCCATCGACACCATCATCAACCAGCGCGGCCTGGGTGTGAAGTGCATCTATGTCGCCATCGGTCAGAAGGGCTCGACCGTCGCACAGACCGTCGAAACCCTCCGTCAAGCAGGCGCCCTCGACTACACCGTCGTCGTTGCCGCTCCGGCATCCGACCCGGCGCCCTTCAAATACCTCGCGCCTTACGCGGGTTGTGCACTCGGTCAGCACTGGATGGAAAACGGTGAACACGCGTTGGTCGTGTACGACGACCTGTCCAAGCAGGCCGAGGCTTATCGCCAGATGTCGCTGTTGCTGCGCCGCCCACCGGGCCGTGAGGCGTACCCCGGCGACGTTTTCTACCTGCACAGCCGTCTCCTCGAGCGTGCCGCAAAGTTGAGCGATGCGAACGGTGCCGGCTCGCTCACCGCGTTGCCGGTCATCGAAACCAAGGCAGGCGACGTGTCGGCGTACATTCCGACCAACGTGATCTCGATCACCGACGGCCAGGTGTACCTCCAGGACAACCTCTTCAAGTCGGGTGTCCGTCCGGCCGTCGACGTGGGCATCTCGGTGTCCCGCGTGGGCAGCGCCGCGCAGATCAAGGCGATGAAGAGCGTGTCGGGAACGTTGAAGCTGGATCTCGCACAGTTCCGTGAACTCGAGGCTTTCGCCACGTTCGGTTCGGAACTCGACGCGGTGTCCAAGGCCCAACTGGAGCGCGGCTACCGCCTCGTCGAACTGCTCAAGCAGGCGCTCAACAGCCCGATGCCCGTCGAAGAGCAGGTCGTTTCGATCTTCGCCGGCACGAAGGGCTACCTCGACGACATTCCCGTTGCCGACGTGCGTCGCTTTGAGAGCGAACTTCTCCAGCACGTGAAATCACGCCACGGAGCGATGATCGCGGGCATTCGTCAAGACCCGAAGGCCGACGTGCCCAAGGATCTCGCCGACGTCGTGGGTGCTTTCAAGGCACAGTTCAAGACGAGTGCAGCTGCGGTGGGTTCGGCTGACCCGTCGGCACAGCCCGTGGGTGATGCCACGACTGCAAAGACCCTCGCGACGGAGTGATCTAGATGGCGGGCGGTCAGGAGCGAATTCTGCGCGGGCGTATCCGCTCGGTGCAGGCCACGAAGAAGATCACGCGCGCGATGGAGCTCATTGCTGCCTCGCGCATCGTCAAAGCCCAACAGCGCGTGGCGGCCGCCGTTCCCTACAGCGAGAAAATCACCGAAGTCGTGAAGCACCTGTCGGTAGGCGGTGCGGTCAGCCAGTCACCCTTCCTGCAGGGTCGCAGCGACGTCAAGACCACGTGCTACGTGGCGATCACCGCCGACCGTGGTTTGTGCGGCGGATACAACTCGGGGGTACTGCGCGCAACCGAGGGCGAAGTCCGCAAGGACGTGGCGGCGGGCAAGAACTACGTCATCGTTCCGGTCGGTCGAAAAGCCGAGGGCTACCTTCGCTTCCGCGGCTACAAGGTCACGCAGCCATTCGCCGGATTCTCCGACAATCCCACCATCACCGATGCGGTTGCGATCGGTCGCTTCGTCGTCGACATGTTCATGAGTGGCGAAGTCGACCGCGTCGAATTGGTTTACACGCGTTTCGTGTCGGCGGGGCGGCAGGAAGTCGTGCGCCGTCCACTTGTTCCGCTCGGTGTTGACATCGTCTCTGTCGGTGCCGAAGGCCAGGGTCATGGTGCCGCAGGTGCAACGGGTGACTACGAATACGAACCTGACCCCGGCGCGATTCTCGACACTTTGCTCCCGCGCTACGTCGAGGCCCGTACCTATGCGGCGCTTCTCAATGCTGCCGCCTCGGAACACGCTTTTCGTCAGCGCGCCATGAAGTCCGCAACCGACAACGCGGAAGAAATCATCAAGAACCTGACGCGCGTCATGAACCGTGCACGTCAGGACTCGATCACCACCGAGATCATGGAAATCGTCGGTGGTGCCGAAGCCCTCGGATCCGGCGGCGACGACGACCTCGTCCTCGGTGACAAACCATTCGTAACCAGTGATCGAGTCTGAGCAGGAGAAACTGACATGACCATGACAGCAAGCAATCCCACCGACCAGAAAGACGGTCGCGTCGTCGCCATTGCCGGACCGGTGATCGACGTCGAGTTCCCCCGCGGCTCACTGCCCGAGTTGAACACGGCGCTCGAATTCACGGTCGACGTGGAGGGCAGGCCGAACGTCATTCTCGCCGAGGTCGCCCAACAGCTCGGTAACGGCCGCGTGCGGGCGGTGTGCATGAAGCCGACCGACGGCCTAAAGCGTGGGACGCCCGTGCGCAACACCGGCCGTGGCATCTCGGTGCCCGTCGGGTCAAGGACACTGGGTCACGTGTGGAACGTGTGGGGTGACGTGCTCGACGCCGACCCGAAGGAATTCGAGAACATCGAGCGTTGGGAAATCCACCGTTCGGCACCCGCGTTCGACACCCTCGAGCCCTCGAAGCGCATGTTCGAGACGGGTATCAAGGTCATCGACCTTCTCACTCCGTACCTCGCGGGAGGCAAGATCGGCCTCTTTGGTGGTGCGGGTGTGGGCAAGACGGTTCTCATCACCGAGATGATCAACCGCGTGGCATCCAAGCACGGTGGTGTGTCGGTCTTCGCCGGTGTGGGTGAGCGCACCCGTGAAGGAACCGACCTTCGTCTCGAAATGGAGGAGTCCGGGGTTTTCGAAAAAGCCGCGCTGGTCTTTGGCCAGATGGACGAACCGCCGGGCGTGCGCCTGCGCGTCGCCCTCTCGGCGCTCACCATGGCCGAGTACTTCCGTGACGTTCAGAACCAGGACGTGCTGCTGTTCGTCGACAACATCTTCCGCTTCGTTCAGGCGGGCTCGGAAGTGTCGACTCTGCTGGGTCGTATGCCTTCGGCCGTGGGTTACCAGCCCACGCTCGCCGACGAAATGGGCCAGCTCCAGGAGCGCATCACCTCGACCCGCGGCCGTTCGATCACCTCGCTGCAGGCCGTGTACGTGCCCGCCGACGACTACACCGACCCGGCACCCTTCACGACGTTCACCTTCCTCGATGCAACGACGGAACTCTCGCGCCAGATCGCCTCGCTGGGCATCTACCCGGCGGTCGACCCGCTGGCGTCGACGTCGACGATTCTCACGCCCGAAACCGTCGGCGACCGCCACTATCTTGCGGCACGTCGCGTGCAGGAAATTCTGCAGCGCTACAAAGAACTCCAGGACATCATCGCCATTCTCGGCCTCGACGAGCTGTCGGAAGAAGACCGCCTCACCGTCGCGCGTGCGCGCAAGGTGCAGCGTTTCCTCTCCCAGCCGTTCTACGTGGCCGAAGTGTTCACCGGTGTGTCGGGCGAGTACGTGCCCGTCGCCGAAACCGTCGAGAGCTTCGAAGCCCTCATCAACGGTGAACTCGACGAAGTTCCCGAGCAGGCGTTCTTGAACGTGGGTGGTGTCGAGCAGGTTCTCGCCAAGGCAAAGGCACTCCAGGAGAACGCCTGATGACGACCGAGGGCACCGGCTTCCACGTCGAGGTGGTCTCGCCCGAGCGCGTCGTGTACTCGGGGGAGGCCTCCCAGGTCATCACGCGCACCATCGGCGGGGGTGAGATCGCCTTCCTGCCCGGACACGTTTCGTTCCTCGGGGCACTCGTGGAGAACCACACGCGCGTCTACCAAGCCGACGGCAAGGTCGTGGATGTGGCGGTGCACGGTGGTTTTGTCGAGGTCTCGGGCACCACGATCACGATCCTCTCCGATGGCGCCGAGCTCGCCGGTGACATCGACATCGAGCGCGCGCGCCGCGCCAAGGAGCGTGCCGAAGAGCGGATCCGCGGTGAACACGACGCCGAGGTCGAAGCCGACCTTCGCCGCGCACATGCACGTCTGGCCGCGGCGGGTTCCACCGGCACCGCGGTGGGCCACTAGGCCGGGAACGATGGCCGGATACCCGTTCCGTCGGGCACTCATCACCGGTGCGTCCGCCGGTATCGGCGAACAGTTCGCCCACGTTCTGGGTGCGGCCGGCGTGCCCTGTGTCGTCGTTGCGCGCCGCGGTGACCGCCTGCGCGAGCTCGCCGCCAGGTACAACGGTTTCGAGGTTCTCGAGGCCGACCTGCAGGACGATGCGGGAATCGAGGCCGTCGCGATGCGCGTCGCAAGCACGGTGAACCCGATCGACCTACTCGTCAACAACGCAGGTTTTGGCACCAGCGGCCCGTTCCACGAAACCGCCGTCGAGCGCGCCACCGGTCAGATCGATCTCAACGTGAGGTCCCTCGTGGCACTCACCCATGGAGCCGTCAACGCCTTTCGTGCGCGTGATGGTGGCCACATTCTCAACGTCTCGAGCGTGGCCGGTTTCCAGGCCAGTCCGAACATGGCCGTCTACGCGGCCACGAAAAGTTTCGTCACCAGCTTCACCGAGGCCGTTCACGAGGAGAACCGCGGTCACAACGTGAAGGTCAGCGCTCTCTGCCCGGGCTTTGTCTCGACCGAGTTTCAGGCCGTATCGGGTGTAGCCGATCGTCTGATGCGCACCCCGCGCATCCTCTGGCTCAAGGCCGACGAGGTCGCGCGCGCCGGTCTGGATGGCGTTGCAAAGAATCGTGCGATCGTGGTGCCCGGCTGGCAGTACGCGACACTGCCCGTCGTCTCGAAACTCACGCCACGCTTCGTGCTTCGCCGAATCGCGGGCAAAATCGTCTAGTAGCTTTGCCCCACTACCCGTAGTTCACCGACGCATACGTGCCGAGTTTGTCGAGGCGGTGGTGGGCGTCAATGAGGCGCACGGTGCCCGACAGTGAACGCATGACGAGGCTCTGCGTGTGGGCGCCGCGTGAGTCGAAACGGACGCCGCGCAGGAGTTCACCGTCGGTGACGCCCGTGGCTGCGAAGAAGCAGTTGTCGCCGCGCACGAGATCGTCGGTGGTGAGAACCTTGGAGAGGTCGTAGCCGGCCGCGGTGGCGGCGTTGCGCTCGGCCTCGGTGCGCGGCCAGAGGCGACCCTGGATTTCGCCACCCATGCACTTGAGGGCCGCGGCGGAGACGACACCTTCGGGGGTGCCGCCGATGCCGAAGAGCACATCAACCCCGGCTTGGTGCCATGCGGTGGCGATGGCACCGAAAATGTCACCGTCCTTGATCAGCTTGATGCGCGCACCTGTGCCGCGTACTTCTTCGATGAGTTCTTTGTGGCGGTCACGTTCGAGGATCATGACGGTGAGATCGCGCACCGACTCGTTCTTGGCACGGGCGATCCAGCGCAGATTCTGAGTGGGGCTTGCGGTGATGTCAATGGATCCGGCCGCATCGGGGCCGACGGCGATCTTTTCCATGTACATGCACGGACCCGGGTCGAACATGGTGTTGCGTTCGGACACTGCGATGACCGAGATCGCGTTGCCGAGACCGAGCGACGTCAACGTCGTCCCGTCGATCGGATCGACAGCGACGTCGGTTTTCGTGTTGCTGCCGTCGCCGACCGCCTCACCGTTGAAGAGCATCGGCGCACCGTCCTTCTCGCCTTCACCGATGACGACGAGGCCTTCCATCGGAACGGTCGCGAGAACGGTGCGCATCGCTTGGACTGCGGCGCCATCGGCGCCGTTCTTGTCACCGCGGCCGACCCAGCGCGAAGCCGCGAGTGCTGCCGATTCAGTGACACGCACGAGTTCGAGGGCAAGGTTGCGGTCGGGCTTTTGGGCCTGGCTTTCGGGCATGAACCTACGGTAGTTCCGCTGTTGGTCGGGACCGATACCCTCGGCTCGTGGTCGGACCCAGCGTTGCTAGATGCCTTGCACAGCGGGATCTGACCGAACCCAGACTCGACCCAACGGGGGCACGGTTGGCCTTCGGGGCGTCCCATGACGGCGTGGGGACACTGCGACTAGTCGAGCTTCGCGATGGGTCCGAGCGTGAGTGGCCGTTGTCGCCGGCGCCTGCACTTGCCCGTGGAATGGGCGGTGGGTGCTTCCGTTGGCTTCCCGACGGCTCGGGGATCGTCTACGCGGCCAAGGACGGCGGTCTGTGGGAGGCGTCGCTTGCCTCTGCGGGTGGGGTGGTGGAGGCGTGTCGAGTCGACACGCGCCACGAAGGGGAGTTCACGCCGCAGCACGGCGTTGCGTTGTCCGACGACGCGCGTTTCGTTGCCGCAATCGATTCGTCGTCCTCGGTGGTTGTCGTCGAACGGGCGACCGGTGAGGTGCACAAGGTCGCGCACCAGCACGCGTTTTCACTCGACCCGGTGTGGCACGGCGACACCGTCTATTGGCAATCCTGGTCGCCGCCACACATGCCCTGGGACGAGGCGGAGATGTGGTGTGCAGCGGCCCCCGACTTTCGTGCCAGCCGGGTCTTGGGGTTGGGCGACGTGTCGCTGCAGCAACTCGCGGTGTCAGCGTCGGGGGAGTTGGGTGTGATGAGCGATACCACCGGCTGGTTGCAGCCGGGTGTGGTGGATGATGGGAAAATTTCACCGTTACCGATCCGCGCTTCGCCCTGCGAGTGCGCGGGGCCGCAGTGGGGTGGAGGCCTGCGCTCGTGGTGTTGGTCGCCTGACGGGTCGCGCTGGCTTGTCGCGCGGAACCTGTCGGGGTTCGGTGATCTCGCCGTCGTCGACCGCGCATCGGGTGATGTGATGACGTTGGCACGCGCCGTGCACGGGGCGGTGTCATGGTCGGAACATGGCATCGTGGCGTTGCGTACGGGTGCCGTCACACCCACGCAGGTGGTGTTCTTTGACCCCGTCACTTTCGAGCGCCGCGTGCTGGCGACCTCGGAACTTCCCTGTGACGACGGACCTTGGTCGTTGTTCGACCTCGTCGAGCCGACGGCGGGCGCGATCGACGGCATCCCGTTCCGATTCTTCGCCCCGAACGACACCTCGGATGCGTCGACGCTGCTGGTGTGGGTGCATGGTGGGCCGACGGACCAGTGGCAGGTCTCTTTCATGCCGCGCATCGAGCATTGGGTGGGCCGCGGATGTCGCGTGTTGGTGGTCGACCACCGCGGCACGACGGGTCACGGCCGCGCGTTCCAGCAGGCCTTGAATGGTCATTGGGGCGAATACGACACCGCCGACGTCATTGCGGCCACCCGCTACGCGCACGCCGTTGGCTGGGGAACGCCGGGGCGCACGGTGGTGCTGGGCGGTTCCGCCGGAGGTTTTGCCGCGTTGAATGCGGCGGGCACGGCCCCCTCGCTCTTTGCCGGTGTCGTGGCCCTCTACCCGGTGGTCGACCTCGTCGATGCAACGGTGCGTTCGTGGCACTACGAAAGACACTCGATCGCGGTTCTCGTCGGCGACTCGGCCGACAACGTCGGGCTCTACGCACGGCGCTCACCGTTGTCGAAGCTCGATGCGCTGTCACGGGTGAAGGTGTTGTTGATGCACGGTGATCTCGACGATGCCGTGCCACTCGATCACAGCGTGCTGATCGCCGACCAGTTGCGCCGCCGAGGTGGTGACGTTGCATTGCACGTTTTCGAAGGTGAAGGACACGGCTTCCGCAAACGCGCAAATCAGGAACTCGAGTACGGCCTGATTGGTGGGTTCTTGCGGACGTTGTAGCGTTCCCGTTCATGTCCGACTGGAACCCTCTCGACCCCGACGCGCAGAGCGTTCACTACGACCTCACCGAATGGTCGCTCGACCAGCGTGCAGCCATCGCCGAGGTGTTCGCCGAAGCCGAGGTTCCCCACGCATGGTCGGGTGACGAGGTGACGATCCCCGCCGAGCTCGAAGAGGTGGCCGACACGCTGCTCGATCGCCTCGAGGAGGAATTCAGCATCCTCGGCGGTGGCGCCGTGAGCCGTGGTTCCGCGGCGGCAATCGATGAAGCGAGTGACGACGAGATCACCGAGTACGAACTCGATGAATGGGCCGACGGCGAACGTTCGCGTCTCAGTGAGTTGTTGGTTGCCTCGGGCATCCCGTTCAGGTGGGAGGGTGCGCTTCTCGTCACGCTCACCGACTTCGAGGAGACTGTCGACGAACTACTCGACGCCGTCGAGGCAGGGGATGTGACGATCGTCGACTCGCTCGGCCCGCGCGGTGCGACGATCTCGGTCGGTGGGTCGGAGTTGTCGGGTGAGACCCTGACACAGATGTTCCTCGCCGCCGAGCGCCTGCAGCGTGATCCCCTCGATGCGAACGGTCTCGCATCGCTGGTGCGGGTGCTCGAAGACGTCGAGGACGGTGGCGTGCCGTTCGGGGTTCCCGTGCCGGCATGGCGTCAGGCGGTGGAACTCGCCGACCAGTTGGCCGAGGCGCTCGCCGGCAGTGAAATCCCCGACGAAATCGGTGCGATGGAGGTCGCGCAGCGATTGTTCGTCACGCTGAGGCCCCACGTCTGATCCGCCGATAGCGTCGCGCGCGATGTTGCTGGCCGAACTCGAGATCTGGCATTCGCGGCCCATCACGCCCACGCGACGTGTGGCGCTCGGCCATCTCGTGTTGCCATCCGATCCGACACCCGGTTTCGGCGGGGTTCTGCTTGGTGCTGTGATCGCACGACACCTCTTCGAGGTCGATGACGACCTCCACCCCGACATCCAGCGTCTCATTCTCGAGGTGCAGCGCGGCGATCGTGTCGTGCAGCCACGCCTGCGCCACCGCTTCCAGGTCGACCGCCACGGGTTGTCACGCAGCGTGCACAGGTTGGTGGGTGAGGACGATGCCGCCGAGTTCGTGTTCGGCACGAACGGCAATCCGCTGCAGCAGGTGCTCGGTGCCATCTACGCCCTGGAGCGCCTCGAACCCGCGACACGCCGCACGCTCGGGCCGGTGTTGGTGCGGTCGATGTCGTGGCGTGGGCCGATCGGCGCGTCGTTCATCTCGTACCTCGTCGGTAATGCGACGAATTCGGTGTCGGCGCTTGCCGACCCGCGTGCATGGGCACTCGAGGTGTTGGGGTTCCCCGCCGGCACGATCAAACCCTCGAAGCGCGAGATCACGCAGCGCTTTCGCGAGAAGCTGCGACTCGTGCACCCCGACCACGGCGGTTCCGAAGACCGCGCCAGCAGGGAAATCGCCGACCTGGCCGAGGCCCGCCGGGTACTCACGAAACTCTGAGACGCGAGTGGGGGCAAAGGGTCTCGTGTTGTTTCCCGGCGCGGGAAGTGATCGCGAACATTCGTCACTGCGCGCGATCGAAACACGACTTGCGCCGTTGCCCGTTGCTCGCGTCGACTTTCCGTACCGACGCGTGGGTCGCCGGATCCCCGACCGTTCGCCGGTTCTGGTGGACTGCGTGATCGCTGAGGTGAAGGCCTCCGCCGCCGAGGTCGGGTGTCGCACCTCGTCGCTCGTCATCGGTGGCAGGTCGATGGGTGGACGCATGTGCTCGATGGCTGCCGCCGACGGGCTGGCAGTCAAGGGTCTGGTTCTCGTCTCCTACCCACTCCATCCGCCGGCCAAGCCCGACAACCTGCGCATCGAACATCTGCCCCGCATCACCGTGCCGACACTCTTCGTTCACGGGACCCGCGACCCCTTCGCCTCACCCGCGGAACTGCGCCGCCACGTGCGTCGGGTGAAGGGCAAAGTGACGCTGCGTTGGGTTGAGCGAGGCCGGCACGATCTGGCGGGGAGCGACGCGTTGATCGCCGAGATCATCGCCGACTGGATGGCGAATCTCTAGAGCGCGTCCTGTGGGTTCAACTCCTCGAGTTCGCGGTGTGCGGTTTCGGGATAGAACACCCACACCATCACCGCGATGACGACCGATACCGATGAGAACATCAACATCACCGTGCCGTAAGACCAGTCGCGGTCGATCAGCGTGCCGCCAACGACGAGGCCGATGCTGCCACCCAGCAATGCCGAGACGGTGACGAGAAACGACGACGTCTGGCGCTTCGCCGTGGGGGAGAGCTCCCCGCGGTAGACAGCCATCGCGGGGTAGGCCGTCGCGGCGAACACACCGCCGATGATCGCACACGTCCACATCAGCGGACCTTGGGCGACGAACGAAAGCGCGATCATGAGCGCGCCGACGGGAATGCACGCGGCGGCGACGAGGCGCCGCCCGTAGTCGTCGGCCAGTCGCCCACCGAACACGAGGCCGAGCGCAGAGGGAATGGTGGTGACGAGCGTGAACGCCGCAACGAGTGCGGCCGAGTAGCCACGGACGTCTTTGAGGTACCGGTTCTGGAAAACCGATGCGGTGGCGAGAAAGACGTTGCCGAGGAACGCCACGACGAGGATCACCCCCTGTGTCTTGAGGTTCGTCCTCGGGGTTTCGGGCGCGCCAAGGTGCAGATTTTGCACCTTGGCGCGCCTGGAGCCCTCGACTAGGTGGCGGGTGAAGCGAGTGGTTTCTGAGAGACGGCGTGTGAGGCGGGCCGCAACGACCAGCCAGACGAGCGAGACCACGTAGATGATGCGCCATCCGTCGTCGCTGGCATCGGCAAGGGGCAGCGCGAGGACGGCGAGACCTGCCCCGAGCCCGCTCGCCAAGGCAAGGATGCTCAGGCCGTAGGCGCGCGCGTTCTTTGGCATCTCCTCGACCGCGACGACGAGCAACGCGACGTCGAGGGCGAGGCCGAGTGGCCGAGCGATCGTCTGGTTCGCGGTGAGCAACCAGAAGTTCGGGGCGAGCGCACCGAGAGCCGCCACCAGAGGTGTGATCCATGCAAGCGCGACGATGATCCGACGACGGCCCATGCGGTCGCCCAGCACCGCGAGAGGAATTGCGATGATGATGCCGAGGCGCACGATCGCACCGGCAACTCCTTGGCCCTGTTCGCCGACGTCGAAGGCCTCTGCCGCGTAGGTGACCGTCTGCGTGAAGAGCGTGTTGATGAACGCGCTCGCCATCGATGCCGCGGCCAGCAATGCGAGAACGAGAACTTCGCGTTCGTTCAGTTCTTGTGGTGATGCCCACCACGGACTCTTGTCGCGGTGGGCGCGTCGCGCAAAATGGCGTCTGATCAGCGGTGTGAACATCCACCAGAACCAGGGGATGTCGACCGACCACGTGGTGGTTTCACTTGCGCCACCGTCGGCGCGGCGCGCCACCCGCCGTTCGTAGCGAGTAAAGGGACCGTTGCGTTGTATGAAAGCGGACGACTCGGCGGAATTCTCGGTGGTCGTCTCGACCACGACGTCGGTGTAGGGAGTGAAAATCGAGGCGATTTCGGCGTGATTCGGCCCGATTTCGCGGCGAGTGAGGCGAGTTTTTCGACCCACGCCGGTGCCAATGATCGGCTCGCTCATACCGGCGCGAGCATACTGACATGGTGACTTCGTCGCGTATCCGGGTACGCCCGGGGAACAAACTCACCGGCACGGTCAACGTGCCCGGCGCGAAGAACTCGGTCCTCAAGTTGATGGCCGCGTGTCTGATGGCCGACGGTGATTTCACGTTGACAAACGTTCCCGACATACATGACGTCGTCACCATGTCCGACCTTCTTTCGGCAAACGGATTGCGGATCGAACACGACAGGGCACGGGGCGAATTGGCGATCACCAACCCGGGTGGCCTGAGCCTCGTGGCGCCCTACGAACTAGTTGAGCGCATTCGTGCGAGCATCAACGTGTTGGGTCCGTTGCTCGGTCGATTCGGTGAGGTGCGCATCGCCCTGCCGGGCGGTGACGACTTCGGCTCGCGGCCCATCGACATGCACCTCAACGGCCTGATCCAGATGGGTGCCGAATTCACGATCCGGCACGGTGATGTCCACGCTTTCGCCGACCGACTGCACGGTGCCGACATCACCCTCGATTTTCCGAGCGTCGGTGCGACCGAGAACCTCGTCACCGCGGCGGTGTTCGCCAAGGGTGCCACGACGATCGACAACGCGGCGCGTGAACCCGAGATCGTCGATCTCTGCAACATGCTCGTGGCCATGGGCGCCTCGATCGAGGGCATCGGTTCGACGACGATCAGCATCCAGGGTGTCGAACGCGACGCATTGCGACCCACCACCCACGCGGTCATTCCCGACCGCGTGCAGGCGGCCACGTACATCGCCGCCGCGGCGATCACGGGTGGCGAAGTGCTGGTGCGCGGCGCCGTCGCCGAGGACATGGAGATGCTGTTCAGGCGTTTCGGCGACATGGGCATCACGGTCGAGCCGCAGCACAACGGCGTGCTCGTCGTCGGTCCCGACAAATTGAAGTCGATCGACGTCGTGACGTTGCCGTTTCCGGGTGTCGCAACCGACTACAAACCCCTCGTTGTCGCCTTGTTGGCCGTCGGTGACGGTGTCGGAATCGTCACCGAGAATCTGTATCCGGGTCGCTTCCGCTACGTCGACGAACTGCGCCGCCTCGGTGCGAACATTCGAACCGATGGACATCACGCCATCGTGCGCGGTGTGCCGAGGCTGTCGGGTGCTCCGGTTCGCGTGCCCGACATTCGTGCGGGCGCGGCACTCGTGGTGGCGGGCCTGGTTGCAGAGGGGGAAACGGTGGTCAGCGATGTCCACCACATCGACCGCGGCTACGACGACCTCGTTGGCCGCCTTGCCTCACTCGGCGCCGACGTCGCCCGTATCTGACGACTTGGCGCGTACGTTCCTGCGCACGCGAAGTGTTGCAACTCTCAGCAGTCCGACCATCACGAGGATCGGCACCATCACCCACAGGATCTCGTCCCATCCACCCTGATGGGCCAAGAGGCCCGCGGCGAAGAGGAACGGGCCGATGGTCATGACCGCCTCACTCTGCCACCATCCCCTTCAAGGCAACAATTCAGCCGTTCATCTGGTTGAATTTCACCCGTGTCGGACACCTTGAGCGCCCCCAACACCGGACGCATGCGTCAGCAGGTGGAGGAGACCATCGAGGTCATACGCCCCGCGTTGCACGCCGATGGCGGCGACATCGTCCTGCGCGATGTGAATGAGGAGACGGGCATCGTATCGGTGACGCTCGTCGGTGCCTGCGGCACCTGTCCCGCCTCGACGCAGACCTTGAAGGCAGGAATCGAGCGCATCATGCGCGATCGCGTGGACGGCGTCACCGAAGTGGTGGCGGTCGACTGATGGCGGCACGCAGCAGGGACCCGAAGGCACTCTTCGATGCGGCAGCCGCGGGGGACCGCGCTTCACTTGCGCGTCTGCTGTCGCTGATCGAACGAGGCGGTGATGACGCCCGTGCCGTGGGCCGTCTGAGTTACCCGAAATCGGGCAGCGCTTACACGGTGGGCCTCACCGGCGCACCTGGAGCTGGCAAAAGCACGCTCACCAGCGCCCTCATCGGCCATCTGCGTTCGCTCGAGGTCGAGGTCGCAGTCGTGGCCATCGACCCGTCGTCGCCGTTCACGGGTGGGGCGATTCTCGGCGACCGTGTGCGCATGCAAGACCACGCCACCGACCCGGGGGTCTTCATTCGGTCGATGGCGACTCGGGGCCACCTCGGTGGCCTCTCGCTGGCCACCCCCGAGGCCATTCGCCTGCTCGACGCCGTCGGTCGCCGCTGGGTTCTCGTCGAAACCGTCGGCGTGGGCCAGGTCGAGGTTGAGATTGCCGGCAAGGCCGACACCACCGTGGTCGTGCTGAACCCGGGCTGGGGCGACTCGGTCCAGGCCAACAAGGCGGGACTGATGGAGATCGCCGACGTGTTCGTCATCAACAAGGCCGACCGCAAGGGTGTCGAGGAGACACGGCGCGACATCGAACAGATGCTCGATCTCTCCGATCTCTCCCACGACGCCTGGCGCCCGCCGATCGTCGACACGGTCGGCTCGACGGGCCAGGGCGTGTCCGGTCTGTGGGATGCCGTGCTCGCCCACCGCGCGCACGCCGAGGCAACGGGGCAGTTGGCCGAACGGCGGGCATTTCGCATACGCGAGGAGCTGCGCGAAATCGTCGCTCGTCGCCTCGAGGCAAAGGCCCGCGAGATCTGCACCGGTCGGCGATGGGACGAATTGCAGGATGAGGTTCTCCGTCACGTCACCGACCCCTGGAGCGCCGCCGACGAGATGCTGCGCCCCGTGGGCGCCTGACACCGACGACTAACGTCGCCGACATGAGCAACGGACTCGTCGACCTCGACATGCGTGACGATCGCGTTGCGGTCATCACACTTGCCAATCCCAGGGTGAATGCACTCTCAAAGGGCGTCCTCGACGATCTGCAGGAGATCGCCCACGAACTGCACGCGACGCGGCCGGGGGCCGTCGTCATCACCGGCGGCGAGCGGATCTTTGCTGCCGGCGCCGACATCTCCGAGTTCGGCGGTACGACCGAGGCAAAACGCATTGCCGACACCATTCATCGCGCTTTCGACAAGGTCGCTGCGATTCCCGCGTTCGTGATCGCCGCGATCAGCGGCTACGCCCTGGGCGGTGGATGCGAGCTTGCGCTCGCCTGTGATTACCGCATCGGCAGCACGAAAGCGGTGCTCGGCCAACCCGAGATCCTCCTTGGCATCATCCCGGGCGGTGGGGGCACCCAACGCCTGCCGCGGCTCGTGGGTGCGAGCCGCGCCAAGGAACTGATGGTGACCGGGCGGCAAGTGAAGGCTGACGAAGCGCTACGCATCGGTCTGCTCGACGAGGTGGTCGAACCCGAGGCCCTGCACGAGCGCGCGTTCGCGCTCGCCGCCGAAATCGCTGCGGGTGCAAGCGTCGCATCAGCACTCGTCAAGCAGGCGGTCGACACGGGCCTGAACATGCCCCTCGCCGGTGGCCTCGCCGGGGAGAAAGACCTCTTCGTCGAGGTGTTCAAAACCAACGACAGCCAACGCGGCGTGAAGAGTTTCCTCGAAAATGGGCCGGGCAAAGCCGTCTTCGAAGGCAACTGACGACTGGTCGGGAATCATCGGGCCGGCACTCGGTCTGGGATTCGCCGTCTTTGCCTTCGGTTTGTCGTTCGGTGTCCTGTGCATCGACGCCGGCGGCACCGTTCCCAAGGCGATGGCGATGTCACTGTTCGTCTTCACGGGTGCTTCGCAGTTTTCCGCCGTTGGCGTCATCGCGGCGGGTGGCAGTGCCATCAGCGCGGCGGCGGGCGCGCTGATCCTCGCCTCGCGCAACGCGGTGTACGGCGTCGCCGTTGCGCCCTCGTTGCGCGGGTCGGTGCCGTACCGTCTTTTTGCCTCGCAGTTCACGATCGATGAGACCACCGGCATGACACTCGCCCAGGACACACCAGCGCGCAGTCGACGTGCATACTGGGTCACTGCGGCGAGTATCTACGTGTTCTGGAACCTCGCGACTCTCATCGGCGCGGTCGCGGGGAGCAACATCGACACCGAAAGGTACGGCCTCGACGTTGCTTTCGCGGCGGCGTTCGTCGGCATGCTCGCCCCCCTCGTGCGGTCGTCGCGCGCGCGTCGGGTCGCCTCCGCCGGGGCCGTGGTGTGCATCGCCACCACACCGTTCGTTCCGATCGGCGTGGGCATCATCATCGCCGCCCTCGCCGCCCTCGTCGGACTGTGTCGTGGTACCGAACCCACGACCGCGGGCTCTACGGGCGGCCGTGCGTGACCTGGACGTTGATCATCGTCTTGTCGCTCGGCGCGTACGCGCTCAAGGCCGCGGGTCTGGTGGGCGTCGGGGTGCGTGATTTCCCGGCGCCCGTGCGCAACGTCATCGCCCTCGTGCCGGCCGCCGTGCTCTCGGCCCTGATCGCAAAAGACACGTTCACGAACGGCCAGGACCTGCAGATCGACGCGCGTGCGGTGGGTGTCGCGGTTGCATGCCTTGCCGTCTGGCGGCGGGTTCCGTTGTGGCTGGTGATCGTGCTTGCGTGCGCGGCTACAGGAACAGTTCGCGCAATCTCTTGAGGTTGCGGCGCCAGATCGCCTTCATCAGGATGTTGCCGCCGATGAGCTCCCCGAGACGCCCGCCGAGCCACCATGGAAAACGCAGCTCTTCGCTCCAGGTGAATCGGCTGGTTGAACCGTCACCGATGGCCTCGATGGTGAAGCGACCGGTTCCCGTGACGAGGCCTGAGTGGCGCACACCCATGACCGAACCGGGTTCCCATTCGGTGATTTCCATCTGGTCGACCAATTTGATCGGTCCGACCTTGGTGTCACAAAAAAACTTCGTTCCGACACCGCGGGTTTGCTCGGTTTGGAATCGAATCGCCACGGCATCGGCCATCCAGTCGACGTGCCGCTCGACGGGTTCGACGACCTGCCACACACGCGCGGGCGTGGCCGGCAGTTCGATCGCAACGGTGATGCGCGACATCAGCGGCTGTTTGCGCTGAGAAGTTCGAAGGCGGCATCCTCTGGTGGCACGATGTTGATGAGCACCCCGGTTCCCTTTTCGAAGCCAGCGGTGGTGGCAAGCTTCGGCCACAGGTGAACGTGCCAGTGGAAGTTGCCTGCGTGGTGGGACGGCGCGGTGTGAAAGACCAGGTTGTAGGCGACGTCGCCGAGGGTGTTGTTGAGCATACGAACGGCGTCGCGGATCGCGATACCGATCGCGACCAGGACGTCGTCGGACGAATCGGTGAGGTGAGCGTCGTGTGATTCGGGGATGATCAGCAGCTCGTAGGGACTGCCGCTCCAGTAGGGCGCCACGACAACGGCGTGTTCGGCCTCGAGGACGACCCTCTTGTTGTCGACGCGTTCTGCCTCGATGGTGGCGCAGAGAATGCAGCCACCTTTGAAGCGTTCGAAGGCGCGCTCTTCTTCGAGGATCTCACCGGGTACGAACGGTAAGCCGAGTATCTGGCCATGCGGATGTGCCAGCGACGCTCCGGCCTCGCGACCGTGGTTGATGAACGCCTGCGTATAGCGAACGTTGGGTGTGCGCGCGTGTTCCTCGAAACGACGGCGCAGGGCCATCATGATGTTGCGGATCACCTTGTCGGCGAAGGTGCCGACGCCCGAGGTGTGGTCGGGTGTGATGACGAACACCTCGTGGATGCCGCTCGCGTCCGCCATGGTGTGCACGGGGCCGAGGTTGCGAACGGTGAGGTTGCCGTCACCTTCAAAGGCGGGGTAGAGGTTCGGCACGACACGCAACGTCCACTTTCCCTCGCTGTCGACCTGCTCGAGTGCCGGGGGTGTCGCCTCTTCGTTGCCCGGACAAAAGGGGCACGGCCGGCTGGGGTCGGCCTCGACCTGGGTGACACGTGGCGCAAAATCGGTCGGCCGTTTGGCACGATCGGCAACCAAGGTCACCCAACGGCCGGTCAATGGGTTGAGTCGCAACTGGCTCATCTGGCATTCAGCCTACGGCGCAAAATGCACACCTGTCGGGTACTTGTCGCAAGAAAGGGTCGGCGACCGAAATCCTCCCAGCGATCCGCCAGAGCGAGCCCCGCGCCGTGCGCCATTTCGGCAAGCATGCGCGTCGTCACGTATCGGATTCGCCACGGCCGCTCGCGACCTGCGCCGTCGGTGAATCTTCCGATCACCGTGTGTTCCCGGGGATCGATGACACTCCTGCTGACGACGAGCGTTCCGTCGGGCCGGCGTCGTTCCTCGGTGAACTCACCCGCAGCGACGTGTTCGTCGTCGGCGAACACCGCGAACTCGAGGGCGATCGCGCCACCGGGCGCCAGCACGGAGGCGGCTTCGCGCAGGCAGATGCGTTGACTCTCGTGGTCGGGAAGATTGAAAAAGGTGTTGAACGTCGAGAACACCACGGCAAAGGGCCCGCGGGGCAGTGACGCCGACATGTCCCCCTTGATGACCACGCTGCGGGCCGCGACATCGGGGGCCGCCGACAACTTCCCGCGCCAGATCGCCAGCATCTCATCCGACTCGTCGATGCCCACGACGCGTGCGCGGCCACGCAGGCGTGTGGCGAGTGGCACCGCGATGCGACCCGTGCCGACGCCGAGTTCCAGCAGGTCGCCACCACCCGCGAGGCGGACGAGTGTGTCGACCGTTTCGTCGACATTCGTCACGTGCGAATACCAGTCGTCGTACACGTCGGCAAACGCCCGACCGTATGTCTCGTTGCTGGGCCCGGAGCCGTCTTGCACGGTGCAACGCTAGATTGCACCCGTGTCGACGCGCGCCATCGATCGTGAACCGATCTACCTCGATCACGCCGCCACGACCCCGATGCGGCCCGAGGCGATCGCGGCGATGCAGCCCTTCCTGGCCGATGTCTACGCCAATCCATCGGGGTCGCACCGTTTTGCGCGCGAGGCGCGTCGTGCGATCGACGAGTCCCGCGACGCCGTTGCCGCGGTAGTGGGTTGCAAGCCCGGGGAAGTGGTCTTCAACGGCGGCGGTACCGAGGGCGACAACACCGCGATCTTCGGGGCGGTGCGAGGCATCCAGGCCGGCGGTGGCGCCGCGATGGCCGTCTGCAGCGCCGCCGAACACCACGCAGTGCTGCACTGCGTCGAACACCTCGCCGCGCACGGCACGGGGTTGGTCGTCGGCACAAAGGGCGACGGTTGCGTCGATGCACTCGAATTGGCCGACGTGTTGCGCCGCTTGTCGAGCGAAGGAACCGTTCCGGTCGTGTCCGTCATGGCGGTCAACAACGAAGTCGGCAGTATCACCCCGATCGACGAAGTTGCAGGCATCGTTCGTTCCACGGCACCCGAGGCCATCTTGCACACCGATGCGGTACAGGCGGCGTGTTGGCTCGACCTCGCACCGATCACGGCATGTGTCGACATCCTCTCGCTGTCGTCACACAAATTCGGCGGCCCCAAGGGGTGCGGCATCCTGTTCCAGCGCACGGGAGTCGACATCGAGCCGCTCATCTTCGGCGGTGGACAAGAGCGAGATCGCCGCAGCGGCACGCACAACGTCGCCGGCATAGTGGCAACCGCAGCCGCACTTGTCGCCACGGCCGAGGAGCGCGCAAACCAAACCGAGCGCATCGCCGCGCTGCGTGATGAACTTGTCGCGGGTCTCGTGGCGATCGGCGGCGTCAGGGTCACAATCCCCGTCCAGGGTTCGGTGCCCGGCATCGTCCATCTGTGCATCGAGGGGATCGAGAACGAAGCACTTTTGTTCCTCCTCGACGAGGCCGGTCTGTGTGCCTCGGCCGCGTCGGCCTGCGCCAGTGGCGCGATGGAGCCGTCACACGTGCTCGCGGCGATGGGTGTCCCGCGCGACCTGGCCCGCGGTGCATTGCGCCTCAGCCTCGGTCACACCACCAGGCACAGCGACGTCACTTCTGCAATCGGCATCATCGGTGCGGCCGTCGACCGACTGCGCGCCCACACCCGCTCCTGACGGTCGCCTCCCTAGACTCCACGCCATGAAAGTGCTCGTGGCGATGTCGGGTGGGGTCGACTCCTCGGTCGCCGCTGCCCTCATGCAGCGCGGGGGACATCACGTCGTCGGTGTGACGATGCGTCTGTGGGGCGGCGAAAGCGACACAGGCTGTTGTTCGGTTTCCGACGTCGACGATGCCCGCCGTGTCGCGCAACAACTCGACATCGACCATCTCGTCTTCAACTTTTCCGACGATTTCCACGACAAGGTCGTCGACCCGTACGTTCATGCGCACGCCACGGGCGTCACACCCAACCCGTGCATCGAGTGCAACCGCAGTCTGAAGTTCTCGAGGCTCACCGAGCGCGCCGATGCGCTCGGCTTCGACGCCGTGGTCACGGGCCACCACGCAAGGCTCGTTCGCAACGCCAAGGGTGAGATGCGTGTCCACCGCGGTGGCGACGCGGCAAAAGACCAGTCGTACGTCGTGCACATGTTGGCGGGCCGTGAACTCGAGCGCACTCTTTTTCCCGTCGGTCAAATGACCAAGGCCCAAGTCCGTGCCCTCGCTGCCGAGATGGGTTTGCGCACCGCAGCGAAACCCGACAGTCAAGACGTCTGCTTCATCCCCACGACGGGTGGCCGCGAGACCTTCCTCGGCAAGCGCATCGCGTTCCACCCGGGCCGAGTCGTCGACACCGAGGGTCACGACGTGGGCCGTGTCGATGCGGTTGAACTGGTCACGATCGGCCAGCGTCGTGGCATCGGCTTGTACAAGACGGAAGCCAAGCGTTTCGTCGTCGATGTCGACACCGCGTCACGCACCGTCATCGTCGGTACCGAGGCCGAACTTCAGCGCTCGGGGCTCGCCCTGCACTCGATGGTGTGGGCCGGCGGGGCGCCCGAGTCGGGGCGGTTCCGAGTGCAATGCAGCGCGCACGGTGCGTCGTTGCCGTGTGCAGTCGAGGTGATCGACGGTGCTCGCGTGCAGGTCACACTCGACCAACCGCACCGACGCATCGCGCCCGGCCAGAGCGCGGTGTTGTACGACGAATCCGACGCCTACGTCGTGGCCGGCGGTTTGGTCAGCGCAGCCAGTGCCTGGCCTGCGAGCGTGGGCGCCACCGCGTAAGCGCGCACGTGCACCGCGTCGAGGGCGCCCAACAGGCGCGCGAGATACGGACTGAGCGCCAGGTTTTCGGCTTCGCGCATCGACACCACAAGCAGTGCACCGCGCGTCACCCCGCTGAGATCAAGTGCCTCACCGGGTGCATTGGCGAGGCGCACCGAGGTGACCGCGTTGGCCTTGACCATGAACGTCTCGGCCAGCAGCAGGTGGTCGTGCACCACGACACCGGCGGGCACGATGACAAGCCAGCGCCGCGCAAAGCGATGCAAACGGGTGGCTGCCACCCAAACCAGGACGCCGGCAGCCGCACCCGTGCATGCCGCCAGCCACCACACCTCGCCGCCGAGTGAGAAGAGAAGCGCCGCAACCGATCCCGCCGCGAGCAACCAGACCAGAACGATCGGTGCAATTTGGGGAAGCGGCACGCGCAAGGGCAGGCGGCTTTCCGCACCGTAGGCCGATGCCTGAACGTGGACCGCTGCATAGTCCGGGAGAAACACCCCGAATGCGCTAGCGACGCCGAGTCCCACCGAAACGAGGGGCCACAACACCCCAGCCTCGCTGAGGCCGGGGCGCACGAGCGTCGCCACGACCAGACCAACCACCACGAGTGGGGCAAGCGAGCGGATCGTGGTGAGGGACAGGGGCGACAGCCACACAGCGGCGACGACACCAACGGCCCACACCAGCCATGCGGCGAGCGTGAACACGACCCGGGCCGTGCGTCCGGATTCGGCGAGGGCATCACCGATCGGCGTCGGCACGACCGCGAGGAGAACCCATGCGATGCGCACCACCCATACGGGGATGCTCCGTGTCTGGGGGCTCTTCGTCATTCGGTCAATGTTCTACCCGATTGGTACGGTGAAACCCGTGGCGTCGAAGAAGAAGAAGTCGACCAAGGCCAGCACCGCCGGTGGCGCCGCGGCGCGCATCACGGAGCTGCGCGAACTGATTTTGCGCCACAACCAGGCCTACTACGGCAACGATGCGCCCGAGATCAGCGATGTCGAATACGACGACCTCGTACGCGAACTCGCCTCGCTCGAGGACGCAAATCCCGATCTCGTCAGCGCCGAGTCGCCCACGCGGACCGTCGCCGGCGCCACGGTCACCACGTTCGCCCCGGTCACCCACGCGATTCCAATGACCAGCCTCGACAACGCGATGGACGAGGACGAGCTTCGCGCATGGGGGGAACGCATTGCCAGGGGTCTCGAGGGGGAAGCGGCCCATTTCGTCTGCGAACTCAAGATCGACGGGCTAGCGATCAGCATTCGCTACGAGAAGGGCGAACTCGCCCAGGCTGCGACCCGCGGTGACGGACGCGTGGGTGAAGATGTGACCGCGAACATCGCCACCATTGCAGCAGTGCCGAAGCAACTCATCGTCAAGGAAGGTGACGTACCTGCGGTTCTCGAAGTGCGCGGCGAGGTGTACATGCCGATCGCCGCGTTCGAAAAGTTACGAGCCGCGAAAGAGGCAGAAAACGCCGGACGCATCGCCGCAGGTCGCAAGCCCGAACCCGTTCCCGCCAATCCGCGCAACGCGGGTGCAGGGTCGCTGCGCCAGAAGAACCCGGCCATCACCGCGCAGCGCGAACTCTCGTTCTGGGCGTACCAACTCGGTGACACTCGGGGTGTCCCGCAGTTCGAGTCGCACAAGGACACCCTCGACTACCTCGCATCGCTCGGCTTTCCGGTGAACCCCGCCATCGGGCGCGTCGAGACGTTTTCCGACGTCGTCGAGTTCTGTCATCGGTGGCGTGACTCCCGGGACAGTCTGGGTTACGAAATCGACGGGGCCGTGGTCAAGGTCGACTCCTTGGCCCAGCGCGAGCGTTTGGGTTTCACCAGCCGCGCCCCCCGCTGGGCGATTGCCTTCAAGTTCCCGCCCGAGGAACGCACCACGTTGCTCCGCAACATCCAGATCTCGGTCGGCCGGACCGGCCGGGTGACCCCCTTTGCCATTCTCGAGCCCGTTTTCGTGGGCGGGTCCACGGTGGGGATGGCCACCCTGCACAACCGTGCCCAGGTGGCCGCCAAGGACGTTCGCCCCGGCGACACCGTCACCGTTCGCAAGGCCGGAGACGTCATTCCCGAGGTCGTGGGCCCGGTGCCCGGAAAGCGTCCGAAGAACTGCCCGCCATGGAATTTCCCGGATACCTGCCCCTGTCCTCTTGCGACCGAGCTCGTCCAGGTCGAAGGTGAAGCCGACACGCGATGTGTCGAACCAACGTGTCCGTATCAACGTGACCAGCGCATCATCTATTTCGCCTCACGTGGTGGTATGGACATCGAGGGTCTCGGTGAACGCACCGTCTTTGCGTTGTCCGACGCGGGTTTCGTCGAGGATGCAGGTGACATCTACTCCGTCACCGAGGAACAGTTACTGCAGATCGAGGGCTTCGGCAAAGTCAGCGCGCAGAAATTGTTGGCGGGTATCGATTCGTCACGCCACCGGCCGTTGCCGAAACTCCTGACGGCTCTCGGCATCAAGCATCTCGGCCCGGCTGCATCCGAGTCGTTGTCCGTCGCATTCGGGTCCCTCGATGCAATCGCGGCTGCATCAGTCGATGATCTTGCCTCCGTCGACGGTGTCGGCGGTGTCATTGCCGAGTCGATCAACTCGTGGTTCGCGAAGTCTGTCAACAAAGAACTGATCGGCAAACTGCGCGATGCCGGCGTCGACTTCGGCAACGTCGAACGTACGTCGTTGCCCCAGGTGCTCGTCGGCAAGGCCGTGGTCATCACGGGTACCCTCGAGGGTTTCTCGCGCGAGGAAGCCGAGGCCGCCATCAAACAACGGGGTGGCAAGAGCCCAGGCAGCGTCTCGGCAAAAACCTATGCCGTGGTCGTCGGAGCCGAGCCGGGGGCCTCGAAGCTCACGAAGGCCGAGTCTCTGGGGGTTCCGGTCCTCGACGAGGCCGGGTTCAAGGCGCTCCTCGAGATGGGCGAACTGCCCGCCTGAGGGAGTGCTGGTCTTAGTCGACGCTGAACTCCCAACTGTATGACTTTGCCTTCTCGCGTGACTCGGTGATCTTCCAGAAGAACACGCGCGCGCGGTGTTTGCCCTGTTCGAGACGTTCGATGGGTGCACCTTCTTGTGGCAGGAACGACAACGTGTAGTTGCCCGGGTCGTAGACGGCCGTCGGTGGAAGGTCGACTTGTTCACCGGGTCGGGGTTGTTTTCCGCTGCTTTGAAGTTCATCGAGTCGTGTCGTTGGAATCTCGATTTCATCCACGATCAGCACACCTTGGTATCCCTCGATGAAGTCGATGCGAATCTCCGACTGACGCAACACTTTTTCGTTGTTGGCGGGCGACATGTTCTCGATCTCGTCGGGAAGGTTCAGCGCATCGCGACCGGTAGTGGCGGCGTTGAGTCCGAGAATGATCATGACAAGGCCCACGGAAACACCGAAGCTGGCGAAAAGTGCGCCCCTGTTGATTTTTTTAGGCCCTTTCACACCTTCATTCTGACGGTTTGCGACGGAAAACACCCATCCGGCGACTAGTTTCTTTCTGCCCCTATGGAAACGCAGCGCGACCTGATCGGCTACGTACTTGCCGGCCGCTACCGCATCACCTCGCGGATCGGACTAGGCGCGAGTGACGAGCCGCGAGGAATGTTCGACGCACTCGACATCCGCACCAACGTCGCAGTATGTGTTCGTCTCATGCCGCTGAGCGAACTTGTCGACCCGCTCTCGACGAATCGTCGCACGCCGAGCGACGCGCGTCGCGCGATCCAACATCACCTGCAACTGGCACTCTCGACGCACCATCCAACCCTCGCACCGATCTCCGACTGGGGTGACACCGATCTCTTTGGTGTGCGTTGCATCTACACGGTGCTCGGCCAGTTGCCGGGCGGCAGCCTGCGCGAAATGCTCGACCGCGGTCGCCGTCTCGCCCCGTCCCAGGCCCTCGTCGTCGGCCTCGACATCTGCCGCGCCCTCCACGCCATCCACGCCACGGGCTGGGTTCACGGCGACATCCGCCCCGCCACCATCGTGTTCGACGCCAATCGCCGCGCCCGGCTGGGTGGCCTCGACACCCTGACCCCGGAAAACATTGGAGGAGCCGACATCGAGCGGGCCCGGTATGCCGCCCCCGAGGTCGGCCAGGGCGCTGCTCCCAGCGCGGGGTCCGACGTCTACTCGCTGGCACTCATCCTCGTCGAGGCCGTCAAGGGGGAAGTGCCGTTCAACGCCGATTCGGTCACCGTCGCGCTCTCGAACCGCGTCGACAGGTTGTTGCCGGTCGATGCCGATCTCGGTGCGCTGGCCAGTGTGATGGAGCGCGCGGCGCGTCCCGATGTCGACAGTCGCTTCACTGCGCGCGAGTTCGGTGAGGCGCTCGTCGCGGTTGCAAAGCGGATGCCGCGTCCGACACCGATCGACGTCGTTGGTGTCGACGAACTACTCACCCCCATGCCGCCGGCCAACGTCATCGACCATGGCGACGCGGGTGACCCGACGGGCGAAATCTCGCGTCCGACGCACACCGCGATCGAAAAGGACAAAGACCTCGCGAGCGCTGCGATGGGCACACGACAAACCCAGATCGAGGACCCGACGGGTGAAATCGCCGCGGCACGCAGTTCCCGCCTGCGCGGCCGCAAGATCGTGGCAATCATCGCGGCGCTGGCCATCATCGGAGGCGCGATCGCCGGTTATTTCCTCCTCAAAAAGGAGAGCTTCCAGGTTCCGGTGCTCGTCGGCCTCACGCAGGGCGAAGCCGAGAACCTGATCGTCAATTTCGACTGGACACTCGACGTGCGCGACGGCCGCAGCGATCTCGTCGAAACCGGTCAGATCATTTCCACCGACCCCTCCGATGGGCGCATGTTGCAGGAGGGGAAGACCCTCGTCATCGTCGTCTCGCAGGGCCGTACTTTCTCGACGCTCGAAGACTTCGGCGGCAAGACCATCGAAGAGGCCACCCGCCGCATCGAGGAAATGGGTCTCATCGTCGTTGCAGCCAAAATCAACGACGAAAACAGCCCGGCCGGAACCGTCTTGAAGTGGGCCGTGGCCGAGCAGCCCGCGGCCTCGGTGGGAGACCAGGTCGTCAAGGGAACAACGATCACCCTCACCGTGTCCGACGGGCCCGCACCGCGTGTCGTGCCCGATCTGGTCGGTCTCGACCCGGCGGTGGCGGAAGCCGAAATCCTCAAACTCGGCCTCACCATCACGAAACTGGCCGACGACATCGGCGAAGCCGATGCGGGCAAGGTCGGGGGACAGGTACCCGCCGCGGGCGAGACCGTTCCGCGCGGCGGCAGCATCAGCTACTGGGTCTCGAAGGGCAAGGAACTCACCACCATCCCCTACGTGCAGATGCAGTACAGGGCAACCGTCGAAAAGCGTCTGGCTGAGGCGGGCTTCGTGATCGGCAACGTCACGGGCAAGGCCGCAACGCACCGATTGAAGAAGATGTTCATCGGGGGGGTCGAGGTCAAGAGCGGTGACGAGGTTTCGATGGGCGCAACCGTCGACCTCGAGTACTACGGCGCGTGAGTCCCTCCCCGCGCATGAGCTGAGCTGCTGCAATGCACGAACAGGGGCCCGGCGTCGACGAAGTTGGTGTACTCCCGTGGCAGACGGTGCGCAGAAGGCGGCTCGTCCGCACGGTTGCCAAGCGCATCGGCCTCAACCGCGCATGGGCGACCCTCATCGTGGTGCTCTCGGGACTGTTTGCCGTCAGCGCAACCATCACGGTGCTCGTCGTCTCGCTCGACACCATCGCGACCGACCTGAACACCGACACCTCCACCATCAACTGGGCGCTCACGGGCCCGATGCTGGCGTTCGGGGTGGTCGGGCCCGCGTTCGGTAAAGCGGGCGACCTCTGGGGCCACAAGCGACTCTTCTTGGCGGGACTCCTCGGCGCGTCGGTCTTTGCCGCACTCACCGCGGTCGCATGGAACGCGACGACGATGATTCTCTTCCGAACGCTGTCGGCAACCGCCGGTTCTGCCACCGGCCCGGCGGCGATGGCCTTCATCAATCGCATGTTCGAACCCGAAGAGCGCGTTGGTCCGCTCGGCTTCTGGAGCTTTACGACAGCGGGCGCACCGGTGCTGGGAGTCGTGGTCGGTGCACCGATAGTCGAGTCCATGGGTTGGCGTCTGATCTTCGTCGTGCAGGCACCACTCCTGACACTCGCATTGTTGGTCGCCTGGCGCTTGCTTCCCGAAACCGACCGCCAGGAAAACGTGAAGTTCGACCTGCGGGGGTCGGCAGTTCTCGGTGTCGGAGCCACTTCGTTGCTGCTCGCCATCAACCGCGGTCACTCGTGGGGCTGGACGAGCGGCCGCGTGCTGGCGCTCCTCATTGTCGGTGTCTGTGGGTTGTGGTTCTTCTTCCGGGTCGAAGCCACAGCCGAGGCACCACTGCTGCCGACGCGCTGGTTACGAACCCGTAACGTCGTCTTCCCGACGCTGAGCCAGGCATTGATCAACTTCGCCTACATGGGCGGCTTCTTTGCAGTACCGCAGTTGTTGGAAAAGGGTCTCGACTACTCGACGTCGCACATCGGCTGGCTGATCATCTCCCGGCCACTGGCATTTTCCGTGGTTGCCGCGGCTGCAAGCACCATCACCCTGCGCATCGGGGAACGCTCGAGTGGGGTCATCGGTGCGTCGGCAACGATCATCTCGATGTTCATCCTCAGTTCCGTCGGTGCTGGTTCGTCCGACCTCGTCATCGTCGCCGGACTCGTCCTCACGGGCGTCGGCCTGGGTGTCGCGGCTCCCGCCCTCACCGGTCTGCTTGCAAGTGCTGTAGATCCTGAAGACATCGGCACGGCGGCCGCCTTCCAGCAGTTGATGACCCAGCTGGGTGCGGTCACGGGTACCACCGTCATGACGATGGTGCACGAGTCGACACTCTCGCGCGGTGCAATTCAAAGTTACGGATATGCGCTGTGGGTCGGTGCATTTGCGGCCTTTCTTGGGTTGCTTGCCGCGCTGCGCGTCTCGCCACTTCGCAGATAGCGTCCCGAGTGATGAAATACAGGCTCACTTTTCTCACCCTCTGGATTGTTCTCTTGGCAGTACTGTCCGGCTGTTCGAAAGACGAGAAAGAACTTCGTCTGTCGGGGGGTGTCAGCAATTTCACGATCGACCCCAAGTTCAAGGGCTTTTGTGCGGCCTATGACGAGCTCAACATTGCCTTGAACGACCTGACGGAGATTGGGACGTCCAAAGAAACGTTCGGGGTCGTTCTGGAAAAGAGCCGCACTCTGGTCGATATTGCGCCCGACGACATCTCTGATGCGGTTCTCAGCAACGATGCGATTCTCAACGCGATGAACCAGGCCTTCTCCGATCGTGGTTACGACAGGGAAAAGATCGACGCCGATGAGAGTCTGCGGCTCGAGGTCCAACAGCTCTACTCCCAGAAGGGCCTGCCTGAACTCACCACGAAGTATGCCGACTATCTGGTGAAGAACTGCGGCGTCTCGGTCGAAGCCAGATGACCGTCGCCGTCAATCGGCGGTGATGTTCTTGATCTCCTCGGCGACGATCTTCGTGATGTCGGTTTGTGGAATTGCGGTCTGCATTCCCATCACCTTCATCATGTCGCCGACGACCTTGATTTTCCCCGTCATGAACGCCTGCATTCCGGCCGCCTGATCCTGGTTGACAAAAAGAACTTTTGCGGTTGCATAGTCGGTGGTCACGGTTGCATCGGCATCGGCGAGTTCGCCGAGGTCCATCACCATCTCGCCCGAGCTGGTGTCCATGAAGCTCTTCACCGTACCCTCACCGAAGGGCACGTCAGTGACCACCTGGTTGATCTTGATGCTGAAGGTGATCATCGGCGCCTCGTCCTTGTACTTCTCGCGAATCTCGCGCGCCGCGGCCATCCACTCTTCAGACAAAAACTGATGCGTCATACGACCAACCTATCCACACTCAGGCATCCAGGGGGACGCCCGAGAGGCCGGGGCGTCGCACACCGGGCACGGCGACCAAACCGGCGTTGGCCGTCACCGGTTCGCTGAGGTCGTGCACCCAGTAACGGTCGGACGCACCGATGTCCGATGCGAGGGTCACCGAGGGGTGTGACGCAAGGCGGACGTTCGCCCAACGGGCCACCCCGCTGTCGAACATGCCTCCGATCCATGCACCTGCGCCGTGGTCCGCGAGTTTGTCCAACGCCTCGAGGCAGGCGAGATAACCGAACCTCGCGGGTTTGAGCGTCACATCGGTGCACTCGTGGTTTGCCAACGCGTCGAGAGCATCGGCGGCGCTGCGCACGCCCTCGTCGAGAGCCACGCGAATCGTGCCGGTGGAAACCAGCGCCTGGTGGGATGCGGTGTCGTGCGGTGCAAAGGGTTGCTCGACGATGTCGAGGCCGAGGTCGCCCAGGGATGCGACGTGCCTCACGTCGTCGTTGCCGTACGAACCGTTCGCGTCACCCAGTAGCACAACATCACCAGCAACGACAGCACGCAGTTGCCGCACCAATTCGGTCGTGCGCAGACCCGGGCCAATCTTCAATTTGAGACGTGAATACCCGGCGCTGACTGCCTCGAGGGCGTGGCGCACGACCAGGTCGATCATGCTCGACGCATCGGCGGTGTTCGACGCAACGTTGCCCAAGGTCGCGCCGGCTGCGGCCGCGCGCTTTGGTGTCGTTCCGAACAATGATTCGAAGGCGGTTCGGGCCGCGCGTAACTGGGCGTCGAGAACCGCAGTTTCGAGCGCCGCAACGGCCATCGGATGACGCGAGCAGGCATCGGAGTCGATCGCGTTGACGAGCGAGCGAACCATCGTCGCGGTCAACGAGGACCGCCCAGCGAGGGCCGCTGGCGAGACGTCAGCGAGAAATGCCGCGGCGGCGTCGGCGGTTTCTCCGGTGTAGGAGGCGTCGTCGGGTGCGCCGCATTCGCCCCAGCCCCGCGATTCTCCGGTCCCCACCTCGACAACGAGAATGCGTCGCGACCTGTGCTCTCCGTGGCTCGCGACGACGGGCTGCACCAGGTCGAGTTCGCGACGGCGCAAACGGACGAATCCCGTTGTGTCGCCGATCTCGACCGGCGGCAGGGTGCTTAGTTTCACGGTCATACGCTACGGCCACACCTCCGGTGTCTTTACATTCCGCAAAGGATTGTGGCGCGAGCCGTCCCCGAAGGCAGACTTGGGACGCTATGGCGCGCATTCTCGTGACCGAAGAAATCGCCGAGGGTGGCCTCGACCGCCTGCGGCGGGCTGGTCATGAAGTCGACATTCGACTCGGCCTCGACCATGCCGAACTGCTTTCGGTTGTGAAGGGGGCGCATGCACTCATCGTGCGTTCGGCCACCGAAGTCGATGCCGAGGTTCTCGCTGCCGCCTCGGATCTCATCGTCGTCGGTCGCGCCGGCGTCGGTCTTGACAACGTCGATGTGGATGCCGCCACCAACCGTGGCGTGATGGTCTGCAATGCGCCCGAATCCAACATCGCGTCGGCCGCCGAGCAGACGATGGCACTTCTTCTCTCCGTCGCGCGCAACGTACCCCAGGCGCACGCCGCCTTGGTGCAGGGACGCTGGGAGCGCAGCAAGTGGGAGGGTGTCGAGCTTCTCGACAAGACCCTCGGGATCGTCGGCCTCGGTCGCATCGGCAAACTGGTGGCCCAGCGCGCGGGCGCCTTCGGCATGCACCTCGTCGCCTTCGACCCCTACATCTCCACCGACCGTGCCCGCCAGATGAACGTCGAACTCCTGCCCCTCGACCAGGTCGTTGCCGAATCTGATTTCCTCACTGTGCACCTGCCCAAGACCAAGGAGACCGTTGGTCTCATCGGCCGTGAGATGCTCCTCAAGGCCAAACCCGAACTGCGCGTCATCAACGTCGCACGCGGCGGAATCGTCGATGAGGCGGCGCTCTACGACGCGCTCAAAGAGGGCACCATTGCCGGCGCCGCACTCGACGTGTTCTCGAAAGAGCCGATGACGCAGTCACCGCTCTTTGCGCTGCCGAATGTCGTCGTCACGCCGCACCTCGGCGCGTCGACGCGTGAGGCACAGGACAAGGCGGGTGACGTCATTGCCGACATGGTGCAGCTTGCGCTTGCCGGCGACTTCGTTCCCTTCGCGGTCAATGTGAACGCAGCCGACGCAAACGAAACACTCAAGCCGTTCCTTCCGCTCGCCGAACGGCTCGGCCGACTGTTCGCCACGCTCGTGGGTGGCGTACCGAGGTCGCTCGAGATAAGCGCCACCGGCGAGATCGGTGGCTACGACACTCGCATTCTGACGCTCAGTGCGCTGAAGGGTTTCTTCGGTTCGCTGACGAACGAACAGGTCACCTACGTCAACGGACCGCAGGTAGCGGCCGGTGCGGGCTGTGAGGTGCGCGAGCACAACTCCTCAATGTCGACGAATGCCGACTATGTCAATCTGGTCACCCTTCGCACCGAAGGCCACAGCATCGCGGCCACACTCGTCGGCCCGCGCCGTGAAGCCCGTCTCGTGTTGGTCGATGACCACATCACCGACGTGCCGCCCGCCGACAACATGCTTGTCGTCTCGAACGACGACCGACCCGGCGTCATCGGCGTCGTGGGTACGTTGCTCGGCAATCACAACGTGAACATCGCGGACATGGACGTCGGCAAGGCCCTCAAGCCCGGTACCGCATTGATGGTGATCGCGCCAACCGCGGAGGTCCCGACGGAGGTCGTCGAACAACTCCGTGTCGCCCCCGGCATCTTGAACGTCGCCGTCCTCCGCGCCTAGACCCCCAAACCCTCTAGGGGAGGGTGGTGCGCGCGGCCTTTGCCGCCGCCGAGGCGAAGTCGTCACCCGATGATGCGTAGAGAACCGCACGCGACGAGTTGACGATGAGACCAAAGCCATCCGAGGATCGGCCGACGTTCAACACCGTGGCCGCATCGCCGCCCTGTGTGCCGATCCCCGGAACGAGCAACGGCATGTCACCTACGATCGCTCGCACGCGTGCCAATTCATCGGGATAAGTGGCACCGACGACCAGTCCCACCTCGCCCATCTTCGACCATTCCTCGGCGGCACGTTCCGCGACGTGTTCGTAGAGCGGACGACCATCCACCAACTCCGACTGGAACGTGCCGCTGCCGGTGTTGGACGTGCGGCACAAGACGATGACTCCGCGCCCCGTCCACGAGAAAAATGGTTCGAGGGAATCGGTGCCGAGGTAGGGATTCACGGTCACGGCGTCGGCGCCATAGCGCTCGAACGCCTCACGCGCGTACAACTTCGCAGTGTCGCCAATGTCGCCGCGCTTCGCGTCGAGGATCAGTGGTACGTCGGGATACGAGGCCCTGACGTGGTCGCAGACGCGTTCGAGCTGTGACTCCGCACCGACCGCCGCGAAGTGGGCAATCTGTGGTTTGAAGGCGCATACGTACGGCGCCGTCGCATCGACGATGGCGATGCAAAAATCCGCGATCGCATCAACACGACCGGACATCGCCCCGGGCAAACGCGAGACGTCGGGGTCGAGACCGACACAAAGCATCGAGCCGGTGGAGTGCCACCGGCTGTTCAGTTTCCCGAGGAAACTCACTCTTCGATCGTGATGGCGGCCGTCGGGCACAGCTCGGAAGCCTCACGTGCCTTGGCCTCGAGGGCGCCCGTGGGCTCCTCGACGAGAATGTAGAGATAACCATCGGACCGGATCTCGAAGATCTCGGGAGCCACCTGTGTGCAGGCCCCGGTCGAGGCACACACATCGAAGTCGACAACTACGCGCATGGACCGAGACTACTTGCCCTGACGCTCGGCGGCGGCAAGAACCGCCCGAAGCGACGCGGTGATGATGTTGGGGTCGGTGCCGACGCCCCACTTCACCGAACCCGTCGACGTGGTGGTTTCCACGTAGGCCACGGCTGTGGCATCAGCACCCGCACCGAGGGCATGTTCGGTGTAGTCAAGAACGTCGATGTTGATCCCAAGCCCACTGCGCAGACCCTGGACGAAGGCATCGATGGGGCCGTTCCCGTGCCCGACGACCGTCTGGCGCGCGCCGCTCACGGCAATCTGGGCAGTGATGGTTGTTGCGCCGCTGGAGTCGCTCTTTAGTTCGTGACTGTCGAGGTGCATCGTCGGTGTCTCGGGCAGGTATTCGCCCTTGAACGCATCCCACATGACGACGGGTGAGATCTCGGTGCCCGAGTCCTCGGTGATGTGCTGGATCGTCTTGGAGAACTCGATCTGGAGGCGGCGCGGCAGGTCGAAGCCGTGCTCGGTCTTCATGATGTAGGCGACGCCACCCTTGCCCGATTGGCTGTTGACCCGAATCACGGCCTCGTACGAGCGCCCGACGTGTTTCGGATCGATGGGCAGATACGGCACACCCCATTCGCTGTAGTCGGCGGGGAGTGCCTCGAAACCCTTCTTGATCGCATCCTGGTGACTTCCGGAGAAGGCGGTGTACACCAGGTCGCCAACGTACGGGTGACGTGGGTGGACGGGCAGTCGGTTGCAGTACTCGGCGACACGGCGCAGCGCGTCGATGTCGGTGATGTCGAGTTTGGGGTCGACGCCGTTCATGAAGAGGTTCATTGCGAGGTTCACGATGTCGACATTTCCCGTCCGCTCGCCGTTGCCGAACAGCGTGCCCTCGACCCGGTCGGCACCCGCCATCACACCGAACTCGGCGGCTGCGACCGCGCAGCCCCGGTCGTTGTGCGGATGCAACGACAAAATGATCGATGAACGGTTCTTGATCGTGCGCCCGAACCACTCGATCACGTCGCCGTACACGTTGGGGGAGAAGCACTCGACCGTTGCCGGCAAATTCAGGATGATCGGGTTCTCTGGCGTCGGTTCGATGACCTCCATCACCGCCTCGCAGATCTCGACTGCGAACTCGGGCTCGGTCAGCGTGAACGATTCGGGTGAATACTCGTAGCGCACCCTCGTGGACGGAACGGTTTCCTCCAACTTTCTGCACAATTTGGCTGCATTCACTGCGATATCGATGATGCCGTCCTTTTCCAGGCCAAAAACGACACGGCGCTGCAGCGGATTGGTGGAGTTGTAGAAGTGCACGATCGCCCGTGGTGCATCGGCGATGCATTCGTATGTGCGCTCGATCAGTTCGGGCCGACTTTGCACCAACACCTGAATGATCACGTCGTCGGGGATCATGTCTTGTTCGATCAGCATGCGTACAAAGTCGAAGTCAGGCTGGCTGGCCGAAGGAAAGCCGACCTCAATTTCCTTGAAACCCATTTTGACCAGCTCGACGAACATGCGACGCTTGCGTTCGGGATCCATCGGGTCGATCAACGCCTGATTGCCGTCACGCAGGTCGACCGAACACCACAGGGGCGCCCTGTCGATGATGCGGTTCGGCCACGCGCGGTCGGCCAAGACCATCGGGACGAACGGCTTGTACTTCTCGAAGGCCATCTTCTTTGGGGTCACATTTGCTGGCGGCATCGGCTTGACTTTCTGTCGTGACGTGTGTGCGGGGACTTGATCGGAGAAATAAAAAATCCCCCTGGCCTTTCGGCTCAGGAGGATCGGCAACAGCGGTATGTGGCTGTCGCCGTTAGGTAAGGAGGAGGTTCAAAGAGAACTTCACGGAAACGAAGGCTACCTCTGCACCTTCGCTGCCGCAACGGTGGGCCGCTGAGTCCGAGATTTGTCGGTGAAACCGTTGCCCACCGGGGGAAAATTGCGCTTCTGCCACGGACCGCCGTGTTCCCACTCCCCACCCTCGTGGTCGGTCCACCAAAGAGCAGCCGGCATTTCGACCCCGCACGGCGTTAGCCTCTGGCGAGGTGTCAAGTAGAACCCCCACCGCGTTCGCCGACCTCGGCGTACCCGACGACATTGATGCCGGTCTCGCAGCCGCCGGGTTCGACGCACCTTTCGCGATCCAGACCGAGGCCATCCCCGTTGCCCTCAAGGGCCACGATGTCTGCGGCCGCGCCCGCACCGGCAGCGGCAAGACCCTCGCCTTTGGCATCCCGACCCTTGCCCGGATCGACCGCAACGCCGCTCCACGTAGGCCCCATGGTCTTGTTCTTGTCCCGACGCGCGAACTCGCCCTGCAGGTCGCCGAAGTTCTCTCACCACTCGCAAAGCACTGCGGTATGCGTGTTCTCGCCGTCTATGGTGGCGCGTCGCGCGACAAGCAAATCGACGAACTCGAACGCGGAGTGGACCTGGTTGTCGCCACCCCACTGCGCCTCATCGACCTCGTCAAGGCCGGCGAAGTGGGCCTCGACAAGATCACCGTGATCACCCTCGACGAAGCCGACCGAATGGCCGACGAGGGATTCACCCCGCAGGTGGAATGGATCCTGCGCCACATCACGGCCGAGCACCAGACCATGCTCTTCTCGGCCACGCTCGACGGCCAGGTCGGCCACCTCGTCAACCGATACCTCAAGTCGCCGATCGAGGTCGCCGTCGACTCGGCCACCGAAACCGTCGGCACGATGCGTCACCTATTTCTTGCGATCCACAAACTCGACAAAGACAAGGTCATCGCCTCGATGGCGGCAGGCGCCGGACAGACCGTCGTGTTCTGTGACACCAAGCGCCGGTGCGATCGCGTCGAACGAGCGCTCCTGGACCTCAACGTGAAGGCCGCCGCCATTCACGGTGACCTCACGCAGGTTGCCCGCGAAAAGGCACTCAAGCGCTTCGAGGCTAATCAGATCAATGTTCTCGTCGCCACCGACGTCGCCGCACGCGGCATCGACATCGACGACGTGTCGCTCGTCGTTCACTACGAACCACCCATCGACGTGAAGGCATACCTCCACCGCTCGGGCCGCACCGCCCGCGCCGGCCGCGACGGTTGGGCCGTCACCCTCGCCGAATACAACCAGCACACCACCTGCCGCATCATCCAGCGCGGCCTGCGTCTCGACATTCAGCCGCCGATCGAAGTCTTCTCGAACGATCCGCGCCTCAAAGACCTGCGCAAGTTCTTTCCACAAGCCTGACGCCCAGGCGGTCATCGTCGTGGTTGTCCCGAAGTGCGCGAAGGGTTGGTCGAAAATGAGCACCTACACCTGCGTGAAGGGGAACATTAGGGGTACCGGGCGAGCAACTAAGAAGGCCCAACATCCAACAAGGCCCGGTATCGAGGTGTCGCGGCGTGAGGTCGACGACAGGGCTGAAGTGATGACGCCGCACACGGCCGAGAATCCTTCGGTCAAGAAGATCTTTCTCTGGATGACGGAATCTGGCGTTGCGTTCGCGGGCGTGTTCCGCTGCGAGAAGTAGCCTGCGGCGGGTGAGAACCGCTCGACGAAGAATCGCAGTCTGTGGACCGGTCGCCTTGCTCGTGCTGGCGGCGTGTGCCGAGGAGGGGACGCGCAAAACCACACCCACTGAGCCGGCAGATTCCGTCGCGGCGACCACCACGACGACCGAGCCCCCCACATTCTGCGGGGTTGCAGAGACCTACGCCACGGAAGTTGTCGACGCACTGGAAAACGAGTCGAATCAGACGGCGGAAGATGCGCCGATGAACACCCGCGCGTTCTGGGAGCGTTACAAGGAACTACATGAACAAATGCGCGATTTGGCTCCACTGGAAATCAAGGCTGAGACCGAGACCTCCTTCGAGTCGGCGATGGCGGCCTACGACTACATGGAACAGTTCTCGTTTTCGATGAAACTGGCCTCGCAAGACCCGGGTTTCGCCGATGACGAAAGATTCACGGGTGAGAAATACGTCAAGGCCGGATTGGTATTCCAGAACCACATCGACGAGAACTGCGACATCGAACTCACCAAGTGAGTGACTCGTCGGTGGTCACACCGACTGGATGAGGTCCACAGCGGCCCGGAAACGCTCCAGTAGAGGCAGAGCGGTGGGTGGCCAGGTCTTTGCCTCGAGTACCTCGAGCAGGCTGCGATACCACCATTGTTGGCTCTCGCGCGGGGCGTTGAAGTTTGCCCAGAATTCTGTGACGTCCTTGCCGGCAGCGCGCCACCGCTGAATTTCACGCGCTGCCTGTTCGCTGTTGTGGGTCTTGTCGGCCAGAACGACGAGGAGAGAGGGAGCACCATCGGGCTTGTGAGCCAGGCGTTCCAGGTACACGTCCTTGCGGCGCCGCCAATCGGTGAGTCGTTGTTCACGGGTCATCAGCGACTCGTCTCCGCGGTCGGTGTCGTCGGTGCACTCGAGCACGATGTCGGCCACGGCTGCCCCGACCAATTCGGTCAGGTGTGCGTGGGTCATCGGTGTGTCTTCGATGGCGTCGTGCAACAGTGCCGCCGCGGCCTGCACTTGCGAGCCGCCGTGTTCGGTGACGAGAGCCGAGACCGCCATGAGGTGTGAGATGTAGGGCGTGTCGTCGGTCTTGCGGGTCTGGTCGGCGTGGTATCTGCGGGCCACGGCGAACGCGGTGTCGAAGTCGCTGCTGGCGACCCAGCGGGGTTGGTCTCTCACGGTGTCATTGTCTCCCATCTTTGTGGCGGATGCCTGAATGGGAGGGCAGGGTCACCGGCTGTAGCCATCACCCTCCGGGGCGTCGTCGAGAACGTTCGCGTCGCGGTCGATTTCGGTACCGTAGTTGAACCCGATGATGGGCAGGTCGACGCGCGCCCTCTGCTCCACGGCTTCGGGTGGAGCGATGTAGACCGCGTCGCAGTCGCCGCGGGCGACGACGGCCCAACCGCCGGGCGTGTACTCATCGCCCTCGGCATAGGGCTGACCACGCTGCAGGCAGTCGGCTCGCTGGTTGAAACATTGGGTGACCAGTGGATTTATCCTTGTTCACCTTTTGGGTGGATCGATTGTGAGGCT
>Ga0194116_10000100_pt1 | contig 172729 bp, 155 predicted proteins | sample TA2MahsurfametaG_4_FD_148617 | JGI IMG/M metagenome (GOLD analysis project Ga0194116, IMG submission 148617) | Freshwater microbial communities from Lake Tanganyika, Tanzania - TA2015008 Mahale S9 surface | ecosystem: Environmental > Aquatic > Freshwater > Lake | place: Tanzania: Lake...
GAGGTTTCGTACGACCGCGTCGTGCGGGCCGTCACAACGCACTTCGCTGGCGGTGCCGTCGGCGGCCAGGTCCACACACGACCCCGATTGCAGCAGGTTGTCGGGGCCGCCCGGATCGGACGGCTCGGTGAAGGCGGCGACGACAAGAATTGCGGCGGTGCCGATGGCGATGAGCGTGAGCACGAAACGCCACGGGAACCTCGCGGGCGTCACGTCGAACCGAACCGGTGCCGCGGGGGTGTTGATCGGTGCCGACGCGTCGCGGTCCCCGTCGTATGCGGCGCGCTTGTGCGGGTCGGAGAGAACGCTCCACGCCCGTGACACCGCTGCGATCGTCTCGGTGTCGACTGCACGTTTGGCGGTGTCGGGGTGAAGTTCGCGCATCCGGCGGCGGTACGCGGCCTTGACGGCTTTTGCACTCGCGTTTCGGGGCACCCCGAGAACGTCGTAGTGGTCGGGGCGCCGGTTCACCCAACCATCAATAGCCGAGTTCGGGGTGGATCGCACCAATCAGCTCGGTACCCGCCGCGAAACGGCGCACGTTTTCTCTGATGCGCTCCGACAACAACGGCACCGCCATCTCGGGGGTGTTGCCGACGTGTGGCGTGATGATGCAGTTTGGTGCCGACCACAGCGGGTGGCCGGCCGGCAGCGGTTCGGGATCCGTGACATCGAGCGCCGCACCCCCGATGACCCCTTCGCGTAGCGCCCACACAAGGTCGTCTGTGACGATGTGGCGGCCGCGGGCGACGTTGACCACCCACGCATGGCGCTCCATCTGTTCGAACTCGCCGCGGCTGAGGATTCCGTCGGTGTCGGGCGTCAGGGCGAGGGCCACGACGACGGCGTCGGCGCCGACGAGGGCATCGATCAGGTTCACGCTGGTCATCACTGTGTCGGCGCCCGGGAAATGCTCGGGCATGTTGCGCACGACGGTGATGTGACAACCGAAAGGTTTGAGCAAGCGCACGAGAGAAGTGGTGATCCCACCCGCACCGAGGATGGTCACCCTGGCAGCGAGAAGGTTGCGACCGACCGGGCCGGTCCATTCGTTTTGCCGGGCGTAGCCGCCGATGTTGCGCACAGCGGCCAGCAACAACGCCAACGCATGCTCGGCCACCGGTTCGGCGTACACGCCCTTGCCGCAGGTCCATCGTCGCGACTCCTCGACGAGGTGCACAAACCGCTCGACACCGGCCCAGGGAAGCTGCACCCACTCGATGTGCGGATTCGCATCGAGGACTTGTTCGAGTTCCTGCACCTCTGTGGATGACGCCCACACGAGCCCCCGCGCCCGCGTGACTGCGACGAGTTCTCCCCCGCCCGCAACGACGGCCTCGCGCACCCAGTCGGGGGCACTGACGGGCCCGACGGCGATGGCGGATGATTCGGGCATTCGGTTTCTTTGTTCAGTTGCCGGCGAGTTTGCGCTGCCGGCGGTTGCCGATCACGGTTCCGGCCACCATCAGGCTGACGCTGGCGAACAAGAGCATGGTTGCAAGGACGTTTATCTGCGGTGGAATCTTGACGCGCGACGCACCGAAGATCTGCAGTGGGAACGTGACGAGAGAACCAGCGTTGAAGAACGTGATGATGAAGTCGTCGATCGAAAGCGCGAACGAGAGCAGCGCGGCGGCGAGGATGCCCGGCAGGATCAGCGGGAACGTGATCTTCCAGAACGCTCGTGACGGCGTGGCGCCGAGATCCATCGCAGCCTGTTCGAGTGTCCAGTCGAAGCCGCGGATGCGCGCCCGCACCGTCACGGCCACGAACGAGATCTGGAACATGACGTGGGCGATGATCACCGTGACGTAGCCGAAGTCGACTCCCCTGTTCAGGAACAGCGTCGCAAGTGACGAACCGAGAACGATCTCGGGCGACGTGAGGGGCAAGACGAGAAAGAGGTTGATTCCGCCGCTGCCCTTGAACTTGTAGCGGCTGAGGGCGAGCGCAATCAACGAGCCGAGGATGGTTGCGCAGAACGTGGAGATGAGGGCGATGCGCAGGCTCACCCAGAGTGCAGCAGTCAATTCCGACTCGGCAAACGGCTTTGCCCAGTTGTCGAGGGTGAAGCCCTGCCATTTGATGTTGTACTTGCCCTTCGGGGCGTTGAACGAGAAGATCACGATCACGAGGATCGGCAGGAAGATGTAGAAGAGGCCGAGGCCCGCCACACCATTGATCAAGCGCTGACCGATGCGCTGCCGCCGCGAGAACGCCGTCATGCGAGGCCCCACCCATTGGGGATCTGTCTCATGCCAGATCCTCTGTCCCCATGAACTTGGTGTAGACCAGTACGGCGATCGTGATGATGAACATCAAGACGAAGGACATCGCGGATGCGACGGGATAGTTCAGCTGCCGCAGGAACTGGTCCTGAATCGAGTTGCCGACCATCGTCGTCTGCGGGTTGCCGAGGAACTGTGCGTTCACGAAGTCACCGGCGGCCGGGATGAACACGAGAAGGCTTCCCGCGAAGATGCCCGGCAGGGCGAGCGGTACGACGATCCTGCGGAACGCCGCCGATGCGGACGAATAGAGGTCCATTGCCGCGTCGATGAGGTGCGGGTCGATTTTTTCCAGGCTGACGTAGATGGGCAGCACCATGAACGGCAGGAAGTTGTAGGTGAGACCTCCGATCACGGCGGCGGGCGTGTTGAGCAACTTGCCGTTGTCCATGATGTTCAACGACTCGAACGCCCCCTGGAGGCCGAGGCCGTCGATGATCGACACGACCGGACCCTCGTCGGCGAGGATGTTGCCCCAGGCGAGCGTTCTGATGAGATACGACGTGAAGAACGGGATGACGACGAGACCGAGGAGGATGTTGCGGTACCTACCACCACGGAATGCGATCACGTACGCCAGCGGAAACCCGATGAGGATCGTCAGCAACGTGGCGACGGCCGCGTAACCGAAACTGCGCAGGAACTGCGGGCGGAAATCCGTGAGTGCGATGCGGTAGTTGTCCCACTCCCATGTGAACGACGGGAAGAAGTCGAATCTGCTCTCCTTGCTGGACAGGGACATGACGACCATCGACCACAGCGGCGCCAGAAAGAACAGGCTGAGCCACAGAATGCCGGGCTTGAGCAGTCCGTAGGGTGCCAACGCCCGTCGTGTCTCGAGGCCACCGACGAAGGCCACGGAGACGAGTCCGACGACCGTCGCCAACATCGCGGCTGCGACGACGGCTGCAGATGGCCCCGCCACCCATCCGGCGCCGAGGGCAATCACCCCGAGCGACAAGGTGACCATGACGCCCAACCCGACGCGCTCGGGTCGCGATGCGACCGTGGCGAGACGGGCCGTTGCGTTCACGCGGTCCGCGGGATCCCGATCAAGCGCCGGTGATTGCGGCGAAAGCCTCGTCGAACTTGGCTTCTTCCTCTTCGCTGAGCGCCCCCCAACTCTGCAGGCGCGCGACCGTCGCCTCGTCGGGGAACAACAGCGGATCCTCCGCGAGTGGCGCAGCCTCGCCACCCATCTTCACGAGTTCGTCCTGCACACCCTTGACCGGCGACATGTACTGCACGTACGCGGTGATCTTGGCTGCGTTCACCGGGTCGTACACGTAGTCCATCCATTTCGCCACCGCATCGCTGTTCTCGGAACCCTTGACCCAGATCATGGTGTCGAACCAGTTGGTGCCTCCCTCCTCGGGGATGACGAATCTGACGTCGGGGTTGTCCTTCGTCAATTGCAGGACGTCGCCCGACCACGCGACGCATGCCGCAAAGTTCCCGGCACTGAGATCGTCGACATAGTCGTTGCCGGTGAAGGCGCGGATCTGACCGTCGTTCTTGGCTTTTTCGACCTTGTCGAAGGCCTCGGCAGCCTCGTCGAAGGTGCTGAGTTTGGAAATGTTTTTGCCGAGACCCATGAGCACGAGGCCCATCGTGTCGCGCATTTCGGTGAGCAGGCCGATCTTGCCCTTGAACTCGGGGGCGAAGAGATCCTCGACGCTCTTTAGTTCACGGCCCGTGGTCTTCATGTTGTAGGCGATACCGGCGACACCCGTCTGCCACGGCAGGTTGTACTCCTGGTCCTTGTCCCAGGGCTGGCCCTTGAGATCGTCGCGCAGATTGGCGATGTTCGGGATCTTGTCGACGGGCAGTTTCTGCGCCCAACCCAACTGCACGTAGCGGGCGGCCATCCAGAAAGTCGGGGCGATGACGTCGGGATCGATCTTGTCACCCTTGGAGAGAGACGGCTGCACCTTGGCGAAGTACTCGTTGTTGTCGTTGTAGGCCTCGGTGTACTTCAGCGATACACCACTCGCCTCCTGGAAGACCTTCACTGTTTCTTCGTCGATGTAGAGCGGCCAGTTCTCAAAGAAGAGCGAGTTGCCTCCCCCGCCACCCGAACCACCCTCGTCACCACCGCACGCAGCGAGAAGCGCCGGCAGCGAGAGCGCGCCCGCACCTGCCATGCCGGACCTAATGAGGAACTGCCGACGATTCAACTTCCCTGCCATGGTTGTACCCCTCCCGAGTGCTTGTTGAGAGACTATTGGAAATTGTCGGCGCGCTACAGCGACGCCTCGATCGAGTCGACATTGGTGGTGGTTGCCCCCGCGACACTCGGCCAACCATCGAGAACGAACGGAGCATCAGGGCCCCACGACAGCCAGACGGTCGAATCGGGCCGCAGGAAAGGCGGGGCGCCGTCGCCCGCCACCAGCGCGGTGACCTCGGTGTCGTTGGCCAGCCGCGCGACAACACGTACCGAGGCGCCCTGGAACACGATGTCGGTGATCGCTGCGGAAAGTGATTCACCCGCGGGTTGGGTCGCCGACACATGCAGGTGTTCGGGGCGCAGCATGACGGTGACCTGTTCGCCCGGGGTCAAGGCGACGTCGGCGTTCACGTGGCCGGACTTCACCGTGATGCGGCCACCACCCCAGAAGTCGAACGACGCACCGGCTGAGTCGCCCTGCGCCACGACCGCGGGCAGCAGGTTGGCCGAACCGATGAAGCCAGCGACGAACAACGAGTGCGGTCGCTTGTAGATGTCGGTCGCGGAACCGATCTGTTCCACGACACCTTGGCTCATGACCGCGATGCGGTCGCTCATCGTCAGCGCCTCACCCTGGTCGTGGGTGACGAAGACGAAAGTGATCTCGACTTCGCGCTGGATGCGCTTGAGTTCGATCTGCATCGCCTCACGGAGTTTCAGGTCGAGTGCCGCGAGCGGTTCGTCGAGCAGCAACGCACTCGGGTAGTTGACCAGGGCCCGCGCGAGCGCCACGCGTTGTTGCTGGCCGCCCGACAACTGTGCCGGACGGCGGTTGGCAAAGTCCGACAGGCGCACCACGTCGAGCATGTCGGAGACACGCTTTGTTATCTCGGCTTCGTCGAGCCTCTTGCTGCGCGGGCCGAAGGCAATGTTGTCGGCGACAGTCATGTGCGGGAACAGGGCATATTGCTGGAACACCGTGTTGACGTTGCGCTTGTGGGGAGGCACGGTCGAGACATCGACACCCTCGAGGAGCACCCGCCCCGACGAGGGTTGTTCGAACCCGGCGATCATCTTGAGGGTGGTGGTCTTCCCACAGCCCGAGGGACCGAGCATCGCGAAAAACTCTCCGCGGCCGATCGAGAAGTCGGCATTGTCGACCGCGACGAAGGAGCCGTATCGCTTGCAGACCTGGTCGAGGCGAATGACGTCGACATTCGCACCGTCGGCGACAGGCGAAGCGGCATCGCTCACCTCGTGTGCCTCTCAGCGGACATCTTGGCGAGCGTAACACCACGCACACGACCAGCCGTGATGAACGACTCGTCGGCGTCCATTGCATTGAGTCGTCCCGTGTGCCTCGACACCACCGACGCACGCATCATCGAATGGCTACGGGGAATGTCTGCGGGCCGACGGGCATCTCCCCGCCACGCAACTCGGTGCCGCGGCGGGTTTGTCGGAGATCGCCGCGGCCGGCAGCCCGGCGACCGAAGGCCGAGTCGTCAACTCTCGAGGTTTGCCATCACGTGCTTGATGCGCGTGTAGTCCTCGAGTGAGTAGGCCGAGAGGTCCTTGCCGTAGCCGGACTTCTTGAAACCACCGTGCGGCATTTCGGCAACCACCGGAATATGGGTGTTGATCCACACGCACCCGAAGTCGAGCCGCTTTGCCATCCGCATCGCGCGCCCGAAGTCCCTGGTCCACACCGACGACGCAAGGCCGTACTCGACACCGTTGGCCCAGCGCACGGCTTCGTCCTCGTCGCTGAACTGCTGCACGGTCAGCACCGGCCCGAAGACCTCGTTCTGGATCATCTCGTCGTTCTGCATCAGGTCGGCGACGACGGTCGGAGAGTAGAAGTAACCGTCCCCCGACACCCTGCCGCCGCCCGTGGTGACACGCGCGTGCGATGGCGCACGCTCGACGAAACCCGCGACGCGCGCGAGTTGATTGGCGTTGTTGAGCGGGCCAAAGAGAATGTCGTCGTCGTCGGGTTGGCCGGTTTTGGATGCGGCGACCGCTTCGGTGAGGGCTGCGACAAAGTCGGAGTACACCCGCGGAGCAGCCAGGACACGCGTCGCTGCGGTGCAGTCTTGACCCGCATTGAACAGACCCGCGGTGGCAATGCCCGCGGCCGCGGCCTCGATGTCGGCATCGTCGAAGACCACGACGGGTGCCTTGCCGCCGAGTTCCAGGTGCACACGCTTGAGGCTCGCTGCGGCGGCTTGGGCAACCTCCATGCCTGCGCGAACGCTGCCCGTCACCGACACCAGACTCGGAGTCGGGTGCGACACCATTGCTCGCCCCGTGTCACGGTCACCGCAGATGACGTTGAACACGCCGGTCGGCAAAAACTCAGCGGCGACCTCGGCGAGGATCGTGGTCGTTGCAGGCGTCGTGTCCGAGGGCTTCAGGACGATGCTGTTGCCGGCCGCGATTGCCGGTGCGAATTTCCACACCGCCATCATCATCGGATAGTTCCACGGTGCAACCTGTGCACACACACCGACGGGTTCGCGGCGGATCATCGACGTCATGTTGCGCATGTACTCGCCGGCGCTTTTCCCCTCGAGGTGACGGGCAGCACCCGCAAAGAACCGAATCTGGTCGACCATCGGGGGGATTTCCTCGCTCGTGGTCAGGCTGATCGGCTTGCCCGTGTTCTCCACCTCCGCGGCGACCAGGTCGCCGGCACGGGCCTCGATCGCATCGGCGATGCGGAACAACGCAAGGGAGCGTTCCGAGGGTGTCGAGTCGCGCCACACCTCGAAACCCGCCTCGGCCGCTGCCATCGCCGCGTCGACGTCGGCCTCACGCGAGAGGGCGGCCTTCGCATAGGTCTTGCCCGTGGCCGGATTGATGACGTCGGTCGTCTCGCCGTTGTGTGCATCGACAAAGCGACCGTTGATGAAGTTTCTGAAGGCCTGCATCTTGTCATCCTGCCACAGCGACCGGTGTGTATAAATAGGGTATGGCACGAGTGATCACAACTGTCGGTGTACCTCGCGAGATCAAGGAATCCGAGGGACGCATCGCCCTCACGCCCGACGGTGTGCGCGAACTCGAACGCCTCGGCATCAACGTCTACGTCGAGACAAACGCGGGTGCGGGTGCATCGATCACCGACGCCGACTACCGCGCTGCGGGCGCCGACATCGTTCCGACGGCAGCCGATGCGTGGGCGTGCGACATGGTCGTGAAGGTCAAGGAGCCAAAGGTCGAGGAGTTCGGATTCATGCGCCGCGACCTGGTGTTGTTCACCTACCTTCATCTCGCGGCCTATCCCGAGGTTGCAAAGGCCCTCGTTGCATCGGGTACGACCGCGTTCGCCTACGAAACCGTCCAGACGAAGGATCGTCAACTGCCTTTGCTCGCGCCGATGAGCGAGGTTGCGGGCCGACTTGCCCCGCAGATGGGTGCCCACTTCCTCGAGCGCACACACGGTGGTCGTGGCGTCTTGATGGGTGGCGCCCCGGGCGTACGACCCGCGCGTGTCGTGGTTCTGGGCGCCGGCAATGTCGGCTGGAACGCGGCATGGATCGCGGCGGGTATGGAAGCCGAGGTGATTCTCCTCGACAAGAACATCGACCGCCTGCGCTACGTCGACCAGATCCACAAGGGACGCATCATGACGCTTGCCTCGAACCGTGGCGCGATCGAACGCTCCGTTGCCGAGGCCGATCTCGTGATCGGAGCGGTGTTGGTGGCCGGCGGCCGCGCGCCGGTCGTCGTCTCGGAGGCCATGGTCAAGACGATGAAGCCCGGCGCCGTGATCGTCGACGTGGCGGTCGACCAAGGCGGATGCATCGAAACGACGAGGGAAACCACCCACTCGAAACCGACCTATGTGCTCCACGACATCGTTCACTACGCGGTCGGCAACATGCCCGGCGCAGTGCCCCACACGAGCACCTACGCACTCACCAACGCGACACTCCCCTACATCATTGCGGTCGCACAAAAGGGCCCGCACGATGCGGTGACCACCGACGAATCGCTGGCCTTTGGCCTCAACGTCGCGGGCGGCGCCGTCACCAATCGGCCGGTCGCCGAGGCATTGGGACTCCCCTACGTGGCCCCGAGCGACGCGGTGAAGTAGCGACATGTCGACACCCGTTGGCGAACTCGACCTCCCCTTCGTCGGTTTCGGCGATGACCGCAACGAACGCCTCGTGGCAACCCTGCGCGCGGCGGAACAGTCGTGGCTGGCTCGCGGCGAGATCGGCTACACGGTTCTGCGCTACGACGACGTGGTAGCGGTGCTGCGCGACAAGCGGTGGCACAGTGCGGTGCCCCTCGTCGTCGAGATGTCCGCCGAAGCAACACCCGAGTTCAAGATGCGACGCCGCGAGTCGATCCTCTCCGCGGAAGGCGACACACACGTACGCCTACGTCGTCTGGTTGCACCGGCGTTCTCGCCGCGGCGTGCCGACAAGTTGCGCCCCGCGATGCGCGAGGTGGTCAACGGCCTCGTCGACCGTGTCGCATCGTCCGGCACCGCCGACATCGCCGCCGACGTGTGCGAGCCCTATCCGATTCCCATCATCTGCGAGTTGCTTGGCGCACCAAAAGCCGACTGGGAGTTGTTCAGCCGTTGGGCGACCGATGTGTTGCGTGTGTTCGACAACAACTTCAAGGTCGACATGCCGGCGATCATCGCCGCCCAGGACGGGCTCGATCTCTACACGCGCAACCTCATCGCCGACCGTCGCAGCAAACCACGCGACGACCTGCTCACCGACCTGATCGCGATGGAAGAAGCCGGCGACAGGCTGACGACCGAGGAATTGGTGATGATGGTCGAGGCGGTCATCGTTGGCGGTACCGATACCACGCGGAACCAACTCGGTCTCGCCGTCGACATGCTGATCGACCATCCCGACAAGTGGGGCCTTCTTGCCGACGACCCAACGACGGCGCCGCGTTTCGTCGAAGAGACGATGCGTCTCAACGGTGCCGTGCGCGCAACGGGCCGCGTCGCATCGTGCGACATCGAATACCGTGGTGTCCTTTTCCCAGCCGGCTCGATCGTCTTCCCCGCGCTCGCCTCGGCCAATCGCGATGCGTCGGTCTTCACCGACCCGAACCATTTCGACCCGACGAATCGTGACAGCGGCCAGCCGCAACTCACCTTCGGGTCGGGCATCCACTACTGCCTCGGTGCCGCCCTTGCACGCGCCGAACTACAAGAGGCCCTGCCGTTGCTGGCCCGCCGCATGCCCAACATCCGCCGCACCGCCGAGCCCCGCTACAAGATCGCCACCGCGGGCGTCTTCGGGCCGACATCCCTGCCGGTCGGCTTCGACCCGACTTGACCGTCGGGACTGACCTATCGTCTGGGTCCATGTCTCCCAAGAAAAACCTGAAGCTCGGCTACAACACCGGTTACTGGGGCAGTGGCCCTCCGGCTGGGGCCCTCGAGGGCATCAAGGAGGCCGAACGGCTCGGTTTCGACTCCGTGTGGACAGCCGAGGCCTACGGCAGCGATGCGCTGACGCCCCTGGCGTGGTGGGGTGCGCACACCGAGCGCGTCCGTCTCGGCACCGGCATCGTCCAGATGAGCGCCCGCACGCCCGCCGCGACCGCGATGGCCGCGATGACGGTCGATCACCTCAGCAACGGTCGCTTCATCCTCGGACTCGGCGCCTCGGGCCCGCAGGTCGTCGAGGGATGGTACGGCCAGCCGTATCCGAAGCCGCTCGCCCGCACGCGCGAATACATCGGCATCGTGCGCGACATCGTTCGCCGCGAATCACCGATCAACCACCACGGCGAGTTCTACGACATGCCCCATCAGGGTGGCGCAGGTCTCGGCAAACCACTCAAGAGCACGATCCATCCTCTGCGCAAGGAGATCCCGATCTTCCTCGGCGCCGAAGGCCCGAAGAACGTCGCACTGGCCGCCGAACTCTGCGATGGCTGGTTGCCGCTGTTCTTCTCCCCGAAAGAAGACCCGTTCTACCGCAAGTGCCTCGACGAGGGTTTCGCCAAGAGTGGTGAGGCCGGCAAGACCGACCGTTTCGAGGTGGCGTCGGGTCTTTTCATCATCCCCGGTGACAACGCCGAGCAGTGTGCCGACTTCGTGCGGCCGTTCCTCGCCCTCTACGCGGGTGGCATGGGCGCACGAGGCGCGAACTTCCACTTCGAGGTGTTCGCGCGAATGGGTTACGAAGACGTCGCCTTGAAGGTCCAGGACCTCTACCTCGCCGGCAAGAAGGCCGAGGCCGCGGCGGCGATTCCGTTGGCGATGGTGGAAGACGTCGCACTCGTTGGTCCGGTTGCAAAGATCAAGGACGAACTGGCGCAGTGGCGTGAGACCTGCATCACGACGTTCCTCCTCAGTGGCCCACCCCAGACGCTGTCGATGTACGCAGAGATTCTCGCCGCCTGATGCCCGACATCAGGCGCGGCACGGTACGTGCCGCGCTTCGGATCCACGCGTTTCGGCTGATGTTCGCCGGTTCGTTCATGTCGAACATCGGCACATGGATGCAAAACGTCGTTCTGCCGGCGTACATCTACAACCGCACCGGCCGCGCGTCGCTGGTCGGTCTCTTCATTTTCGCCCAGCTGGGTCCGATGCTCGTTCTCTCGATTCCCGCCGGAGTCATCGCCGACCGCTTCGACCGGAGGAAGTGGCTGATCGTCACCCAGACGGTGCAGATGTCGTTCTCCTTTCTTCTCTTTCCACTCACGGCCGGCGACGCCGACATCACTTGGATCTTCGCTGCACAGTTGGGTGTCGGTATCGGCAACGCCCTGAACGCGCCCGCATGGTCGGCATCGCTTCCGAGCCTCGTTCCACCCGAAGACCTGGCCGGGGCGATCTCGCTCAACTCGACCATCATCAACGGCTCGCGCGTCATCGGTCCGATCGTCGTTGCGCTTCTTGCCAACTGGGGTGTCGATACGTCGCAGGTGTTCCTCATCAATTCACTCACGTACCTCTTCGTGATCTACGCGTTGTGGCGCGTCTCGCTTCCTCATCTTGCTGCCGTGGGATCCGACGAAGGTTGGCGACAACTGACCACGGGCATTCGTATCGCGCGGGAACGGCGCGTCATCGGTCGCCTCGTCCTTTCGCTGGCCTCTTTCTCGTTTCTCTCGCTCCCCTACGTGGGCCTCTTTCCCGCAGTCGCACGCCTCAACTTCGGCATCGACGAAACGGGGTCGACGTACCGGTGGCTCTATGCAACTTGGGGTCTCGGTGCGGCGCTCGGCGGCCTTGCCATCGGAACCGTGCTCGTCTCAGTCGACAAACGCACGATCATCCGCTGCGGCTTCGCGTCTTTTGCGGTGTTCCTCGCCCTGTTCGGCGTCGCCGACACACGACTGCTCGCATTCCTCGTCGCCTTGCCGCTCGGCATCGCCTACTTCGGTACGACGACGGCGATGATGACCGTTCTTCAATCGCGGCTCGCGCCGAACGAGCGCGGACGAGTGATGGCTCTCTGGTTCATGGCCTTTGGCGGAACGGTTCCGATCGGCAACCTCGTCTTTGGCCCGGTGATCGACGCCATCGGTGCACGCTGGGTGCTGGTTGGTGGTGCGCTCTGGGCCTTGTTACTGGCCCGGTGGTGCGACGTGAAGGGTCTCGAGGGTTCGGCCCCGGACAGGTCGCATTACGTGGTCGAACCCGATGACATCTGACTTTCGCGCGACGGGTCAGCGGTTCCGCCAACGCAGTACGTCGTCCAACGTCAGCGTCGAACCACACGCCACGGATGCCTCCTGTACATCCGCCGCCAGGAGCGGAGCGGTGTCAAAATAATCTGCCGCGTAAACCGTCACCCCGTCCCGGTAACGCCGCACGCTCGTCCCGCGCGTCATCTCGACCCGAGCACCACCGGGAACGATCGCCTTCTGCAGCCACTCCTGCACGAACACTTCGCCGTCGTCAAAGACGGGCCCGAGCGGTTCGAAGATGATGTCACCGCACCTCGGCATCACATCGAGCATCCACGCGGTGATTTCCGCGCGACCGCGGAACGTACCGAAGATCGGATCGTGGTACTCCGAGTCGGTTGGATGAAAATTTGCGCACTCGGCTTCGAAGTCGACGTCGCGAGCCCGCCTTTCGCCCACATTCGCCTCGGTCGGCCAGACCACCCGGGGAACCGGTGGAAGGCCCGCACCCGGGTCGGTGCGGAAAGGGCCGGTGTCATAGACGTCGCAGGACCAGTTGATCCATCCGTCGCGGTAGCGCCGGACCGACACGCCTCGACCGACGTCCATCGGCTCACCCTCGCCGCCGATCGCAGTCGGGTCGATCACCATCTTCCACTCGTCGACACTCGCATTGCCCGCACCATCCGAAAACACGTGCGGCTCATGAGTGGGCACGAACTCGAGAAAAGGTACCGACGACATCGTTGGAACCAGCCACCCCCGTATGTCGCGCTGACCGCGGAATGCGCCGTAGATCGAATCGAAGTAGAGAGAATCAGTCGGGTGCATGAGATCGGCAATCAGCTGGATGCCGAAGGTGCGCCCGGCTGCGGCAACGTCGGGATGTCCGAGCGCGGCAAGCATGTCGTTGGCGACGAGACCGGATGGGGTTTCAATGAGCCGTTCCACGTTCGTCGCCGGGTCTCCCACGAAACCCCCGAGAAAACCGCGAACGAAACCCTCGACCGTCGACGTCGTCATGTGCCGATGTTAGGCGCCAACAAAAGGCCCACGATGCGGTCGAGGCCAACGACACGTGAAGCCTTGAACAACACCACCGACCCCTCGGGCAAAGCCTTCACCAAGTCGACCACGGCAGCAGGGCCGTCGACTCGCCGCGCACCGTAGAGATCGGTGCCGTAGGCCACGACGTCTATGCCGAGTGTGTCTGCATGATGGATCACCGATCGGTGCTGCGACTCGGAATTCTCGATTTCCGCCATCGCACCCAGCACCGCAAGCCTCCGTGGCGCGGGAACGGCGGCCATGGCCTCGAGTGCCGCTCGCAGCGATGCCGGACTGGCGTTGTAGGTGTCGTCGATGATCGTCCGGCCGTCAATTTGGTGAATCGCCATGCGCATCGGTGATCGCACCGTGTTCGCAAGTCCAGCCGCCGCGGCGGCGAGATCACAGCCGGCCACACCCGCAACGAGCAGGGCGGCGGCGGCGTTGGAGGCCATGTGCATCCCCGGTGCCCCCACCCAACACCTGCCCTCCCCCCATCGTGACACGTAGCGAAAGTCCACTCCCCGAGCCCCGTGCTGAACCGCATCGACGATGCGCAGGTCGGCTCGTTCGGCAAAGCCGTAGGTGCAAACCTGCGCGTCGGTGAGCGCCCGCATCGCAAGCACACGGTGATCATCAGCGTTGAGAACCGCAAAACCGCTGGACGGCAACGCCTCGACAAGTTCACCTTTGGCTCGCGCCACACCGTCGATGCCACCGAGGCGTTCACCGTGCGCCTCGGCAACTCGTGTGACCACACCGATGTCGGGCTGCACCAGACGTGCCAGGCGTGCGATTTCACCGAATCCGCGCATTCCCATTTCCAACACCAAGGCCTCGGCATCGTCAGGGGCGTTCAACAACGTGACGGGCAACCCCTGGTCGTTGTTCAGCGACTTTTCACTCGCACCGACCCGGTAGCGGGATCCAAGCGCCACGGCAAGGAAATCTTTCGATGTGGTTTTGCCGACCGAGCCGGTGATGCCGATCACGCGGCCGGCCACCCGTCCGGCCAGCACACGCCGAGCCCAACGGCCGAGTTGCGTCAACCCCGCCGAGGTATCAGACACAACGATCTGGGGCACGGCGCAACCGGGTGTCTCGTGCGAGACGAGCACCGCCGAACAGCCGGCACGAACCGCATCGCCCACGAAGTCGTGACCATCACGCGCGCCGACCACGGCAACAAAGAGGTTCCCCGCCGCAAGCGAACGCGAGTCGTACGAAACACCCGTGCAGATCACCGACTCATCGCCCACGACCCGAGCGTTCGTCGCGCGCGCCGCATCGGCAACGGGAATCCGCATACCGTGACGCTACCGCCGGTGGCTAGTACCGTCGGGGCCATGAGTGGTGCGAAGCTCGACCTTGTCGTGCTCTTCGGCGGTGAATCTGCCGAACACGACGTGAGTTGCGTGACCGCCGCGCACGTGATCGCTGCCGCGAACCAAACCAAGTACGAAATCACCGCGATCGGTATCGCCCGCGACGGCTCGTGGCATCGCGCCGATGCCTCGCCCGCCGCGACACGGTCGGGTCGACTCGCGCCAACGGGGCCGCCCCTCACGCTGGCCGACATTTCGCGCCACAACACCGTCGTGATGCCCCTGCTCCACGGACCGCTCGGCGAGGACGGCACCGTCCAGGGCATGCTCGAGGTGGCCGATTTCGCCTACGTCGGGGCGGGCGTGTTGTCCAGTGCCCTGTGCATGGACAAGGCAATGGCAAAGCAGATCGTCGCCGCGGCCGGGCTACCCCAGCCCCACTTCCGCGTCGTTCATGAACCGCACTTCGAGAGCGCCGAGATCGACGAGGTCGTCGCCTCCGTGGGTCTGCCGATGTTCGTGAAGCCAGCCAACATGGGGTCGTCGGTGGGTGTGCGCAAGGCCAAGACCCGCGAAGATGCACTGGCGGCGGTGCGTCACGCCTTCATCTTCGACGAGTGGGTCCTGTGTGAGGAAGCGATCGTCGGTCGGGAAATCGAAGTTGCGGTTCTCGGCAACTTGACAGCCGAGGTGTCGCTGCCCGGAGAAATCATCGCCGGTGCCGAGTTCTACGACTACGACGACAAATACGTGAATACCTCGGCACGACTGATCATTCCCGCGACTCTCGACACCGACCAGACGTGCATCGTGCGGGAACTCGCGGCCCGCGTGTACGCAGAACTGCGTTGCGAGGGTATGGCACGTGTCGATTTCTTCTTCGAGGAAAAAGGCCGTGGGTTCTTGTTGAACGAGGTGAATACGATCCCGGGCTTCACGCCCATTTCGATGTACCCGAAGATGTGGGCGGCGAGCGGTCTCCCCTACGACGGGTTGATCGATCGACTAGTCGAGCTTGCCCTCGACCGTCGTTCACGCAGCAAGCGCGGCGCGCAGGAACGCAAGTAGTTCGGTGCGCAGTTTGCGCAACGACGCAACGCCCGGCTCCCAACCCACGGCACGCAGCGCGACGGGTTCAGTTGCCACGCCGACAACGGTGGAATACGCAAAGGCCATCAACAGCCGTGCATCGGCTCGTCGCAGGTGTCCCCGGTCCATCTCGCCCTCGAGGTACGCAACCGCAAGATCAACCAGTGGCTGCATGCGCAGGACCACCGCATCGGCGAGCTCGGGACTCAGCCGGTTCAGTTCACGTACCAGGCCCAGCAGGGCCGGGCGCCGCACCGCCGGCCTGAACACGGCCGTCACCGCGGCTTCGACGCGCGCGAACCCGTGTGGTGCACTGCGCACCGCGGCCCCCACTTCGACAACCAGTTCGTCGGCCACGCGCTGGAGGACCGCGACCACCAACTCTTCTTTGGAGGCGAACCAATAGAGCAGGGTCTGCTTGGCGACTCCCACCCCGCGGGCGATGTCGTCGAGGCTCGTGGCATCGATGCCGGACGCGCCGAAGCGGTCCAGCGCCTCTTCGAGAATCCGCTCCCGCGTGGGTTTTCCCGCCATGTTTGAGACCTTACAGGAGAACCTCTACCAAATGGTAGAGAAACCTGCTAGAACTTGTTCCGTGATTGCGGAATCATTGGCGGGGCGGCGCATTGCCATTACGGGTTCGACGGGTTTCGTCGGCACCGCCCTCGTCGAGCGACTTCTGCGCAGCGTGCCGGGTTGCGAATTGTTTCTCATCGTGCGCGGTGGGCGGCGCGGTGCGCCAAGCCGCGTGAGGCGCGAGATCCTCAACAACGACGCATTCGACCGCCTGCGCAGCGAGTTGAAGGACACCGCGGAGGATTTCGAGGCAATGTGCGCCCGACGCGTCCACGCAATCGACGGTGACATTTCGGTCGACGGCCTTGGCCTTTCCGAGTCGGGTCGCGCGCAACTCGCCTCGTGTCACATCATCATTCACTCCGCCGCCGCGGTGGCATTCGACTCTCCGCTTGATTCGGCCGTCGAGGTGAACTTGCTCGGCCCCGTTCGTCTCGCGGCGTTGCTGAACGAGATGCACTCGGAATCAGCCGCCAAACCCCACCTCGTTGCCGTGAGCACGTGCTACGTGGCTGGAAACCGCCGCGGTCACGCACCCGAGTTGCTCGTGTCCGAAGGACCATTCGACATCGGTCTCGACTGGCGCGCCGAAGTCGACTCGGCGCGGCGCCTGCGCGGTGACGTCGAGGCCGCAAGCCGCACTCCACAGGCGCTCGAACGCTTCCGTGCCAATGCACGACGCGAACTCGGCGCAGCCGGGGCGCCTGCCCTTGCAGCCAAAACCGAACAACTGCGCGACAAGTGGGTTGAGAACGAATTGGTGCGGGCGGGTCGTGCGCGTGCGGCGAGCGTTGGTTGGCCCGACGCCTACGCATTCACCAAGGCCCTCGCCGAGCAGGCCGTCTTCGAGACAAAGGGTGACCTTCCGGTCAACGTCGTGCGTCCGTCGATCATCGAGTCCGCTCTCGCCGAACCGCGACCCGGATGGATCCGCGGGTTCCGCATGGCCGAGCCGGTCATCATTTCCTATGCGCGCGGTTTGTTGCGCGAGTTCCCGGGCGTGCCCGAGGGAACCATCGACGTGATTCCCGTCGACATCGTCGTCGCGGCAATCATCGCCGTCGCCGCGAAGGGTCCCGAGGCCCCCTTCATCACTCAGGTTGCATCGGGCAGCACGAACCCCTTGCGCTACAGCCAACTCGTCGACAACGTTCGTGACTGGTTCACCGCCCACCCCGTGCACGATGCCGAGGGCCAACCGATCGTCGTACCCGACTGGAACTTCCCCGGTCGGGGTCGTGTGCAAAAACAACTCGACAGGGCCCAGACACTCGTGATGCGGGGCGAGCGCCTTCTCCAGTCCTTGCCGCTGCGCGGCACGCAGGCGACATGGAGCGCGAGACTCGAGGAGCGCCGCATCGAAATCCAGCGCGCCCTCGAATACGTCGAACTCTACGGGCTCTACACCGAGTGTGAGGCGATCTACTCGGTCGACAATTTGCTGCGCATCTGGAACGAACTCGACGCCCGCGATCAGGACACCTTCTGCTTCGACCCGCGGGCTGTCTCGTGGGACCACTACGTACAGAACATCCACCTCCCGTCGGTCGTCGAACACGCTCGCGTGAAGATGACGCCGGGAAAAACGAAGACCGACCGCAGCGCTCGGCTGCGTGCCAACGTATTGTCACCCAACCGCCAGGTCGCAGCATTCGACCTCGAGAACACCCTCATCGCCTCCAATGTCGTGGAGAGTTATTCGTGGCTGGCCACACGCCACCTCAACGGCCCCGAGCGCATGCGCTACGTGATCCGGACCTTGCGCGAAGCACCGACACTGCTCGGCATGGATCGAAAGGACCGTGGCGACTTCCTGCGTTACTTCTACCGTCGATACGAAGACGCCCCGGTCGAACAGATCGAGCGTGATGCGATGGAGATGATGACCCACATCATCGTCGCCAAGTCGTTCCCGGCGGCCATCCGCCGTGTGCGCGAGCACCGCGCGCTGGGACACAGGACGGTCCTCATCACCGGTGCGCTGTCGTTCAACGTCGAATCGCTGCGCCCACTGTTCGACGAAATCGTCGCCGCGGAAATGTCGATTCGCCCCGACGGCACCTACAGCGGCCAGCTGACCAAGGTGCCCCCGACCGGCGAAACACGCGCACAGGTTCTCGGCGAGTATTGCGACGCCAACGGGTACTCGCTCGACGAGTGCGTCGCATACGCCGACTCGACCTCCGATCTGCCCTTGCTCGAAGCCGTCGGGCACCCCGTTGCGGTCAACCCTGAAACACGGCTGGCTGCCATCGCCCGCAAGCGTGGATGGCTGGTCGAGGAGTGGGACAAGGCCGCAGGCGCCCCGAAAAAACTGCTCCCTCTCGCGCCAATGCTAAATGAGCGACAGCGATGAGAGCACTTCGCATCGACCGCAACACCGGGCGCTTCATGATCGCGCGTCTGGCTTCGGGCATCGACACCGGTTCGGCCGCAAAGATCGGCCCGTTGACCCTCGGCGAGGCCGATGCACCCGCGCTGCCCGGTGTCGGCTGGCAGCGCGTCTACCCGCGCCTGACCGGCATCTGCGGTAGCGACCTCGCCACCGTCGAGGGCCATGCGTCGACCTACTTCGAGAATTGGGTCAGCTTTCCCTTCGTTCCCGGCCACGAGATCGTGGGTGAACTCGACTCGGGCGAACGCATCGTCGTCGAACCCGTACTCGGCCATGCCGCACGTGGTCACGCGCTGCCCTTCGAGGGTGCTGCACCCGGCGATGGTGACGACTACGCACACCTTGCGTTGCCACCCCTCGAACCCGGCATTCAGATCGGTTTTTGCAACTCCACCGGCGGTGGGTGGGCCACCGAACTCGTCGCACACGAATCGCAGATCCACCGCATCCCCCACGACATGAGTGATGAACGCGCGGTTCTCATCGAGCCCCTCGCTGGTGGAATCCACTCCGCCCTTCAGGCCGTGGAGTCGGTGCGCGGCGTCGAATCCCCGGTCATTGCGGTGCAGGGTGCGGGAACGATGGGCCTGTGCGCCATTGCGGGTCTGCGTACCTTCGCGCCGCACGCGCACGTCGTCGTCGGCGCCCGCTACCCCGCCCAGGTGCGCGCAGCCAAGGAACTCGGCGCCACCACCGTGGTCGACGCAAGCGAACTCGCCCGCACCGTACGCCACGTCGTGGGCTGCCACATCGTGGGCAACTACCTGTCGTCGGGGGCACACGTCACGATCGACGCCGTCGGCAACAGCGAGAGCATCGGAACTTCGATTCACATCACCCGCCCGCATGGCCGCATTGTGTTGATGGGCATGCCCGCACGGGTCGACGTCGACCTGACCGGCCTGTGGCACCGCGAAACCGAACTCAAGGGTTCCTACACCTACGGAACCGAAACGCTGCCCGACGGGTCGCGGCGCCGCACGTTCGAGCTTGCGATCGAACTCGCCGGCGCGGTCCAAACCGAACGCCTGCTGTCGGCCACCTACCCACTCGAGGACTACGTGCGCGCACTGCGCCACGCGGCCGAGGCGGGCCCGCGCGGCGCCATCAAGATCGCCTTCGACCTTCGCCCCGAACTTCTCAAGACCGACAAATCGAAGAAAGCAGAGAACCGCTGATGCCACGTCCCGGTTTCGTCCTCGAAGTCGACCGCTCGACTCCCCCGATTCTCTTCTGGCGCGGAGAGAACTTCTCGCTCGAAAAACTGCCCGCCGACCGCTCGCGCGTCATCTATGCGCCCGAACCCCACAAGGTCATCGACGACATCGACGGTGCGATCAACCACGCGCTGCTCAACCCCGTGGACATGGACCCGCTACCGACACTTTTGGTCCCCGGCATGAAACTGACCATCGCCTTCGACGACATCAGCCTGCCGCTGCCCAAGATGACGCGACCCGACATCCGCCAGCGCATCATCGAGGCCGTTCTCGACATGGCGGCCGAGGCCGGCGTCGACGACGTGCACATCATCGCCGCCCTCGCGCTGCACCGCCGCATGACCGAGGACGAACTGCGTCACCAACTCGGCGACCGCATCTACGACGCCTTCGCGCCGCGCGGCATGTTGTACCAACACGATGCCGAAGACCCCGACAACCTCGCGCTGCTCGGCGAAACCGCCCACGGCGAGGAGGTCGAGATCAACAAGCGTGCCGCGGAGAGCGACCTCTTGGTGTACGTCAACATCAACCTGGTCGCGATGGACGGCGGATGGAAGAGCACGGCAACGGGGCTCGCGTCGTACCGCTCGCTGCGCCATCACCACAACACCCACACGATGCAGAACAGCCGCTCGTTCATGGATGCCCACAAGAGCGAACTGCACAAGAGCAACTGGCGCATGGGTGAGGTCATGCGCAAGCACGGCCCGAAGATCTTCCAGATCGAAACCACCGTCAACAACGACACGTTCCCCAAGCCCTTCGACTTCCTCGCCAAGCGCGAGTGGGAATGGAACGGCCGTGACCGCGCCAAGTTCGTCGCCGCCAAGGCCGGCCTCAATCGCACGCCCCCGCGCATGGCGCGCAACATCTTCCACGGCATCGAAGCACCGCACAACATGACGAGCATTCAGTGCGGCGAGGTCGAAGCCGTTCACAGGCTCACCACAGAAAACGTGTGGAAGCAGCAGTTGGTCGAGGTGCAGGGCCAAACCGACATCCTGACGATGGGCATCCCCTTCATCTGTCCCTACAACGTGAACTCGATCATGAACCCGATCCTCGTCATGTGCACGGGTCTCGGCTACTTCTTCAACCTGTACCGCGGCAAGCCCCTCGTGCGCGAAGGTGGCGTCGTCATCATGACCCACCCAACGACGAACGAGTTCCATCCCGTTCATCACCCCAGCTACATCGACTTCTTCGAACAGGTGCTCACCGAAACCACCGTGCCTCACGAACTGGAAGCACGCTTCGAAAAGCAATTCGCCCAAGACGATTGGTACCGCCACCTCTACCGCACGAGCTACGCCTACCACGGTGTGCACCCCTTCTACATGTGGTACTGGGGCAGTCACGGCCTGCAGCACTGCGGCAAGGTCATCATCGTCGGCGGTGACGCTCCGACAGTCCACCGTCTCGGCTTCACGCCGGCCTCGACGCTCAACGACGCGCTGGAAATCGCCAGCGACGTGGTTGGCCGCAGCCCCACGATCACCCACCTCCACACCCCGCCGCTCATGGTCGCGGACGTGAAGTAGGAAACGACCCACGATGGCCCGCGACTACCCGAAGCAGACCGTGCGCAGCGCCGCCTCGCGGCGCGTACTGGAGCGCGCCGCCGGACTCGCCGAGGGCCTCGAATCCCTCGCCCGCAAGCCGGTGAGGTCGTGGCGCTCGAAGGGTTTCCCGTACCGCGCGCCCAGCGTGCCGCGCGGTGTCGAGGTGCCCCCGAAGCCGTCGACCCTTGGTGCCGACTTCGACACCGATTTTGCTCGCGGTCCCGGTTCACGTTTCGTTCGGCGCCTTCTCGTCGCCGGACCGGTCACCGCAATGGTGCAGTTCCTCGCGCGGCCAAAGGTCGAGGGCGCCGACCGCCTCACCGACCTTGCCAACAATGAGTCGATCGGCGGCGTCATCTTCGCCCCCAACCACCACTCGCACCTCGACACGCCGCTCATGGTCACCGCCGTTCCGAAGCCCTGGCGCGACCGCCTCGTTGTCGCGGCGGCCGCCGACTACTTCTTCGACAAGCGCGTGAAGGGCACACTCGCTGCACTCACTCTCAACGCCATTCCGATCGACCGGGAAACCACCAGCCGCAAGTCGTCGGATGAACTACGCCGCCTGCTCACCCGCGACTGGAGCCTGGTGATCTACCCCGAGGGCGGTCGTTCGCCCGACGGCTGGGGCCAGGAGTTCAAGGCGGGTGCCGCGTACCTGAGTGCCAAGACCGGCGCACCGGTTGTTCCCGTCTTCATCGACGGTACCGGTGCAATCTTCGGCAAGGGCATGAAGCGCCCGAAGCGCGGCCACACCCGTGTCGTGTTCGGTGCGCCACTCTTCCCCGACGAAAACGAGAACACGCGACGTTTCAACGATCGCATTGAACGCGCAGTCACCCTGCTCGGCGACGAATCATCGACCGACTTCTGGACCGCGCGGCGCCGCGCCGCCAGCGGCAACGCAACGCCACTCACCGGTCCCGACTACACGGGTTGGCGCAGGCAGTGGGCCCTCTACGAACACCGCAAGGTGGGTGTCGCCGGACAACGTCGTCGCCAGAAGCGCCGTTGGCCCGACTTGGGCAACTGACAAAACGGTCTTCTCAGCCGCCAACGGCAGGAATCACGATCGACTGACCGGCGAACAGGGCAACCGCGTTTGCATCCATCCAGCCGTTTGCTGCCATCAGTGCGGCGATCTTCACGCAGAACTTTGAACCGATGAGCGACAGCGAATCGCCGGGCTGAATTTCATACGTACCGGCCGGCCGTGCACCACAGCCCTGACCAGCAGGACCTTGAGGTGTGAGCGTCGTCTGTGACATTGCCATCTCGGTTGTGGTCTTTGCGGTCGGCGGAATACGCAACGTTTGACCTGGGTACGGGAACTGGGTCACGGACACCCATCCGTTGTACATCAACAGCTCCTCGACGCTGATGCCGTACATCGTCGCCAATTTTATCGGCGAGTCACCGAGTTCGACGACGTACGCTTGCTCAACACCAACCGAACCCGGCGGCAACGTCGTGTTCGACATCGGCGCGGTCGTGATGACCGGCGGAATGGTGGCGAAGTCGGTCGGCGCGATGGGCACCAGAGTCGTGGCGGTGCCTCCCACGTCGCCACCGCAGGCAGAGACGCCCAATACGAGCAGCGGCGCGATGGTGACGCCGAGCGCAATGGTCGTGATGCGGGGGCCGATTTTCATTGCCCCGTCAGCGTAGGTGACGGTGCCGCCCGGATCGCGTCAGACCAGCGGGCGTGCCGTCGGCGAAATGGGCTTTGGCAGGTGCGTTTCACCCATCAGGTACCGATCCACGCCGGCTGCGGCTGCGCGGCCCTCGGCGATCGCCCACACGATGAGGCTCTGGCCACGACCCATGTCGCCGGCAACGAAAACTCCGTCCAGGTTGGTTGCGTAGTCGTCGTTGCGCCGCACGTTGCCTCGCTCGTCGAGCGCAACGCCCAGTTGGTCGAGCCAGCTGCCCTTTTCCGGGCCGAGGAATCCGAGCGCAAGGAAAACCAGGTCGGCACGAAGTTCCCGGTCGGAGCCTTCGACCTTTTCGAACTTGCCGTTGACCATCTGCACTTCGTGGATAAGTAGTGCACGAACGTTGCCGTTGCCGTCGTCGACGAAGCGTTCGGTGTTCACGCTGTAGATACGCTCGCCACCTTCTTCGTGCGCACTCGCGACGCGGTAGACCAACGCGTACTGTGGCCACGGGTTGTTGCCGCCACGCTGCTCGGGCGGGCGCGGCATGATCTCGAGCGACGTCACCGACTTCGCGCCTTGACGCAGCGCCGTGCCGAGGCAGTCGGCACCGGTGTCGCCGCCACCGATGATGACGACGTGCTTGTCCTTGGCGTCGATCGGATGGTTGTCGAGGTCGCCCTCTTGCACCTTGTTCGAGATCGGCAGGTACTCCATCGCCTGATGGATTCCCTGCAACTGGCGGCCGGGAACGGGAAGGTCGCGCCATGCGGTTGCGCCGCATGCGAGCACGATCGCGTCGTTGCTGGCACGCAGGATGTCGATGTCGATGTTCTCCCCCACGATGGCGTTCGTGCGGAACTCGGTGCCTTCGGCCTTCATCTGCTCGAGACGACGGTCGACGTGGCGCTTTTCCATCTTGAATTCGGGGATCCCGTAGCGCAAGAGACCACCGATGCGGTCGGAGCGTTCCAGCACGACAACGTCGTGGCCGGCGCGGGTGAGCTGTTGAGCGGCGGCAAGGCCCGCGGGTCCGCTGCCGATGACGGCGACACGCTTGCCGGTGGTGACCGTCGGCTTCTGCGGGGTCACCCAACCTTGGGCCCAGGCATGGTCGATGATCTCGACTTCGACCTGCTTGATGGCAACCGGGTCCTGGCTGATGCCAAGCACGCAGGCCGACTCGCACGGCGCCGGGCACAGGCGTCCGGTGAATTCGGGAAAGTTGTTCGTTGCGTGCAGACGATCGATGGCGTCACGCCACGCTCCGCGGTAGACAAGGTCGTTCCAGTCGGGAATGAGATTGCCGAGCGGACAGCCGTTGTTGCAGAACGGGATACCGCAGTCCATGCAACGTCCAGCCTGACGGTTCAACTCATCGCGGTCGAAGGGCGTGTAAACCTCTTTCCAGTCACGCAGCCGCACGGGCACCCCGCGGCGCTCGGGGCCCTTGCGGTCCCACTTCAAGAAACCGGTTGCCTCACCCACGGGCGGCCTCCATCACTCGTTCGTTGGTTTGTTCCTCGTTCAGACCCTCGGCCTGCGCCTTTGCGATGACGTTGAGCACGCTGCGGTAGTCGCGTGGCATCACCTTGCGGATCTTGGAGACCTCGACGTTCCAACCCTCGAGCAGTCGCCCGGCAACGCTCGAAGCGGTGTGGCGCCTGTGGTCTTCGACGGTCTTCTTCAGCCATGCGATGTCATCGTCATCGAGTGGTTCGATTTCCACCAACTCGTAGTTCACACGTGAGGCGAACGCGCCGTCACGGTCGTAGACGTAGGCGATACCTCCCGACATGCCGGCCGCGAAGTTGCGCCCCGTCTGGCCGAGAACCACGACACGGCCGCCTGTCATGTACTCGCAGCCGTGGTCTCCGACCCCCTCGACGACGGCGGTTGCGCCCGAGTTGCGCACGCAGAAACGCTCACCCACGATTCCGCGCAGGAAGATCTCGCCCCCGGTCGCGCCGTAGGCGATGACGTTGCCGGCGATCACGTTTTCCTCGGCGACGAATTTCGCCTTGGTGTCGGGGTGCACGACCAGACGACCACCCGAGAGACCCTTGCCGACGTAGTCGTTGGCATCGCCCTCGAGACGCAACTCGATCCCCCTCGGCACGAATGCACCGAAGGATTGTCCGGCCGAACCCGTGAAGTGGATCTTGATGGTGCCGTCGGGCAGACCCGCACCACCCCACTTCTTGGTGACTTCGCTGCCGAGCATCGTGCCGACCGTGCGGTTGACGTTGTTGATGCGCACCTTCATCTCGACCGACTTGCCATCCATGATCGCGGGCTGGCATTCGGCGATGAGCTGATTGTCGAGCGCCTCGCCGAGTTCGTGGTTCTGGCCGACACTGTGGTGCAGGGTCTGGCCGTAGGGGTTCTGCGGAACGGCGAGCAACGGCGAGATGTCGAGGCCACTCGCCTTCCAGTGGTCGATCGCCGCGACGGCATCGATCATTTCGACGTGGCCGACGGCTTCCGTGATCGAGCGGAATCCGAGGGCGGCGAGATATTCGCGCACTTCCTCTGCGACGTACTCGAAGAAGTTGACGACGAACTCGGGCTTGCCGTCGAAACGCTTGCGCAATTCCGGGTTCTGCGTTGCGACGCCGACGGGACAGGTGTCGAGGTGACACACGCGCATCATGATGCAGCCGCTCACCACCAGCGGTGCGGTCGCAAAGCCGTACTCCTCGGCGCCGAGCAGTGCCGCAACCACGACGTCACGACCCGTCTTCATCTGACCATCGGCCTGCACCACGATGCGGTCGCGCAATCCGTTCAACATCAACGTCTGCTGCGCCTCGGCGAGTCCGAGCTCCCATGGGGCGCCCGCATGCTTGAGCGAAGTGAGTGGTGAAGCGCCGGTTCCACCGTCGTGGCCCGAGATGAGAACCACGTCGGCCTTCGCCTTGCTGACGCCGGCAGCGACGGTGCCGACGCCGACTTCGGCGACGAGCTTGACGTGCACGCGTGCGGCGGGGTTCGAGTTCTTCAAGTCGTGGATCAGTTGCTTGAGATCCTCGATCGAGTAGATGTCGTGGTGCGGCGGCGGCGAGATGAGGCCGACACCCGGCGTGCTGTAACGCGTTTTCGCAATCCACGGATACACCTTGTGTCCGGGCAACTGGCCACCCTCGCCGGGCTTGGCACCCTGGGCCATTTTGATCTGCAGGTCGTCGGCATTCACGAGATATTCGCTCGTCACACCGAACCGACCCGAGGCCACCTGCTTGATGGCCGAGCGCTTCGAATCACCGTTCGGCAGCGGCGTGAACCGCTCTGCATCCTCGCCACCTTCACCCGTGTTGCTCTTGCCGCCGAGACGGTTCATCGCGACTGCGAGGGTTTCGTGCGCCTCGGCCGATATCGAGCCGTAGCTCATCGCGCCGGTCGAGAAACGCTTGACGATCTCGCTCACCGGTTCGACCTCGTCGATCGACAGCGCGGGACGCATGCCGGTCTTCAACTTGAAGAGTCCACGAAGCGTCGCGAGTTCGCGCGACTGGTCGTCGACCGCGGCGGTGTACTGCTTGAAGATGTCGTAGCGACCACTGCGGGTGGCGTGCTGGAGGCGGTAGACGGTCTCCGGGTTGAAGAGGTGGAACTCACCTTCGCGGCGCCACTGGTATTCGCCTCCCAACTCGAGCTTGCGGTGCGCCCGTTCTTCGGGGCGGCTGGGGTGGGCGGTGGCGTGACGGGCAGCGACCTCGGCTGCCACCTCGTCGAGGCCGATACCGCCGAGACGCGAGACGGTTCCCGCGAAGAACTCGTCGACGAGGTCGTTCGACAAACCGATGGCTTCGAAAATCTGCGCGCCGGTGTACGACGCGACCGTCGACACCCCCATCTTCGACATCACCTTCAGCACGCCCTTGCCGGCGGCCTTGATGTAGTTCTTGCGGGCCTTGGCGGGGTCGACCCCGCCCAGGCCGTGGAGGCCGAGGCCACCCTCGTTGAGGATCATGTCGTCGATCGACTCAAAGGCGAGGTACGGGTTGATCGCGGCGGCCCCAAAGCCGATGAGCAGGGCCATGTGGTGCACCTCGCGGGCGTCACCACACTCGGCGATCAGGCCGACGAGTGTGCGCTTCTTCTCGCGGATGAGGTGGTGGTGCACGGCACTCGTGAGCAGCAGCGAGGGAATAGGGGCGTTGGCCGCGTCGCTGTTGCGGTCGGAGAGGATGATGATGCGCGCACCGGCATCGATTGCCGCGACGGTTTCCGCGCGAACGCGGTCGAGAGCTTCGCGCATCCCCGCTCCGCCACCCGCCACGCGGTAGAGACCACCGATGACCGCAGATTCAAGATGCGGAAGGTTGCCGTCGTCATTGATGTGAATGATCTTGGCGAGGTCGTCGTTGTCGATGACCGGGAACGGCAACTCGAGCTGGCGGCATGCAGCGGGTCCCTCGGCCAACAGGTTCGCCTCGGGTCCAACCGTACGGCTGACCGCGGTGACGACCTCCTCGCGGATCGCGTCCAGCGGCGGGTTCGTGACCTGGGCGAACAACTGCTGGAAATAGTCGAACAACAATCGTGGACGCTTCGACAACACGGCGATCGGCGTGTCGGTTCCCATCGAACCGATGGGCTCGGCACCCGCCTTGGCCATCGGCGCAACGATGATCTTCAGTTCCTCATGGGTGTAGCCGAACACCTGTTGGCGACGCAACACGCTGTCATGGCTGTACACCACGTGCTCGCGCTCGGGAAGGTCGTCGAGGGCCACCATGCCCTCGGCAAGCCACTCGTCGTAGGGTGCAGCCGCGGCAAGCTCCGCCTTGACTTCGTCGTCGTCGATGATGCGTCCCTGCGCAGTGTCGATGAGAAACATGCGGCCGGGTTGCAGGCGGCCCTTCTTCACTATCTTCGCCGGGTCGATGTCGAGAACGCCGACCTCGCTCGCCATCACGACGAGGTCGTCATCGGTGACCCAGAAACGGCTGGGCCGCAAACCGTTGCGGTCAAGCACCGCTCCGATGACGGTGCCATCGGTGAACGCCACGCTTGCGGGACCGTCCCATGGCTCTATCAAGGTGCTGTGGTAGGCGTAGAAGGCCCGCTTCTTCGGATCCATGCGATCGTTGTTCTCCCAGGCTTCGGGAATCATCATCAACACCGCATGCGGCAGCGACCGGCCGCCGAGGTGGACGACCTCGAGCACTTCGTCGAACGACATCGAATCCGATCCACCGGCCGTGCAGATGGGGAACGCGCGCTCGAGGCCGGGCAGATGGTTGCTCTGCATCAGGGATTCACGCGTGCGCATCCAGTTGCGATTGCCCTGCACGGTGTTGATCTCACCGTTGTGGGCGATGAAGCGGTAGGGGTGTGCGAGCGGCCACGACGGGAAGGTGTTGGTGCTAAAGCGGCTGTGCACGAGGGCGAGCGCCGACTCGACGCGCTCATCGGAAAGGTCGGGGTAGAACGCAGCGAGCTGCGGCGTGGTGAACATGCCCTTGTAGACGAGTGTGCGCGACGACAGGGACGGGAAGTACGTGCGCTCTTCGGTGGGCAGTTCGTGTTCGATGCGCTTGCGCGCGACGAACAACTTGCGGTCCAGGTCGATGCCGACGGCTGAGCCGGCGGCGTCGGCAACGAACAGGTGCCGGAATGACGGCATCACTTCGCGCGATGTCTTGCCCAGGCAGTCGGGGTTCACCGGGATTTTGCGCCAACCGAGAGGACGCAGACCCTCCTGGGTCAAAATGCGCTCGATGGCCACGATTGCCTTTTCGGCATCGTGCGCGTCGGTGGGAAGAAACGCCATGCCGCAGGCGTAGGTACCCGCAGCGGGCAGTTCGAATCCGGCAACCGCGCGCAGGAACCTGTCGGGAATCTGGATCAGCACGCCCGCGCCGTCGCCCGTGTCGGACTCGGCACCGGTTGCACCGCGATGCTCCATGTTGCACAGCGCACCGACACCGCGCGCGACGATGTCGTGGCTCGCCACACCTTTCATGTTTGCCACGAACGACACACCACATGCGTCGTGCTCGAAGCGCGGGTCGTAGAGACCCGTCGCGGGACGGTAAAAAGGAGATTCGATTTGCGTCGTCACATCACACCTCTACAAGAGGGTTCTCGGCGCGCGAAGGTGCAGGCCTTGCACGTTTTCGCCCCGAGAACTCGGCTGGTGCCCGGACAGGTCCGGACTATGTGGCCACGGGGGACGACGCTGGCCCGGGTGACCCTTTCATACTACCGCCTCAGGCGGGGTCGGCGAAAGCCGTTTTGCGCTTTTCGAAGTTGGCCAGGACGGCCTCGACCTGGTTCGGCTTGCCGATCAGGCCACCGATGATGCGCCGTTCCTCGGCGAACTGCTCGGCTGCCTGCTGCGTGAACAGTCGGTTGATCAGGGCCTTGGCCCCGCGGATGGCATCCGGACTGCGGTCGGCGATCTCGGCCGCCATCGTGAGCGCGTCATCGAGGGGCTTTTCGGAGATGCGCGTGGCGAGACCGATTTCATACGCCTCGAGACCGCTGAACACTCGCGCTGTGAAGACGATTTCTTTCGCAAGGTCGGGGCGCGCGAGACGCGAGAGGACGAGCGTCCCGGTCATGTCGGGGACGAGGCCCCAGTGCACCTCACGCACCGACATCTGCGTGTCGGGGTGCACGACACGAATGTCGGCTCCCAGTGCCAGTTGAATACCGCCACCGAGGGCGTGACCATGCACCGCCGCGATGACGGGAACGGGAATCTCCTGCCACACCCATGCCGACTGTTGGCCAAGGTGTGTTATCCGACCCGGCGCCATGTCGGATGCCGCGGGCTGACGATCACCCTCGCCTTGTGCTCCACCGGCCATCGCCTGGAACGACCCGAAGTCAAGGCCGGCACAGAAAGACGACCCCTCCCCCGACAGCACCACGCAACGCACGTCGCGGCGCGACTTGAGTTCCTCGCCCGCCTCGACCAAGGCGGCGAACATGGGTCCATCGAGAGCGTTGCGCTTGTCGGGTCGGTTCAATCGGACGTCGGCGATTCCCCCGCTGACGCTCACGGTCACTCGCTTTTCAAAGGTCATCACACCAGTGTGCCACGTACCGACGAATCGTGACACACTGCGGTTATGAAACTAAACCTTGGAGCAGATGAAGTCCTCACCACCACTCGTAGCGTGCGCAAGCGCCTCGACTTCGACAAGCCGGTCGAGCGTTCGGTCGTCGAGGAATGTTTGCATATCGCCCTTCAGGCCCCCACGGGCTCGAACAGCCAGGGTTGGCAATTCGTCATCGTCGAAGACGCCGCGAAGAAAAAGGCCCTCGCCGACATCTACAAGTCGAACTTCTCGATCTATGCCAAGAACCCGCGCAGCGCCCAATACGAGGAAGGCGACCTGCGCGCCGAGCAGCGCGACAAGATCACCGAGTCGGCGACGTTCCTCACCGAGAACTTCCATCGCGTGCCTTTGATGTTGGTTCCGTGCATCACTGGCCGCCTCGACAATGCGTCGGTCTTTCAGGGTGCATCGGCGTGGGGTTCACTGCTTCCGGCCGTGTGGTCGTTCATGATGGCCTTGCGCGAGCGCGGCATGGGTTCGGCATGGACGACGATCCACCTCATCGGCGATGGCGAAAAGCAGGCCGCCGAGCTTCTTGGCATTCCCTACGACACCGTGTCGCAGGCGGGTCTCTTCCCCATCGCCTACACCGTGGGAACCGACTTCAAGGTCGCCAAGCGCCTGCCCCTCAACACCGTGATGCACTGGGACACCTGGGGTTCGCGCTAGCGAGGGGATTCTCGGCGCAAATCCCGACAAAAGTTGCACCCGGGCGCACCGAAAACCCTCGGGGTCAGTCGATGAGGCGGAGGCCCGTCGGCGCGATCGAGGGGGCCGACTGTGGGAGGTCGACGACGAACTCGGTGCGATGGCCGGGAAACACATGGCGTGACAAGAGCACCGCGCGGCCTGAGGCGTCAGAGGTCGTGCGCTGGCACCGCAGGACGGGCGACCCGACGGGAACGTGCAACAACTTCGCGTCATCTTCGTTGGCTGCGTCTGCACCGATCGTTTGTGACGCGCCCTGCAGTGGAACATCGAGTAGTTCATAGAACGGCGACTTCTCGACATCACGACGTGACAGGTTCTGCCCGAGGTCAGCCGGGCACCACACGGTGACGATCGCAAAGGGTTCACCATCGGCCATGTTCAGACGCTTGACCCGCAGGACCTGCGTCGTGCTCAACACCTGCGACACGAACTTCGGTGCTCGCTCGAAGGCGAATTCAAGGATGCGCCTTTCAGAGACAACACCGCTTTCGGCCATCTGCTCTTCGATCGTGGCGAGCCGTCCGAGCGGCTGACGCAACGGATCCCCGGCAACGAACCACCCAAAACCCTGTCGTGCGTCGACCAAGCCCTCGTCGCGCAGCACCTCAAGTGCTCGGCGCACGGTCACCCGACTGGCGGCGAATTCCGCCGACAGTTCCGACTCGCTCGGCAGCATCCGCCCCGCGGCGAACTCGCCGGCAAGCACCCGGCCGCGAAGTTTCTCTGCGATTTGCTGGTACCGAATCAAGCGCACTTGTATTAGAGTTGTCTACGAGTCGACAAATTGCAACCCCCAGAAAGTGAAGGAGTCGCCTTGGCCGTTTTTGCTGGTACCCCGATGGAGCTCGTGAACAAGGTCTATGGCACCCTCGGCGAGCGCGTGGTGCTCGGACGCAAGCGCCTCGGACGCCCTTTGTCGCTGGCCGAGAAGATTCTCATCAACCACCTCACCGACCCCGCGAACCAAGAAATGGAACGCGGCCGCAGTTATGCCGACTTTCATCCCGACCGCGTTGCGATGCAGGACGCCACCGCACAGATGGCTCTGTTGCAATTCATGACCGCGGGCCTGCCCGACACGGCGGTCCCAACGACCGTTCACTGCGACCACCTCATCACCGCCAAGGTGGGAGCAAAGATCGACATGGGTGTCGCCATCGACACGAACAAAGAGGTCTACGACTTCCTGTGTTCGGTCTCGGCGAAATTCGGCATCGGCTTTTGGGGCCCCGGTAGCGGCATCATCCACCAGGTCGTGCTCGAGAACTATGCGTTCCCCGGCGGCATGATGATCGGCACCGACAGCCACACCCCAAACGCGGGTGGCCTCGGCATGGTGGCCATCGGTGTCGGTGGTGCCGACGCGGTCGACGTGATGACGGGCTTTCCATTCAACGTGCGATGGCCCAAGATCATCGGCGTGAAACTGACGGGCCAACTCTCCGGCTGGTCGAGTCCGAAAGACGTCATCCTCGAAGTCGCACGCCGACTCACCGTCGAAGGCGGTACCGGCGCGATCGTCGAATACTTCGGCCCCGGGGCCGACACCATCTCGGCCACAGGAAAGGCAACCATCTGCAACATGGGCGCGGAAATCGGCGCAACTTGTTCGGTGTTTGGTTACGACCACAACATGGCGATGTATCTGAAGTCGACGGGCCGCGAAGCCATCGCCGATGCGGCCGACAAGGTTGCCGCTGACCTGCGTCCGGATGACGGTGCGCAGTACGACCAGACGATCACCATCGACCTGTCCGCGTTGAAGCCGCTCATCAACGGCCCGCACTCCCCCGATCGCGCGCACCAAGTCGGCAGGGACGGTGTCGGCAAGGCCGCGCGCGAAAATAACTGGCCGCTCGACATCTCGGCCGCCCTCATCGGCAGTTGCACCAACTCGTCATACGAAGACATCACCCGGGCCGCATCGGTCGCCCGTCAGGCCGCAGCGAGGGGATTGCGGGCAAAGGTCGAGTTGCTCATCTCGCCGGGGTCCGAACAGATCCGTGCGACCATCGAGCGCGACGGTCTGATGGCCGACCTTGAAGCCATCGGCGCGACGGTCCTCGCCAACGCATGCGGCCCGTGCATCGGCCAGTGGGAACGCGCCGCCGACAAGACGGCCAAGCCGAACAGCATCGTCAACTCGTTCAACCGAAACTTTCCGAAGCGCGCCGACGGCTCGGTCAACACGCTGTCGTTCGTCACCAGCCCCGACACCGTCATCGCAATCGCACTGTCGGGCCGCCTCGACTTCGATCCGACGCTCGACACCATCACCACACCAGACGGCGCCGAAGTGAAACTGGATCCACCGGTCGGTGAGGTGCTCCCGTCAAAGGGCTACGACCCGGGCAGCAACACCTTCACTGCCCCACCGGCCGACCGAAGCGACATCGAGGTTCAGGTGTCGCCGACGTCCGAGCGCCTGCAATTGCTCGAACCATTCGCCGCCTGGGACGGCAAGGACTATGTGGAGCTGCCCGTGCTGATGAAAGCCAAGGGCAAGTGCACCACCGACCACATCTCGGCGGCAGGCAGGTGGCTCGCGTACCGCGGTCACCTCGAGAACATCTCGGGAAACCTTTTCCTCGGCGCGGTCAATGCCCACAGAGACGCCGTCGGCGAGGGCAAGGATGCGACCGACGGTGGCACCCGCTCGTACCCCGACATCGCCAAGCGCTACTCGCAGGCCGGCATCAAGTGGTGCGCCGTCGGTGACCACAACTACGGCGAGGGTTCGTCGCGTGAACACGCGGCGATGGAACCGCGATTCCGCGGTGGAGTGGTCATTTTTGCCCGGTCGTTCGCCCGCATCCACGAAACCAACCTGAAGAAGCAAGGACTCGTCCCGTTGACGTTCGCCGACCCCGACACGTACGACAAAATCGGCGAGGACGACCGCATCAGCGTGCTCGACCTTCCGCCCGTTCCCGACAAGAACGTCAAGTGCCAGATCACCAAGCCCGACGGCACGAAGATCGAATTCGAGGCCAAGCACACGTTCAGCCCCGAGCAGGTCGAGTGGTTCAAAGCAGGGTCCGCGCTCAACATCGTGCGCCGAAAAATTGCGAGGAAGTGACCTACTTTTTCGTCGGCGAGACGGGCTTTTTCTTCGACGAGACGGGCGGCGAGGCCTGACGGATTTGTTCATCCGTCGGCTCGATGGGCACACGGGATTCTTCGGGCAACAAGTTCATGATCGCACTCATGATGCGCGTCGTGTCGGCATCGACATCGTCGTAAGCCAAGGCAACCGGTGACCCGACCGTCACTTCCACGAGCGGCGGTCTGGTGATGTTCAAGACGTTCGGCAAACGTGAGTTGCGGGGCCACACATTTTCGGTGCCCCACAGGCCGATCGGAACGACGGGGACGCGCGCTTGCGCAGCGAGACGCGCCGCACCCCACTTGCCCTTCAACACGGGGTCGAAGAATGCGCGCCCGCGGGGAATCGTGCCCTGCGGCATGATCGCCACCATCTCTCCCACGGCCAAAGCATCTGCGGCTGCGAGCAAAGGTTCGTCGCTTCCGGTTCCGCGCTCGACGCGGATCCCGCCCATCGCCGTCGCGATCTGACCGATGATCGGGGCGTCGAACACTTCTTTCTTGCCGAGAAATCGCACCGTTCGGCCCGACCGCGCCACGGCCATCGCGACCGCGGCAACGTCGAAATAGCTGCGGTGGTTGCCCACGAGTATTGCGGGCCCGGTACGCGGAATGTTCTCGATTCCCGACAACTTGAACCTTGCGAACGGAAACGTGGTCGGTCGCGTGAGCGCCAAGGCCAGTTTCTGTACCTCGAGACCGACCACCGGAATCTTCGATATTCCATCCGCGACGTCGAAGTTCTTCACACGCCAGCGTCGTGCGGCCGCCAGCAGGGACAAGCGCGCGTCGGGATTCACCGCAAAGGGCTTCCCGACCGCCGACAACAAGGGTGCGTCGTAGAAGCTGTCGGAATACGCGGTGCTGTTGGCGAGCGACACACCGTTCGCTGCAGCCCACGATTTGACGGCATTCAATTTCCCCTGCGACCACACGAACGGGCCGTCGAGTTCACCCGTGTACCGACCATCATCATCGACGGCGAACTTCGTCGCGATGACATCGTCGAAGCCAAGTTCCTCGGCGAAGGGAAGGATGAAGTCGTAGGGCGTTGTCGTCGCCATGACAATGCGGTCACCCGCCGCACGATGAGACTCGATGACCTGTTCGGCATAGGGCTGCAGCAACGAACGCAGGCCATGCACCGCACCGGCCACGGCATCGCGCACGTCGGCCTGCCGTGTGCCCACGAGAATGCTTGCGCCTTGTCGCGCGAGCACCATGCTCGGCAACGTTTCGCCGACCGTGTTGAAGATCTTGAAGAGAAGCGGCTCGAGCGGAAACTCGGCGCCACCGATTCCTGCTCCACGCAGCGCCCGCGACAACACCGGGCCCGACGCCTCACCCAACAGGGTGCGATCCAAATCGAAAAAGGCGGCATCGGCCATGGCGGCACGATACGACCAGCCGGCCACGGGACCAGCCCCGAAAACGGGAGAAGCCCCGCGGGGGGACGCGGGGCCTCTCAACCTGTCGAACCTTCGGGGGGGACCGAAACGGTTCTCGCAATGCCCCGGGGGAAGGGCCTTGCTCTATGCACATAAGTGTGCCGCGTGCTTGTGTGAACACTCAAGGCGAACAGAGTGATACTTGTCATCATTTTTTGTGATAGGCATCAGAGATGGAGTTGCGCCAACTCTCCAGCCTCGTGGCCATCGCCGAGCAAGGGTCGTTCTCCGGGGCTGCCCGGACGCTTGGCACCGTGCAGTCGAACGTCTCGGCCCACATCGCCCGTCTGGAGAAGGACCTCGGGGTCACCCTGGTGGACCGCTTGTCGGGAAAACTGACAGACGACGGCGAAATCGTGGCGGAGCGGGCCCGGCGAATCCTCCACGAGCTCGACGACATCGAAACCGACATCAAGTCGCGCGACGACCACGTCACGGGTGACACGCGTATCGGCGTACTGGGCACCACCGCCCGCTGGCTGATGCCACGCATGCTCGTCGCCCTCGCCAAGGCCCACCCCGATGTGCGCACGGTCGTCCACGAGGGCAGCACATCGTCGCTGACTCCCCGACTACACAACGGCGGAATCGATGCCGCGATTGTTCACCTGCCCGTCGAGGACAACGAGTTCCGTGTGGAAGCGCTCTTTGCCGAGGACATGTTGCTGATCGTTCCGAACAAACACGAACTCTCCGCCTACGAGTCGATCACGCTCAAGGAACTGGCTCGCTTCCCCCTGCTCTTGCCACCACGCAGCACGGCGTTTCGTCGCATCGTCGACCGCGCCGCCGCCAGCCGTGGTGTCGTACTGCAATCGCAAGCCGAAATCGATGGTGTTCGGCTCCTCGCATCGATGGCATTCGAGGGCTTCGGTGCAGCCATCGCACCCGCGAGCGCGATACCCGGCTGGCTGAAGGGGGACTTCATGCGCGTACAGGTCCCCGAGTTGCCGCGTCGGGTGGTCGGCTGGGCGCAGCGCTATCGCCCGCAACCGAACCGCGCGACGCAAGCAGCGCTGGAAATCGCCCACGAGGTGGTGGCCCGCAGCGGGCCACGCCAACCGGGCGTGCACGTCGGCAAGGGAGCCTTCCCCTTCGCCCGCGCCTAATCTCGGGGATTGATGTCGATCGCCGCACCGAACTCCACCGTTCAATTGGTCAAGGCGATCAAGGGTGCGGCCAGTTGCGAGGTTCGCTCGTTCGACGCGCTCGACCCCGCGGCCCAACGACGAGTGGTGTGGATCGAAATCGAGGAAACCGTCCGACGCGGCACGCTGTCGGCCGATGCATCACTCGTCATCGAAACCGGTGCGCGCGCCGCTCGTGAAGGAAAAATGCCGCTCGTGATGGTGGTGGGCTCGTCGGGTGCCGACATTGTCGAGGGTATCGCCGCCCTTCACGGGTGGGGATCGGCCGCACGGGCACTCGCCGCATGCTCGGGTGTCGTGCCGATGATTCACATCGTCAATGGACCGGCGGTCTCGGGACCCGCCCTTCTCATCGGCCTCGCTGACTTTGTGATCTTCACCGACGAGGCGTATGCGTTCGTTTCGGGGCCGACAATGGTCGCCGAGTTCACCGGCGAGGTTGTCAACACCGACGAACTCGGTGGCGCCACCACGCACGACCGCAAGAGCGGTGTGGCATCGATCATCGTTCCCAACCTCGATGCCGCCATCGCCGCCACCGAACAACTGCTGCAGTACCTACCCGACAGCGTCGATGACTTGCCCGAGGTCGTGGAATCCGCCGACCCGTGGGATCGCCCCACACCGGAGGCCGGAGAGTGCATCCCCGCCTCGTCGACGGGTTCGTACGATGTTCGCGAGGTCATCTCGGCCCTGGTCGACGACGGCGAGTACCTCGAATTGCGCCCACGCTGGGCGGCCAACGCCGTCACCGCATTCGCGCGCATCGACGGTCACCCTCTTGGCATCGTCGCCAACCAGCCGGCTGTCCTGGCTGGCACCCTCGACATTCCCGCGTCGCAAAAAGCCGCTCGATTCGTCGCCTTCTGTGATGCGTTCAACATCCCGCTTCTCACCCTTGTCGACACGCCGGGCTTCTACCCCGGCAAGGACCTCGAGTGGCGCGGCATGATTCGCCACGGAGCGCAGTTGGTTTTCGCCTACGCGCGGGCGTCGGTACCGCGAATCTGCATCATCCTGCGGAAATCCTACGGCGGTGCCTACATCGTGATGGACTCAAAGACGATGGGCAACGACCTCTGCCTCGCCTGGCCGTGGTCGGAACTCGCCGTGATGGGAGCCGGTCAGGCCGCCGCGATTCTCCAGCGCCGAGCCAGCCCCGAAGAGCGCGTGGCGTTCGAAGCCGACTACACGGAGCGTCTGTTGAACCCCTACATCGCCGCCGAACGGGGACTGGTGGACGGCGTCGTCGAGCCCGCCGACACGCGCCGCGAGATTGCCCTGGCACTTCGCGCCCTCGCGCACAAGTGCGAGCGCCTGCAGGCCCGCAAGCACGACAACGGTCCATTGTAGGCAGCGGGACCCTCTCGCCTATCCTTGCCCACGGGGAGGAAGCCCCCGATTGCAAAGTTCAAAGGGGTACACGATGGCCGACAACACCATCACGATCATTGACGACCGCACCGGCAAGAAGGTCACCGTTCCGATCACGGGCGGGGTGTTTCCCTCATCCGCGCTCCGTGAACTCGACCCCGACCTGCGTATGTACGACCCGGCGTACCTCAGCACGGCGGCTTGCGCGTCTGCCATCACCTACCTGGATGGTGATGCCGGCATCCTGCGCTACCGCGGCTACCCGATAGAGCAGCTCGCCGAGAAAAGCACGTTCCTCGAAGTCGCCTATCTCCTCTTGAACGGCGACTTGCCGACCGCCGAACAACTGTCGAAGTGGACCTACGACGTCACGCACCACACGATGATCCACGAGAACATGCGCAAGCGGTTTGTCGACGGTTTCCACTACGACGCCCATCCGATGGGCATGTTCATCTCGTCGATCGCCGCTCTCGGGACCTTCTACGACGATGCCAAGGACATCTTCAACAAGCAGGCACTCGACCGCCAGACCCTGCGCCTCATCGCCAAGGTGCCGACCCTAGCGGCGATGGCCTACCGCTTCAGCAGGGGCCTGCCCTTCGTACAGCCCGAAAACTCGCTGTTGTACTCGGCCAATTTCCTCAACATGATGTTCAAGATCGGCAACGACGACACCATCGACCCGGTGCTCGCCCGCGCGATGGACATCTTGTTCATCCTCCATGCCGACCACGAACAGAACTGTGGTACCACCGCGATGCGCGTCATCGCCTCGTCGAACGCCGACCCGTACTCGGCCGCGGCCGGCGCCTCGGCGGCCCTCTACGGTCCGTTGCACGGCGGCGCCAACGAGGCAGTCGTGCACATGCTCGAGGAAATCGGCACGCTCGACAACGTCCCCGCCTTCATCCAGTCAGTGAAGGAGGGCAAGGGTCGCCTCATGGGCTTCGGCCACCGCGTCTACAAGAACTACGACCCGCGCGCGACGATCGTCAAGAAAACCGCCTACGACGTGTTCGCGGTGACGGGCAAGAATCCGCTGCTCGACATCGCGCTCAAGCTGGAAGAGACGGCGTTGAGGGACGATTACTTCGTGCAGCGCAAGCTGTACCCGAACGTCGACTTCTACTCGGGTCTCATCTACCAGGCACTCGGCTTCCCTGTCGACATGTTCACGGTGCTCTTCGCGATTCCGCGCACGGCGGGCTGGCTCGCCCACTTTGCCGAACTTCTCGGTGACAAGGAGCAGAAGATCAGTCGCCCCCGCCAGTGGTACAAGGGCCAGGACTCGCGCGACTACGTGCCGATCGCGGCTCGCTGACCGACGGGACACGAGGTGGCCGCCATCGGGCTTTGCGCGCTCACCGCCAACGATTCACTCATCGCACCCGTCAACTGACCTCGACGAGAATCTTGCCCGCATTCGCGTTGGCGGCCATGTGTGCGTGGGCCCTGGCGATGTCGGCGAGGGCGTAGCGCGAGTCGATGACGGGTTTCAACGCGCCGGAGTCGAACAATGGAAGCACCTCATCGGCGAAGCGGCGGCTGATGGCGATCTTTTCCTCGATCGGCCGCGCACGAAGCACCGTGCCGATGATGCGGGCGCGCCTGAACATCAACCCACCGACGTTGACCGCCTGTGGCGAACCGGCCATCGTGCCGACCTGGATGATCGAGCCCTTGGTTGCGAGACAGTTGATGTTGCGATCCACGTAGTCGCCGCCGACAACGTCGAGAACCACGTCGACTCCCCTGTTTTTGGTGAAGGTCCGCACCGCGTCGACGAAGTCCGTCTGGGTGTAGTCGATGATGAGATCGGCTCCGAGGTGGCGGCACGCGGCCATCTTCGGGGTGGAACACGTGACGATGACCCGCGAGCCGATTGCACGACAAATTTGAATCGCGGCCGTACCGACACCCGACGCACCGGCGTGCACCAAAGCCGTGCGTCCGCTGGTGAGGCCACCCTGTGCCACCAACGCATCCCATGCGGTGATGAACACCTCGGGAATTGCCGCCGCATCGTTCACCTTCATGCCATGGGGCACGCGGATGGCTTGGCGTTCGTGGATCACCAGCTTTTCGGCGTATCCACCACCGCTGACGATGCCCATCACGGCGTCGCCGGGCTTCCAGTCGCGCACCCGCTCACCCAGCGACTCGACAACGCCCGAGAATTCGAGTCCCGGAATCTGGTGGCCGGAGGGAAACGGGTTGGGGTACATCCCCATGCGCTCGAGGAGGTCGGCGCGGTTGAGTGCGGTCGCCCGCACCGAGACCAAGACCTCTTCGGGTCCGGGCGCCGGCGCGGGGACTTCGGCGATGCGCAGCACCTCGGGCCCCCCGAACTCGGTGAGCACGACGGCGCGCACGGGGTTCAGCCCATCTTCTCTTGCAGGCGGACATCGAGTGCTTCAAGGAAGCCCTCGGTCGTGAGCCACGGCTGATCCTTCGAGATGAGGATCGACAGGTCCTTGGTCATCTCGCCGGCTTCGATTGCCTCGACGCACACCTTTTCCAGCGTCGTTGCGAACTCGATGAGTTTCGGGTTGTTGTCGAGCTTGCCGCGGTGCTCGAGACCACGCGTCCAGGCGAAGATCGACGCAACCGGGTTGGTCGAGGTCTTGTTGCCCTTTTGGTGTTCGCGGTAATGGCGTGTGACGGTGCCGTGTGCGGCCTCGGCCTCGACGGTACGGCCGTCGGGGCTCATGAGTACCGACGTCATGAGACCGAGCGAACCAAAGCCCTGGGCCACGGTGTCGGACTGGACGTCACCGTCGTAGTTCTTGCAGGCCCACACGTAGCCACCCTCCCACTTCATGACGCAGGCAACCATGTCATCGATGAGCCGGTGCTCGTAGGTCAGACCTGCCTTCTCGAACTCGGCTTTGAATTCGTTCTCGTACACCTCTTCGAAGATGTCCTTGAACGAACCGTCATAGGCCTTGAGGATCGTGTTCTTTGTCGACATGTAGACGGGATAGTTGCGCTGCAGGCCGTAGCGCATCGACGCACGCGCGAAGTCGCGGATCGAATCGTTGAAGTTGTACATGCCCATGGTGACGCCGCCGTCCTTGCCGAATTTGGCGATTTCCATCTCGACGGGCGCATTGCCGTCGGCCGGGGTATAGGTGATGGTGACGGTGCCGGCACCGGGAACCTTGAAGTCGCTCGCCTTGTACTGGTCGCCGTGGGCATGGCGGCCGATGACGATGGGCTTGGTCCAACCAGGAACGAGACGCGGGATGTTGTTGCAGATGATCGGCTCGCGAAACACCACGCCACCGAGAATGTTACGGATCGTGCCGTTCGGCGACTTCCACATCTTCTTCAACTTGAATTCCTCGACGCGGGCCTCGTCGGGGGTGATGGTTGCGCACTTGACGCCGACACCGTGCCTGAGGATCGCGTGCGCCGAGTCGATTGTGACCTGGTCGTCGGTCTTGTCGCGGTACTCGATGCCGAGGTCGTAGTAGTCGAGTTCGATGTCGAGGTACGGAAGGATGAGGCGGTCTTTGATGAACTGCCAGATGATGCGAGTCATCTCGTCGCCGTCGAGTTCGACGACCGGGTTGTCGACCTTGATCTTTGCCATGTTGCGGCCCTTTCGGTTCGGTTCGAACTTGTACGTTACTTGTAAACGTGACACTCGGCGAACCCCTCGTGGGTGCGGCAGGAATCGGTCGCTGGTGTCCCCTCCCGGGGCCCCGCGAACCTACGCTTTGCGCCATGGATTTCGCCTGGACGCCCGAGCAGCTCGACCTTCGCGAGCACGCCCGCAAAATCGCCGAAGACGCCGTCGTGCGCTACGGCCGCCACAACGACACGTGGATGAACGGGTATTCCAAGGGGTTCTCCAAGGAACTCGGTGAACACGGTTTCATCGGCATGACATGGCCGAAGGAATTCGGAGGCGGTGGGCGTCCGGCAATCGATCGCCTGATCGTGGGCGAGGAAATGATCAAGGCCGGGGCACCGATTGCCGCATCGTGGTTCGGCGACCGCCAAATGGGGCCGACCCTCATGACCTACGGGACACCCGAACAGCAGGCCAAGTTTCTGCCCGGAATTCTCTCGGGCGCCGACACCTGGTGCATCGGAATGTCGGAACCGAATGCCGGCAGCGACCTTGCGTCGTTGAAGACGAGCGCCGTCCTCGATGGCGACGAGTGGGTCATCAACGGCCAGAAGATCTGGACGTCGTTCGGTGCGGTTGCCGACTACTGCTATCTCATCTGCCGGACGTCGAGTGACGGCCCTGCGCATGCCGGCATCAGCGAAATCGTCGTGCCGATGAAAACCCCGGGCATTGAGGCCCGTGAAATACAGGACATGACGACCAACCGTCACTTCTGTGAGGTGTTCTTCACCGACGTGCGCATACCCAAGGAAAACCTCGTCGGCACGCAGGGCGGTGCGTTCAAACAAACGATGCGCCAACTCGAACACGAACGTGGTGGAATCGACCGCTTGGTGTCGAACTACGCGCTGTACGCGATGGCACTTGCTCGTGCCGACATGAGCGACCCTCGCGTGCGTCAGGAGGTTGCCCGTCTCGAGACCGGCTACCGCATCGGGCGCATCCTCGTCGTTCGTGAAGTCCTTCGTCAGGCACCCGCCGGATTCTCGGCTGCGACCAAGTGCTTCTGCACCGAACACGAACAGCGTGTCGCCAACTTCGTCGCCCGCACCTTCGGCCTCCAAGCCACGCTGTGGGACGACGTCACCGCCGGCCTGATGTACGGCCCCGGCTACACGATCATGGGCGGAACTTCCAACGTGATGCGCAACATCCTCGGCGAACGCGTCCTCGGCCTTCCAAAAGAGCCCGGGAAGTAGGCGACTAGGGTCGGTCCATGGCCGACCTGCTTGCGCTTTCGACGAAGATCATCGACTCGGGAGTCCTTGATCAACCGGCGAACCGCATCATCAACGAGATCTCCGAACTCGCACCCGATCTTGCCGTCGTCGAATCGTTCAGCCACGCCGTCACCTGGAGCAGCCCCGAGGGCCTCGTCATCTTCGATACCGGCACCTACGACAACGGAGCGCATGTTGCCGACCAAATACGCACCTGGACCAAGGCCCCGCTGCACGCCATCGTCTACACCCACGGCCACGTCGACCACGTCGGGGGCAGCGGCCCAATCGCGGCGACGCTCGGTACGGCGGGCAGAAAACTTCGCGTGATCGGCCACGAAAACGTCGAGCGCCGCTTCACCCGCTACCGCGACACCAGCGACTGGAACCGCATCATCAACGCCCGCCAATTCGGTGGCGTGCGCGAAGAGCACGGCTACGGCCTCGTCTCGGACTCCTCGCAGGTCGGAGCGAGGCACCCGATGTTCCTGCACGACAGCGTTCTCGAGGTCAACGAAAGCCTCGGCGACTTCACGTCGATGAAGATCGGCAACGACACCGTCGAGTTCCACCACGCCCGCGGCGAGACCGACGACCATTTGTGGGCCTTCTTCCCCGACCGCAAATGGATCGTGACGGGTGATTTCATCATCTGGAACTTTCCCAATGCCGGCAATCCTCAAAAGGTGCAACGTTGGCCGCTCGAGTGGGCGTCGGCACTGCGGCGCATGATCACCCAGGAGCCGGAACTGCTCCTGCCCGCGCACGGACTGCCCATCGAGGGAAAGAACCGCATCGCTCGCGTTCTCGACGAAATCGCAGCCGCCCTCGAGAACCTCGTGCGCGAGGTGCTCCAGATGATGAACGCGGGCGAAACACTCGACACCATCATCCACGCGGTCAAGGTCCCCGACGCAACGCTCGGTCGGCCCTACCTGCGCCCGATGTACGACGAACCCGAGTTCATCGTGCACAACGTGTGGCGTCAGTTCGGCGGATGGTGGGACGGGGCGGCATCGCGCCTCAAGCCCGCACCCGACGCCGCAGTCGGCGCGGAGGTCGCCGCGCTTGCCGGTGGCGCCGACGTTCTTGTGCGCCGCGCACAGAAACTCGCCGAAGAGGGCGATCTGCGCCTTGCCTGTCACCTTGCCGACTTTGCGGGTTGGGCCGCACCCGACGACCCTGAAGTGCACGGCATTCGTGCCGAGGTCTACGAACGTCGCCGGAAGGCCGAACTGTCGTTGATGGCCAAGGGCATCTTCGCCGCGGCCTCGAAAGAGTCGAAGCGCATCAACCGGCGCTGACGAGCACTAGTGCAACCAGCGCCAAACCAACTCCCACCCATTGGGCGGAGTGCAGTTTCTCCTTGTCCAGCGACGTAGCCAACGCCAACGTGCTGACGGGATACAACGAGGCGATCACGGCGACCACCGACAACAGCCCGTGTCGTGCCGCAATCAAATAGAAACCGTTCGCGGCCGAATCAAGAATGCCGCTGGTCAACGCCCAACGCGTGGCCTCGCCCCTCGTGCGCAGCGGATGCCGCGTCGAAACGACGACCAGGAAGACGAGCGGAAGACTCACCGACCTCAACGCCACCAATGGCCACAACCCCGCATCCGGTGAGACGTAGTCGAACGTGATGAAGATGGTCGCAAAGCAGGTACCGGCGAGGGCGGCCAGCACGACGATGTCGGCCGGGGTCCGCTTGTCCTGCACACCCAGCGCGTCGGTCACCAACACCACGGCGAGCAGCGCAACGACCATTCCGACGTACGACAAGAAGCCCGGCCGCTCCCCTGCGACGAGACCCCACACCACCGGAATCGTCGTACCCACCAACGCCGTGATCGGGGCGACGATCGTCATCGACCCCGAAGCCATCGCGCGGTAGAACCCCAACAGCCCGAGCGAACCGGCGACACCGGCCGCCCCGCTGATGAGGAGATCGCGGCCGGACGGCACCGCATCGCCGATGAACACCGCCAACATCAACGCCGCGACGAACCCCGCGCACTGACCGACGAATGTCACCGTGAACGACGAGGCGAGCCGACTACCGCGGCCTCCCGAATAATCGGCGATGCCGTAGACGACGGCCGTCAGCAGAGCGAATACAACGGCCACGGGCCCAAAGACTACGGTCAGCGCCGTGGAGCACGTGAGATTCGGTCGCACCGGAATGATGGTCTCGAGGCTGTGCCTCGGCACCATGACCTTCGGACACCAGTGCAGCGAGGAGCTGTCGGTTGCAATCCTCAACCGGGCGAAGGAACACGGCTTCACGTTCATCGACACCGCCGACGTGTACCCCATCGGCAACATGTCGGGGGCTTACGGCGAAACCGAGAGCATCATCGGCCGCTGGATGAGAGGCCAACGCGACAACTTCATCCTTGCGACCAAGTGCTACGCGCCGACAGGGCCGAACCCGTGGGACCAGGGCAACAGCCGCAAGAACATCTTTCGCGCCGTCGAAGCCTCGCTGCGCCGGCTGCAGACCGACCACATCGACCTCTATCAATTGCACTTCTACGATGCGAAGGTCCCGCACGAGGAGTCACTCGCGGCCCTCGATGACCTCGTCAAGCAGGGCAAGGTCCGCTACATCGGCTGCTCGAATTACCTCGCCTACCAACTCGCCACGGCCCTCGGCCGCAGCGACGCGAACGGTTGGGCTCGATTCGCCAGCATCCAACCCCGTTACAACATGCTGTTCCGCGAGAACGAACGCGAGCTTCTTCCCCTCTGCGAGCAGGAGAACATCGCGATCATTCCCTACAACCCGCTCGCGGGCGGCTTCCTCACGGGCAAGCACAGCCCCGGCACACCCGCCGAGGGCACCCGCTTCTCGATCCAGGGCGACGGCACGGCCGGCCGCTACCAAGAGCGCTACTGGCACGACCGCATGTTCGAAACGATCGAGGTGCTGCGCACCACCGCGACGGAAGCGAACATGACGATGGCACAACTCGCCGTCGCCTGGCAGTTCACCCGACCCGCCATCACGTCACCGATCATCGGTGCAAGCAGGCCCGAGCAACTCGCCGATGCCGTCGCCGCGCTGTCGACCCCCCTCGACGCGGAACTCACCAAGCGTCTCGACGCCCTCACCCGCGAATACCGCTTCGGAGACTCGGCACGGTGAAGATCTAAGTTTCCGTCATTCACCCCGCCACCAACACCCCCAGCACGCAGGGGATCTGAACCGTTCGGTTCGACAACAGCGGACTCGAACCCTGCCCGCCCCCGGCCGGCAGGACTCAGGCAGTGACGCGGGCGTAGGGCACGGTGATCTCGAAGGGAATCACCACGTCGTAGGCCTGGCCGGGCTGGCCGTCGTCGCCGCCCTGCCATCCGTGCCAGGGATACATGACCGCCCCGTTCTCACGCAGGACCGGTGCACCGCTGGCGTCGAACTCGAAGAAGGGACCGTGTTCGAAACCCTCGGGCACGGGCAGGCGGTCGCGGTGCGCGGCGCCGGGTTCGGCGGTTTCGTACATGCCGCCCGTGCCGGTCCCGTTCGACACGACCCAGTGCACCTCGGCGAAGGCCGGACTGGTGGGGCCGGGCGGACGGCCGTGGTTGTGCGTCGACAGGTCGACCCCCTTGCCCGCGGTCCACAGGTAGAGGTAACAGATCTCGTCACCGTTGGCATCAAGCAAATGGAAGCCCGGCGTGAGACCCGCATCGAGGCCGTTGAAGTAGTCGGTATAGGCGGCGAAGCGTTCGCCGAACGACGTCCATCCGAGGTGGTCGGCGTGCGGGCCGACGAGGGCGATGTCGTTCATCGATCTGACATGGTTCGGCGCGGCCGGAGTTTTCACGAGAACCGTGACGAGCGCGCCGTCGGCACCGGCAACGAGTTCGCTCTCCGTCACGCGCGTGTCGGCGAGTGAACGGGCCTCGATGTAGGGAATGCGTGCAGGTGATGCAAGTGCGCCGGTGACGACCTTGATGTAAGTCGTGCCCTCCTGGCCGAGATCGATCTTCTGGCCACCGTCGAGACGAACGAAGTACAGCCTCCACCCGCCGAAGGACCATGTGTCGCTGGTGACGGGCCCGGGGCCGTCATACATGCGCAGGTCGAGGCCGAGACGCTCTTTCGACAAAGAAACCGGAACGGTAGCCATGGTGTTTCCCCCAGTCATACGCGATTCCCCAACCGCGTTTTGTGGGCACGACGGGACTCGAACCCGGGACCTCTACCGTGTCATGGTAGCGCTCTAACCAACTGAGCTACGCGCCCTGAAAAGGCAATGCGGAGCATAGCGGAGGTCGAGAAAGTTCAGCGGGGCGGCGCGGAGAAATGGGCGCGCACGAAGCGGCCTTCGAGTCGCTCGAGACGACAGACCGAGCCCTTGCGTGTGTCGGGCCAGTCGACGATGTCGAGGCCGTACCATTCGAGGCGCTTCAAGACCGCGGGGATGACGTCGCCGTGGCTGCATGCCACCGCGCCGTCCGCCAGAGCCTCGAGAAACGTGAGGGCGGTGTCGGTGTCGACCCCCTCGCGCAGGGCATCGACGCTCTCGACCGCGAGGGATGTCATCTCCGCGAGTGGTTCGAGCGTTTGGCGGCAGCGTAGAAACGGACTCGACACCAGACGCGGTGGATGCAACGGCGCGAGACGCGCCGCGACGAGACAAGCCTGTTGCCTGCCCTCGTCGACGAGGGGTCGCAGCGCGTCATCCTCTCCCCACGCCGCGCGACTGCCGGCCTTGGCGTGGCGCACGAGATAGATCGCGTTCGTCATGTCAGGCGAAGAGTAACCGCATTGGCGAGCAGTCTCCCCCGCGGCGTCAGCACGACCCGGTCGTCGACGACCGCCAAGAGTCCACCGGCGGCCATTTCGTCGATCTCATTGTGTTTGTCGGGCGCGATGTCTGCCAGCGCAGCGCCTTGGCGGCAGCGGATCGTCAATTGCAGGCGCTCGGCGGCAATCTGCTGGGTCGTGAGTTCTTCGAACGCGGCCTGCGTCGACCGGCCGGTGTTGACGAGGTCGACGTAGCGCTCGGGTGTACGAACGTTCCACCAACGACGACCCGCAGCGTGCGAATGTGCGGCACACCCGAAGCCGCGGTAGTCGGCCTGTGTCCAGTACAGCCTGTTGTGCCGGCTCTCGTGACCGGGCACGGCCCAGTTCGAGATCTCGTAGTTGGCAAGACCCGCGTCTTCGAAGGCCGCGTCGGCCATCGGGTACTTGTCGGCCTGGTCGTCGTCGTCGGGGTGGCGCGCGTCGTCGGCGGCGAGGGGTGTTCCCGCTTCGACGGTGAGCGCGTATGCAGACACGTGTGGTGGTGACAATGCAAGTGCACGGTGCAGGGTCGTCTGCCAATCGTGGGGTGTTTCGCCGTGAGCGCCGTAGATGAGATCGAGATTGAACGTGGGGATTCCCACGCCGCGAATCGCATCGACCGCGGCCACGACGTTGTCGGGGTTGTGTTGGCGACCGAGCGCGGCGAGCACGCGGGGAACCATCGACTGGACACCGAGACTGATGCGGTTCACGCCGGCGTCGCGGTAAGTGCGCAGCAACGATTCGGTGACGTTGTCGGGGTTGCACTCGACCGTCACCTCTGCGTCGGGCGATCTCCGTACGGCTGTGATGACCCGGGCGAGAGCGTCACCCGGAACGAGCGACGGCGTTCCCCCGCCGACGAAAACGGTCTCGGCGAGCGGCATCCCCGCGTCGGTTGCACGCCGCACCTCGGCGACCAGTGCCGTCATGTAGGCGTCGATCTGGCCCGCCTTGTCGTCCCAGGTCGCAAAGGCGCAATAGTCACACTTGCGCGCGCAGAACGGCACGTGGATGTAGACACCGAATCCGGCGGGTGGTGGTGTCTTCATGCTGTGGGGGGCACGAAGATGAGACCGAGCCCTGCAAGCTCGGCGGCGACTTCGTCGACGGGGACGTCGAGCATGACGGCAATTGCCCTCGTGTCGTGGGCCCGCACGGTGATGACCTTGCCGTTGAAGTCCTGGCGTTGCACCTGGATCATCCGCAGGAAACGCTCGAGCATGCGGAACTTTTCCTCGGGGTGCGCCGCAAGTTTCGCCACGTCGATGCGGATCTTCGTCGGACCCGTGGCACCGGGCTGGTTGCCTTCGACCGCGAGCGGATCGCGTGGCAGCAACTGGTCCACGGAGACCCCGTAGAAGCGCGCCAGGCGCTCGAGGCGTGGCACGGAGATGACTCGTTCGCCACGTTCGTACGCACCGAGCACCGACGCGCGGAATTCGTCGTTGGTCCGCGCTTCGACTTCGTTGAGCGACAGCTTCTTCTGGCGCCGGATCGCGCGCAGCCGCTCACCCACGAGACGCGAGTACGGGGATTCGTCGAAGTCACCCTCAGCCATGAGAACCCACCGTCATTTGTGGAGACCAACGAGGCGTGCGCCCGCTACCAACGCCGCAGTTTGGGCACGCAGAATTGCGGGGCCGATGTTGACGCGGGCGACCGACGTCGGGATTTCACCGTCGTCGAAACCACCCTCGGGACCCACGATCACCAGCCGGTTCGCTGCGGACGGCGGGATGCCATCGGGGTCGGCGACCGCGGCGCCCGACAAAGCGACGACGTCGACGAGCGGAATCCCCAGATGTACGGCGGGCAGGAAAACGCGTCGACTCTGCATGCAGGCCTCGCGGACGATGCGGCCCGCGCGGTCGTTGAGACGGTCGCGTGCACCGGCAACGGCGCGCTTGGTCGGTGCGACGACGAAGATTTCGTCGACTCCAACCTCGACCAATTGGCGAATGGTGTTTTCAGGTTTCTCTGCCTTCACCGGAACGAATGCCACACCGAGGGGAAGCGGTGGGGCGGATTCGTGCCTGATGTCGCCCGCGGGTTCGATCTCCTCGCGCCCGCGCGCCCGGCATTCGCGCCACGATCCACGGCCGTTCGTGGCGGTGACGACTGCGCCGTCATGCAGGCGCAACACGCGGAAGAGATGGTGTGCATCGGGTGCCTCGAGGCGGGGCAAGTCGAGATCCTCGACGATGACGTGTGCCGCCGAACCGCGCAGAACCGGATTCACGAAAACGCCGACTTGATGCGCGACTTCAGTCCCTTGTCGGGGCCCGACACCGCGTCACCGCGTAGTTCGGCGAACTGGCGCAACAACTTCGCTTCGTCCTCGGTGAGCTTTGTCGGGATGTCGATCTGCGCGACGACGCGCAGGTCGCCGCGCCGACGCCCGCCAGCATTGAGATGCGGCACGCCCCTGCCCCGCAGGGTGAACTCCTGGCCGTGCTGGGTTCCGGCGGGAACGCTGAGTTCTTCGCTGCCTTCGAGCGTGTCGATGGCTGCCGTGGTTCCAAGGGCTGCCTGGGCGATGCCGAGCCGCAGAACATGGATGAGGTCGTAGTCGTCGCGTTGCAGCGTCGGGTGCGGTGCCACACGCACGTGCACATAGAGGTCTCCCGCGCCGCCGCCGCGCGGACCGACCGCACCGCGGCCGGTGAGGCGCAGTGTTGCGCCGGTGTCGATGCCGGCGGGAACGTCGATCTGGTACGTCGCAGTGTCGACAACGCGTCCGTCACCGCGACACGTCGCGCATGGCGTGGCAATGACCTGGCCGAGGCCGCCGCAACGCTGACAAGGGCTTGCCGTCACCATCTGGCCGAGCAGACTCTGACGCACCCGACGAACCTGTCCCGTTCCTTGACAGTCCACACAGCTAACGGGCTTGGTGCCCGAAGCGGCACCCGTTCCACCGCAGTCCTCACACTTGAGCGCGGTCTTCAACGTGACGGGAACCGTGCCGCCGAACACCGCGTTCTCGAAGGTGATGTCGGCAATCGTTTCGATGTCCTGGCCGCGTGGCGGTCCCGCCGGCCCGCGCCCACCGAAGCCACCACCGAACGGCGAGTTGCCACCGAAGAAGGCGTCGAATATGTCGCCTAGTCCCCCGCCACCGAAGGGGTCCCCGGCACCGGCGGCGCCGACGCCTGCTTCGCCGAAGCGGTCGTAGTTCGCACGCTGCTGCGGGTCGGACAGCACTTCGTAGGCGCGGCTGAGTTCCTTGAATTTCTCCTCGGCACCCGGGTCGTCGGGTTTGGTGTCGGGATGCAGTTCACGGGCCCGTTTACGGTACGCGCGCTTGACCTCGTCGGCCGACGCGTCACGCCCCACACCAAGGATCTCGTAGAAGTCGGCCATGGTCAGGGCTCCGGCGGTCAGACCTGGCCGGCTTCGCTGAGGCGGCGACCGAGTTGAGTGCTGACCGCCTCGACGGTGGCAAGCGCCTGGGGATAGTTCATGCGGGTCGGACCGAGCACGCCCACCGTGCCCAACTTCTCACCGTCGGCGATGACGGGTGCCAGGACAACAGAACACGCCGACAGCGGTTCGACGCCGTGCTCACTGCCGATCGCAACCGTAAGACCGCGGTCAACCACGTCTTTTATCAACGAGACCACGACGTACTGCTGTTCGAGGGCCGTGAGCACCGAACGCACGACGTCGACCGCGTCGAATGCCTGCGCCATGGCAGCCGCACCACCGACGATCACACTCGCATCGCTTTGATGCGGTTCCAGGAGACCGAGTGCTTCGGTACACACTTTGTCGACTCCCCCGTCACCGGTCGGTGCGAGATGCACCTGCCCGAAGGTGTGTCCGAATGCCGCGGCGTTGAGGTGTGCACTCGCGGCTGACACCTGGACGTCGGAGACCGTTTCGTTTATGTCGAACGACTCGCTTTGCACCACACCGTTGGACAGCACCGCAACGACGGTCGCCATCCGCGGCGACAGGCGAACCACCTGCACGCTGCGCACAGTCGCGGCTTGACCACTCGAACCAACGACGAGGGCTGCGTACTTGGTCATGTCGGTGAGGAGACCCGAGGTTCGCTGCAACAACTCTTCGAGACGACCCGTCGCGTGGGTGAAGAACGAGCCGACGCGCTCGGCGGTGACCTTGTTCGGCCTGCCGGAGAGTTCCAGGGCATCGACGAAAAAGCGGTAGCCCTTGTCGGTCGGGATTCGACCCGCGGATGTGTGCGGTTGTGCGAGGTAACCGTCTTGTTCGAGGATCACCATGTCGTTGCGCACGGTCGCGGGCGACATCTTGACGCCCGCGACGGCCGCTACGTGGGCGGAGCCCACGGGCTGGCCCGTGGCGATGTACTCCTGCACGACTGCGCGGAGAATTGCGGTCTTGCGCTCGTCCAACATGCCGAATGTCAGGCTACTTGCCGGACACCGCCTTGTAGCGGGCGAGGCTCTCTTCGCGCTCGACGGAATGATCGACCATCGGCGTCGCGTAACCCGCGAAACCACCCGCACCGGGAAAGTGGATCTGTCTGGTTGGACAGTCGGCCAGTTCGGGCACGAACTCTCGGATGTAGGTGCCGTTCGGGTCGAACTTCTCGGACTGACTCTGCGGGTTGAAAATTCGGAAATATGGTGCGGCGTCGGTACCCGTGCCCGCGGTCCACTGCCATCCATGGTTGTTCGAGGCGATGTCGCCGTCGACAAGGTGCCGCATGAAGTGGCGTGCACCCCACTGCCACGGCAGGTGCAGGTCCTTCACGAGAAAACTTGCGGTGATCATGCGCATGCGATTGTGCATCCACCCCGTGCGCAGCAACTGACGCATTCCCGCATCCACGATCGGATAGCCGGTTTCTCCCCGGCACCACTTCTCGAAGCGGGCCTTTGCCCGCCCGTCGGTGTCGACGCGCATCGCCACCATCTTCGACTGCAGGTTCTCCCAGGCCGTGTTCGGCTGGTGGAACAAGACGTCTGCATAGAACTCGCGCCAACACAGTTCCGAACGGAAGTGTTCGTGGTCTTTCGTGGCTTTCGTGCCGTCGATGACGAGATCGGCGATCAACTGCTTGGGATGCAACAAACCGAAGCGCAGGTACATCGACAGCTTCGACGTGCCGTCGATACCAGGCGTGTTGCGCTTTTCGTAGTAACCGCTCAGTGCATTGTCGGCGAACCATTCCCAGCGCTCGTGTGCCGCGGTTTCGGTGGGCGTGGGCAATTCGACGTCGAGTTTCGGTCGTGGCGGTAGCGGTTGGGTCCGAACCGCTCCGGGAGCCACGAGCAGGCTGTGTAGCGGGTCGCTTTCGCCGAGAGGCGTGAGAAGGGGTGACCACCGCTTGTAGAAGGGCGTGAAGACCGCGTAGGGCGAACCGTCGTCCTTGGTCACCGAGCCCGGCTCGACGGCATACGGACTGCCGACACCGCCCAGACGTACGCCCGACTTTTTCAGCACCGCGGCGACGGCCATGTCGCGACGCCGACCGTACGGGGCGAAGTCCTTGGCGACGTACACAGCCTCGGCCGCCGCCTCGTGCGCCACGGCGGGCACAACCTCGACCGGGTCGCCCGCACGCACGACGAGCGTTCCCCCGAGGGTGTCGTTCAACGACTCCAGGGCACCGAACAAGAACCAGAGCCGTGCTGGGCCTGCTCGTTCGAGGAACACAGGGTCGAGCACGAACAGCGGCACACATGGTCCGTCGGCACAGGCGGCCGCGAGCGCCTCGTTGTCATGGCCGCGAAGGTCGCGGCGAAACCACATGACGCTCGTCATGCCACCGATTGTGGCCCACGTTTCATCACCGTCGCCATCCAAGCCCAACAAAGCAGTGCGATGACCCCTCCGTACCCGAGTGACCATTCGGGACTGACGTGGTCGGCGATCCAACCCGTCACCGGACCACCGATGGGTGTCGAACCAAGGAATGCGACCGCACCCAGGGCGAGCAGGCGCCCCCGCATGTTCGGTGGCGACATCACCTGAGAGATGGCGTTCACACTCGCTATGAAGCCGGCACCGCCGATTCCCAGGGGCACGGCAAAAACGAATGCCAGCGCGAGGTTCGGAGCCCATGCGAGGGCGATGTTGCTGACCGCAAGAACGAAGACGGTCCAGTTGAACCAGCGCAGCGAAACGGTTTCACGGCCGGCGGTCATCAGGCTTCCGATCAGGCTGCCAACACTGACGACGGCAAGCAACCAGCCGAACGAATTCTCGCTGCCCCACCGCGCGTCGGCCAGCTTGGGTAGCACGACGCTGTAGTTGAACGCGAACGTGCTGACAATCACCAGCACGATGAAGAGAGGTCGGAGCACGTGGTCGTTTCGGATGAACCCAATCGCTTCGCGCACGGGCCTGCCACCGCGCGGAGCGGGCGGTGCGACACGCAGGAGTGACACATCCATGGCAACGATGCCGAGGAGAATCGCCGCGAACGACAGGCCATTGATGACGAACAACCACCCCGTTCCCAGTGGGCCCACGAGTGTGGCGGCAAGCGCCGGCCCCAGGATGCGCGAGCCGGTCATCGCCGCGGTGTTCAGCGACACCGCGTTGCCGATGTCATCGACGTCGACCAGTTCCGTGACAAGGCCGCGCCGAGCCGGATTGTCGAAGGCATTGATCACACCGAGTGCGAGGCTGAGCACGTAGACGACACCTATGTTGATGTTGCCCGTGAGGTCGAGCACTCCCAGGACGATCGACTGGATGGCCAGGCCCGACTGTGTGATCAGCGTCATCCGGCGCCTGTTGTGGCGATCGGCGATGGTGCCGGCCCATGCACCGAGCAGCAGCATCGGCAGGAACTGGAACATGACGTTGAGACCAAGGTCGGTGGCCCTGCCCGTGAGTCGGTACAGCAGGAACGCGGATGCCGTGAACTGCATCCAGGTGCCGATGTTGCTGACGAGCACACCCGCAAAGAAGTACTTGGCGTTGCGGTTCCGCAGCGACCGGAAAGTGGCGGGCATCGCTGGTCAGTCGTCGAGTTTGAGGGCCGAAATGAAGACGTCTCCCGGGACCTCGACGCGGCCGATCGACTTCATCTTCTTCTTGCCCTCTTTTTGCTTCTCGAGGAGTTTGCGCTTGCGCGTGATGTCGCCGCCGTAGCACTTGGCGAGGACGTCCTTGCGCTTCGCCTTGACGGTTTCGCGGGCCAACACCTTGCCGCCTATCGCCGCCTGGATCGGGATGTCGAACATCTGGCGCGGAATCAATTCCTTCAACTTCTCGCACATCCTGCGGCCGTAATCGAAGGCACGATCACGGTGGACGATGGTGCTGAATGCGTCGGCGGCCTGGCCGTTGAGCAGCAGGTCGACGCGCACGAGGTTCGACTCGCGGTAGCCCTCGAGCTCGTAGTCGAGGCTGGCATACCCCTGTGAACGGCTCTTCATCTGGTCGAAGAAGTCGACGACGACCTCGGCGAGCGGGATCGAGTAGATCAGTTCGACCCGTTCGGGTGACAGGTACTCGATCTTCTGCAGCTCGCCACGACGTGACTGGCAAAGTTCCATGAGCGTGCCGGTGTAGTCCTTGGGTGTGACGATGCCGACCTTGAAATACGGTTCTTCGATGAAGTCGATCTGCTGCGCGGAGGGCAGCGACATCGGCGTGTCGACGAACTGCACCTCACCGTTGGTCTTGTGCACGCGGTACTCGACCGATGGGGCCGTGGCGATGAGCGCAAGGTTGAATTCGCGCTCGAGACGCTCCTTGACGATCTCCATGTGCAAGAGACCAAGGAAGCCGCAGCGGAAACCGAACCCCAGCGCACCCGAACTCTCGGGCTCGTATGTGATGGAGGCGTCGTTCAGCTTCAGCTTCTGGAGACTGTCGCGCAGGTTCTCGAAGTCGTCACCGTCGATCGGATACAAGCCGCAGAACACCATCGGCTTCGGGTCGCGATAGCCGGGCAGTGGCTCGGCTGCCTGGCGGTTGGCCTTCGTCACGGTTTCACCGCTGCGTGCTTCGGAGACATCCTTGATTCCCGCGATGAGGTAACCCACCTCGCCCGGCCCGAGTGAATCGACCGGGGTGTTGACGGGTCGTCGCACACCAATTTCGATTGCCTCGTGCGTGGCGCCGGCCTGCATGAGGAACAACTTGCTGCGCGAGTCGAGCACACCGTTCATGACGCGCACCGAACTGACGACGCCGCGGTACTGGTCGAACTGGCTGTCGAAGATGAGTGCCTGTAGTGGCTGGCCGGCGTCACCCTTCGGTGCAGGGATTCGCTCGATGATCGCATCGAGCAGGTCGGGCACACCCTCGCCGGTCTTGGCCGATATGCGCAGGATCTGGTCCGCGGGGATTCCCAGAACACGCTCGATTTCATCGGCGTAGTAGTCGGGGTTCGCGGCTGGCAGGTCGATTTTGTTGAGTGCCGCAACGATCTCGAGGTCGTTCTCGAGTGCGAGGTAGCAGTTCGCCAGCGTCTGTGCCTCGATGCCCTGCGCTGCGTCGACGACGAGCACGACTCCCTCGCAGGCGGCGAGCGAACGGCTGACCTCGTAACCGAAGTCGACATGGCCCGGGGTGTCGATGAGGTGCAACACCGAACCCTTCCAGTCGACGCGCACGTTCTGGGCCTTGATGGTGATCCCGCGCTCACGTTCGAGGTCCATCGAGTCGAGGTATTGAGCCCGCATCTCGCGGGCATCGACCGCCTTGGTCAGTTCCAGAATGCGGTCGGACAACGTCGACTTCCCATGGTCGATATGGGCGATGATCGAAAAATTTCTGATGCGGGAAAGGTCCATGGGGGTGGTCGAATTCTAGAGGCGCGACGGGGTTGGGGTCGTGGGGAGCGGCTGTTAGCCTCGGGCGCCGTGGCAAACATCAAAAGCCAAAAGAAGCGCATCCTCACCAACGCCAAACGCCAAGAGCGCAACAAAGCCGTCAAGAGTGAACTGCGCACCCGCGTGAAGAGCGCGACGGCCAGCATCGGCACCGATACCAACGAAGACGACGTGCGTCTGGCGATGAAGCGCCTCGACAAGGCGGCCACGAAGGGCATCATCCACCCGAATCAGGCCGCGCGCCGCAAGAGTCGCCTGATGAAGAAGATCAACGCCGCCAAGGCGTGATCTTCGGCACAGTCATCGCCCGAGTGGCGTGAGAGTCAGCGACGCACCGGGCGTCGCGCCGAGAGTCGTGCGAGTCGCGCAACGAGCACCTCGACCACCAGGCCCTCGGGCCAGTCGCGCGTGCCGCGCAGTTGCAGGTCGGCATCGGCCACCAATTGGATCGCGCGGTGCACACCCTCGGGGCCGAGGCGGGCAATTTGTTGCAGCATTTTCCTGCCGGGGAAATCGCTCTTCGGCTTCATGCCCAACAAATCGAGTGCCTCACGCGGGGTCGATACATCGGCACCTTCCAGGCCAAGGAGGCGTGCGAAATGGTTGTGCAGCAGTTTGACGACCTGCAGGGGATGCATCTCGCCCGCACCCAACATGCGGTGGAGAACCGCCAGCGCCCCCGAAGCGTCACCGGCGTCGATTGCATTTGCGAGTTCGTAGAGGGGAACCGCCCCCGCCTCCCCCACGAACGGCAACACCTCGTCGCGGGTCAATTTCTTCGACGTGCCGTAGGCGGAGATCAGCGTGTCGAGAATGCCGGGGAAACGACCCACGTCCTCACCGAGTCGCTCGGTGAGGGCGGAGATCGCGGCCGGGTCGAGATGCAGGCCCGCGGCTTGGATCTGTGCTCGGTACCAGACTTCGCGCTCGGCTGAGTTGCCGATCGCCGTCGACATCGACGTGCCACCCGCCCGCTTGATGGCATCGTTGATGCTCTTTGGCGGCTTGCCCTTCGAGGTGAGGATCAGTCGCGTGGAGTCGAGGGGGTTGGCGAGGTAGTCGACGAGTGGCTCGAGCGAATCGACGACCGCCGCATCGATACGGCGAAGAACCACGACTCGGAAATCGGAGAACAACGACCGTGTCGCAGCCGCATCCACGGCCGAGCGTATGGCTGAATCCCGTTCGCCGACGGTCGGCCTGTCGGCATCGAAATCGTCGAGGGCCAGCGAGCGATCCGCACCGCCGAGCGCCTCGTGGATACGCGTGCCGAGTTCCTCGACAAGGAGCGACTCGTCGTCGCCGGTGAGGAGCATGACCGACACGCACCAGTGTCGCACACGGGTGTCGTCTAGGCCGGAAGTCGCGCAACGATCTCGGCCACCCACCACACCCAACGCACGCCGAGCAGCAAAGGGGCGGTGAGCAGACTCGCCACTGGTTGGCCGACAAGACCGGCGACGAGACACAACGGCAGGCCGGCCAACATCACCGCCCCCGCCACGGGCACGGCGAACAGGTTCGCAACGAGACCCCACGGCGCCACCCTGCCGAAAACGACGACGAGAATCGGCAACGTCGCCAACTGCGCGGCGAACGAAGCCGCGAGCGGCGCTGCGATGAATCCCGGGCACCGCAGCCGCTGGCGCAGCAACGATTCACATTGCGGGCCGACGACAACGAGACCGGCCGTCGCCGCAAACGACAACCAATAGCCCACCGACCACGCAAGAAACGGGTCGGCGATCACCAACACAGCCGACGATGCGAGCAACGCCCTGCCTGCGGCAATCTTGCCGCCCGCCGCAAAGACGACCGCCGAGAGACCGGCCATTCCCCCCGCACGCAAAACGGACGGTTCGGCTCGCGTCATCAACGTGAAGGCAGCAAGCACGCCCAGCGTCGCTACGAGACGTGCACGGGGCTTCATGCGAGTGATCGCGGGCGAAAAGACGGCGAGTACGAACACGATGTTCTGACCCGACACCGCCGTGAGATGCGACAAACCGGCGTCACGAAACGATGTGCGCATCCCGCGAGGTTGAGCACGATCGTCGCCGATCACGAGACCCACCAGCAGCGACCCCTCCGCGCGCGGTAGCGCCGACGCGCCGTGTGCAATGAGGCGGCGCAGTCTGTTGGTCGCGCGCGTCAAAGCGGACCCCTGCGTCCAGTCGCCGCCGAGGTTGACGTCGACGAGCCGGCCCGCGACGTGGCGCACGAGTTTGTAACGCGGCAGGCCCTCCCCCCACCGCTGGCGTGTGGCCGACATCAACACCGACTCGCCCTGCATCCGGTTACGCACACGCCACGCGTCGGCCCCGTGGAGGATTGCCTCGTAGCGCCAACCCTCCACCCGGAGCACGACGGAGACCCCAACGCCGCGCGGTTCGGGATCACCGACCACCGTTGCCAGACCGCTGTACGCGCCGACGGGAACGTTCTCGATGCGGTTCCATTCACCGTGCGCCCGAAAGGCAAAGACGCAAAGGAACAATGCAACACACGCGCCGACAAACGGCGTGACGTACGATCGGGCCATGTCAACGACACCCGATACCCGGCCGCGTCGTCGACGCATCGTGCCGGGTGGGATCGTCGACTTGAAGCGCCGCCTCGCCAAACAAGGCGGAATCGCAGGTGTGGGAATCGGCGCAGGATTCGCCACTTTCGGTGCTCTCGTGCTCTTTGCCACCGACGGCGCCTTTCTCGGGGCGACCGGCTACGTCTTGGTCTCGTTCGGTGTTCCCCTGCTCGCTCTGGTCGGCGTTCCCGCAGTGACGGGAGCCGCGCGTTGGAGCCTGGCGATCATCGGCTCGGCCGCACTGTGGTGGACGATCGGCCAGTTGGCGGCGGCCCGCGTGCGCAGGCGCGTGATTGCCGGCTGGCGCGAGTGGGCAGGCGAGTTCGCCGTGTACGCCGGCGGTGTGTGGATCGGTGTCGTGCTCGGCCTCGTGTTCGCTGCGCGCTCGCTCGGCGCTATCTGATCGACCCGCACACACCGTCGGGTCACGACACCGTGACGAACTGTTTCATCGCGGCCCACTTGCCCTTGCCTATTCCCTTCACGTCAAGGAGGGCCTCGGGCTTTGCGAAAGGACCGTTGACCTGACGGTGGGCGATGATCGCCTTCGCCGTCGACGGACCGACCCCCGGCAGCGACTCGAGCAAGGTTGCATCTGCCGTGTTGATGTTGACCACGCCCGTAGCCGGGGCCGCAGCCGTCGGCTGAGGCAGGCTGGTTGCTGCGGCAATTTGCTGCGGCACCGTGGCCACGGTCGGGTTCGTACGACTCGCCCGAGTCGTTGGCGAGCGCTTGGGTGACCCCACCACGGAACGCGGTGGCACGTACACCTGATCCGCGTCGCTGAGAGGCAAGGCCATGTTGAGCGAGGAGAGATCGGCCTGCGGCGTCGGGCCGCCGGCCGCGGTCACGGCATCCACCACACGGCTCGGGGCCGCTAGTTCGTAGACCCCCGGCGCGACCACTGCGCCGATGACGTGCACCGTGATGTCGGGGGCATGCGACGAAATCTCCGGGGGCGGGAGCGTTGCGGCGGCAATCTCGGTCTGCAACGTGGATGGGGAATCGGATTGACCGGCGAACGGTAACGATGCCTCGATGGGTGGCGACGGGGCTCGCAACAGCCACCATGCGCCGATGCACACGACGACCACCGATCCGGCCGTGGCGAGTGCCCGTGCGGGGCCGTGCCAAGCCAGGGCGGCTGACGCACGCTGGCGGAGGCGTTCGAGGAGAGGTTGCGGGCTCATGCCCTCCGTGTGTGCGCCACCCCGCGCGTCACGGCAAGATCTAAAAGAGGCGTGCCGTGAGTTGCTTGCGGTATTTCGGCGTGCGCGGGTCGTCGGGGCCCATTGTGGCGAGGATGTCGAGGAACTTCTGGCGGGCCGCCTCGTCTGCCTTCACGCTCTCGAGGAGTTCGGTGAGTTGCGCGTCGAAGTCGTCCACGGGGTCGGCGGCCAGGCGGGCCGCGGCAGCGACACGACGCACGTCGTCGGTTTCGGGAATGCGCGCGAGCAACCCCAGCGCCTCTGGCGCACGATCGGTTTTCACCAAAAGCTGCGCCATCGCAACGACGGCGTCATGGTTGCCGGGTTCCATCGACAAGGCAACCCGCAGGCTTTCCTCATCGCCGGCCTCGATCAGCTTGCGCACCGTTTGACTCTCCTCCGACGGCAGCAGGCGGGCCACGAACTCGGCGACGACTTGTTCGGGCTGGGCACCCATGAACGCATCGACCATCTGGCCGTTGACGATCGCGTACACGGCGGGAATCGACTGCACCCGGAACGCGGCGGCCACCTGCGGATTTGCATCCACGTCGAGCTTTGCCAACACGACCTGGCCACGCGTGGCGTCGACGACCTTTTCGAGGATCGGACCGAGGGTTTTGCACGGGCCACACCACTCGGCCCACAAGTCGACAATGACCGGGGTGGTGCGGGACCGCTCGATGACCTCGGCCTGGAAAGTGGCGTCGGTGACGTCGATGAACATGTCCGAGACGCTATCGGGAGGGAAACGTGGCTAGTTTTCTTCTCGCATGTCCCACGAACCCCTCACCGGACTCTCCCGCGTAGTGCCGGCCTGGCTCGAGGAGAACATCGCCGGGGCAAAGGCACCGTTCTCCTTTAGCGTCATCGCCGGAGGACACTCGAATCTCACCTACGCCGTCGTCGACGCCAACGGCTGCAAATACGTCTTGCGTCGCCCTCCGCTGGGCCATGTTCTCGCCAGCGCACACGACATGGGCCGCGAACATCGCATCATCTCGGCGCTCAGCAAGTCGAAGGTGCCGGTGGCCCCGGCCCTCGGTTTCTGCGACGACCCAACGGTGAACGACTCACCTTTCTATGTGATGGCATTCGTCGACGGCCACGTGATCCGCGACACGGAGACCGCGCTGCGCATCCTTGGCGTTCCGGCACGGCGACGGGCGAGCGAATCGATCGTCGACACGATGGCGGCCATCCATTCCGTCGACCTTGCCGCGGTCGGTCTCGACACGCTCGGCAAACACGAGGGTTACATCGCCCGTCAGCTGAAGCGTTGGTACGGACAGTGGAATGCGCAAAAGACCCGTGAACTACCCCGCGTCGATCGTGTTCACGACGAACTGATGAAACGCATTCCCGTTCAGGGCCCGGCAACGATCGTTCACGGTGACTACCGACTCGACAACTGCATGGTCGACGACACGGGCAGTGTGGTTGCCGTTCTCGACTGGGAGATCTGCACACTCGGCGATCCCCTCGCCGACCTCGGCCTGTTGATGGTGTATTGGACGGGTCCGGGCGACGAGGAAAGCGCCTGGGCCGGGGCCCAGACCACACTCGAGGGCTTCTGCGACCGTGGTGACCTCGCAACGCGTTACGCGCAGGTATCGGGACGCGACATCTCGAACATCGACTTCTACATTGCGTTCGCCTTCTGGAAACTCGCCTGCATTCTCGAGGGCGTGTATGCCCGCTATCTCGGTGGCGCACTCGGCGAGCGCAGCGCAGAGGAACTCGCACCATTCGACCAGCAGGTCGTTGCCGCGGCGGCAAAGGCCGAGGCAACACTCGAAAGACTCGCCTGATGCCGGCCCTCCACGACGTCGGCGAGCGCCCGCTGCTCGACAAGCCGATACTCATCACGATGCTGTCAGGATGGATCGACGCATCGGGGGCGGCCAACGCTGCGATCGAGACGCTCAAGGAGGCGTCGAACGCCCAACTCGTAGCGACGTTCGATACCGACACCTTCATCGACTACCGCGCACGGCGGCCGATCATGGAACTGCGCGAAGGACTCAACACCCGTCTGCGCTGGTCGGTACCTGAAATCCACCACGGTGCCGACACAAACGGCCGCGACATCCTCATTCTCTGCGGCCCCGAGCCCGACACCGCCTGGGAACTGTTCGTCGAAACGGTCTGCAACTACTGCACGGACCATGGCGTCGAGCGCGCCTTCGCCATCGGCGCCTACCCGTTCGCCACTCCCCACACCCGGCCACCACAGTTGTCGTGCCATTCACCCTCGCCCCACGTGCTGGCCGAAGTTCCCTTTCTCAAGAATTCAGTCGACGTTCCCGCGGGGATGTCGGCGGTGTTGGAACACGGCCTCACCGAACACGGCATCGCGGCGCTGAGCCTCTGGGCCCAGGTCCCGCATTACGTCGCGGCGCTCTCCTACCCCGCGGCCGCAGCGGCCCTCGTGTCGGCGGTGCAGATGGTGGCAGGCCTCGTCGTCGACGTCAGCGAACTCGTCGCCGACGCACAGCAGCAACGCGAACGCATCGACCAGTTGGTGTCGGCGAACCCCGAACACCTCGAGATGGTGCTCCAACTCGAGCGCATGTTCGATGAGGCGGTGAAGTCGGGACAAGTCGATCCACGCGGCCAGACACCCGCGAGCGGCGATGCAATCGCAGCCGAGATCGAGCGGTTCCTGCGCGAAGAGATGGGTCGCGACAACAAGTAATTTGTGTTCAGAACGAGGGGTAGACGTGCCGAACCGCGCAGATATCGAAAAACTCTGGAGCCTCGACGGCAGGCATGCCGTGGTAACGGGTGTGAGCACGGGGAGCATCGGTGAGGGCATCGCGCGCACGCTCGCCGCGGCGGGCGCCACCGTCGTCGTGTCTGACATCCGCGACAACGGCCTCACCGACATCGCCAGGGGAATCGGTGGAACAGCGGTGGTTGCCGACCTCACCGATGAATCGCAGACCAACGCGCTCATCTCCGCCGGCCCCGCCGTCGACGTTCTCGTGAACAACGCCGGCAGCTACTTCGACGTCGGGCCGATCCTCAAGCAGTCACCTGCGGGTTGGCGGCGGGCGATGGACAACAACATCACCACTTGTTACAACGCCAGCCGCGCCGCGGCGCGGCGCATGGTGGATGCGGGGCGGGGTGGGGCGATCATCAACATCTCGTCGGTCGACGGACTGCTCCCCTGCATGGGTACCGGATACGACACGGCAAAGGCCGCCGTCATCGCGTTCACGCGTTCACTCGCCGTCGACCTGGCGCCACACCACATCCGCGTGAACAACATCGCGCCGGGCGCCGTCATGGTGGAAACACTGCGCAAGATGCAGGCCGGTGAACTGCCGCCCCTGTGGCCCTCTGAAACCGAGCCCACGGGCCTCATGAACCCCATCACCAAGATCCGTTCCTCGAACATTCCACTCGGTCGGCGCGGGACACCCAACGACATCGGCAACGCCGTACTTTTCCTCGCCAGCGAAGCCTCGTCGTACGTCACGGGCGTGACCCTGCCCGTCGATGGAGGCTGGTTGCTGATCTAGAACGAAGTCGCTCTAACATCTGGCGAGTCGTAACGAATTTCTGCACAACAAGGATGGGTCATGAAGGTTGACGGTGGCGTAGCACTCGATCTGGCGAAGTCGGCGGAGTCGGCCAAGGAAGCCGAGGCCGCGGGCTACAGCGGCGCATGGACGGCGGAGACGAACCACGATCCGTTCTTCCCACTGCTGCTGGCCGCCGAGCACACCCGGCGCATGGAGCTCGGCACCTCGATCGCCGTTGCGTTCGCACGCAACCCGATGACGCTCGCCAACATCGGATGGGACCTCCAGGCGTATTCGAAGGGTCGCTTCATTCTCGGCCTCGGCAGCCAGATCAAGCCCCACATCACCAAGCGCTTCAGCATGGAGTGGAGCCACCCCGCCGCTCGCATGCGCGAGATGATCATGGCCATCCGCGCGATCTGGGACACCTGGGAGAACGGCACACCGCTGAACTTCCGCGGCGACTTCTACACCCACACGCTGATGACGCCGTTCTTCACACCCGACCGCGCCGACCTCGCCGGTTTCGGCACGCCGAAGATCTTCCTCGCGGGCGTCGGTGAATTGATGACCGAAGTCGCGGGCGAAGTGTGCGACGGGTTTCTCTGCCACGGGTTCACCACCGAGAAGTACCTGCGCGAGGTCACTCTCCCCGCGCTCGCGCGCGGCCGCGCAAAGGCCGGCAAGACAATGGAGGGATTCGAAATCGTCGGGCCTTCGTTCGTCGTGACCGGAAACAACGAAGCCGAAATGACCCAGGCCGCGGCGGGCACGCGCCAACAGATCGCCTTCTACGGCTCGACCCCTGCGTACAAGGGTGTGCTCGACATCCACGGCTGGGGCGGCCTACAGGAAGAACTCAACTCGCTCTCCAAGCAGGGCCAGTGGGTCGAGATGGGCAACCTCATCAACGACGAAATCCTCAACACGTTCGCCGTCGTGGGCTCCCCCGAACAGGTCGCGCCGGAACTCAAGCGTCGCTACGACGACGTCATCCAGCGCATCAGCTTCTACGCGCCGTACAAGAGCGACCCCGAGCGCTGGCGCCGCATGATTTCCGAACTGCAGAACTAGTTCAGACGAGGTTCGTCCAACAGGCGTGCGTCCCGCTGCAAATGCGTTCCGGCAGGCGTACCCGCGCCAGCGGGCCGGCAGCGATGTCGCGTGCATCGAAAATCGCGCAGTCACTGCGGTCGTTTTGGACGTCGATGGTGAATGTGATCACGTAGCCGTCGTCCTCGGCGGTTGCGCCGATGCGCGGGGCAAAGACCGCCTCGCTGCAGTATTCGCCTTCGGGAAGATGGAACCGGGTTTCGTGGCCGGTTGAAATGTCGTGGCGGATCAGGCCCTCGAACATGAACCACCCCTCCGTCGGGATGATGCAATAGGTGGTCTCGTGGCGACGGCCACTCACGGCACCGTTGATGACACCGAACTCGGTGATGGTGTCGCTGAGCGGGCCCTCCTTCACCGTGCCGGTGCGCATGTTCAGCCTCCAGCGATACGGCCGGGACTGCATCGCATAGAGATCGAGGTAGCGGAAGAGTCGCTCGTCGATTGTCGCCTCGGGCGGCAACGTCGGCGAGGGGTCGTACTGGAAGTAACCGTCGACCACCACCTCGTCACCGTCTTCGTAGGCGTTGATCCAATGCAGCACGTACGTTGCGTCACAGTCGAACCACTTGATGTCGGATGACGAACCCCTGCGCGGAATCACCCCGAGGCGCATCGGCATGTCGCGGTGGAAGCGGTTCGCGTACACGTCCTTTTTCAACAGGTCTTCGTCCCAAAAGAGTGGGCAGTCGTTCAGGATCGCAAAGTTCTCGGTGAAGCACATGTCGTGTGGGAGGCGCGGGCCCGGCAACGGAACGTCGACGTAGTGAACGAGCTCACCCTGCCCCGACACCACTCCGAAGTGCATGTAGGGCGCGGCCGTCGAGTAATTGAAGAACAACAATTCACCCGTTGCTTCGTCCACTTTGGTGTGCGCCGACACACCCTCGGCGGGAAAGGCACCTCTCCAGGATTCGGTTCCCATGTCGTCGAGAGTGCGCGGGTCGAGCCTGTACAAGTCGCCGCACTGGTAGAAGCTCGACAGCGCGATTCCGCGGTGCACCACGACATCGGTCGACGATGCATCCTTCATCCGCGTGCGCGCCCCCCAACCGTCACCACGCACCGCCTTCTTCGGGGATTCGGCAAGACCCGCCCACAGGGGGCCTCCGTTTGCCAACTCGGCAGCAAGACCTTTCGTGCGTACGAACCGGTTGCGATAGGTCGCCTCGCCGTTGCCGAAAGTGATCGAGTGGATCATTCCGTCGCCATCGAAGGGGTGGTACCGCCCCACACCGGGCACGAGCGGATTCTCGGTGTTGCGCAGATACGTGCCGGCGAAGTCGTCGGGGATCCTGCCTTCGACGGCCATTGCCGTTGCCGTCCATTCCTTGGTCTGGGGACGCCAGGCACCCGTGCGATAGGGATGAACGTCGCCCTCGGGAAGAAGGCTGGTGAACTCGTTGTCGACTCTGGCTGCCATGGCCCCCTCGCCACGACACTACGCCCGTCGGGCGAGGCTGCGGCTCAGTCGAAATTCGGTGCAGAGCGCAACGAGCGCTTCACCTCGGCCAGGCCCGACGTGGTGGCCAGTGTCTCCACCGCGTCCCACAACCGCAGGGCCTCGGCACCGCGCGGTGCCCGCGAGATGACGGGGCCGAAGAAACTGCCCTCGTTGGACTGGCCGGGCTTGAAAGTGAGAATCGGCGTGCCGACGCCCTTGCCCGTGCGCGAGAAGGCGAGGTCCGTTTCCTCGCGCAGGATCGCATCGAAATCTTCGTTGTCGGCGCCGTTCGCCCAATCGGGGTCGAGGCCCGCACGGGACAGCACGTCGACGAGGAAGTACGTCGTGTTCTCCACGAACCCCTCCCGTTGACCATTCTTGTGGAGAGCGGTTCCCACGGCGGTGTAGAGACCGGCGACGGCCTCGTTGCCCACCTTCTCGCGCGCATAGGCCGCCGCACGCAGGACACGACTCCCGGCCGCATGTGCCTCGCGCCAGGGTTCGCTGTTGGGACCGTAGCCGATCTCCTCGTTGATCATCCGCAGTGAAATGAAACGCCAGGTGACGTCGTAGTTGCGCTGTTCGCTGACCTCGTCCACCCAGCGCGATGTGATCCACGCCCAGGGGCACACCGGGTCGAAGAAGAACTCGAGATCAGCCACGTGCTACTTCCTTTTCCTCGAATGTTTCGATCAGGTCACCGGACTTGAGATCTTGGAAGTCGGAGAGACCTATACCGCACTCGAAACCCTCACGGACTTCGCGAGCATCGTCCTTGAACCGACGCAGTGAACTGATCGAACCCTTCCAGATGACGACACCGTCGCGCAAGAAGCGCACCTTGGTGCCGCGGGTGACGACGCCGCTGCGCACGTAGCAACCCGCGATGGCGCCGACCTTGGGCACACGGAAGATCTCGCGGACCTCGGCTTCGCCGGTGACCACTTCCTCGAACTCGGGGGCGAGCATGCCGACCATCGCGTGCTCGATGTCTTCCAGCAGCTTGTAGATGATTTCGTAAGTGCGGATCTCGACCTTTTCGGCCTCGGCGACATCCCGGGCCTTGCGATCGGGACGCACGTTGAAGCCGATGAGTGTTGCATTGGTTGCAGCGGCCAGCGTGATGTCGTTTTCGGTGATCGCACCGACCCCACGGTGCACGAACGCAGGCTTCACCTCGGGCCGCTCGAGCTTGCGCAGACTCTCGGTGACCGCTTCGAGCGAGCCGTGCACGTCGGCCTTGATGATGAGGTTGAGCGTCGCGAGTTCACCGGCCTGAATTTGGCTGAAGATGTCTTCGAGGCGAACACCGCGCTGAACGCGCGCGTCACCACGCTGGTTGAGCACGCGGTAACGCTGCTCACGGGCCTCTCCAACCGTGCGTGCGGTCTTTTCATCGGGCGCACCGCGGAATTCGTCACCCGCCGCAGGCACGCTGGACAGACCCAGCACCTGCACCGGCGTGGAAGGTTCGGCTTCCCTGACCTGTTCACCGCGATCGTTGATGAGTGCGCGGACGCGACCCCACGCCGCACCGGCAACGATCGGGTCGCCGACCTTGAGGGTGCCTTTGTCGACGAGCACCGTGGCAACGGGGCCCCGGCCAACATCGAGATTGGCCTCGAGCACGACGCCTTTGGCGCGTCCCTGGGGATTGGCCGTGAGGTCTTCGAGTTCTGCGACCACGTTCACCTGTTCGAGGAGGTCGTCGACGCCGAGGTTCTGCTGTGCCGACATCTCCACGACGATGGTGTCACCACCCCACGCTTCGGGTACGAGTTCGTACTCGGCGAGCTGTGTGAGCACGCGCTGCGGGTCGGCATTTTCCTTGTCGATCTTGTTGACCGCAACGACGATCGGAACGTCGGCCGCGCGGGCATGGTTGATTGCTTCGATCGTCTGGGGCATGACGCCGTCGTCGGCCGCGACCACGAGAACCACAACGTCGGTGACCTGGGCACCGCGTGCACGCATCTTGGTGAATGCGGCGTGACCAGGGGTGTCGATGAAGGTGATCTTCTTGTTGTCCTTGGTGACCTGGTACGCACCGATGTGTTGAGTAATGCCACCCGCTTCACCGGCAACGACGTTTGCCGAGCGAATTTTGTCGAGCAGCGTCGTCTTGCCGTGGTCGACGTGGCCCATGACGGTGATGACGGGTGGGCGCACTTCTTGTGCATCCGGGTCGTCGTCGTCGGAGTCGTCGAAGAGTGCCTGCAGTTCCATCTCCTGCTGCTGGCCAGGGTCGACGAGAAGAACCTCGGCGCCGACTTCGAGCGCGAAGACCTCCATTTGGTCGTCGGTGAGGGTCATCGTGGCGGTCACCATTTCGCCCTGCTGGAGGAGGAAACGCACCACGTCGGCCGCGGTGCGGTTCAACTTCGGAGCAAACTCCTGGGCCGACACACCGCGTTCGATGATGACGGTGCCCTCGGGTACCGCAGCGTCGCTCGCGGTGTAGGAGGTCATCAACTGTGGTTGCAGCTCTTCCATGTCGCGACGACGACGTGCACGCGACTTCTTGCGCGGCGCGCGACGCTGGCCGCTGGGTCGGTTGCCACCAGGACCGCCCGCGCCGGGACCGCCTGGCGCGCCGGGACGCGGGCCACCGAAACCACCCGGACGTGGACCACCCGTGCGCGGACCGCCCGGACCACCCGTGCGCGGACCGCCCGGACCACCCGTGCGCGGACCGCCCGGACCACCCGTGCGCGGACCCCCCGGACCACCCGTGCGCGGACCTCCCGGACCACCCGTGCGCGGACCCCCGGGTCCACCAGGACGACCGGGGCCACCCGTGCGCGGACCCCCGGGACGTGCACCGGGTCCGCCCGTGCGTGCGCCGGGGGCGCCGGGACGCGCGCCACTGGGGGGCGGGGGAATCGGACGACCCGAAGCCGACAAGGGGCGTGCCGAGGGCGGCGGCGGAATCGGACGGCCCGAGGCCGAGACGGGGCCCGCGGGCCGAGGCGGAGGCGTTGCTCCGGGTGCGAGCGGACGCGCCGGAGGAGCCGGCGAACGCGGCGCGGCGGTGGGTGGCATGCCTGCGGGACGGGCTGGGGGCGTGGGAGTCGGACGACCACTGGAGATGAAACCGCTGCGACCCTGGTCGCCCGTGGCCTCCGGGGGTGCCGGACTGGGTGCCGGTGTCTCGGTCGCGGCGACTGCCGGTTCGACGATGGGGGTTTGGACACCAGGTTCGGGAACAACGACGGGAGCGACCTTGACCACGGGCACTTCAGCGACGCCGGCGGCCGTGGCGGTCGGTTTTGGCTTTGCGGCGGTCTTCTTCGCAGGCGCTTTCTTCGCCGCCGCCTTCTTCACGGGCTTGTCGGCGTCGTGTGCCTCCTTGGCGGTCTTGTTGGCGGGTGCTTTCTTCGCCGCCGCCTTCTTCTCGGGCTTCGGCTCTTGGGGCTGTTCGTCGCGGACAAGACCGTCGCGTTCCGCGCGACGTCGCACACGGTCGGCCTGCGCCTCGATGATCGACGACGAATGGCCCTTCACGTCGATGCCCATGACGAGGCAGAGGTCGACGGCCTCTTTGTTGGTGAGGCCGAGCTCTTTGGCGAGCTCGTGGACACGCATGTTCTTTGGCAACTTGACTTCAGCCTTTCAAAACCGGTTTGAGGAGATCGCTACGGGACGGGTTCGCACATCCGGCGACGGGGATTGCCACGCGCCGCTGCGTCGATGCAGGCGAGTTCGGAGCATGACCGCGTACGCCGAAGCAACGTCGAGGGCCCGTGCGCGGGCGTGCCCGAAGATGACCGCAACCCACCACTACTCGGCCACCTCCGGTGCCGCTGCGCCACCACCAGCCCATTCCTTCTCGCTGATGACGCTGCCGTCGGCGGCATGCCATTCCATTTCACCGGTGGCATCATTGGCAATCCACTGACCCTCGGCGTAGCCCGAGTCGCCGGCCGAGACCGGAACCTCACCCGACGCCTCGGCGGCGGCCTGGGTTTCGCTCTTGATGTCGATGCGCAGGCCCGTCAGACGCGCGGCGAGGCGGGCGTTCTGGCCCTCCTTGCCGATGGCAAGAGACAACTGGAAGTCGGGAACGATGACGTCGGCCTGCGTACCGTCGGCGCTGATGCGCACTTCGGTCACCTTGGCCGGCGAAAGAGCCTTGGCGACGAAGTCGGCGAGGTCCTCGCTGTAGGGAACGATGTCGATCTTCTCCCCACGCAGTTCGTTGACGACCATCCGCACGCGTCCGCCACGGGCACCGACGCAGGCACCCACGGGGTCGACGTTGTGATCATTCGACCAGACGGCGATCTTGGTGCGGTGGCCGGGCTCGCGCGAGCAGGCCTTGATTTCGACGACACCGTCGGCGATTTCAGGAACTTCAAGTTCGAACAGGCGCTTGATGAGGCCGGGGTGCGTGCGGCTGACCACGATCTGGGGACCCTTCGCGGTCTTGCGTACCTCGACGATGTAGGCCTTCACGCGACCGCCCGGTTCTGGTTTTTCGTAGGGAACCTGCTCGGCCTGGGGCAGCAGAGCCTCGACCTTGCCGAGGTCGAGCAGCGTGTAGCGCTTGTCGATCTGCTGGATGATGCCGGTGACGATGTCTCCCTCGCGGTTCGCGTATTCTTCGAACTTGCGGTCGCGCTCGGCTTCGCGGATGCGCTGGCTCATCACCTGACGGAACGTGACGGCGGCGATACGGCCCAGTTCGTCTTTCTTTGGTGTGTCATCGCGTTCGTTGACCCAGTTGCCGTCGTCATCGAGGTCGTAGGCGGTGAAACGCATGTCGAGGTTGTCGGGATTGATCTCGACGATCACCTCGTCAGCAGCGCCCGGGCGCTTTTTGTAAGCGGTTGCGAGGGCCTCGACGAGAACCTGGAGGAGCGTGTCAACGGAGATTCCTTTTTCGTTCGCCAGCATGCGAATGGCTTCGGCCATGTCGAGGTTGCTCATGATGCACTTGCCTCCGTGTGTGATGTTTCGTTCGTTTCCGGGTGCTCGCTTACGGACTTCTTCTTCGAGGTTGCTCCCTTTGGCGCCGGTTTCTTCGGTGCCTTGCCGGGCTTTTCGGCTGCACCCCATTCAAAAACTGTACGGGCGCGTTCGATGTCGACGAGGGCGACCTCAGTGTCGACGAGGGTGTCGGCGTCGCGCACGGTGATGACCGACGGTGTCGCCTCGACGAGTTGTCCCAGCAGACGACGCGAACCGTTGACGGGCGCATGGAGTCGAATGTTCACCGTCTTGCCGATCTCGCGCGCGTAGTGCTCGGGCCGGCGCAGGGTGCGCTCGAGGCCCGGGCTCGTGACCTCGAGGGTGTAGCGGCCGGGCACGGGGTCGGAATGATCGAGTTCACGGCCGAGTTGGCGCGTGACGAGGGACAGGTCATCGAGGCTGACACCCGCCGGTTGGCCGGGTGGCGTGTCGAGCACGACCCGCAGCGTGCCCCCGCTGTAGTCGATGTCGTAGATGGACAGACCGAGGGCCTCGGCTATGGGGGTCAGCAGAGCGGCGACTTTGTTCGCAACGGCGGAGCCGAAGTCGTGTTGTGTGTCCATCTTCTCCACCTGCCTTTCGTGTGCCCTCTCGATCGTCATTTCGGTCTTCTATTCTCGACCCCGCCATCCCGAAACGAGTCGCCTGAACAAAAAAGGCGTGGGCCTCAGCCCACGCCTTGTCGTTCAGCCGGGCCGTTGGCCCGCTCGCTGTGAGATCGAAAGGTCGAATCTCTAGTCTACCCGTTTCCGAGCGGGTTTGCTCGGGGCGCTCCGCGCCCGACCTATACCCTTGCCACATATGTTGCGTATGTCCCGGTTGTTCCTGCGCACCCTCCGCGACGACCCCGCCGACGCAGAAGTTCCGAGCCACAAACTGCTCCTCCGAGCGGGCTACATTCGCCGTGCCGCCCCCGGCGGATACACCTGGCTCCCCCTCGGGTGGGAGGTTCACCGCAACATCGAACGTGTCGTACGCGACGAGATGAACGCGATCGGTGCCCAGGAAGTTCACTTTCCCGCCCTTCTCCCCCGTGAGCCCTACGAGGCGACGAACCGCTGGGACGACTACGGGGACACGTTGTTCCGCTTGAAGGACCGTCGCGGAGCCGATTTTCTCCTGGGTCCCACCCACGAAGAGATGTTCACCCTGTTGGTTCGCGACCTCTACAGCAGCTACAAGGATCTGCCGGTTTCGCTGTACCAGATCCAGACGAAGTACCGCGACGAAGCCCGCCCGCGCGCGGGTCTCTTGCGTGGGCGTGAGTTCACGATGAAGGACTCGTACAGTTTCGACCTCGACGATGCCGGACTCGCGGCGAGTTACGGTGCGCACCGCGACGCATACATCCGTATCTTCGACCGTCTCGGCATCCCCTACGTCGTGGTGACGGCGATGTCGGGCGCCATGGGCGGTTCGATATCGGAGGAATTCCTTGCCGAGTGTGAGGTCGGAGAGGACACTTTTGTTCGGTGCACCAGCTGCGACTACGCGGCCAACACCGAGGCGGTGCGTGTGCGCGTTCCCGCGTCGCCCCGTCTGGACGTTCCCGCGCCACGGGTCCTTGACACACCGAACACGCCGACCATCGACGCGCTCGTGGAGTGCCTCAAGACGTCGGGGGTTTCTGCTCCGCACGGCGGTGAATGGTCGGGGGCCGACACACTAAAGAACGTCGTAGTGATCGTGAAGAACCCCGACGGGACGCGCACGCCACTCGCCGTCGGCGTGCCCGGCGACCGCGAGGTCGACATGAAGCGTCTCGAGGCGCAACTCTCCCCGGGCGAAGTCGAACCCTTCGGTGAGGCGGATTTCGCCGCACACCCCGCACTGGTGAGGGGTTACATCGGCCCCGACGTGCTCGGTGCCCACAAGGCGGCGGGCGTGCGTTACCTGCTCGACACCCGCGTGAACGAAGGATCGGCCTGGGTGACGGGGGCCAACACCGTGGGCAAACATGTCGTCAACCTCGTGTGCGGTCGCGACTTCGCCGCCGACGGCAGGATCGAGGCGGCCGAGGTTCGCCCGGGCGACGCGTGCCCCAAGTGCGGAGCCGCCTTGCGCATCGACCGTGGCATCGAAATCGGGCACGTGTTCCAACTCGGTCGCAAGTACGCCGAGGCGCTCGACTTGCGGGTGCTCGACCAGCACGGCAAACAGCAGGTCGTCACGATGGGCTCGTACGGCATCGGTGTGTCGCGCGCCGTCGCCGTCGTTGCGGAAGCCTCCCACGACGAACTCGGCTTGTGTTGGCCGCGCGAAATCGCGCCGGCCGACGTTCACCTGGTGTCGACGGGCAAGGGCAACGACGACGTCACCACTTTTAGTGATGGGTTGGCTGCTGCGCTCGAGGCGGAGGGTCTCAAGGTTCTCCTCGACGACCGTGTCGGGGTGTCGCCCGGAGTGAAGTTCAAGGACGCAGAACTACTGGGAATGCCCACGATCGTCATCGTCGGCAAGGGCCTCGCTGAGGGCAAGGTCGAGGTGCGCGATCGCAGGTCGGGGGAACGCAGCGATGTTGCCACCGATGCGGCAGTCGCCCACATCGTCGGTGCATGTCGGGGCAGGAATCGATGACACGAATTTTCCCCGCGTTGAAGAACTACGACTGGGGCGACACGGCCTTCCTTCCCGCACTGCTCGACCTGACTCCGACGGGAGAGCCCGTCGCCGAAGCGTGGTTCGGCACGCATCCCTCCGGTGAAGCCGTCACCGACGACGGCAGGACGCTGTCGTCGATCACGGGACAACTTCCCTTCATGGTGAAGTTCATCGCCGCGGCCAAACCGTTGTCGCTGCAGGTGCACCCGTCGTTGGAACAGGCACGCGCCGGCTGGGCCCGCGAGAACACAGCCGGCTTGTCGATCGACGACCCGCGGCGCAACTACCCCGACGACTCCGACAAAGCCGAGTTGCTGATCGCCCTGACGCCCTTCAGCGCACTGTGTGGCTTCCACGACCCGACGGCAACCGCGGGATGGTTCCACGCCCGGGGTTGGACCGCACTCGGCGATGCGCTCGAACAACTCGGCCTCGAGGGTTTCGTGCGCGAAGCATTGCTCGGCACGTCGCTCGCAGTCCCCCGTGACCTGCCACCGTGGGCCGCGGCACTGCGGGAGGCACATCCGGGCGACCCCGCCGTTCTTGTCGCACTGTTGATGCACTGGGCCGAATTGGCACCCGGTGAATGCCTCGCCTTGGAGGCCGGCGTTTTGCACACCTATCTGTCGGGGTGTGCCGTCGAGGTGATGAACGGCAGCAACAACGTGGTGCGCGCCGGCTTCACGACCAAGCACAGCGACCGCGAGGAGGTCCTCCGCATCACGTCATTCGAGGCGTCGCCGAACCCGGTTCGGCGACCCGAGTCGGGCGTGTATCCGTCGACGGGGTCGTACCGCGTTGTCACTCATGCCGAAGGCTCAACGATCCGGGCCGATGGGACGACGATCGTCGTCACCACAAAGGGTGTGTCACACGTGTTGCAAGCGGGCGAATCGCTCAGCATTGCCAGCGGCACGGGTTACGCCACTACAGCCTGCACGCCGCACTGATCGCAAGGTCGAGCAGACGTTCACGCGCCGACGTCTGGCTGTCCCAGTGGCGGTGGTCCCACTCATTGGCGCTCACGTCGTCGCCTGCGTACAACAATTGACCGTAGGTCACGCCGCGGAATGCGGCCGCGGCAAACATCGCCGAGGCCTCCATCTCCACGCAGATGCAGCCCTGCTCGCGGCGCCGCGCCACCTTCGCGGGTGTCTCGCGGAAAAACGCGTCCGTTGTCCAGGTGACACCACGATCGTAGGGCACGCCCGCGTCGGTGAGTTCGGCATGGATGGCGGCCAGTGCATCGGGATGCGGTACGACCTCGTGACCGACCGGTGCGTAGTGGTGGCTGGTCCCCTCGTCGCGTACCGCCCCGTCGGGCACGATGACGTGACCCACGTCGAATCCCTCGCGCACGATTCCCGCTCCCCCGCAGCCTATGAACTTACGCGCGCCCAGAGCAATGACGCTTTCGAGAATCGCCACCGCCGCGGGTGCGCCGACAGGGGTGTTGAACACCGCCACCCCGACACCACGGTGCTCGACGACGTGCACGTCGTGTGCCCCGTGCTCGAAGGGAATCGAATACACCGGCACGGATCGGGCGAACTTCGCGCGAAAGACATCACCGAACCACGTGTTCACGGCACGCTCGGGGAACCCGGGGATGGGGCGGTGGATCGACGGGTTGATCACCGCGTGCGGCGACGCATCGAACTCGAAAAGAGGATGACCAGCAGCTTCCACCGGAGTACCAGCCACGGCATTCAGCCCGCGGCACGACGGATCTCGACGATCCTTTCCGTCGAGTTGTTCGCGTCGGCACCCTTTTCCTCGAGAAGCGCCATGCGGTCCTTGCTGGCCTCGCGTTCGGCGCGCGCGGTATCGGCCCGCGCGATGGCGGCTTCGGTGCCGTGTTCGTTGATGAAGGAGGCCCATTCGAGGAGGGCTGGGACCATTTGGTCCTCGGGCACCACGGCGACGTTGCGCCCCTTGACAAAGAGGTGGCCACGCTTGTTGCCGGCGGCGATGCCAAGATCGGCCTCGCGCGCTTCGCCCGGGCCGTTGACGACACACCCCATGACGGCGATCTGCAGCGGTATCTCTCTGTCGGCGAATGCGTCCTGGGCGCGGTTGGCGACATCGATCACGTCGATCTCCGCACGGCCGCAACTGGGGCAAGCGATGAGGTCGACGTTCTTGCGCTCACGCAGGCCCAACGACTCGAGAAGTTGGCGGCCGGCCTTGGCCTCCTCCACCGGATCCGCCGTCAGGCTGTAGCGGATGGTGTCGCCGATCCCCTCCAGGAGCAGCGTCGCAATGCCGGCAGTGGCCTTGAGCAGACCACCCGGCAACGGACCTGCTTCGGTGAGACCGATGTGCAATGGATGGTCGGTTGCCGCACTCAGTTTGCGGTACGCCTCGACCATGATCGCCACGTTCGACGCCTTGACGGAGATTTTCACGAGGTCGAAACCGACTTCATCGAAGTAGGCGAGTTCCTGCAACGCCGACTCGACCATCGCGTCTGGGGTCAGACCGCCGTGCTTGTCGTAGAGCGCGGGGTCCAGCGAGCCGCCGTTGACACCGATCCGGATCGGCACGTTGCGCTCTTTCGCCGCGGCCGCCACCGCCTTGATGTGTTCGGGCTTGCGGATGTTGCCGGGGTTGAGACGCAGGCCCTGCACTCCCGCTTCGAGCGCGGCGAGGGCCATTTTGTATTGGTGGTGAATGTCGGCGATGACCGGAATCGGCGAGCGTGGCACGATCTGGGCGAGACCCTCGGCTGCCTCGATTTCGTTGCACGTGCAACGCACGATGTCGCAGCCGGCCGCGGCCAGCGCATAGATCTGTTGCAGGGTTCCCTCGACGTCGGCGGTCTTCGTGGTCGTCATCGACTGCACCGACACCGGCGCGTCACCACCCACGGCAACCTTGCCGACATGAATCTGACGCGTGCGTCGGCGTTCGAACATGGCCTCAGTATGGCCCGACTCAGAGGGGGTTGGAGATGTCGAGATACAGACCCGAAAAGAGAAGGAAGGCGAGCAGACCGAGCACCACGGTTGTCAGGGGGATCATCTTGTTGACATCGGCGCGGTAGCGCGTGCCGTTGCGTGAACGCAGGCGCTCATAGGTGGCGATCGCCGCGTGCCCACCGTCGAAGGGCAGCAAGGGAAAAAGGTTGAACACGCCGACGAAGACATTCACACTCGCCAAGAGCAAGAGCACACCCTTGAGGCCCTCGCTCTCGCCCAACCGCCCACCGATCTGGCTCGCCCCCACCACCGTTGTTGGGCGTGTTTCCAGGTTCTCGTTCGGGTTCTGCAAGGCACGGATCGAGTTCATCGGGTTGAGTGCCGTGACGACACCCTTGATCGAGTTACCCATGCTCGACACGGAGTCGCGCACCGCCCAGCCGAGCGACGAGACGAGCGACTCGCGCACGTAGTCCTTCGACCATGACGCGATGCCCAGATACGCAACGTCGGGCTCGCGCGGATTCGCCACGAGAATCACACTTTGGGTCGTGGGCACTCCGTCGCGTTCGAAACTGACGTCGACCCTGTCGCCCGGCACGCGCGCGGTGATCGCCTCGACGAGTTGATCGCGCGACGACACCGCCGTACCGCCGATCGCCGTGACGAAATCGCCGACGCGTAGGCCGAGGGTTTCGGCGGGCGAACCGGGAGCCGACGCGAATGCAACCTCCACCCGACCGGTCTCGGCATAGCGCCCGGCCGTGGAGTAGAGGCCCGTGAAAATGGCGAGTGCGAGAATGAAGTGCATCAGCGACCCGGCGGTGATGACGAGGAACTGGCGCGGGTAGCTCTTGTTGCGGTAGGCCTGATCCTCCGCACCAGGTTCGACTTCGTCGAGGACGTTCATGCCGACGATGCGCACGAATGCGCCGAGGGGAAGGGCCCGCACCCCGTATTCGAGTTCCCCGCGGGTGCGGCTCCAGAGGCGTGGACCAAAGCCCATGTAGAACTGCGTGACCCTCATCCCGGTCCAGCGGGCGGTTGCAAAGTGGCCGATCTCGTGGAGGAACACCGACACCAGAAGTCCGACGACGAAGAACAACGTCCACGTGTTTTCGAACCCGAGCCACGCCAAGAGACCGAGAATCACGAGGCCGGAGACGATCGCAGTCGACTTCGTCGACGGATCGGGCGAATCCGACGGCTCACCACCGCCGACGATGAGTTCATGGCGCAAGCGCTGGTAGATGCCGGCCACGGTGCTACCCCGCTTCGGGGTACCCAAGGCGTCGACGCGCTGTGACACGACCCTGGCGGTCGGCTTCGAGAATGTCGTCGACGTCACGGGGGGTTGCCGGCGAATACGAGTCCATGACTGCCTCGATTGTGTCAGCAATCTGCAGCCACGGCACATCGCCCGCAAGAAAAGCCTCGACGACGACCTCGTTGCACGCGGACATGAAGGCGGGCGCGGTGCCGCCGGCGCGACCCGCCGCGTAGGCGAGCGCAAGGCAGCGGAAGGTGCGGGTGTCGGGGGGCATGAAATCGAGGCGACCCGTCGTGGCCCAGTCGATGGCCCCGAAGGGCGTCGCGACGCGCGACGGATAGCCGAGCGCGTAACCGATCGGGAGACGCATGTCGGGTATCGACAGCTGTGCGATCGTCGAACCATCGCTGTACTCGACCATCGAGTGCACGACCGACTGTGGGTGCACAACCACGTCGATCGAGTCGTAGGCCACACCGAAGAGTTCGTGCGCCTCGATCACCTCGAGGCCCTTGTTCATGAGCGTCGATGAGTCGACGGTGATCTTTGGCCCCATCGCCCACGTCGGGTGTGCGAGCGCGTCAGCCACGGTGACCGACACAAGATCCTCCCGCGTGCGACCGCGAAACGGTCCCCCACTCGCGGTCAGGACGATGCGCCGCACCTCCCCGCCGGCGTCGACCGACGAACGCAGACACTGATGGATCGCGCAGTGTTCGCTGTCGACGGGCACGATGACCGCTCCGGGAGTCCGGCGCAGCGGCGCGACGATCGGCGCGGCCGCGATGAGGCTTTCTTTGTTGGCGAGCGCGAGACGTTTGCCGGCGCGCAACGTCTCGAGGGTGACGGGCAACCCCGCGAAGCCGACGACCGCGTTCATGACCACGTCGGCGGGGCCGACCACGTCGGTGAGGTTGCAGGAGACCTCGGCAAAGGGCAGCGCCTCTCGAACGCGCGCACGATCGGCTTCGCGGCCGACAACCACGACCGAGGGCCGGAATTCCTCGGCTTGACGAATTACGGTGTCGATCGACGAACCGACGGCGAGCGCGACGACTTCGTAGGCGCCGGGGTCGGCGCGCACGACCTCGAGTGTCTGCGTGCCAATGGAGCCGGACGAGCCGGCGATCGCGACGCGGGTCGGGGCTACTGCACCCAAGGCTGGATGACGAGCATCAGGTAGTACGCCCCGGGTAGAACGAAGAGGAATCCGTCGAAGCGATCGAGAACGCCGCCGTGACCGGGGAGGAACGTACCGAAATCCTTGACGTCGAGGTTTCGCTTGAACATGCTCTCGACGAGGTCGCCGACCGGCGCCAGCACCGAGATGACGAGCGCGAGGAGAATCCACTCGCTCACGCGGTCCCATGTGCCGCTTTGTGTGCCGATGATCGCAACCGCAAGGAACGTACCGACGGTGCCACCGATCAAACCTTCGACCGACTTCGACGGGCTGATCCATTCGCGCAGTGGCGTACGGCCCGCCGTCGAGCCGACGAATAGTGCGAGCACGTCGTTCGCAACCACTCCCACCGCGACGATGAACAAAGTGTCGGTGCCGACGTTGAAACCGGGCACACCGAACGACTCGGTCGAGTAACGCACGATGAGCGCCGCGTAGGAACCGAGCAAGCCGATCCACACCGACGCGAGCATCGTGACGGCGATGTTCGGCAAGGGGCCACTTTGCACGTTCGGCGCACCGATGAATCCGATCGCGGCCGCGGCGAAGGCAAAGGTGAGCACCAACGGCAGCGCACCGTCACCGAGCCAGTACGCGGCGAGCGGCCCCGAGATGCAAGCAGCAATGCCGGCGAACATCGCGGGGCGGTAGCCCTTTTCCGTCACCTTGTTGAAGAACTCGACGGACGCGAGACCCACCACTGCGACAACAAACAGCATGACGGCGGCCGGCCGCCACATGAGTGCCGCGATGAACAGCGCCGCGAGGATCAGCCCAGCGGTCACGGCCTGGGGCAGGTCGCGACCGTAGTTCGGGCCGCGACGATCACGCGACGGCGCCGGACGCGCACCGCGTGCCACAGGCGAACGGCCCGTTGGACCGGTTACCGCCCCCGCACGCGGCTGGCCCCCCTGGGCCGAACGCGGCTCGGGACGACGCAGGCGTTCGTCGGTGGGGTCACTGCCGATGACGAGGCGTGGCTCGCGGCGCGGAGTCGGCGCGGAGGGTCCGTCTTGGCCGTATCGCACCTCACGGGTGGGCTCATCGCGGTACGTGCCTGAAGAGACGTCGGCCGGCTCGTCGAAGAGCCCGAGGCGTGTTTCGGTGGAGGGAGGCGGTGCGGTGGGCTGGACCGCGGGCCTCGAGAACGTCGACCACACGTCGTCCTGGGCATCGCTGGGCTGGGGCGTGCGCGGCAATTCGGCCGTTGGTGGCTCGGTCCAATGCGGCAACGGGCCGGTGTCGTCGCCAAACGAGATCGTTGGCGCTTTGTCGTCATCGGCGAATTCGACAGTGCCGAACTCGTCACCGAAATCGGTGCCGTACCCGCCGGTGTCATCGCGTCGTTTGTCGTCGCTCATGTTCCAACCTTTCGATGTTGTTGGTCAGACTTCGAGAAGCTCCTGCTGCTTGCGAGCAAAGGCCTTGTCGATCGCTTCCACGTGTTCGTGGGTCACCTTCTCGAGTTCCTTCTCTGCGCGCTCGAGTTCGTCTTTCGATATGTCACCGTCTTTTTCGGCGGTCTCGAGAGTCCTGCGTGCGTCGCGGCGGATGTTGCGCACAACGATACGACCGTCTTCGGCCATGCCCTTGACGACCTTGACGTATTCCTTGCGGCGCTCCTCCGTGAGCGCGGGGAACGCGAGTCGAATGACGACACCATCGTTCGATGGGTTGAGACCGAGATCCGAGGCCTGTATTGCCTTTTCGATGGCACCCATCGCCCCTTTGTCGTGGGGCTTGACAACCAGCATGCGGGCCTCGGGAACCTGGAAACCGGCGAGTTGCTGCAGCGGCACGGACGAACCGTAGTAGTCGACCATGATCTTTTCGACGATCGCCGGGGTCGCACGACCCGTGCGCACACCGAGGAACTGCCCCTGCACGTGTTCGACGGCTTTTTCCATCTTCTCGATGGCGTCGAGCATGGTTTCCTCGGTCACACGACCAGCGTACCGACTGCCTCACCCCGGAGGATGGACTTCACGTTTCCCCGCTTCAGCAACTCGAAAACGACGATCGGCAACTTGTTGTCCATGCAGAACGTGATCGCCGTCGAGTCCATGACCTTGAGGCCCTTCGTGATGACGTCGAGATGGCTGATCCGTTCGTACCGGGTTGCAGTCGGGTCTCTCTTCGGATCGGCGCTGTACACGCCATCGACACCCGAGTGCGTACCCTTGAGAATCGCCTGTGCGGAGATCTCCGCCGCACGCAGTGCGGCGGCGGTGTCGGTGGTGAAGAACGGGTTGCCCGTGCCTCCGGCGAGGATGACGATGCGCCCCTTTTCAAGATGGCGCTCTGCCCGACGACGGATGTACGGCTCGGCGACCTTGGGCATCTCGACCGCGGTCATCACCCGTGAATGTTGACCGACGCGCTCGAGTGCATCTTGGAGTGCGAGACCGTTCATGACCGTTGCGATCATTCCCATGTAATCGGCCTGCGCCTGATCCATGCCCTGACCGGCACCCTTCAAACCTCGCCAGAAGTTGCCACCACCCACGACGATGGCGATGTCGACGCCGAACTCGCCGACGGCCTCGTGCAGTTCGGTCGCAATCTGATGCAAGACGCTCGAGTCGAGTCCGAAACCATTCGGCTCGGCCAGTGCCTCGCCCGACAACTTGAGAACGACGCGGTTCCAGCGGGGCTGCGTACGTGGTACGCCCTTCACCGGGGTTGCATCATTCGTCATGCGTTGGTCAGCCAATCTCCACTTGCGCGTACGACGCAATCTTGGCACGGCCGATGAACTGGGTGACCGACTGCTTGTCGTCCTTCGCGTAGGGCTGTTCGAGCAGACAAACATCCTTGTAGAAGCCCCCGATGCGACCCTCGACGATCTTTGGGATCGCCGCCTCGGGTTTACCCTCGTTGCGTGTGATGACTTCCAGCGTCGCACGCTCTTTGTCGAGCACGTCGGCCGGGACGTCTTCACGGGCGAGGTAGCGGGGCCGCGCGAAGCCAATGTGAACCGCGACATCGTGAGCCAGCTCGACCGATGCACCCGACATTTCGACCAGCACGCCGTTCACGCCACGTCCGCCCTGAACGTGCAGGTACGAGTCGATGATGTTGCCGGCCGCAGCTTCGATTCGCACGACCTCGCCGAGCTCGATCTTCTCCTTCAGGGTGATCTTCAAGTCGTCGAGCTGCGCGGCACGTTCGGCGACGGCATCGACACCCCTGTCGGCGACGAGGTTGGCGAGCGTCTCGGCCTCGGCCTTGAACGCGTCGGACCCGGCGACGAAGTCGGTTTCACATTTCAATTTTGCGATCGCACCGACGTTTCCCTTGACGACGAGGGCGACGACTCCCTGGGTGTTCTCGCGATCGTCACGTTTGGCACTGGCAGCGAGACCTTTTTCGCGCAGCCACTGCTTGGCATCTTCGATGCTGCCGTTGTTGGCCTCGAGAGCCTTCTTGCAGTCCATCATTCCTGCGCCGGTGGAGTCGCGCAGGGCCTTGACGTCTTGTGCGGTGAACGACATTTTTCGGTTCAGGCTCCTGTTGCTGCCGCGGTGGGGGGTGCGGGGATGGGTTTCGGTGCCTCGGCGGCGGCCTTTTTCGACGCCATGAGGCGGCCTTCGAGAACGGCCTCGGCAATGACGTGGGTCATGAGGTCGTTGGCACGTATCGCATCATCGTTGCCCGGGATCGGGAACGCGATGACATCGGGGTCGACGTTGGTGTCGACGACAGCGACGACGGGAATGCCGAGTTTGTTCGCCTCGGTGACGGCGATGTGTTCTTTCATCGTGTCGAGCACGAACACCGCGTCGGGGCGACGCGTCATCGCGCTGATACCCGAGAGGTTCTTCTGCAGCTTGGCGAGTTCGCGGCCGAGGAGAAGTGCTTCCTTCTTCGGCATCGCCTCGAACTCACCCGATGCAATCATGCGTTCGTATTCCTGCATTTTGCCGACGCGCTTGGAGATTGTCTCGTAGTTGGTGAGCATGCCGCCCAGCCAACGCTCGTTCACGTACGGCATTCCGCAGCGGTTGGCGTGGTCGCGGATCGGGTCCTGCGCCTGCTTTTTCGTTCCGACGAAGAGAACCGAGCCGCCGTTGGCGACGAGGTCGCGCACGAACACGTAGGCGTTTTCGATGCGGTCCATCGTCTGTTCGAGGTCGATGATGTAGATGCCGTTGCGCTCTCCGAAGATGAAACGACGCATCTTGGGGTTCCAACGGCGGGTCTGGTGTCCGAAATGACAGCCAGCCTCGAGCATTTGTCGCATGGTGACGACGGCCATGGTGTTCTCCTCTCCTGTGGTTAGGGGCCCGGCCCCCGCGCCGAAGCGACCACAGGTGGGAGAACCGAGCAATGACTTGGATGGTTGTTGAGCCGGGTCCACAGACCCGACCGGCGACCAAGACTAACGGGGGTGGGCGCGGGAGCCACCAACCGCGCCCGTTTTCGCTGCAGGCCGAACAGTGGGGCCGGGTCGAGGTAGCGATTGTCGCGGCGCGGGCCGATGCGAAAACCCACGTACAGCGCATCCATCGCCACGCCAATCACGCGACCCGCCTCGACATGGTCACCACGAGAAACGCTGACGCCCGCCACTCCCCCGACGACGGCTTTGAGCGACGGCTCGGCCGCCGCGGCCACCACCACATAGAAAAGGCCACCCACGGGTCCGACGAATTCGACGGTGCCCGCCACCGGAGCCGCCACCTGAGCTCCGCGCGCGGTGGCGATCTCCAATCCGCGGTTGCCCTCGCATCGCGCGCAGGCAGGCGGCCGGAACCAGTCGGTTACGCGACCACCGACGGGGAAAACGGCCGGCGCCGCCAGACACAGTGCGGCGGCGAGCGTCGTGATCATACGCGGCGGCCCCTAGAAGTCGGCGGCCGCCAAGCGTGAACGAAGCTGCAGAACCGCCTTCGAGTGGATCTGCGAGACACGACTCTCGCTGACACCGAGCACCTCGCCGATCTCCGAGAGTGTGAGGTTTTCCTCGTAATAGAGAACCAGGACGGTGCGTTCGCGTTCGGGCAGGTTCTTGATCTCGGACCGCATGTGGTCGCGCAGGGTGCGCTCGTCGAGCGCGGAGTCTGCACCATCTGTACGTGGTGCCGAGTCAGCCACGACATGGTCGAGGGGGCCGACGTTGCCCGCCGCAATTTCGGAGAGCCATTTGTGTAGTTCCTCGACGGCCACGCCGAGCCGGCCCGCGATTTCGTCTTCGGTTGGTGCACGGCCCAGTGTGTGCTCCAGGTGGGAGATCGCATCCTGCACCGAACGCGCCCTCGCACGAACCGACCGAGGCACCCAGTCGAGAGCTCGCAGACTGTCGAGGATGGCGCCACGGATGCGCGGAACCGCATAGGTCTCGAACTTCACACCGTGGTTGGGGTCGAACTTGTCGATCGCGTCCATCAACCCGAACACTCCGGCGCTCACCAGGTCGCCGGTATCGACCGACTTGGGCAGACCCGCACCGAGACGGCCGGCAACGAACTTCACGAGACCCGAATAGTTGACGACGAGCCACTCGCGCGCACGCGGCTCGCCCTCACCCGTCCAATGCGACCACGCCGAGTTCAGCGTGTAGCGACGCGGACGTTCCTGCGTCGTCGGGTCGTCGGGGGGCGCGCACATGAATGGCCCGAGTCAAGCCCGTGGGTGCGAGGCGAGATAGGCCGACTGCAGACGCTCGCGACTGACGTGCGTGTAGCGCTGTGTCGTTGCGACGCTTGCGTGGCCGAGAAGTTCCTGCACCGCACGAAGATCGGCGCCGTTGTCGAGGAGGTGTGTGGCGAACGTGTGACGCAGCGCGTGCGGGTGCGTGGGATCGATGGCCCGGCGGTCGAGAATGCGGCGCACGTCGCGTGGGGTCAGTTTGTTGCCACGACCGTTGACGAACAAAGGCGCGCGCAAACCGGTCTCGGTCGCAATCTCACCGCGAAGCGCCGACCACCGTTCGAGCGCGACGATGCACGGCGGACTGAGCGGAACACGACGCTGCTTTGAACCCTTGCCCCACACCGTTGCCGCGGCGGCGCGCAGGTCGATGTTCGCCGGTGTGAGCAAGCACAACTCGCTGACCCGCAGTCCGCTGCCGTACAACAACTCGACCACCGCCGTGTCGCGCGCCAAACGCCATGCGGGGTCGTCGAGCTCTAGTTGGTTGCCCGACAAGAGGGCATCGAGTTGGTCGGGCCCGAGAATGCGCGGGAGACGTCCCTCACCCTGGGGCGAACGCACCCCTATCGTGGGGTTGGCGACCCGCCGCCGGCTGCCCGCCGACTCGCGCACCAACCACCCGTAGTAGCGGCGTAGCGCGGCGAGTTTGCGCGCGATCGTGCGCTTGGCGTGGTCGTTGCGGGTGAGATACGCGAGATACTGCTTCACCTGGGCGCGGGTGACGCCTCCGGGCTTCTTGGTTCCGTTGTCGGCAACCCACTGCGCGAACTGCGTGACGTCGGTTTCGTAGGCGAGTCGGGTGTTGTCGGAGGCCGACGTCAGCGACCCCATGAAATCGTCGAGGCGCCAGTCACGAAATGCATTCGTCCTTGTGCCGCCCACGCCTCAAGAGTAGAGCCTCCCACCATCCGGCCTCCTCCACCACCCACCCCGTCGCTTCGAGACGCCCCAGTGAGAGGGCAAGGTCGGCAAGCGTGCACGCCGTTGCGATCATCAGTTGGTCGAGTGTGACGGGGCCGTGACTGCACGCTTCGAGCACCCCGACATCGCGCGGGTCGGGCGGGGTTCGCTCGTCGCGCGAGACCACATCGATGTGTCGATGGTCGAGCGCAAGCACCGAGAGGATGTCGGCGGCGCTTGTCACCGCGCCGCAGCCCTGTTGGATGAGCAGGTTCGTGCCTGCCGCGCTGACGACCCGCGGCGAGCCCGGAACGGCGAGAACGTCGCGTTGGCGTTCGATCGCGTGACGCACCGTCGACATCGACCCGCCCGATTCGCGCGATTCGACGACCACAACCACCTCGGACAGCGCCGCAATCAACCGGTTGCGGCGCGGAAAGTGGTGCGCTTCGGCCGTGGCACCGGGTGGGTGTTCGGAGATCAGCAGTCCGTGGTGCGCAACCCACTCCCACAAAGCGGCATTCGTTCGTGGGTACACGACGTCGAGACCGCTACCGACCACGGCGATCGCCCGACCCGTCGTCGCCGAGGATTCAACCGCGGCGCGCACACCGTCATGCGCCGCGCCGTCGATGCCCTTGGCGAGACCCGACACGACGTGCACGCCGGCACGCGACAGCCCCTCGCCTATTTCGCGTGCGGTGTAGACACCCGATGGTGTCGGGGTTCGCGTACCCACGATGCCGACGCGGCGCCCGACAAAAAGCTCCGCGTCACCGCGGAAGAAGAACACACCACAGGGCCCGGGACCTGCAGCGATGACCAAGGGAAATCCGGGGCCGCGAACCCATGCGACACCGACGCCGGACCCCTCGCAGCGCTCGCGCATCATGCCCACCGCGTCGCCCTGGGCATTCGCACCATGCGACGCCGCCTCGGCAAGCGCACGCTCGTAGGCCTCGCGCGGCTCGTGGAGGACCAACAATCGAAATGCCGTCGTGGATCCACAACCCGGCACCTGCGTGAGTGCCGCCGCGTAGGCCCAATCGGGGTGTCCGCTCATTGCATGGCTCCGACGCGGGCGCGCAATGCGATCGCCTCGCGCACGTGGTCGAGGCACACAACGTCTGCACCACCACCATCGAGATCACCCAACGTGCGCGCGACCCGTCGCACACGGTGATAGCCACGTCCGCTCAAACGACCCGCCTCGAGTTCGGCCAACAGCAGTGCTCGGGCCTCGGCGGACAATGGTGCATGTTCGTCCAGTTCGCTGGGCGAGAGTCGGGCATTCGATTTTCCCTGTCGCGCATCGGCAATCCATCGTGCTTCGTCGACACGAAGTCGCATCACGGCAGTCGATTCGCCCGGGCCCGTGTCGACGAGGTCGGCGGGCGAGGTCGCCGCGACGGCCACCCGCAGGTCGAAACGATCAAGCAGAGGACCAGACAACCGCCGCAGGTATCGCTGGCGGGCAACCTCGTTGCACACGCACGAGCCCGGCGCCCCACCGCCGCACGGACAAGGGTTCGTCGCTCCGACGAGGAGAAAGCGTGCCGGCAAAGTGAGCGTTGCCCCGGAACGCGCAAGGCGGATCTCGCCACTCTCCAAGGGTTGGCGGAGCGCGTCGAGAACGCTCGGCGCGAACTCCCCGACTTCGTCGAGAAACAACACGCCACCGTGCGCCAGCGACACCTCGCCGGGACGCACGGCCCCCGAACCGCCGCCGATCATCGCAGCCATCGATGCGCTGTGGTGCGGGGCCCGAAACGGCGCAAGTCGCACGAGCCCCCCGAGACGCTGGCCCGCCGCCGATCGGATCATCGTCGCGGTCAGTGCATCGTGGCCATCGAGGGGCGGCAACAGGCTCGGTATGCGTTCGGCGAGCATGGTCTTGCCGCCACCGGGACCGCCGACCAGCAACAGGTTGTGACCGCCCGCGGCTGAAACCTCGGCCGCGCGACGCGCAACGGGTTGGCCCCGCACATCGCCCATGTCGAGCGTCGGCGCGACCTCGTCGTGGGCAACGTCGCGAACCGCATCGCGCCATTCCACGGCGCGCTGCAGACCGAGCACGACGTCGCCCAACGTGTCGGCGACGGCAACGCGACGTGGCGCGGCAACCAGCGCATCGCCTCCGGCCGCCGATGCAACCACGACGTGCAGGTCGCGCATCGCGGCGACGAGCGGGGCGGTGCCGGAAACGTGTTTCAACGAACCGTCGAGCCCGAGCTCGGCAACGAAACCTATGCCATCGGTGGCTGCCTGATCGATTTTCCCCTGTGCGACGAGCATTCCGATCGCAAGCGCGAGGTCCAGGCCCGAACCGCCCTTGCGTCTGTCGCTGGGGGCGAGGTTCACCGTGATACGGCGGTTCGGCCACTCGAATCCGCTCGACAACAACGCGGCCCGGACGCGATCGCGCGCTTCACGACATGCTTCGTCGGGAAGTCCGACGACGCTGAATCCGGGAAGCCCCGCACCGATGTGCACCTCGACGCTCACGGGTGCACCCTGGATACCGAACAACGTCGAGGAATTGATGCTTGCAAACACGTTCTGCTCCTGCCCGTCGGGGTTCGACCCACTGTGAAAAGATGAAGCCGGTGACCAACGCGCGACTTCTCCTACATGTGTGTCGGCGCGGCTCGCTCTCGGCAATTTGCATCGCCGCCGCACTTGTGGCCGCTTGCGGCGGTACCGACCGCACGGCGACGAACTTCTGCCGCCAGCTCGCCAAGGAGATGCCGGGCATCACGGCAACGCCCGGGACCCAGTCTGATGCCGACGTGTTGGTATCGCGCTACCGGCGGCTCGGCGAGGTCGCACCGTCGGCCGTGGCAGACGACTGGGAAACACTCACCTCGATGCTCGAGGATGCGACGAATCTCAACACGGCCAACAGCCAGGACGTCGAAGCCTTCACCAAGGAGGCCCTGCAGGCGAACAAGGCTGCCGCGCGGGCCCTTCAGTGGGTGAAGGACACCTGCGGTTTGGATATCAGCGGATTTCCCCCCGCCTCACAATGACCTTGTCGACGAGACCGTATTGCTGTGCCTCTTCGGCGGTGAACCAGCGGTCGCGTTCGCTGTCGGCCTGAATCTGCTCGATCGGCTTGCCCGAGTGCAGCGACGTGAGTTCCGCCATCTTGCGCTTGATGTGCGCCAACTGCTCGGCCTGAATCGCGATGTCGGTGGCCTGACCACGGAGACCGGCCAGGGGCTGGTGCATCATGATGCGCGCATTCGGCAGTGTGTAGCGCTTGCCCTTGGTTCCGGCGGTGAGGAGGAACTGTCCCATCGATGCGGCGAGGCCCATGCACACCGTGGCGACGTCGCAAGAAACGAACTGCATGGTGTCGTAGATGGCCATGCCCGCCGTGATCGAACCGCCGGGACTGTTGATGTAGAGCCAGATGTCGGAGTTCGGGTCTTCGCCCTCGAGATACAACAACTGAGCGCAGATCTGGTTGGCCATGTCGTCGTTCACGTCGGTCCCCAGCATGACGACACGGTTCTTCATCAATCGCCCGAAAACGTCGAACCGCGGGTCGCCCGACCCGACATCCAGTGAGGTCGCGAGAGAATCGACGGGAAAGGGCTTTGACGATGACATGGGCGTGAGGTTAGTGGGGTGAGCCCGCCCGCGGCCCACTTCGGGCAGAATGAACCGGTGACAGGGAACAAAGGGGATCAGTTCCGGCCGAGCACCGACGAACTCCTCGGGCACAACGAGAACTTCGTCACTCGCTTCGCCGACCAGGGTTTGTCCGCCGCGCCCGGGCGGCGTCTGGCGGTCGTCGCGTGCATGGACAGCCGTATGGACGTCGGCCAGATTCTCGGCCTTGCCCACGGCGATGCACACATCATCCGCAATGCCGGCGGTGTCGTGACCGACGATGTCGTGCGGTCACTCGTGCTTTCCCAGCGTCTCCTTGGTACGAGGGAAATCGTTCTCATTCACCACACCGACTGCGGGCTGCAGAAAGTCGACGAGTCGGCGTTCTACGCCGAACTCGCCCTCGAAACCGGACTGCAGCCAAGGTGGCCCCTCGAGGCGTTTCGCGACCCGTACGACAGCGTGCGCCGGAGCATCGTGCGGTTGCTGGATTCACCCTTCATCAAGCACAAGGACCACATTCGTGGCTTCGTCTACGACGTCGGCAGCGGCCGTCTCAACGAGGTGTCGGCAGATCCAGGCCACGCCTGACGCCGCTGAACACGACACCGACTTTTTCCGAGGGGTTGACGCGTTCCGAGGCGCACAGGGTGATCAGACCCGCGAGCCCCGCGCTACCCGTGGGCGACACGTCGATCGAAGTTGTGCGGTGCGCCATCGCGTACGCGGCGACCACGTCGGATTCGGGGGAAACAACGGGAAACCCGGCGGACTTCGTCATTGCGTCGCACACCGCAACCCAGTCGTAGGTCTCGTCGTCGAGGATGCCATCGGCCAGCGACACGGGTTCTGACTCCCATGGCCACATGCACTGGGCCCAGCGCGGTCCGGCGTTTGCCGTGCCACCCGTTTTCGCCGCCATTCTCCAGGCTCGTTCGAGGGGGGCACACCCTTGCGCTTGCACCGCGACGAGCGCCGTGCGCGAACCCGACAACACCAATGCCTCTCCGATGCCGGCGGCAAACGCGCCACCACCGACCTGCACGATCATCTTCGCCAGCGCATCGGTGCCGAGTTGGTGCACGAGCTCCCAGCCGATGACACGACCGCCGTCGAGGCACCACGCATTCTCGGTTCCTTGCACACCGAAAGGCACCGCACCAGCGGCGACACGTTCACGAAAGCGCAACACACACGGGTCGCCCGCCGGGTCGCCGTCACGTCGCGGACAACGTTCGATCACGGCACCCAGGAGATTCAGCGTGTCGACGACCACGCCATCGGCCGACTGCGGCACGAACACACGGATCGGCCAGCGCACCGCGGCGGCGAGCGTCGACGCCGCGATCGCAGCATTGCCGCACGACGCGATCGCCAGCTCGGGCCGACTCGATGCATCCCATGGTGCGAGTCCACGCGATTCGGCGAGTAGCAGGTGCAACAACTCGGTGAAGAGGTGCCGCGCCTTGTGGGAGCCCGCAACGTTGGGCGTTTCGTCTTTCACCCACACCCCACCGGAGGCGCTGAAACCCAGTTCGTCCGACAGACGCGACTCGCGTGCCACGGGGGTGAACCGGAAACCCGTGCCCGCAACCGCCGCGACCAGTGCGTCGGTGCCCTCGATGAACGACCGGCGTTCGTCATCCGACATTCCGCTCGACGCGGCCAGGACGTCCCATGCCAGCATCCGCCGGAAGGCGACGAAGGGGTTGTCGGAGTCGTCGGGCACGAACTCGTTCCCCGACACCTCACTGTCGATCATCAACACGTGGCGGCGGTCATCACCAACGGCGTTCGGACACCGCCACGACAGCGCCGTCGAAACCGGAACCACCGTGCCGCACGACGCACACCGCAGACGGCCGGCGACGACTGCGCGCACGAACTACCCGTGCGCTGCGACGCGCGCGTTGAAGTCGGCGATCATTTCGTCCCACACGGGCATGTAGGCGCGGATACCCCGCCAGAAGTCCTGCGAGCGGCGCGCCTCGAATACGTCGAGCGGCGTGCCCTGCTGTTCGACCCAGGTGTAGTAGCCGAGGTTGAAGATGCGGTTGCGATCGCGCTCGGTGCAGTCGATCATCGCATCGGTGTTCACATTGGCGAGATGCTCCCCGTACACCTCGGCGGCATCGGCACGGGTGAAGTCGTTGCCGAAGCGGTGTGCGAGCGTCTTGACACGTTCGCTGGGATACAGCGCCGAGCCATCGGTGGCGATGGTGATCAGCGCATCGTCGGCACCGAGGCCCAACAATTTTGCCGTCTTGATGGCGGCCAGCACGTTGCAGATGGCCGAGAAGCCGAAGTGTTCGAGGTGCTCGAGCAACACGGCCGACAACCCGAGCCGGTCAGCGAGATACGCCTTGCCTGCAGGGGTGTTGAAGAGCACGTCCAGCTCGTCGGTCGCACGATCCGAGATCGCCACCACGACGTCGGTGTTCATCACGTTGTGAATGAGCGGAATGTGCTTGTCGCCGATGCCCTGAATGTTGTGCTCACCGAAACCGTTCTCGAGCATCGTCGGGCACTCGAGAGCCTCGACGGCGACGATCTTCGTGCCGTAGAGATCCTTCAACCTGTCGCCTGCGGCAATGGTGCCGGCGCTGCCCGTGGCCGACGTGAAGGCGGCACAGCGCAGGCGCGGATTGCCACTCGCCTCGGCGACGGTTTCAAAGGCGTGGGACAGGGCCGAACCCGTGACGTAGTAGTGGCCAACGTGATTGCCGAACTCACAGAACTGGTTGAGGATGAAGTTGCCCGGATCCTTGGCCATCTCGTTGCAGGCGTCGTAGATCTCCTTTACGTTGCTTTCGGTCCCGGGTGTACGGATGACGTCTGAGGGATCGGCCACCCAACGGTCGAGCCAGTCGAACCGCTCCTGCGACATGCCTGCGGGCAGCACGGCCACGCCGCGGCTTCCCATGATGCGGCTGATCGCGACACCACCGCGCGCATAGTTGCCAGTCGACGGCCACACCGCTCGGTGCTTCGTCGGATCGAACTGACCGGAAATGACGCGTGGCGCGAAGCACGAATACGCGGCAAGCACCTTGTGCGCGGTGATCATCGGGAAGCGGTCACCGAATACGACGATGATCGGACTTTCGACACCGGTCAGCGACGACGGCAGAACCACGTGCTCGGGAACCGACCCGCGCTCACCCGCCATGTTGTTGTACCAGTGCACGCGGAAGAGGTTGCGGGCATCGGGGGCATCCTTGTCGAGACACTTGAGCCCCGCCGTCACTTCGGCGGGAATCGTCGACGGGTCGGCCAACTGCGCGAAGGTCGGCAACACGATCTTTTGCTCGGCGAAGCGCTTGACGCTGTTGGCGAGGGACGCCTGGTCGACAACCGTGTCGGCGAGTCCCAACTGCGTGGTGAGCGCATCCTTGGAAAGACCAGAGACAGGGCTTGCGGTTGACATCGCCATTTTTACATTCTGTCAAAGAACGCCCCCGTTGCCCACGTATCGAGGGTTAGCCTTCGTCACGCCGCCGGCGTAGCCCAATGGCAGAGGCACGGCGCTTAGGACGCCGCCAGTGAGAGTTCGAGTCTCTCCGCCGGCACATGTTCATCGACGACCTGCCGACCCCCGCCCTCATCATCGATGCTGGCGCCCTCGAGGCCAACCTCGCGACCATGGCGCAGGCCTGGCCGGGCAGTCGTCTGCGACCCCATGCCAAGGCCCACAAATGCAGTTCGCTCGCCCGGGTGCAGCAGCGCTTCGGGCACACCGGCTTCACCTGCGCCACCCCACGTGAAATCTCAGGTCTCGCCAGGGCCGGCATCGAGGCCGATTTTCTTCTCGCCAACGAATCGGTCGACCCGGCACGACTGGGTGCGATCGCGAGCACCGGTGCGACGGTTGCCGTCGACTCCGATGAAACTGTCCGAGCCGCCGCTCGGGCGGGCATCAGCAAGGTTCTCGTCGACGTCTTCGTCGGCCTTCCCCGCTGCGGTGTCGAGCCTGACGACGCCGCGCGCCTCGCAGATCTTGCCCGTTCGTTGCATCTCGAGGTGCGCGGTGTGATGGGTTACGAGGGCCACCTCATGATGCTCAACGACCCGGCCGCCAAACGGGAGCGGGTCACCTTGGCGATGGAGACACTGCGTGGTTGCAGTGAAAAAGTGGGCGGCGACATCATTTCCGCCGGTGGAACGGGCACGTGGCGCGAACACCTCGACACGGGCATCACGGAACTGCAGGCCGGCAGCTACGCGCTGATGGACACGTCGTACGCAACCCTCGGTCTACCGTTCCACCAGGCGGTGCACGTCGTGGGTACCGTGATCTCTCGTGCGGTCGGCTGGGCCGTTGCCGACGTCGGCCTCAAGGCGCTCGGTATGGACCACGGCAACCCCGAAGTCGACGGTTACGACGTGTGGTTCTGTTCCGATGAACACGTCACTTTCGCCGTGAAGCGCGACCCCGACTCACACGGTGCACCGACGTTCCTGCCCAGGGTCGGCGAACACGTGCTCGTCACCCCGGCACACGTCGATCCCACGATGTCACAACACGAACGGGCCTGGGTTCACCGCGACGGCCTTGTCGTCGACGAATGGGCGATCGACCTGCGCGGTTGGTGAATTCGCCAATTCCCCGGCGAGTGCGCGGAATGCGCGTCCGCGGTGCGACACCGCGTCCTTTTCCTCGGTGGTCATTTCCGCGAACGTGCGGCCGTCACCGTCGTCGGGAATGAAAACGCGATCGAAACCGAACCCGCTTTCACCGCGTTCCGTTTCCGCGATGCGTCCCTCGCACAGTCCCTCGACGATGGTCTCCGAGCCATCGGGCCACGCCACCAGGACCACGGTGACGAAGCGGGCGCTGCGGTCGGATACACCGGCCAGCGCACCGAGCAACTTCTTCCTGTTGTCGGCATCGCTGCAGCCCACCCCCGCATAGACGGCAGTCTCGACGCCGGGAGTTCCGTCCAGCGCCGCAACCTCCAACCCCGTGTCGTCGGCGACGGCCGCCCCGCCCGTCGCTGCAAGAATCGCCCGCGCCTTCAATCGAGCATTGCCAAGCAGAGTCCCCGCGTCTTCGACGATGTTGCCGACCGACTGCGGCCGCGGCAACAAGGCCCAACCGTCGGGCAACAAACCCGCGATCTCGGCGACCTTTCCCGGGTTCGCCGTTGCACACACGAGTTGCTGTTGCGCGGCCACGGGTGCGCGATCAGCCACCGAGCGAACGTCGCGTGGGCGGAGTCGCCAGCACGCCACGCTGGGCATCGAAGATGCGACCGAGGCCGTGGGACGCGAGTTCGAGCAACGCGTCGAGCTCTGAACGCGCGAAGGCACGACCCTCGGCTGTTCCCTGCACCTCGACGAAACGTGCCTCACCACCGGCAACCGGCTGCACCATGACAACGTTCATGTCCACCTCTGCCGTACTGTCCTCGAGGTACGGCAGGTCGAGGACCGGCGTCCCGTTGTGGATACCCACGCTGATCGCCGCACACTGCGAATGCAACGGGTGCTTCTTGATTGCGCCGTTCTGCAACAGACGCGTCAGCGCGTCGTGCAGTGCCAGGAATCCGCCACAGATGCTCGCCGTACGCGTGCCCCCGTCGGCCTGCAACACGTCACAGTCGACGACCACCTGGCGCTCACCCAACAGCGTCATGTCGCACGCCGCCCGCAGCGAACGACCGATCAGTCGCTGGATCTCGACCGTGCGGCCACTCTGTTTGCCCTTTGCGGCTTCGCGGTCGACACGCTCGGGTGATGAACCGGGCAACATGCTGTATTCGGCGGTGACCCAACCCTTGCCACTGCCCTTCATCCAGCGCGGCACGTCTTGGTCGATCGATGCGGTGCACAGCACACGCGTGCGACCGAACGACACGAGCACCGAACCCGCGGCCATTTCGGTGTAGTCGCGTTCGAAGGAAAGCGGCCGTAAATCGTCGGGCTGTCTCCCGTCGGGTCGTGTCATGCCGACCATGATTGTGCATCGGAGAGCTCGGGGCCGAACAAGCGACTGCCGAGCCGCGCGAACCACGCGGGATCGCCGGACGAAAAAAAGCGCTGCTCGCCCGATCGTTCCGTCGATTCGGCCATTCCACTCGAAGCCAGCATCGACCGCACGGCGAATGCCGTCTCATCGGCCGACGAGACCAACACCACGTCGGGCCCCATCACGTCGCCGATGACGCGTGCGAGATACGGATAGTGGGTGCAACCCAACAACAACGTGTCGACTCCCGCCGTCGATACGGGCGCGAGAAGGCGCTCGGTGAGCACCCGCACCTCGGCGCCCGTCGTCTGTCCACGCTCGACGAATTCGACCAGGCCCGGGCAAGCGGCCGACACGAGCTCGACGGACGTATCAACCTCGGCCACAGCCTTGTCGTAGGCACCCGAGTCGATGGTGCCGACGGTGCCGATGACACCCGCGCGGCCGTTCCGTGTGGCGCTGACGAGTGCCCGCGCTCCCGGTTCGATGACGCTGACGACCGGAACGGGCAGAGTCGCCTTGAGTTGGTCGAGGGCCACCGAGGCCGCGGTGTTGCACGCCACCACGATCATCTTCACGTCGAAGTCGTTGATCAGACTCGTCGCAATTTCGTGTGCGTAGCGCTGCACCTCGGTGGCCGGTTTGTTGCCGTACGGATAACGCCCGGTGTCGCCGATGTAGACGAGGTCCTCGGAGGGCAGCAGGTCGATGACGGCGCGTGCCACGGTGAGACCTCCAAAACCCGAGTCGAACATTCCGATCGGCTGCACCATCATCCTGCAGACTATGGGCTTGGTGCGGGGAGTACGTTGAGCACGTGCTCGGGGCCACCCTTCTCGCAATCGGCGCAGCCTTCTTGCACGCGGGTTGGAACCTCGCCATCAAGCAGAGCGGCGACAGATGGCACGCGCTGTGGGGACAATTCTTCGTCGCGGGCGTGGGCTGTGCGGTGCTCGTCGTCATTCTCGGTGGCGTTCCCGCAAGGGCCTGGATGTGGGCCGCACTCAGCGGCCTGGTGCATGTTGCCTACGTGTGGTTCCTCGCGCGCGCCTACGACCGCGGTGATTTTTCGGTCACCTACCCGATAGCGCGCGGCTCGGGTGCGGTGCTTGCGGCAATCGGCGGTGTGATACTGCTCAACGACTCGCTGTCGGCGATGAACGTCACGGGCATCGCGATCGCCGCGACGGGTCTCTGGTTGCTCGCGGGTCCCGCCGACAATGACCACGTACGCGCGGCACTTGCCGTGGCCGCAACCATCGGCCTGTACTCGGTGGTCGACAGCCGCGGCTCGCGCGACACCGGCGGCAACCTCTACCCTCTCACGACTTTCGTTGCCTGTGCGGTGTTCACCACCGCACACGGCCTTGCCATCGGTCGACGCGACGCGATGGTTGCCGCACTCCGCGCGCGCTGGCACCGCTTCATCCTCGCAGGTGCTGCCTCGGTGCTCACCTATTGGATGGTTCTTGTCGCGGTACAACGCGCATCAGTCGGCTACGTCACCGCACTGCGCGAATCGAGCGTCGTGATCGCGGCGGTCATCGGAGCGGTCGCGCTCAAAGAACCCTTCGCACGGCGGCGCATCATCGCGTCCTGCGTCGCGGTCGTCGGTCTGGTGGTACTTGTTGCGGGCTAGAAGTAGATGATCTTCTCGGCGGCAGCTTCGGCCACGTCGAGGTCGTCGGTGTAGGCACCCGTCGACAGGTACTTCCAACCGCCGTCACAGACGATGAACACGATCGTTCCCTCGTCGATTTCGTTTGCCACCTTGACGGCACCCGCCAGAGAAGCACCCGACGACAGGCCGGCGAAAATACCCGTCTGCGACACGAGGCGACGCGTCCACTCGATGCTCTCGCGCGGGCGCACGACACGCTTGCGGTCGAGCAACTCGAAGCCGTTCCAGTTCTCGAACACCGGCGGGATGTAGCCGTCTTCGAGGTTGCGCAGACCCTCCACACGCTCGCCGAGCGGCGGCTCGATGGCGATGATCTTCACCTCGGGCTTGTTCTCGCGCAGATAGCGACCGGTGCCCATCAGGGTTCCCGACGTGCCCAGACCAGCGACGAAATGCGTGATCTCGGGGCAGTCACGCAAGACCTCGGGGCCGGTGTTCTCGTAGTGGGTGCGCGGGTTGGCGTCGTTGCCGTATTGATAGAGGAAGCACCACTCGGGATGCCTCTCGGCCATCTCCTGCGCACGGCGCACCGCACCGTTCGATCCTTCCTCTCCCGGTGTCAGCACGATGTCGGCGCCGAAAATCTGGAGCATTTGCCGACGCTCGACCGACACGCTGGTCGGCATCAAGATGGTGATCGGGTAACCCTTGATCTGTGCGATCGCGGCAAGTGCGATTCCGGTGTTGCCAGACGACGGTTCGAGAATGCGCTGGCCGGGTTGGAGGCGACCGTCCTTCTCGGCAGCCTCGATCATCGCCTTGGCAATGCGATCCTTGACCGACCCGAACGGGTTCTGGTTCTCGAGTTTGGCCATCAGGCGCACCGACGCCTTGGGCGACAAAACGCTGACATCGACCAGGGGGGTGTTGCCGATGAGGTCAAGCACACTGTCGCTCGCCAGATTCACACGGGTCGCGGTCATGCTCGGCCTCCTTTCGGCAATACGAGTCGTGGTTCGAGTGAAACCAAAACGTGACTAATCCAGTCAGGATTGTACTGAATCCCGACACGGCTTGCTCAGGCCAGCCAATAAGACGTCGAGACGTCCTCCTCGGCGATCTGCCGCCCGCCCGCAGCCGCCTGATCGATGCGGAAACTGCGTGCCTCGGGCACTCCCCGGGCAAGGGTCACAATCAGGTAATGCCAGGCCGGGTCGGGTGCCTGGGCCACGTCGGTTGGGCTGGGATATGCCTCGCTGTGGGTGTGGCTGTGCATCACGCCGATGATCTCCAGGCCGTGGGTCTCGGCCTCCCGTTCGGCGCGCAGATGTTCCTTCGGGTCGATCGTGTACACCCGGGCACTGTTCGCCACGTTTGCGCACGGCACGAAGCGCACCACCTCTGCCCTGTCGGGATGACCCACCAACAGGCCGCACGCCTCGTACGGGTAACCCGCAAGCGCGTGGTCGTGCATGGCACGCAACTCGGTTTCGGGAACCGTCAACTTGGATGCGAGTGTCACGTCGAGGAATCTACCGAGGCGTATCAGACAACGGCCAGGCCGCGACTCGAGAGAACCCGTCGTCGCAGTGGCGAGAATCCGGCCTTCTCAACGAGAAGCCCGCATGCAAGAACGAGGGCAACGCCGGCGAGCATCAGCGACATGTCCTGGGAATTGCGACCCACGGTGAGAATGTTGCCGAGACCCGAGCCGAGGTCACCGGTCGAGGCAATCAACTCGGCTGCCATCAACGAGCGCCACGCGAAGGCCCAGCCCTGTTCGAGGCCCGTCAGATAACCGGGCATGGCGGCGGGCAACACGACGCGACGAACACTGCGAAGCCCGCCCAGGCCGAGCATGCTCGCCGCACGCCACTGAGTGGGGGGAATCAGGTCGACACCGCTGACGAGCGAGTTCGCGATCGATGGAACAGCGCCCAAAAGTATGATCGCGTAGACCGTCGTCGATGTCGTTCCGAACAGGACGATTGAAATCGGAACCCACGACACCGACGGCAACTGCTGCAATGCACTGAGCACCGGGCGGACGAATGAACGCACGCCGCGCACCATCGCCACCGCCAACCCGAGGGGTGTGGCGATGAGGATCGACATCAAGAATCCGAGAACACCCCGATGAAGGCTGTTCCACACGGACGACAGCAGGACACCGTCGGACCAAAGACCTCCGAGCGCATCGGCGACCATCGCAGGCGAAGGAATCTGCGACGTGGGCTTGACCTTTGACCACACGATCGCCTGCCAGACGATGACAACCGCGCCCATCCCGAGGGCAAACGGCTTTGCCGCCGCGGCGAAGGAACGCAACCTAGACACCGACGACCTCTTTCTTGAGCGCACCGGTGATGTCGCGTTCGACCACGTGCACGTAATCCGATGAAGGGTCGCGCGGGTACGCCTCGTCAATACGCCATTCGGCCACCACACGCCCGGGTCGTGCCGCCATCAACACCACCCGTTGACCGAGCGTCACGGCCTCGCGCACGTTGTGCGTCACAAAGACGATGGTCAGCCCGTGCTCCTTCCAGAGGGTGACCAATTCGTCGTGCAGAACGTCCCGGGTGATGGCATCGAGGGCCGAGAACGGCTCGTCCATCAGCAACACGCGCGATCCCCGGGCAATGGCCCGCGCCATGGCCACCCTTTGACGCATTCCACCCGAGAGTTCGTGAGGGCGCTTGTTTTCCTCCCCTGCAAGACCCATGAGACTCAACAACCTGTCCGCTTCGTTGCGTTGGTCGGCTCGTCGCAGACCCTTGTCGTGAAGCGCAAGCACGACATTGTCGCGAGCCGACAACCAGGCGAAGAGTGCTGGGTCCTGGAATATCAGCGACGGCCTGCTCTCGACGTTGACCGAGCCTGCATGCGGCTTCTCGAGTCCCGCAATGACGTTGAGAAGCGTTGACTTGCCGCAACCCGACGCACCGACGACCGAGACAAACCCGCCTTCTTCAACCGCAAGCGACACGCCCGCGAGGACCGGCATCGACTGCCCTCCGAAGGCGATCGTGATGTTCGAGAGGCTGATCATGGCGGTCTCCAATAGCTATTCCGTGATTCGGAATAGTATTCCATCAAAATATGACCGATGAAGTCAAGTTTTCTCCCACGGTCGGGTTTGCCAACATGGGCGCATGACGGAGAAGCCCGGGGGTGTCCAGTCGGTGGCCCGGGCCGCGGCGATCCTGCGCACCCTGGCCGAACCCCACGGCGACGGCTCGCAGCCCTCGGACGGCCTGCCACTTGCCGCCATCGCCAAAATCACGGGCCTGTCCCCCAGCACGACGCACCGCATTCTCCGCGCGCTCACCACCGAGCACCTAGTCGAACAAGATACGGCCACCGAGCGCTACCGGATCGGCCCGTTCGCCGGCGTGCTTGGCCAGGGTTACTTGTCGTCGGCGGGTCTTGAGCGCGCGGTGCCGATCCTTCGTGCACTGTGTCGACAAACCGACGAATCCGTAAGTCTCGCAACGCTGCATGGCACGACCGCATTGGTGGTGCTGCAGGAGCACTCGCCACAACCGTTGCGCGTCGATCATTTGGCCGGCAAGGAATTGTTTCTCCATGCATCGGCGATGGGCAAGGCGTTGCTCGCCTTCTCATCAAGACCGGCCAAGGAGCTCGTTTCGCAACTCGGTGACCTTGCTCGCTTCACCGACCGCACCATCACGTCGCCTGCGGCGATGATTCGCGAACTGGATGCCGTCCACCAGCGGGGGTACGCAACCAACGAGGGCGAGCGATACGACGGTGCCAACGGAGTTGCAGTTCCCGTGCTCGGCCCGGGCGCTTCATCGACGACATTTGCGCTTGGTATTCAGGGTCCCGCGACGCGGTGGGGCGCCGACCGCATGGCGGAACTGGCCGACCTTTGTCGTCGCGCCGCGCTGGATATCGCGGCGTTGGGTATCCACTGAGGCCCGTATCCCACGGGACGAAACCATGAGACCCAAAGGCACCTCCGTTCTCGCGAGCAACCGCAAGGCACGCCATGACTTCAATGTCATCGATGTGGTCGAGGCGGGAATCGTGCTTCTCGGCAGCGAGGTGAAGAGTCTGCGCACCGGCCAGGTGCAATTGGCCGATGCCTACGCACGAATCGTCGATGGCGAGGTGTGGCTGGAGGGAGTGCATATTGCGCCGTACCGCTTCGCCGTTGGTGCTGGCGCGCACGACCCCGACCGTGCACGCAAGTTGTTGCTGCACTCGAGCGAGATCCGCCGCTTCCGCCAGCGCATCATGCAAGACCGCTTGACACTCGTCCCGCTGTCATTGATTCTCAGGGACGGCAAGGTGAAGGTCGAGCTTGCCCTCGCACAGGGGCGCACCAAGGGCGACAAACGCCGGGCCATCGCCGAGCGCGACGTGAAACGGGAAATCCAGCGCGAAATCTCGCAGCGAAACCGCCGCTGACGGCGACGACGGGGCGCGAAACACCGACGCCTCTGCCCCGATCCTGGGTCCCGGGACGGTCATTGCCCCCGAGGGACCGGTGCAACCGAACTCCCTCACGGATGTTTCGGCCAGGAAGCGTCGAGGTCGTGGCGGTAGACGCCGGTGTCGAGGAAGTTACGCAGCTTCACCACGGTGTTGTGCGTGAAGTTCGGAATGATCGCCCGGTGCTCGGCATTCGTCGTCACCAACAGGTCGTTCAACAACAACATGTTGCGGTGCGCCACCAGAGTCTCGAAATCTTCCGAGTTGAACTCCGGCAGAGACCGCTCCGATTGGTACCCCTCAAAAAACACGTCGACGTGGTCGTGTTCGGGACGGCGGTAATACGTGGCAACAGCGAGGTCTTGAATCGGTAGGCCGGTGCCGCTGTCGTCGAAGTCGAACACCGACAGCCGTCCGCGGTACCACTTCATGTTCCAGTTGTGTAGATCGGCATGAATGGGCTGCGGAGATCCCACGGCGAACAACCGCTTCATCGTCGACGCTGCACGGTCAACCATCGCGCGAACAACATCGAGGTCGTCGCCGTCGATTCCCAGATTCTCCGGTGACAGCCGATCGGGGAAGGTCCAGAACGGGTCTTGGAGCAGTGACAGTTCCGCCCCGTTCGTCGGTCGCCACATCGCGGCATGGTTGTGCAGCTTCGCCATGGCCACACCTGCCGCGCGACTCTGCTCAAGCGTGGGTGCTTCGCCCAGGTCGCGTCCGTTCAACCAACCAAACACAGCAACACTCAAGTCCCGACCGAGGTCGGGCGAGTGAACCCAGGCAACCAGGTCACCCGTGGTGGTGCGCAGCGGCGCAGCCACAACAAGATCGGTGTCCCGGGCCAGCGCGTCGATCCACTGCAACTCAGCCGCAATGTTGGCCGGCGAGCGGCGCGAATTGACATTGATTCTCGTCGCCAACTTCGTGCCCTCGGTGGTGTCGATACGAAACGTCGTGTTGAAACCGTGCTCGAGCAGGGTCAACCGTTCGACCGAAACGGGAAAAGCACGCAACGCCTCGAGTGCCACCGAACGCATGCGCGACACCTGTGCCCGCTTCGACAGTGCGACAAAAGCGGACTCGCCCCCCACGGGCGCGACGGTATCGTCCACCCCCGCCCTATACTCAAAGGGCGTTCACACAACGGGGCTGACAGGTTTCGACAGCAGGTCCGCTGGGCGATCGTGCGACCCGAGTTGCTCAGACTCGAAAAACGGGGCAAAAACATAATTGCCAACGAGCAATTCGCTCTCGCCGCCTGATTCGTCGGGTGTCAGAGAGCACTCGTGAGCCGCGAGGCCGCACGGGGCCAGTTCACCGCAGCCCGGCAACAGAAGCGGTGGATGACGGCGTGAAAGAACGCTGACAGCGCGAAAGTGCGCTGGCCGATCGGAAAGACGATCCGCTGTCCGGGCAACCGGTCAGCCGACCCGCCGGTGAGGTTGCGTCAGCCTCGAAGTTGGGAATGGTCGTAGCACGAGCGTTCAACACCTGATGGACGGGGGTTCGATTCCCCCCAGCTCCACCATCAGATCTGCACGCAAGTAGCACCTACTGTTGCGCACACTCCATACAACACCCTCGTGATTACGATGTGAAACTCCGGGCACTGCATCGTTGCGGTGGTGCGACTGTCAGGCCGTCAACGATGCGCCGAACGTCGTCGAGCCACCAAAGTTGGGAACAAATTCTCGAATATTTTCAATTTCCTGCCGCCCAACAGAAATTGTTTTGGAACAAGTTAAATGTTCTTGTATCGATGTCGTCCCGTTGGTCCGGGTGCTCCATGACTTCCCACCGGCCGGTCCCACCGATCTGCTCGCCGGTTTCCGGGGGGCCGATTATCTCGAGCTTTGGCTCGCTCGTTGTGCCCGCCAACCCCAGATACCTGCCACCACGTAAATCAACAGGACCAATGGGACACAGATCAGCAATACAGCACGGTAGAAGTCAGGGGCTCCTTGATCACCGGCCTCCAGCACCAGATAAGTGAGGTAGGCAACATAAGAGACGACCAAAATCGCCCCCTCCCAGCGCTTGATCATGAAGCCGTTCCAGCAAATCGGCAGGAGAACGACCGCCGCTGCCAGGGTCACGGGGAAGTCGAGTCGAATCACCTCGTCTTTGACCGCGATGCCGTTTGTAGAAACGACGGCTGACGCACCAAGTACAGCAAGCAGGTTGAAAATGTTCGACCCCACGACGTTGCCGACGGCGATGTCTCGTTGGCCCTTGATGGCTGCCGTGACCGATGTCGCAAGTTCGGGCAGTGAAGTGCCACCCGCAACAACCGTCAATCCAATGACCAAGTCGCTGACACCGAGCGCCGACGCGATATCCGTGGCCGCGCCAACCATCATCTGCGACCCGATGACCAGAATGACAAGACCAACGATCACGAGACCCACTTGGAACGCGAGTGGGCGGGCGGCCACCCGCTGCTCAATGGCACCGACAGCCTCGTCGTGCTCCGCATCAACCGTTCGGTTCCGGTCTTTGGTCGCCCCACGCACGAGCCACGCGACATAAGCGAAGATTCCCGCAAGCAGCAGTAGTCCCTCGAGCCGACCGATCAAATTGTTGAGGGCCAGGAGATACACCAACACCGATACAACGATGAGAAGCGGAATGTCGAATTTCAACAGGCGTTGTGTTATCGATAGCCCGCTGACCGCGGCAGATAGTCCGAGAATCAGGAGGATGTTGAACGTGTTGCTGCCCACCACGTTGCCAAGTGCGACGTCGGCATTTCCCGACAGGGCGCCGCTGACCGAAACCGCGAGCTCGGGGGCGCTCGTTCCAAACGCCACGACGGTCAGGCCGATGACGACCGGCGCTAAACCGAATCGGGTTGCGATCGATGAGGCTCCACTGACGAGACAATTGGCGCCGAGTATCAGGGAAACGGCTCCGACGATCAAAACCACGATCGATGTGGCGCTCACGCCGGACTCCCATGTTCGCTTGATTCCACGGTTTTCACCCGCGAGAGTTTAGGGTCCGCACTCACCGCCGGGTGGGTCACTCCATCCACCAGGGACAACCGACTGCCCGACATTTGCAACGCAAATCATCGTGGCCCGACCCCGACGCGGCGCGGACGCGTCGGGAACGGACGAAGTGGCAGTTCAACGAGGTGGGACTACGGAATCGTCAACCCAGCTGCCGTGGAACCCGAATGGCACACGCTGTGGCAGGTGGACGCGCGCGACGGGGGCCTTGGACATGTCAGATGCATCAAGGATGACGAGTTCCGATGTTTCGGTATCGCTGTAGTAGACGAAGCCCATGGCATAGCCCTCGTCCTCGGCGGCCTGGGCCGAGTCCTGTACGAAGACAAACTCGCCCGGGTGGGCGTAGGCACCGAAGTCGTGAACCGTCTTTGAGCCGTCCCGCATGTCGTACTTGGCGACGACACCGGCCGAATCCATCGCACCGACCTTGGCATCACGCGCGCACGCCGCCCAGCCGTAGCGGTGCTTGAGACCAATGACGCGGTCGTCGACACGCGGGAAGCCGTGCGCCCAGTCGTCGTATTGCTGTTCGCGAACCACCCCTGTCTTTAGGTTGAACGTCCATCGCCACAAGTACGACGGGTCGAAGTCTTCCATCGACTTCCGCCACATCGTGGCATGACGGCCGACGTCGCAGATGACTTCGTCACCCTCGACATAGGAGTTGAAAGGATGGAACACGTAACAAGGATCGACTTCGAACCAACGAATGTCGGCGTCGGTGCCCATGCGGGGCATGATGCCGATGCGCGCACCGTAGGTATCGTCCCAGCCGATTGGCGGCAGACCCTGGGCAATTTTGTCGAGATCAAAAACCACGGGAAGATCCATGAAAATCGCGTGGTCGCGCGTGATCATGAAGTCGTGCATCATCGTGCCTTTTGGCGTCGTGATAGGAGCCGAGTGAACGAGCTGGCCCTTCGCGTCGAGTACGTGGTAGGTGACGTACGGCGCGACCGCTGCGTAGCCGAAGAAGTGCAGTTCGTTCGTTTCGGGACACAGTTTGGGGTGCGCGGTGAATGCGGTCGTCAATTTGCCGCCGAAGTCGTCACAGCCGATCGTGTCGAGCTCGGGTGAAAGTTCCCACGGGAAATGACCCTCTTCGAGTGCCCAGATGCGGCCGGCGTGACCGAGAACATGGGTGTTGGCCGCACTTGCAGTCGGGTCGAACATGCAGTCGGGGTCCATTGCCTCGAGACCCTTTTCGTATTTCGTCGAGCGCACGTAACGGTTGCGGTACCACTTCGCCTCGCCACCCTCGAGCCGGACGCCGTGGATCATCCCGTCACCAAAGAACCAGTGGTCGGTGTAGCCGGTCTTGGGGTTCGAGCCGTTGCGTAGGTACATGCCCGAGAGGCTCGTCGGGATGGCACCTGTGACTTTGAGATTGAAGTCGGTCACCTCGTTGGGTACCGGCGCATAATTGCCCGTCAGGAACCACGGCTTGCGTTCGCCCTCTTGCTTGCTCTCTAGCACGTCGGTCATTGCCGACCCCCTTGTCTGTGGGTCGAACATCACGCGTCCGACCGCTCTATCATGACCGCGTATCGAGCCGTGCGCAACACGCAGCCTCCGGATTGCGGCGCGTCTGACACCATCGATTCCCGACATGGCCCCGACTGGCGACGGCCAAACGTTCGCCCGGTCACCCGAGGCCTGCGTGACGATCCCACAAAACGCCGGGAAACCCCGCTGCGAGCAGATCCTGAGCGCGGAGCATCACAACTCTGAGGTGATATGAGACGGCCGCGGGCGAGATCGTCACCGCTCACCATGTCGAGCGCAGCGAACCAAGGGGGCACTCGATCTTCCCGCGCGGGGCCGCGTGGGCTCGGAGCGGCATGCAGCGGTGCGCCGTGGTCAGCGTCGGTTCAGCCCCAGCGGAGTAACCTCGGTGACTCGTGGGCTCAGACCAGACAGCCGGACAGGAATCCGTCGAACTAGCCAAGAAAGTGCGGGCTCCGGACGCCCTGACCTCCGACGGAGAGGCCACAGGTGGGGGCCACCGACAAGGCGGTGCGGGCCACCAGACGGGCACTGTCGCCCTTGCACTCGGAGCGTTGGGGGTTGTCTACGGCGACATCGGCACGAGTCCCCTCTACTCGCTCAAAGAAACCTTCACCGAAGAGTCGCACGTCATGACAATCGACCGCATCAACGTGTTCGGCGCCTGTTCGCTCGCGTTCTGGGCACTGATCCTCATTATTTCGGTCAAGTACCTGATGTTCGTGATGCGTGCCGACAACAAGGGCGAGGGTGGGATCCTCGCGCTGACGGCACTCGTCGGCCGCAGCAATTCGACCGGCAAGAAGGCCGGCCTCCTCGTGGCGCTCGGGGTGTTCGGCACGGCCCTCCTCTACGGAGACGGAATCATCACCCCCGCCATTTCGGTTCTCAGCGCCGTGGAAGGCTTAGAAGAGGTCTCGACGTCGTTCACCGACTGGGTCGTTCCAATTGCGGTGATCATTCTTGTCGGCTTGTTCATCGTGCAGCGCCGAGGCACCGGGGCTGTCGGCAGGGTGTTCGGACCCGTCATGATGCTGTGGTTTGTGACGCTTGCGATCGTGGGCCTCTCGAAGATCATCCCCGACCCCGGAATCGTCCAGTCCATCAACCCCTACCACGCAGTGAAGTACTTCACCCACGAACCGAAAAAAGCATTTCTTTCACTCGGGTCGATTTTCCTCGTCGTGACGGGTGGTGAGGCGCTGTACGCAGACATGGGTCACTTCGGTCGCAAGCCGATCATGTTCGGCTGGTACGGCATGGTGATGCCATCACTCGTGCTCACCTACTGGGGCCAGGGTGCGTTCCTCTTGAAGAGTCCCGATGACATCGAAAGCGTGTTCTTCCGGATGGTGCCCGAGTCGATCGTGCTGCCGATCGTGATCCTCGCCACCATGGCCACGATCATCGCCTCGCAGGCGCTCATCTCGGGTGTGTTCTCGCTCACGGCGCAGGCCGTGCAAATGGACTATCTCCCCCGCATAAAAGTTGTGCACACCTCGAGCAAGCATTACGGGCAGATATACGTGCCCCTCGTGAACTGGCTGCTCATGATCGGTTGTGTCGGCCTGGTGATCGGATTCCAGACCACCAGCAATCTGGCGGCGGCATACGGCATCGCCGTCACCATGACGATGGCCATTACGACACTCGTCTTCTACCGAGTGCTCACCGACAGCTGGGGTTGGAGCAATGCAAAGGCAATGGTCGTGTGCTTGCCGATGCTGCTCATCGAGACGGGATTCCTCGGTGCGAACATGGTGAAGATCCCCCACGGTGGTTGGTTCGCACTCGCGGTCGGTGTCGTCCTCATGGTTCAGATGCAAACGTGGCGTCGTGGGCGCTCGCTTGTTGCCAAACGGATCCACCGCGGTGAAGTGGGCATCCGGAAGTTCCTCGACGATGTCGAAGAGATGACCCGCGTCGATGGCACGGCGATTTTCATGTTCAAGGACAGCGACAAGGCCCCGCCGGCACTCGTCAACAACCTGGAGCACAACAAGGTGCTGCACAAGACGACGCTCATCGTCTCGGTTGATACTGCGGATGAACCCCGTGTTCCCGCGGGCGAGCGCGCGCTGATCACCAGGATTGCACCGGGTGTGTTTCAGGTGCAGTTGCGCTTCGGCTTCATGGACGAGCCGAACGTTCCGGCAACCTTGCGGCAAATCGATCATCCCGGCCTCGAATACAATGACGATCAAGTCACCTACTTCATCGGGCGCGAGTCCATCGTTGCAGGCAAGGCACCCGGCATGAACCCCCTTGCCGAGCATCTGTTCGTACTGTTGAACCGTGGCGCTGACAGCGCAGTGCGGTTCTTCAACCTGCCGACGGACCGTGTCTTCGAAGTCGGCTCACGCGTCGAGATCTAGGGGTCGAATCGTGGCGAAACTGCCCACGATCGCCGTCTGTTACCTCGCCGGCGTCGACTCCACCCAGATCGAGGAGCGTCTGGGTCCGTCTCGCATCACCGACGCTCTCCCGGACCACCCGATTCTCGACATGCGGGATCGCACGCCCGCCGACCTCGGTGACAACGAACGTACGCGCACGGCCGAAGTCGAGATCGCCTTCATTCTTGACATGCCCGACTACATCTTCGAGGCGTTTCCAAACCTGCAGTGGATCCACTCGCTAATGACGGGCCACGAGCACATTCCCCTCGATGAACTGCGCAAGCGGGGCATTCGACTCACCAACGGCGCGGGGACGGCAGCGACAGAGATCGCCGAATTCGTGATCGCCCGCATTCTCGAACACTGGAAGCGGCTCCCCCAGATTGCCGCACAGCAGGTCGAACACCGTTGGCACCCCGCGTTCGGCCGCGCACTCTCGGACTGCGACGTCGTGCTCGTCGGCTACGGACCGATCAACCAGGAGGTGGCGAGGCTGCTCGCCCCGTTCGGCGTGAAGTTGACCGCCGTGCGCCGATCCGCCGACGCACCGTCTCCGGGCACCAGCCGCACGGTGTCCTTCGCCGACATGAACGGCGCACTCTCCGGCGCCGATGTGGTGGTGGCCGCCGTTCCATCGAATCCCGACACCACGGGCCTCTTTGGTGCCGAGGCGTTTGCGGCGATGAAACCGGGATGCTTCTTCGTCAACGTCGGACGCGGCACCGCGGTGGTCGAGGCCGACTTGATCCGATCACTCTCCTCGGGTCACCTCGGCGGTGCCGCGCTCGACGTGACCTCCGAAGAACCCCTGCCGGCCGACAATCCACTGTGGGACTCGGCTGCACGCATCTCACCGCACAGCTCGGCGACACTCGCCAACACGATGCGCCGCGTGCACGACCTTTTCATTCGCAACGTCGGGCTGTACTCCGCCGGCGCACGACTCGACAACGAGGTCGAAATCTAGGCAGTCGCCCCACCGTCGACCACAACGGTCTGGCCGGTGATGAAGGCGGCGAGTTCCGAGACGAGAAACAACGTGACGCGCGCGATGTGGTCGGGTTGACCCGCGATACGCAACGGGTTCGCCGCAATCGCGGCCTCGATGTCGAGGCCACCGGCCTTGAGGGGCGCCATTTGCTCCTGCACACCGGGTGTGTCGATGATTCCCGGTGCGATCGCATTCACGCGGATGCCACGGGGCCCAAGTTCATTGGCGAATGCACGCGTGAGCGCGATGACGGCGCCCTTTGAGGCCGAGTAGGCGGTGATGTTCGCACCGCCGCGAATGCCGGCGATGGATGCGAGATTGACGATCGCGCCACCGTTCTTCATCGCACGTGCCGCCTCGCGAACCGCGCTGTACTGAGCACGCACGTTGACCTCGAGCATCTTCGACACGAACGAGTCGGTGACCTTGTCGATCGGGCCCGTCGTCGGATAGATACCGGCGTTGTTGACGAGAATGTCGAGGTTTCCGCCGCGCGCCGCGGCCTTCACGGCTGCAGACAACTGGTCGGCGTTGGTGATGTCGCAGACGACGAACGCCCCTCCGATTTCCCCGGCGGTTGCCTCACCCGCCACATCAAGGTCGGCGAGCGTCACGTTCGCGCCCGCCGCACGCAGGCGCCCGGCGATCGCCCTGCCGATACCTTTCGCCGCTCCGGTCACGAGCGCGTTTCTACCGGTGAGATCGATGAGCATCTCGTTGTCTGGCGCCGCCATGCCCCAACGTTAGTGTCGGACCGTGACCTCGAACGACGCCGTGCACTTCAGCCTGCTGTCCGAGGAATTCCATGCCGACCCACCGGCCATGTTCGCCGCGATGCGCGAGAGGTGCCCCGTGCACCATGCGAACGAACCGGCGCCGCACTTCAGCCTGACCCGCGAGGCCGACGTGGCCGGTTCGTTGCGCGACGACGCAACCTGGTCGTCGAAGTTCGGGCCCGGTCATGCTTATGGCGAGCCCGGGAGTGGTGTCCTGGTGTCGAGCGACCCGCCTGCACACACCGCCGAACGGCTCGCCATCACCCGCAACTTCAAGCCGTCGGCGATCGAAGCGATGGAAGGCGACATCCGCACGTTGGTGTACGGCCTCGTCGAAGGTTTCAAGGACCGCGGACGCGGTGAGCTGATCGCCGACCTCGGCATGCCGGTGCCCCTCACGGTCATGTGCTGGATGCTCGGCACGCCGGCCGAGGACATCGAGAAATTCCGCAACTGGGTGTTGCCGATGGCCGAAGCCGTGGCCTACGTCGGCGGTCGCCGGGCGAACGACACCGTGATCAACGCCTACAAGAGTTACGGCGACTACTTCGGCGCACACATCCGCGATCGCATGGCGGCGGTCGAGGCCGGCGATGATGTTCCCGACGACTTGTTGACCCGACTTCTCACCGTGCAACGCGACGGAACTCGATTGACGTTCGCACAGGTCTTGGGGTTTTGCCAGTTTCTTCTCGTCGCCGGATCCGCGACGACGACGCTGCTCATCGGAAACCTCGCGAAACGACTGATGGAGTTTCCCGAGCAATTCGAACTGGTGCGCAATGACCGCAGCCTGATTCCGAACGCGATCGAAGAAAGCCTGCGTTTCGATGCCCCGGTGCACGGTTTGTTCCGGACCAACAACTTCCCCGTCACGCTGTACGGCGTCGACATTCCCGTCGACTCGAAGGTGTTGATGATGTTCGGGTCGGCCAACCGCGACCCCGAGGCCTGGGACCGCCCGGACGAGTTCGACATCACGCGCGACCTCGGCGCCCTCAAGCGCCATGCCGCTTTCGGTGTGGGGATTCACTACTGCCTGGGCGCGCCGCTATCCCGAATGGAAGGGGCCCTGGCCCTCGAGGCCATCCTCGACCACCTGCCGCACCTGCGACCTGATGGGCCTCCGAGCCGGGTGAAGGCCCCAATTCTCAAGGGTTTTGAGACACTTCCGGTGCGCTGGGACTGAAAACCAAAAAGTTGACCGCTCTGGTAGGGTTTCGCACAGTGAAACCTGACTAGAAAGGTCAGCAATGCAGTTCCCCATCAATCTGAACCTGGCCGGCCGCCGCGCGTTGTTGGTTGGCGGTGGTCGCATCGCCCTGCGCAAGGCTCAACAACTCCTGGCCTGCGGCGCGGACCTCACCGTCGTGTCACCCGACGTCGTGGACGAGTTTCTCGACATGGGCGTCACGCTGGTTCTGCGTCGATACGAAGCCGGAGACGTCGTCGGGTTCCGTCTGGTTGTTACGGCGACGGGCAACGTCAGTGTCGACCAACAAATTTTTGACGAGTGCGAGTCATTGGGTATCTGGGTGAACTCGGCCGACGACCCCGAGCGCTGCACCTTCACCCTCCCCGCAGTCCACCGCCAGGGCTCGGTGATGGTCACCGTGTCCACCGGTGGCGCCAGCCCCGCCTTGTCGTCGTACCTGCGCGCACAGATTTCGGAACTCATCGGACCCGAGTTCGCCGACATCGCCGCGGAACTTGCCGCGCGCCGCGCCGACGTGCACGCCCGCGGTGCAAGCACCGAGGACATTGACTGGCGGCCGATCATCGAAGACGTTCTCGTCACACACGGAGTCGTGCGATGACCGTGCACTTGGTCGGTGCAGGCCCCGGCGATGCGGATCTTCTCACCGTGAAGGCCGCCCGACTCGTCGCATCCGCTGACGTGATCGTGCACGACCGTCTCGCGGATCCGTCGATCCTCACACTGGCACGCCCCGACGCCGAGTTCATCGACGTCGGCAAGCGGCCGGGCAACCCCACACCGCAAGAGAACATCAACGCGTTGTTGGTGCACCTCGGCAGCCAGGGCCTGGAGGTCGTGCGACTAAAGGGCGGCGACCCTTACGTGTTCGGTCGTGGCGGCGAAGAGGCCGATGCCCTGATTTCCGCGGGCATCCCCTTCGACCTGGTCCCCGGTGTCACGTCTGCGATCGGCGCGCCCGCCGCGGCCGGTATTCCCGTGACGCACCGCAACGTTTCGACGTCGTTCACCGTCGTCACCGGCCACCGCGAGTCGGGTGGCTCGACGAACATCAACTGGGAAGCCCTCGCCAACGTCGGCGGCACCATCGTGGTGTTGATGGGCGTCGCCGAACGCGGCGCGATTGCGTCGCGCCTCATTGCGGGCGGACTTGCCGCCGACACCCCGGTGGCGGCCGTGCGTTGGGGCACGCGTCCCGAACAACACACAGTGCGCACCACGCTCGAAAACCTTGCTGCAGTGCACGTGGAGGCACCGTCGACGATCGTCATCGGCGCCGTCGCCGCATTCGAGTTCGAGCCCACCTCGCGCCGCACCGCGGTCTTGGAGGGCAACTGACGTGCGCCGATCGATCGACGACATGCCGCTGACGGCCACCGACCTGCCCGAGGGTGCCGATGACGCGATGGAACTGTCCTGGGCGGTCGCCGTGTGTGACGACTACGACGACGCCACCCCCCGCTTGGTTCTGACGATCGAAGAAATCGGCAACCCCGGTGCGGGCCTCGTTGCTCACCTCAACCCGGACCATGCGCGGCGCCTGCGCGGCGCGATTCACGACGCACTCCGCGAAATTGGTGAGCCGGCAGGACGATGAAGGAGACCCCCGTGACACGCATTCCCCCGGCCCCACAGCCCCGCGATCTGGATGCCGAACAGCTCGCCGACATCGAACGCTTCGAGGCTGCGATTGCGCAGTACCTCGCCGGCGAAATCGACGAGGACGTGTTCCGTGTGATGCGCCTGAACAACGGCATCTACGGCCAGCGCCAGGGTGGCACCAACCAGATGGTGCGCATCAAGTTGCCGGCGGGCACAATCACGCCCGAACAACTCGACTTGATGGGTGACCTGGCCACCGAGTTCTCCCGCGGATGGGGTCACATCACAACCCGCCAGAACATCCAGTTTCACTTCGTCGAACTGCGTCGAATCCCCGACCTGCTGCGTCGACTCGCCGCTGTGGGCCTGACGAGCCGCGAGGCGTGCGGTGACACCGTGCGCAACGTGATGGCCTGCCACCTCGCAGGCGCCTGCCCGTACGAACACCTCGACGTCACGCCGTGGGCGGAGGCGACGTATCGGCACTTCGTGCGCAACCCGCTCGGCCAGCGCCTCCCCCGCAAGTTCAAAGTCAACTTCTCGGGTTGTTCGACCGACTGCGGCCAGGCGATGTTCAACGACGTCGGCGTCGTGGCCGTGACGCGTGAGGGCGAAGACGGCACGGTCGAACAGGGCTTCCGCGTCTACATCGCGGGCGGTCTTGGCGCCACGCCGCATCCGGCGCTCTCCCTCGAGGATTTCACCACCCGCGAGGAGTTGCTGCCCACCATCGAGGCCGTGTTGCGTGTCTTTGATCAAACGGGCAACCGTGACAACAAGTTGCGTGCACGTCTCAAGTGGGTCATCGACCAGTTGGGCATCGACGAAGTCCGTCGTCGCGTTATCAAGATTCGCCACACGTTGCCGGCGTCATCATCCTGGCCCGGCGGCATTCCGCCGGAAGTTGCGTCGGTCGGCGATGCGCCAGCAGGTCGCGCCTCGGTCGGCGAGATCACGCCGGTCGGCCAGGGCGTTCGTGTCGCTCTTCGCTCGAGTGATCGCTTCGTGAACTGGGAAACTGCCAGCGTCATCCGTGGGTCAGCAAAGGGGACCGTGTCCGCCATCGCGTACGCCGCGATCGGTGACATCACCGCGTCACAGTTCAAGGCGCTGGCAGCGATTCAGCGCGAGCTGGGTGCCGACGTGCGCCTCACCAACCGTCAGAACGTGGCATTCCGCAACCTCACCGAGGACCAGTTGCGCGTTCTCCACGATCGCCTCGAGGAAATTGGTATGGCGCGTCCGGGCGCCGAGCTCGCGCGTGACGTGGTCGCGTGCCCCGGAGCCGACACCTGCAACATCGCCGTCACCCAGTCGCGCGGTCTTGCCAAGGCAATCGGTGACCGCCTGGAAGAAGAGGGCCTCGCCGAGGTGGGTGGGGTGCGCATCAACATCTCGGGTTGCACCAACAGTTGTGGCCAGCATCACGCGGCCGACATCGGCCTGTTCGGTGCCGAGCGCCGCGCCCACGGAAAGTCGCTGCCCGGCTACCAGTTACTGCTCGGTGGCTACGTCGGCAACGAGCAGATCCACTTCGGTGAGAAGGCGTTGCGCGTGCCGGCAAAGGCCGCGCCCGAAGCCGTGGCACGCGTGGTGCGCCGCTTCACCAACGAGCGTGATGCAGGAGAAACTTTCCAGGGCTGGTTGTCACGCAACGGCGGCGCCGCGAATGTCGCGGGTGGCCTGCGCGACCTCGACATCGTGCCCAAGCCCGACGATGCACCCGAGTTCTTCGTTGACTACGACGAAACCGGGCCTTTCGTGGCCGCTACCGGAGAATCGGAGTGCGCGACATGACACTGGCCCACACCACGCTCGAGACCGCCCAAATCCGCGAACTGAATGCGGCATTCGAAACCGCGCAGCCGACCGAGATCCTCGCTTGGGCGGCCGCGACGTTCGGGGACGGCCTCGCCGTGACTTCAAGTTTCGGTGACCCCGTCCTGGCCCACCTTGCTTGGTCCACGGTCCCCGGTATCGAGGTGTCGCTGATCGACACCCAATACCTGTTTGCCGAAACGATTTGGTACGCCAAGCATCTCGCCGAGCGCACGGGCGGCAACCTGCGCATTCTCACTCCCGCCTCCGACGTCGGACGCGACGATCTGTGGGTGCGCGACACCGACCTGTGCTGCGGCATCCGCAAGGTCGCTCCGCTCGAGCACATGCTCGCCAATCGCACCTCGTGGTTGACCGGGCTACGGCGCGACGACGGCCCGACACGTGCACAAACTCCGATCGTGTTCCACGATGTTCTGCGCGACGTGATCAAGGTCAACCCGATCGCGAACTGGAGCGATGCCGACGTGGCCTCCTACGTACTCGACAACGACCTGCCCCCGCACCCACTGGTCGACCGTGGCTACACCTCGATCGGTTGCTGGCCCTGCACTGCTCCGGCTGCCGACCCCAACGACAAGCGCGCCGGTCGGTGGGCGGGACAGTCGAAAACCGAGTGCGGGCTGCACGGTGGCCCGACCGTCAAGTAACGGCCGGTCGACCACGTAGGCGGCCTCGCCGATGTTCTCCCGCCAACCCGTGGCTGCCACAGGCACCGCGAAAGGCAGATGCACCCGGCATCGGGTGTCTACCCGAAAACGGGCATGACTTCTTTGGCGAAAAACTCGACGGCGGGTTCCCACACACCCTCGACGCGGGGCCCGTTGAAGTACACGGCAAGTTCGTCGAAGCCGATTGCCTCGTGCCAGCGGGTGATTTCGTCGATGCACATCTCAGGCGTGCCCGCGATCGCACGATTGTGGACGAACTCCGCGAAGCCCACGTCTTCATCGTGTGCGACGCGTTGCAGCACGGGGTCCTCCGCGTCACCGCGCGTACCGGCATGCCAGTAGTACTTGTGGAACTCGCGCGCCGGCCCGAACCACTGTTCTTCGACGATTTCCTGCGTCGGTGCGGCCCATGTTTCGCGCATCAGACAGATGTAGGGCGTGACGCCGGCTGCGGCGCACTGCTCGCGGTAGCTGTCGGCCAGCGCCTTGACGACGGGCAGGGTCTCCATCGGCAAGGAAAACCAGCCGTCGCACACCGTTGCTGCCCGCTTGATGCCGCTCTTGGACGTGCCGCCACCCAGTATCGGCGGATTCGGTTTCTGCACGCAGGGCGGGTCGACGAGGTTGTCAGGGATCTCGAAGAACTCGCTCTGCCAACCGTGGCGGCCCGTCGACCAAGCGTGCTTCATGTAGCGCACCATGTCGGTGAGGCGGCGTCCGCGTGTCTCGAACTCGACGTTGTAGCCCGCGTACTCGTACGGCCGGTAGCCAACACCGACACCCAGTGTCACACGCCCGCCCGACACCTGGTCGACCTGCGACACCTGCTCGATCACGTTGGCCGGATGATGCAGTGCGGCGAGATAGATGCCGGTGCCAAGGCGTATGTTTTCGGTGCGCGAAGCGAGGGCGCCGAGAACCACCATCGGTGCCGATGCGTCGGGCGTGTCGCTGGTGAACGAATGATGGCCGATGTACCCCGTGTGGAAGCCGAGGCGATCGAGTATCTCGGTCGCCCGGTACATCCGCTCGTAGGGTTTCTTCGCCCCGGGCTCGATGAGCCGCGGGATGAAGGAACTGATACGGAACGGCGCGGGCATCAGATCGAGCGTGTGGCGCCCGCGGCCTGATGAATCGACGCCATGATCGAGTTGGTTCCCGTGACGTCACCGACCATGTGCACCTTCACGCCCTTGGGCGCGTACTCGGCGATCTCACGGTTCGGATGGTTGTAGGTGACCAACACGACGGTGTTTGCGGGAATGGCCCGACGCCGCTCGGTGAACGGCACGCCGATCAGTACTTCGTCTGGCGTGATCGCCTGCAGGTAGTGACCGCCGATGAAGTCGAAGTCCCCCGACATGAGACGCTCTTTCGACGCTTCGACAGTGGCGGCCGGGAACGGGACCATCGCCCCGAGCGAGTCGTAACGGCTCACCATCGTCACCTTTGCACCGGCATCGACGAGCGCGTCGGCAACCGAAATCGCCTCGAACGTGCCCGTGTCGTCGAAGACGAAGCAGTCACCGTTGATTTTTGCCCGACCACCGAAACCAAAGACGTCCCACGAGGTGTAGACGTGGGGCAGGTCGGCACCGCTGACGGGCGTCGACGGCGTCGACAACTGGAAACCGTCACGACGGGGTGTCGACCCGGTGGCCACGATCACTTCATCGGGCCCTTCGGCCGTGATCGTGTCGGGGTCTGCAAAGGTGCCGAGGTGGATCCGTACACCGAGGCGTTCGATCTCGCGCGAAAGAAAGTCGGTGATCGCCGCGAGGTCGCTGCGGTGCGGCGCGCGCGAGGCAATCGATACCTGGCCGCCGAGTTGACGGGTGGCCTCGTAGAGCACCACTTCGTGCCCACGCAGTGCAGCCGTGCGCGCGGCTTCGAGGCCTGCGGGGCCGCCGCCGACCACCATGATCTTCTTCTTCGTCGGCGCAGGTGCAACGGGCTCGAAGGGCACCGTGGTCTCGTTTGCTGCCGCCACGTTCACGACGCAACCCAACTTTCCGGTCGCCATCAACTGGGCGACACAGCCCATGTTCGACCCGATGCAGGGGCGAACCAAGTCCTCCTCGCCGCGACGCGCCTTGTTGACCAGTTCGGGGTCGGCAATCAGTGCACGGACCATCGACACCATGTCGCTGGCGCCGCTTTCGATGATGTGATTCGCGTGGTCGAGGGTCATGATGCGCCCGACAACCATCGTCGGCTTGGACACGACCTTGGTGATGACTTCGTTCGGCGCCATTTCGTGGCCGAGCGGGTCTTCCATCGTCGAGAGCAGCTTGTGGAATCGCCAGTACGAACCCATGTGCAGCGACACGTAGTCGACGTATTGCTCGACGTACCGGGCGATCTCTGCGTTGTCCTGGGGTGTCAAGCCGCCCGGAATGTATTCCTCGTTCGGCAGGCGGATTCCCACGCAGAAGTCGCTGCCGACCACCCGGCGAATCTCCTCGAGCGTTTCCACCAGAAACCGCATGCGGTTCTCGAACGAGCCACCGTATTCGTCGGTGCGGAGATTCGTTGCGGGTGACATGAACTGCTGCAACAGGTACCCGCTCGAGGCATGCACGTCGATACCGTCGAGGCCACCGTCGCGGATACGACGTGCCGCGCCGCCGAATGCCTTCACGACATCGCCGATCATGTCGGTCGACATCGGCATCGGGATGGTGCCGATGTTCGGGCTGGGAATCGCACTCGCCGCGTACGGGAAAGGCGCCTTGCGCGGTCGCGCCGCGGCGCCGGGGTGGTACACCTGGGCGAACATCTTCATTCCGTGCGGTCGCATCCTGTCGGCGATCTCGCGATAGATCGGAATGATCGAATCGTTGTAGAGCGGCATCAATGACGGCGCACTGTCGTGCACGCTCGTCGCCTCGAGCGTGCTCATCGCAACTCCCCCGCGTGCCCGCGCCTCGTGGTAGGCGATCAGGCCCTCGCCGCTGAGCAGTGTTCCGTGAGCAGAGCGCACGATGCGATTCTTCAATTCGACCCCGCCGACGGTGATCGGCTGAAACAGTCTCGCGTAGCGCATGGACCCCTCCTTGATTCAGGGAGGGCGGGCCTCCCTATTTCTTCGTGGTCCCTTTCGCAAGCCTGAAGACCGTGAGAACGAGAATAAGCGACGCGGCCGCGCCCACGAATGTCAGGGCATCAAGGGGGTCCTTCTGCTTGAGCAGGCCCTCGATGGCCTTCACTGCCACGAACACGACGAGGATGTCGATGATCGGCCCCTTGAGGTCGTCGAGCGACTGGATTCTCAGCCACTCCGGGACGTCGAGCTCACCGATGAACAATTCGTAGAGGCCGACCACGATGATGAATTGAACGAGTGCAAGTAGGTACGTATCGATCGTCTTGAGCAGCGAAACCACCTGGTCGTCGCTGCGCCACTTCCCCGCGAAGAGATCGTCGATGAACAGCACGGTCCGCGCAACCGACCAGCCAAAGGTGGCGATCGAGGTCGCCAACAAGCCGACCACGGCGACGATCGCCAGGAAGCGGGCGGGACCGAGAACTTTGCCCAATCTCATGGACCAGTTTTAGTGCACCGCTGGTCAGTGGATGGTGACCGTACCGGCATTGCCGTCGACGGTCACCGTGGCGCCGCTCGGGATGCGCACCGTTGCATGTTCCACCGACGGAACGCAGGGGATGCCCAATTCGCGCGAAGCGATCATGGCATGGCTGCCGACCGCACCGACGTTGACGACCACGGCGGACGCCGCCAGGAACAGCGGTGCCCACGACGGGTCGGTCTGTGGCGCAACCAGCACGTCGCCCGGCTCGAAGTCCTCGAGTTGTGCGGGGTCGACGATGACCCGCGCAGTTCCCGTTGCCACTCCGCTCGAGGCCGCGACACCGCGCAGAACGTCACCCGACTTTGCGACCTCGACCCGGGCCGCGACGCGCTTCTTCCACTGCGAGATGGGAGCCACCTTGCCGTCGACCGCAAAGGGTGGTTCGAGTTCGAAGAGCGTGAGGTATGCAGCGTGACGTTCGGCCAACTTGGTCGTGTAGCGCTCGGGATGAATGCCGAACTCGTCGACTTCGTCGGCCATCAACATGAAAATATGTTCGACCTTCCCCAAGAGGCCGTCGGCAACCAAACGGCGGGCAATCTCGCGCATGGATTCACGGATTTCTCCGACCAACTTGATGCAGTTCGCCTTGTAACGCTCGCGTGCACTGAGGAACAGGGTCGAAGCGCGCATTCCGGCCTCGAACGTGCCGAGGGTTTCTGCGTCACCTGCAAGCTTTGCGCGAACGTCGGTGAGGACGCGGTCGCGTTCGGCAATGGCCTCGGCCCGGCGCGCGGCCGGATCGTCGTCATCGCTGATCAGGCGCATTCGATCGACGACTGCAAGGGCGACGTCGGGCTTGGCCTCCCAGGAAAGCGCAATCACATCCCATTCGGCTGGCCCGCGTGACCCGAACCGGAAGAGAAAATCATCGAATGCGGCAACAAAATTCTTCGCATCGATGGACGACGACGCGCGCAGTCGAGCGGTGAGGCCGTTGACGCCCTTGTCGAATTCGGCACCGACATCCCTGGAGGCGCGCACGAGACGTGACAGGCCCCAGATGGCCCGCGGAGGCTCGGCGGAGTCGGCCTCGATCCCCGCGAGGAGGCGAACCGACATGGTCGGATCACCCAGGGCCTCGGCGATCGCGCCGACCACACCCGTTCCGATCGACGAGAGTGTCGAGGAGATCATTCCCGACATCATCGCCTGACGCAAAAGAGGCATCATCGCTCGCGCACGGTTCATCAATTCGAAGTTGTCGAGTGTCGAGAAGTCGGGACGTGTCGCACGCGCGGTGTCGGCCATCACCTTGTCGGCCTCGATCTGCGGATACGAATCGGTGGTCAACACCCATGCAGCCGTCTCGCCGAGCTTCTCGGCATGGCGCGGCGATTCGTGCCACGGTTCCGGCCTGTACGCGGGAACCTCGTCACGCTCGTCGAAAAATGCCTTGTCAATGGCCTCGGGTGACGCCCCGGGCATTCGCGCACCGAACAACCGGGTGTAGGACAGCGGGTTGTAGACATAGCCACCGAAGACCCCGAACATCGTCGGGTCGATCGGGTTCTCGACTTCGTCCCAATCAAAGACCCCGATCGTGCTGTACGCATCGACCAGGCCCTTGCCGAGCGACGCACGCAGGTACGTGGTCGCAAAGAACGGTGATGCCGGATCGGGAAACACGTCAGCGGCATTGCCGCGCGTCCATGCGGGGAACTTCACACCCGGGTCCGTGTCTGCGATCCAGCGATCCACGACCCGAGGTTATTCGCTCGCGCGTCGAGGTCGAAATACCCGATGGATCACCCCGTATAGTGACGCCATGCGCGTGCGCGGGATTCACCACGTCAACGTCAACGTCCACGCGCTCGACGAGTCGCTCGACTTCTACGTGAACAAACTCGGCTTTCAGCCCTTTGACCGTCCGGGGATGAAGATCCGTGGTGGCTGGCTGCGCATGGGTGCCCAGGAACTGCACATCATGGAAGCGCCGGGGGCGGCAATCGACAAGAAGCAGCATTTTGCGCTTCTCGTCGACGACATCGATGATGCGGCGGAACATCTCCGAGACAACGGCGTCACCTTCCGTCGCATTCACAACGACGACGGGCGCAGTGACCAGTTGTTCATCCACGATCCGTCGGGCAACCGCATCGAGATTCAGGGCCCGACATGAGCACCGTCCGGGGAAAAAACGAAGTGGCTCTCGAGTCGTTGCGTCGGCGCATGCGGGCGATGCACTCCCTGTACCACGACGCGACGGCAACCATGACACTCGACCATGTCAACCACCAGGAACGTGACGGGGTGGTGCCGATTGCCTTCAGCCTTTTCCACATCGTCAACATGATCGACGCATCTTTCATGCTGATGACCGGTGCGACGCCGATCTGGAACGAGGAGTGGGCGACGAGGGTCGGCATGTCGATCAACGACCACGGCAAGCACAAGACGGTCGAGGAGATGGTTCACCAGCGCGTCGGCGACTACGCCGCATTCATCGAGTACATGAACGCCGTCTTTTCCCGCACCGAGGAGTGGCTCGACTCGGTCGATCCCACCGAGCTCGACCGTGTGGTCATCACGCGGCCTTTTCCGCCCGTGATCGCCAGCACGTATTCCGCCCGCGTCGCGGGTGAGGCGGGCATCACCGTGCTCGACGCGGCGGAGTGCTGGATCTACCAACACGGCCTGCGGCACATGGGCGAAATCGAGCATGCCCGCGGCCTGGTGGGTCTGACCGGTATGACGTCCTGAGGAGCCCGCCGACAGGCACGTCGTGACCAGTTGAGTCAGTTCGAGGCAATCGCGTGCATCGCGGTGATTCCCGCGAGGAACGCCGTGCGTTCCGCCGCGTCGAGCACGCCGTAGGCAGGAGCAACCATTTCGTCGGTCAAGCTTTCCGCAGCGTCCCATTGGGCGCGTTGTGCGTCGGTGACCTTGGCGACGTCGTCCTCCGACCAGCCGAACATCTTGGCGTCGTTGGGGCGCTTGATGAAGTGCGCGACTTTGGAAGTCAGGCCGGCGGCACGAATCGCCGCGAGGTGCGCACTGCCCCGGAATTCGCGCAGAACAGTTGCCAGCTGCATCGCGCGGCCGGGGACGTCGGTGACGAGCGCTTCGCACTTCATCGCCGCATAGAGACCCAGACCATCGGGGTCGGCTGCCGCATTGACCGCATCTGCCGCGGCAACGAACGCCTCGAGGCCGGGGATGCCCGCGAACTTCGAGCGACCGAAATTGGCGCTGCATTCGAGGTGTGCGCGTCCGGCGGTGCGCGGCGCACACTTGTCCTTTGCCGAGTCCCATGCCCCGCCGACAACGGCGGGGTTGAAGTAGCCGAAGTTCGCCGCCAACGCCGCACCGCTGCAATCACCCAGGGCGCCACCGCGACCGAGCACGTAGAACTCCATGCCGTTCAAGCCCAACCCCTCGCCCACCTCCCGTGTTTCGGGGGTGAAATAAAAGCGGTAACCGGTGTCACCAACTAGTGGACACGCTTCTGCAAGAAATTTGGCCAGGGACGATTCGAGGGTCACATGCCGAGGATAGTTCGCCCATGGCGCACCCTCGTCGGCCAGACTGATTGCGTGTCCCCCACGAATCTGCTCGGCCTCGTCGCCTCCGGCCTCTCGATGTTCTTCATCTGGCCGCAGGTGCTGCGGGTCTACCGCAAAGACACGGTCGAGGGCCTCGCACCTTTCGGCGCCCTGCAGGGCATGTCGGGGTCGCTCCTGTGGTCGATCTACGGATTTGCTCGGGGCGACATACCTCTGTTCGGCTCGAATCTTTTGCTGGCAATCGCCATTTCTCTCTTGGGCGTCGCGATGACGCGACACGGTGTCCTTCCGCGGGCCACCCTGCCTGGTGTCGCGCTCCTCGTGTTGTGCACGGGACTGACCGCGGTTGCGCTGTCGACGGCTCTCGTCGGCGTACTCGCGTTCCTCATCGGTACGTCATCGGTCTTGCCGCAAACCTTCAAGGTGCTCTGCGACCCCGACCTCGCCGGCGTCTCCGTGTCGAGCAACTCACTTCTTTTCGTGACGTCCACTGCGTGGTTGACCTATGGACTCGCCATCGGTGACACCCTCGTGTGGCTACCGAACCTTCTCATCATCCCCTGCGCGGCGCTCATCGTGGCAAAGGCCCGCGTGTCGCAGCGTCGCACGGCGAGTACCCCCGTCCATGCCTCCTGACGCGGACCTCGAAGGCGAATACTCGCCGAGTTCCGTCTCCAAACACCCGGCGGCCTGGTACGTGGAGGAGTACGCGCGGCGCAGTTCAGCTGTTCTCGCGGATCTGGGTACCCGTGTCGGCCGCGAGCACTACGGCTCGGGTGTCGACGAGTACGTGGTCCTGGCGCGGCACACCCCAACCTCTCCGCTTCTCGTGTTCATTCACGGGGGCTATTGGCAGGCCCTTTCGGCCGATCAGTGCTCGATGTGGGCCGCCGACGCACTCAGCCTCGGCTTCTCTTTCGCGAGCATCAACTACACCCTTGCGCCAACGGCAACACTCGAGCGGATCGTCGTGCAGTGCCGTACCGCCCTCGAATGGCTCACCGACAAGGCGGGCCTCAGGCCTGCGCGCACCGTCGTGGCGGGCTCGTCGGCCGGCGGCCACCTCGCTGCGATGGTCACCACCGCCAGTCCGCGGCCCACGGGATGCCACGCCGCGATCTTGCTGAGCGGCGTCTTCGATCTTCGTCCATTGGTCCCGACGACGGTGAACGAGCCGCTCGGTCTCACGGTCCCCGATGCGGTGCGCCTGAGCCCCGCGCACACCGCGGTGACCCCCGTGCCCTTGGTGCGGGCCTTCGTGGGCGAAGAGGAAACCGATGCGTTCAAGGCACAGAGCAACGCATACGTGGCCAAACTTGGCGCAGCGGGCGTCGACGCCACGTCGAGGGTCGTTGCCGGCCGTGACCACTTCGACCTGATTTACGATCTCGTCACGCCGGGAACGGAAATCGGCGACACGACCACCGCAGTCTTGCGGGCCTGACGGAGACGGAACATGACGGCACTCGACGACTACACGCGGCGCGCGGCGGAACTCGACGCCTCCAACCCCCTTGCCTCGGCGCGCTCCCATTTCGACCTTCCCGAAGCCGAGTCGTATTTCCTCGGCAACTCTCTCGGTCCGCTCACGCACGCCGCCCGGGCCGCGGTGGTCGAGACACTCGACGAGGAGTGGCGCAACGGCCTGGTGCGTACCTGGCACGACGGAGATTGGCTCGCCCTTGCGGGTTCCACCGGCGATCTCGTCGCACGTGTGATCGGCGCACCGGCGGGCTCGGTCGTCGCGTGCGACTCGACCTCGGTCGCCTTGTTCAAGGTGCTCTCAGCGGCGGCGGCGATCAACAAGTCGGCAAGTCGGCGGGTCTTGCTGTGCGATTCCCGCAACTTCCCGACCGACAGATACGTGGCCCGCAGCGTGGCCGACCTGCATGGCCTCGAATTCGTCGAACTTGAAGTCACCGACATGCCACGGCGATTCGCCGACGACGTCGCGGTGATGACGGCTTCAATGATCGACTACCGTTCGGCCGATCTGCACGACGTGCGCGCCCTCACCGCGGCGGCCCACGAACACTGCATTCTCACCGTCTGGGACCTCGCACACGCCGCGGGTGCCGTCAATTGCGACGTTTTCGACAACGACGTGGACTTTGCCGTGGGTTGCGGCTACAAGTACCTCAACGGCGGGCCGGGTGCGCCCGCATACTTGTACGCCGCACCGCGCATCATCGGTTCGGTTTCCCAACCGATACCGGGATGGTTCGGCCATGCCGAGCCCTTCGCTTTCGAAGACACGTTCCGACCCGCGGCTGGCATCGCGCGGTTTTCCAGTGGAACGACGCACGTGCTGTCGATGAAGGCGATGCACGCCGCACTCGGTGTCGTCACCAAGTACCCCGTCGAGGACCTTCGGTCCACCTGCATCCGCCTCGGGGATTTCTTCGTCGAGGGTTACGAGACTTTTCTCTCATCCAGCGGTTTCGGCCTCGGCTCACGCCGCGACGGGTCGCAACGCGGCGGCCACATCGCCCTGCTGCATGCCGATGCCGAGCGAATGTCGAAGGAGCTGATCGCGCGCGGCCTGGTTGTCGACTTCCGGCCACCCAACGTGATCCGTATCGCCTTCAGCCCACTCTTCCTGCGCTTCGCCGACGTCGCGCGACTGATCGGCGAACTCACCCTCCTGAACTAGGGCACCGCTCGCACCACTACTGTGGGCGCATGGCAACGATCCTCGCCCACATAACCGTCAAGCCCGGCAAGGAACGGGAGTTCGAAGACCTCGCTGAACGTCTCGTCAAGGCGACCCACGACAACGAAAAACGCGTCATTCGCTACGAGTACTGGCGTGGCGCCGAACCGAACACCTACTACGGACTGCTCGCCTTCGAGGACTACAACGCCTTTCTCGAACACCAGACGTCCGACCACCACGAGACCGACGCGAAGAAGATGACCGGCATCTTCACCGACTTCAAACTCGAGTGGCTCGACCCGATCACCACGGCGAGTCCCCTGCCTGCAACCAACATGCAGCCCCTCATCGATGCCGCGTCGGACCTGTGGAAGGCGTACCACGAGCGCATGCCCGCGCAGGTTGCCGCCTGGTGGTTGGGGATGCGCAAATAATCGGCACACTTGGGTTGTGACCGTTTCGCAGATCTTCGACCCGAATCGCTGGACTCAGGTTCCCCGATTCGACTTCACCGACATCACCTACCACCGCGCGAAGGAACACGGCACCGTTCGCATCGCGTTCAACCGACCCGAGGTGCGCAACGCCTTCCGTCCGCACACGGTCGACGAATTGTTCACCGCCCTCGACCACGCCCGCCAGACGAGCGACGTCGGATGCGTCATCCTCACCGGCAACGGACCTTCGCCGAAGGACGGCGGATGGGCGTTCTGCAGCGGTGGCGACCAGCGCATTCGTGGTCGCGCGGGCTACGAGTATTCCGACGGTGATTGGCTTGCCGACAGCGACCCGGCGCGCACCGGACGCCTGCACATCCTCGAGGTGCAGCGACTCATTCGCTTCATGCCCAAGATCGTCATCTGCGTCGTTCCGGGTTGGGCGGCGGGTGGTGGTCACAGCCTGCACGTCGTGGCCGACCTCACCATCGCCTCGCGCCAGCATGCGCGCTTCAAGCAGACCGATGCCGATGTCGCCAGCTTCGACGGCGGCTACGGGTCGGCCTACCTCGCGCGGCAAGTGGGCCAAAAATTTGCGCGCGAGATTTTCTTCCTCGGCCGCGAATATTCGGCCGACGATGCGCACCGCATGGGAATGGTGAACGCCGTCGTCGACCACGACGATCTCGAATCCACCGCGCTGTCCTGGGCCGGGGAAGTGAACGCCAAGAGCCCGACCGCGCAACGAATGCTCAAGTTCGCATTCAACCTGATCGACGACGGCCTCGTTGGCCAGCAGGTGTTCGCGGGCGAAGCGACACGCCTGGCGTACATGACCGACGAAGCAGCCGAGGGACGCAACTCTTTCCTCGAGCGGCGCGATCCCGACTGGTCGGCATTCCCCTGGTATTACTGAACGTCCGGCGCGCGTCGGGGGTCGACGACCCCGCGTTCGGCCCGTTCCGCCTGCGCGAACGCCAACTCAACACCCGCCTTCACCGGCGCGGCGAACGCACCGATGCGAAGTTCGTCGCCGAGGGCGACCTCGTTGTCGTGCGCGCCCTCGCGTCGGGTCACATCCCCGAGCTGATTTTGTGCGATGAAGCCTCGTTGCCGTCACTCACCGCGCACGCCGACCGACTCTCCGACACGACGATCGTTGTTGCCGATGAGGCGACGCGGCGTTCGGCGACCGGCCTCGCAGTCGCCCTGTCCGTCGTTGGCCTGTTTCCGAAACCCGCAAACGTCGAACTCGACGACTTGCTCGCCAACAACGACCGGGTCGTTGCGCTCGCCCAGGTCGACAACCCCACCAACGTCGGCGCCATCGTGCGCAGCGCCGCGGCTTTCGGCTTCACGGGCCTGATCCTCGATGCAGAGTCGTCCGATCCGTACGCACGGCGCGCGCTGCGGACCGCAATGGGAACCACGTTCGACCTCGACATCGCACGCGTGACGAGTTCCGCCACGATGTTCGCCGCGCTCCGGGAGAGGGACTTCGAGACCTATGCGATGACCCCGTCGCCCGATGCGGTCGCGCTGGACGACGCACGGCCCGGTCCACGCATTGTGTTGATGCTCGGTGCGGAGCGAAGCGGCCTCGCCGATGAATGGATGCAAGCGGCCGCGCTTCGCGTGCGCATTCCGATGGCCACGGGTGTCGATTCACTCAACGTTGCGGCCGCAGCGGCCGTGGCCTGTTACGGCTTGACGAGACGCAACGGCTGATCGTTTCGCAGGTGCTCGGCCGCCTTTGCGAAGTACTCGGTCATCTGCGTGCGGATGTCGTCATCGGCCACGAGTTCGTTCACGGCACTGAGCATGCACACCAACCAGTGGTCGCGCTCGAGTGCGCCGATGACGTAGGGGTTGTGGCGGGCACGCAGCATCGGCTGACCGCGCTCTTCGTTGTACGTCTGCGGCCCACCCCAGTACTGCGCCAGGAAAAGCCCGAGGCGCCGCGATGCGGCAGGAAGGTCGCCGGGTTCGGGATACAGCGGCAGCAACACCGCATCGTCGCGGACCCGTTCGTAGAAACGATCAGCGAGCCGAAGAAAGAACGCCGTGCCACCCAGTGCGTCGTGGACAGTCACGGATTCCTCGGACATGGTCAGGAGAATTCGGGGTCGGCCCAACCGGGGAAGATGTCCGGAAGACCGTCGCTCACCTTGTCGGGGAAGCGCGCGGGACGCTTCTCGAGGAAACTCTCGACACCTTCCTTCGCATCGGCCGTCTTGCCACGGGCCTGGATACCGCGACTGTCGACGCGATGGGCCTCCATCGGATGATCGGCACCGAGCATGCGCCACATCATCTGCCGCGACAGCGCGACCGACACCGGCGCGGTGTTGTCGGCTATCTCGCGGGCGATCGCGATCGCGGCGGGCATCAGATCCTCGGGTTCGTGGACGCTGCGCACCAAACCTCCGGCCAGCGCCTCGTCGGCGGTGAGCAGGCGCCCGGTGTAGACCCACTCGGCGGCCCGCGAGATCCCCACCAACCGCGGCAGGAACCACGACGAACAAGCCTCGGGCACGATGCCGCGCTTGGCAAACACGAAACCGATTCTGGCCTTGGTGCTCGCGAGCCGAATGTCCATCGGCAGTGTCATCGTGACCCCCACACCCACCGCTGCACCGTTGATTGCGGCGATCACCGGCTTCTTGCAGTCGAACACGCGCAACGACACGAGGCCTCCGCCGTCGCGGACGACTCCCCCACGGGGTGCTTCGTCACTGCCCCCCTTGGCGAACGTGTTCCCTCCCGACGACAGGTCGGCACCCGCGCAGAATGCACGACCGCTTCCGGTGACGATGACGGCACGCACGTCGTCGTCCGCGTCGAGTTGATCGAAGGCGGCGCACAGATCGCGAGCCATCTTGTTCGTGAACGAGTTCATCGCGTCGGGACGGTTCAGCGTGATGATCGCGATGCCGTCGCTGATGTCGAGCAGGATGTCGGTGTAGGCCATGGGCGTTTCTACCCCAATCGTCACACGTCGAGGAAACGGCTGGCGGCGATGCCAGAGCCGATGGCTCCCGCGAGGGCGCCGATCGCGAGCAGCAGGATCATCACGCCCGACACGTAACCCGAGGGGACCACCAGCGAACTGACACCCGTGCCCGGCTTGAAGCCCGCCACACCGCCCTGCCACGCGCGGTTCAAACCCCACAGCCCGGCGCACGACAGCACGCCACCTATGAGACCGTGCAAGAGACCCTCGAGCATGAACGGGATACGGATGAACCAGTTGGTCGCCCCCACGAGCTTCATCACCTCGATTTCGCGTCGGCGCGCGAACATCGCGGTGCGGATGGTGTTCCAGATCAGCGTCACCGCGACGACCAACAGGACCAGCGACATGACGATGGTGACGGTGCGTACGAAGCCCGACAGCGTCGAGATGACCTCGAACTCGTCCTCGGCGAGGGTGATGCCCTGCACCTTGGGCAGGATGCGGTACTGATCGGCGAGGCTCCGCAGCAGTGCCGAATCATCGGTGAGTGACACGATCTTGAACTGCGTTGGAATGGTTTCTGGTGTCAGGAGCGACAGCATCGTCGGGTCGCCGGCGAAGAGTTGCTGTGCCTCGGCGTAACTGGCCGGCTTGTCGAGATAGGCGAGCTTGTCGATGTCGACGACGTTGGGTTGCGACTTGATGACACCGTCCACATAAGCGACGTTTTCGGGCGTTGCGTCGGGTGCCATGAACACGATCAACTGAACGTCGCCCTTCCAGCGCACGAGCAGGTTGTCGAAACCGCGCTGCACGAGAAACGTGGTGCCGACGAGAAGCAGGGAGACGGCAGAGGTGAGCACCGCTGCAGCGGTGAGGGTGAGGTTGCGCCGGAAACTGGCCCAGGTCTCGCGAAAGGCGTAGGCGATACGCGCCAGCATTATTCGTACACCCCGCGTTCCTGGTCGCGCACGAGAACGCCACGGTCGAGCTGAACCACCCGCTTGCGCATCAGGTTCACGATGCGGTGGTCGTGGGTGGCCATGACCACCGTGGTGCCGCTGCGGTTGATTGCTTCGAGCAACTGCATGATTCCCTCACCCGTTGCCGGGTCGAGGTTTCCCGTGGGCTCATCGGCAAGCAGGATGAGTGGGCGGTTGACGAAGGCACGGGCGATGGAGACGCGCTGTTGTTCGCCACCCGAGAGCTGGTCGGGAAACCGGTCTTCCTTGCCTGCCAGGCCGACGAGTTCGAGCACGGCGGGAACCTGCTGGTTGATGACGTGCCGTGGCTTACCGATGACCTCGAGGGCAAAGGCGATGTTCTCGAACACCGTCTTGTTCGAAAGCAATTTGTAGTCCTGGAAGACGTTGCCCATGCTGCGCCGCAGGTACGGCACGCGCGAGTCGGGCATTTCGTTGACGTTCTTGCCGGCGATCCACACGTCGCCGCGTTCGGGGCGCTCTTGGCGGCTCATCAGACGCAGGAGCGTCGACTTGCCCGAGCCCGACGGGCCGACGAGGAACATGAAGTCGCCCTTGGCGATGTCGAAGCTCACGTCGCGCACGGCCACCGTTTCGGCGCCGTACACCTTGGTCACGTTGTCGAGACGGATCATGACGCTACGAACCTACCGAGTGGAAATTGGCTACGCACCTGCGTTGTCGGTTGCACGCCGAAAACGGAGGAAACCCACCATGAAATCGTCGATATCACCGTCGAGAACGGTGGAAACATTGCCGTCCTCGACTTCCGTGCGGAGATCCTTCACCATCTGGTAGGGCTGCATCACGTACGAACGAATCTGGCTCCCCCAGCCCACTTGCGCGGGTTTGCCTGCGATGCGATCACGCTCGGCGGCGTGTTCTTCCTCGATGCGCGCGGCGATCATCGCCTTTAGTCGGTTCATCGCCTTCTCGCGGTTCTGCAACTGACTGCGCTCTTCCTGCGACGATGCGACGAGACCCGTCGGTTCGTGGATGAGGCGCACCGCCGAGGAGGTCTTGTTGACGTGCTGGCCACCTGCACCCGATGCCCGGAAAACCTCCATGCGGATCTCCGACTCGTTCACCTCGACATTCGGTGCGTCCATGACGGGCCACACCTGCACCGAGGCAAAGCTCGTTTGGCGGCGTCCCTGGTTGTCGAACGGACTGATGCGCACGAGGCGGTGCGTACCGCGTTCCGAAGTCATGAGGCCGTACGCATAGCGGCCGTGGATCGTGAATTCGGCAGAGAGAATGCCGGCCTCGGTGCCCTCGGAAACATCGTCCACCTCGACGCTGAAACCTCGCCGCTCCGCCCAGCGCGAGTACATCCGCAGGAGGATTTGCGACCAGTCCTGCGCATCGACTCCGCCGTCCTTGGCGTTGATCTGCACGATGCAGTCGGCCTCGTCGTGTTCGCCGGTGAAGAGGCTGCGCATTTCGAGTGTGTCGAGCTGGCGCGAGGCCTCGGTGATGCCGCCGTCGATCTCGGACTCCTGTGATGCGTCATCGACCTCGCGCGCCAGATCGTGGAGGACCTCGATGTCGTCGATCGACGCGGCGAGACCGTCGAATTCTTCGATGTCATCCTTCACGCTCGCGTACTCGGTGTTGACGCGCTTGGCGAGATCCTGATCGTCCCACAGATCGGGGCGGGCCACCTCCAATTCCAGTTCGGCGAGCCGTGACCGACCCGCCTCTACCTTCAAGTAGGTGCGCGCATCGTCGAGGCGCTCCCGAAGGCGGCGGATGGCGTCGGTGAAGTCACGCATGGGAAGAGGGTGGTGTCGTCAGGCTGCGCCGCGGCCGTGACACATCTTGAACTTCTTGCCCGACCCGCACGGACAGGGCGAGTTGCGCGGGGTTTTGTCGAACTCGCTCTTGACGAAGGGCGTGTTCGACGGCGCGGAGGTCGGCGCGGCGACATCCTCGGGCAACCCGCCGTCCACCGGGGCGGCTGCGGCCGCGGCCCGGAAGCCATCGGTGTCGACGTTGTCGAAGGAGGTCTGCTGAACGTTCTGGACCTCTGCGGCGTCATCGGTGACGACCTGCACGTGCATCACGTAACGCACGAAGTCCTGGGCGATGCCCTTCATCAGCGCACCGAACATGTCGTAACCCTCGCGTTGCCATTCGGTGAGCGGATCCTTCTGGCCCATCGCACGCAGGTTGATCCCCTCTTGCAGATAGTCCATCTCCTCGAGATGCTCACGCCAGCGCTGGTCGATGATCCGCAACATCACCTGGCGTTCGATTTCGCGCATGACCGATTCACCGAGTTCGACCTCGCGCCCCTTGTAGAAGGTGGCTGCGTCGACCATCACGATGTCGTACATGCCGTCGGTGCCGTCGGCGTCCTCTAGTTTCGCGATCGTCACCGAGGCAGGCCAGTAGGTCGACAGTTCGCGCACCAGACCATCGAGGTCCCACTCGTCGTCGGCCTCGGTGACGCAGTAGGTCTCGATGAGGGCGTTGACGGCTTCGGACAGGTACTCCATCGCGGCGGCACGCAGGTCGAGTCCGTCGAGAATCTGGTCGCGGCGCTGATAGATGACCTTGCGCTGCTCGTTCATCACTTCGTCGTACTTGAGGACGTTCTTGCGGATTTCGCCGTTGCGCTGTTCGACGGTGGTCTGGGCGCGCTCGATGGCCTTCGTGACCATCTTTGCCTCGATCGCCTCGTCGTCGGGAAGGGCCCGACCCATCACCCAACTGAGGGCGCCCGTGGCGAAGAGTCGCATGAGTTCGTCGTCGAGCGACAGATAGAACCGCGACTCGCCAGGGTCGCCCTGACGGCCCGAACGGCCGCGTAGCTGGTTGTCGATACGGCGGCTTTCGTGGCGCTCGGTGCCAAGAACATAGAGACCACCGAGCTTGCGCACCTCGTCGCCCTCTCGGCCGCACGACGACTTGAACTCACCGAGGAGCTCGGTGTACCGCGCCTGGGCACGCTCGCGTTGCAGGCGATAGTCCTCGGGCATCTGGTCGAGGGGCACCGGGAGAGCGAACTCGTCGGCGAGGGTCTCGGCCGAGAAACCCTCGGCCATGACGGAATGGCGGGCGAGACCCTCGGGGTTGCCCCCGAGGAGAATGTCGACGCCGCGACCCGCCATGTTGGTGGCGACCGTGACGGCGTGGAGGCGGCCCGCCTGCGTGACGATCTGGGCCTCACGCGCGTGCTGCTTGGCATTCAATACCTCGTGGGGTATACCGCGCTTGTTCAACTGGCGCGAGAGATACTCACTTTTTTCCACGCTGACGGTGCCGACGAGAACGGGCTGACCGATGCTGTATTTTTCGACGATTTCATCGACGACGGCGTTGAACTTGGCGACTTCGCCCTTGAAGATGAGGTCGGCCTGGTCGACGCGGACCACCGACTTGTTCGTGGGAATCGAGACCACCTGCAGGCCGTAGGTGTTCACCAGTTCGGCGGCCTCGGTTTGGGCGGTACCCGTCATGCCGGCCAACTTGTCGTACATGCGGAAGTAGTTCTGCAGGGTGATCGTGGCGAGAGTCTGGTTCTCTTCTTTGATCTTCACGCCTTCCTTGGCTTCGACGGCCTGGTGAATGCCCTCGCTCCAGCGGCGACCCTCAAGAATGCGGCCGGTGAACTCGTCGACGATCTTCACCTCGCCCGACTGGACGATGTAGTCCTTGTCGCGCTTGTAGAGCTCTTTGGCCTTGAGGGCCACCTGCAATTGGTGCACCAGGTTCTGCTGCACGCCGTCGTACAGATTCGTGATACCGAGCTGCTGCTCGACCTTTTCGATACCGGCCTCGAGGGGAACGACCGTGCGCTTGGCTTCGTCGACCTCGTAGTCGTCATCACGAATGAGGGAACGTGCGATTGATGCGAACCGGTAGTACAGCTTTGCCGCATCGGCGAGACGACCCGAGATGATGAGCGGTGTACGCGCCTCGTCGATGAGGATCGAGTCGACTTCGTCGACGATGGCGAAGTTGTGGCCCCGCTGTACCTTCTCGTGGAGCGTCCCGGCCATGTTGTCGCGCAGGTAGTCGAAACCAAACTCGTTGTTCGTGCCGTACGTGATGTCGCAGAAATAATCCTCGCGCTTCTGCGCGGGACGCTCGCGGTGGCCCGGGATGACGAGACCGACATCAAGACCCAACCAGCGGTGCACGCGACCCATCCACTCGGAGTCGCGGCGTGCGAGGTAGTCGTTCACCGTCACGAGGTGGACGCCCTTGCCCGACAGACCGTTGAGGTAGGCCGGCAGGGTCGAGACGAGGGTCTTTCCCTCGCCCGTCTTCATTTCGGCGACCCATCCGAAGTGAAGTGCTGCACCACCCATCAACTGGACGTCGTAGTGGCGCTGGCCGAGTATGCGGCGCGCGGCCTCGCGCGTGACGGCGAAGGCTTCGATCAGCAGGTCGTCGAGTGACTCACCGCGCTCGAGACGCAAGCGGAACTCGTCGGTCTTGCCGCGCAGCGCACCGTCGGAGAGGGCCGTCATGGCCGATTCGAGGGCGTTGACGTCGGGCACCAGGCCCTCGAGAGCCTTGACTTTCTTGCCTTCTCCCGCTCTGAGGACTCGATCCAAGATGCCCATGACAGTCGCTGATGCTATCTGGCGGGGGTCCCCGCGACCGCCCAGCAAAACACCGTTTCGGCACCCCCGGCACTCAGTGCGCGACGCGCAGAGTGCAGAGTCGCACCCGTCGTGGACACGTCATCGACAACCAGGATTCGCCTGCCGTGGGCGCTGCTTTTCGCCACGAACGCGGGGCCCTCCAGTCGCTCGCGTCGTGATCTGCCGGTCTGCGCAATCGATCCGTGTCTTTGCAAGAGTCGTTGCGCCGGCAGGTTGAATCGGCGAGCGAGTTCACGCGCAATCAGTTCTGCCTGGTCGTAACCGCGTCGACGTTTGTGTAGCGACGATGTCGGTGCCCACGTCACCACGTCGATGCCGATTCTTCGCACCTCACGATCGCGATCGACTGCCTCGGCCAAGAGGATGGCGAGCGGGAGAGCCATGCGGCGGGCATTGTGGTACTTCAGCGCAACGATCATCTCGCGAACATCGCCGTCGAAGGCGGTCGCGGTGGCAATGTGGTTCGTTTGCACGACCACGTGTGTGCACGAAGCCGCCTCGCCACGACACTCCACCGCGGCTACATTGAGAACATGCACGAAGGCGGCTCTCCCCGGCCGCTGCGGGAACGGCTCCTCGAACGGCTCACGCGTTGCGCCGCCGGACTGTTCTGTTTCGGCGCCGGCATCGCCTGCTTCGTGCATTCGGATCTCGGTGTCCCGCCCTGGGACGTGTTCCACACGGGCATCTCGAAACTCACGGGCCTGCAACTCGGCAACGTGATCATTGTCGTCGGCGTCGCACTGCTCGTCTTGTGGATCCCCCTGCGGGTCAGACCGGGTATCGGCACCATCCTCAACGCGGTCGAGATCGGCCTCGTCGAGAATCTGATGGAAGACGTCCTGCCGGACTCGCGCGCGATCGCCGCGCGCCTCGCCTACCTCGCCGCGGGCATGTTGTTCATCGCATTCGGCTCGGGTCTCTACATTGGGGCCGAACTCGGCTCGGGGCCCCGCGACGGTCTGATGATCGGGGTGAACAAGCGGTTCGGCATCAGCATCCGTTTTGCCCGCACGATCGTGGAAATCTTGGTCATGGTGACGGGTGTCTTCCTCGGCGGACGCATCGGCCTCGGGACGTTCGTCTTTGCCTTCGGCATCGGACCCATGGTGCAGCGGGCAATGCTCGCCCTGCGCATGTCCCCGTCGCTCACGAACGAAGCGACGGGGAGAGCACCAGAAACCTGACTCCTAGTAGCGGTAGTGCTCGGGTTTGAACGGGCCCTTGGGGTCCAGACCCAAATAGTCGGCCTGCTCGTCGGTGAGGCTCGTCAACTTCACACCCAGTGCAGCCAGGTGCGCCGAGGCGACCTTTTCGTCGAGGTGCTTGGGCAGAACGTAGACGCCCGTCGGATACTTGCTGGTGTTGTTGAACAGTTCGATCTGCGCGATCACCTGGTTCGAGAACGAGCAGCTCATGACAAAGCTGGGGTGGCCGGTGGCGCAGCCCAGGTTCACCAACCGACCCTCGGCGAGGACGATCACGGAGTGACCGTCCTGAAACGTCCACAGGTCGGTGCCCGGCTTTAGTTCGTCACGTGTCGCACCGCTGCGGGCGAGGCCGAGCATGTCGATTTCGTTGTCGAAGTGGCCGATGTTGCAGACGATGGCATTGTGCTTCATCTTCGACATGTGCTCGGCCGTGATGATCGCTTCGTTGCCCGTCGCTGTGACGAAGATGTCGGCGGTGCCGACCGTCGCCTCGAGCGTGTCCACCTGGTATCCCTCCATCGCCGCCTGGAGGGCGTTGATGGGGTCGATTTCCGTGACGATGACTCGTGCACCCTGGCCGCGAAGACTCTGCGCACAGCCCTTTCCGACATCGCCGTAACCGCAGACGACGGCGAGCTTGCCCGCGATCATCACGTCGGTGGCACGGTTGATCGCGTCGATCAACGAGTGACGACACCCGTAGAGGTTGTCAAACTTCGACTTCGTGACGCTGTCGTTCACGTTGATCGCGGGGAACAACAACTCGTTGCGCTCGGCCATCTTGTAGAGCCGCTTCACACCCGTCGTCGTCTCCTCGGTGACGCCCTTGATGCCGGCGGCCATACGCGTCCACTTTTGCGGGTCGGTCTTGAGCGTGCGCTGCAGCAGACCGAGAACGATCGCAAGTTCGGGGTTGCCCGCACTGCCCGGGTCGGGCACCGCCCCCGCACGTTCGTACTCGACACCCTTGTGCACGAGAAGAGTGGCGTCGCCACCGTCATCGAGGATCATGTTCGGGCCGTCGCCACCGGGCCAAGTCATCATCTGCTCGGTGCACCACCAGTACTCCTCGAGCGTCTCGCCTTTCCAGGCGAAGACCGGTACACCTTGCGGGTCGTCAATACTGCCGTTGGGTCCGACGACGACCGCGGCCGCTGCCTGATCTTGTGTTGAGAAGATGTTGCAACTGGCCCAGCGCACCTGGGCACCCAGCTCGGTGAGGGTCTCGATGAGCACTGCGGTCTGGATCGTCATGTGCAGGGAACCCGAGATGCGACAACCCGTGAGGGGCTTTGACCGACCGAACTCCTTGCGCAGTGAGCGCAGGCCCGGCATTTCGTGTTCGGCCAGGTGGATCTCCTTGCGACCGAACGGGGCAAGGCTGAGGTCGGCGACGCGATAGTCGGTCTTGGAGGACAAAGTGGACATGAGCGAACCTTTCCAAGGCGAAGGATCCGGGCTGGGGCCCACTGGCTCCGGTCTGTCAGCCCGACGGGGATGTACGCACGACAACGTGCGTGGGCGAATCTACTCCGTGCGGAACGTGGGTGCGACGTTCTCCGTCGAAATGCGCGCCATGATGCGCCGGTGTTCGGCGTCGCTGACCGTCGTGGCCTCGTCGATGAGCATCACGGGAATGCCGTCGCGCACGTCGTACGAACGACAAAGACGCGGGTTGTAGAGGCGGTCCTCATCGGCGATGAACCACAAGGGGCCCTTGTCCTGGGGGCAGGCGAGGATCGCGAGCAGGCGCGGGTCGGGGGCGCGGGTCATGGACGTGACGCTAGCCGCGGATCTCAGCTCGAAGTGATGAGTGCCAGCAGTTCAGCCACGTGGTCGTCGCACTCGGCACGTGTCGGCGCCTCGAGGTTGAGGCGGAGCAAGGGCTCCGTGTTCGACATGCGCAGGTTGAACCACCATGCTCCGCAGTCGACGGTGAGGCCATCCAGCCTGTCCTGGGGTCGGCCGGGGTAAGCCCCGGCAACACGTTCGATCACCGCAGCAGGGTCGTCGACCTGCGTGTTGATTTCACCGCTCGCTGCGTAGCGGTCAAAGGGCGCGCGCACGACGGACAGTGGCTCGCCGCCGCGTGAGAGTTCCGCAAGGACGAACATTGCGGCGATGAGGCCACTGTCGGCGCGGTAGTTGTCGCGGAAGTAATAGTGGGCGCTGTGTTCGCCGCCGAACGCAGCACCCGTCTCGGCCATCAATTGCTTGATGAAACTGTGGCCGACCCTCGAGCGGACCGCCCTGCCACCGCTCTCGGCGATGACCTCGCCGACGGTGCGCGAGCAGATGAGGTTGTGGATGATCGTCGCACCGGGGTTGGACCGCAGCACTGCGGCGGCGAGCAGCGCGGTGGTCGTGCTGCCCGACATGCCCGTGCCGGTTTCGTCGACCACGAACACGCGGTCGGCATCGCCGTCGAAGGCGAGCCCGATGTCGAAGGCACCCGCCACGACACGCACCTGGAGATCTTTTTGGTTGGCGGGCTGGATCGGGTCGGCCGGGTGGTTCGGGAACGTCCCATCGAGTTCGGGGTACATCACTTCGAGTGTCATCTGCGCAAGACGTTCGAAGACCGCGGGCACGACGAGACCGCCCATTCCGTTGGCCGTGTCGGCAACCACCTTGAGTGGCCGCAGGGCGTCCCTGTCGACGAAACCCACAACGTGGTCTGCAAAGGCATCCAGCATGTTGCGCTGCGACAACGAACCACCTGCGGCACTCGACGCCGAGGGTGACGCAAGTTCACGCGCGGCGGACGCACGCACCACGTCGAGGCCGGTGTCGGCACCCACCGGCCGCGCACCCGGGAGGCAGAACTTGATGCCGTTGTATTGCGCGGGATTGTGGGAAGCGGTGAACATCGCGCCCGGTGCGTTCAGCGACCCCGCAGCGAAATACAGCATGTCGGTGCTTGCGAGGCCGAGGTCCAATACGTTCGCACCGCGTGACATTGCACCCTCGGCGAAAGCGGCCGCGAGTTCGACGCCCGATGGCCGCATGTCACGCGCAACGAGAACCGTCGGGCCACCCACGAATTCGGCGAATGCAACACCGACCGCACGCGCAATATCGGCGTTGAGTTGTTCGGGAACGGTCCCCCGAACGTCATAGGCCTTGAAGATCGCGTCGAGTGATCGCGCGTTGTCAGCAGAAGCCATCGCCGTCACGGGCCATGAGCACCGCGCCTCCACCAATAGACAACGACGACGATGCCGATGAGCGTCAACAGATACGCCACCCTGTCGATCATCGACGACGAATAGTGGAGACGAACTTCGTTGTCGGTGGGAATGACGACCATCATGTTCGGTGCCGCGCGATAGGGCCCTTCGGCTCCGTCGACCTTCCAGTTCGGGAAGAAGCTCACGCGAACGAGAACCGGCACACCGACCTTGTCGACCTGGAACGAAACCGAGTCCTGGCTGCTTTTGAAATCGGAGACCTGCACCGCCGGAAGGTCGACGATCTCGATCTCCTGCACGGGTGTGACGATGTCGACGCTGCGTGACGAGCCACCCGGTTCACCGATCCTGCGATCGAGGTCGACTTCGACGTCGATGCGCTGCCAGGAATCAGGGCCGTCGTCGACGGGCGTCGCCGCCCATTCTTCGCCGTGTTGGAACCAACTCGAACCCAATTCCAACCATCGCTCGCGCTGGTCACCCTCACGTTCGTTGACGATCACCGGTTGTCTCGTCATTGGAACGACCCAGTCACTGGCTTCGACTTCGTAGACGATCCAAGGGCCCGAACGCGCAACCTCGACAAGCCCGGGCTGTGACGCGGCGGATTTCACCGCCTCCGGGGAGTACGCCATGTAGTACTGCACACCGAGTTCCTGCAGGTACCGCACACCCTTGCCCGCGTCGTTGTTGTCGTAGCGAAGTTCACGGACGGGGTTGCTGCTCTGTTTCGACAACGCGGCGGCGGAAATGAAGTGGTATGGCGTGGTGCCGGCGGCTTCGAAGAAGAGGCCTTCCTGTGATCCGATGCAACCGTCGGTCCAGAACGGCAAAAGCATCAGTGCCATCGTGGTGCCGTACTTGTTCAGGTCACCGCTGTTCTCCCACAGCGCGCGACCGCATCCATGGTTGGGGTCCTCCCCCAGTCGCTTCATCGTCTGGACGATGCCGTGGTATTCGCCGTACGCGCCCTTGCCCTCGTAGCCCTCGAAGTTCCAGCGGGCCCATCCGTCGACGAACGATTTGTTGTCGGACTTGGTGCGGAACGGCCCCCAGGCGTACTGCGACGTTCCGTCGGCGTCGGCAAGGACCGACCCACCGGGCAGTTGTTGGAAGCGGAACCCGACGATGCACAACACACCGACGGCGATCCCCCAGGCTGCCCCATTGCGCAGGGCGTGGTGCGCGGTGACGAACCGGGGACTTTCGGTCGCCGCGCCGCGTTCGGTCGAAATCAACCTCAGAGCGGCTGTCGCGATCGACCACAGACCGATCATGACGAGCAAGTAACGACAAAAATAGAGGAACGGCAAAAGGCGTGGGTTCCACAGCAGTCCGATGACGGGAAGACTGTCGCGTGCGATGTAGACGCCGATGAAGAGCAGGATCATCATCACGCCCAGCCACACCCCGATCACACGACGATGCAACAACGAGGCGGCGAAACCGACGAGTGAAAGGGTCATGATGACGATGTCCCAGAAAGGTGTCAAGGGAAAGTACATGTCCCAGAACGAGTCGGCGGCACCGCTCGGCCGTGGTTCGTACTTCATGTCGGTCATGTACTTGTGGGCGGTGAGGAACGGGAGCACCCAGAATGCGGCGAGCAACGCCGCCGCACCGATGGTTGTTGCGCCGAACAACAACCGGCGTCGGCCGTTGTGCAACAACACCATCACCGCCGCACCACCGAAAACGAAGATCAACACAATGCCGTGGCTGAGGGCGGAAAGCGCGATCAACACCGCCGCCGTCGTGCGGTACCTGCCCGAATCAAGTCCGCGGGCGAGAAAGCCGAGGCCGAGCACCCCGAATGCGAGTGACATGGAGAATGAGAACTCGCCTGCCATCGTGCTGGCGATGTTGCCGCCGTAGATGGTGAAGCTTTCGTCGTAGAGAAACACCGTCGCGGCGACGGCGAAAAGTTCCGGCAGCGGGTACATGAAGCGCGCCAGACGACCAAAAGCCCACGCACAGAGGGGCAGGACGACGATGCCCGCGGCCACCACGATCTTGAACGCGATGCCGTAGGGCAGGACGACGTCGAGCAACACGATGAAAAGTGCCGGCACGACCATGTAGAAGCGGTAGGCCGGTAAACCCGAATACCAGTCCATCGTCCACCCGGTGAGGCGGAAGTTCGACAGAAGGTTGTCACGCAGGAATGCGGGACCCCACACGTGGGCACCCATGTCGCCGCCGGTCGGGGTGTTGTTCTTCAAGACGAGACCGGGATGCAACGTCACGAGGAGGAACAGCATCGCCCCGCCGACTATGACGATCGACGAGAACAACTGCAATGAGGGGAACGTGCGGGCGGGCCGCGTCGTCGCGTCGGCGGTCTCGTCGACCCGGTCGGCAGGTGTGGTTTCGTCGGTTCCGAGCGGCGAAGCGACGTCCACGTCCATGGGCAATCAGTCTGTCAGGCCAACGGTCAACTTCCCGCCACCAAGATCAGCCCCGTCGCGTTGAAAGCCATGTGGGCAACGATCGCTGTCCCCAGTCGACCCGTGCCGTGGAAGCAGAGACCGAGCACGACCGCGAACGCAAAGAGGCCGGGATATTCGACGGGCGTGAAATGGATCAGGGTGAACCACACCGCCGCCCCGAGAAGCGCGAGGCCATCACCAAAACGGCCGCGCAACGAGCCATGGATGAATCCGCGGTAGACGAGTTCCTCGACTATCGGCGCACCCACCACGACGACGAGAACCAACACCACGATCCACGCACCCTCGGCGCGGTCATACAGACCGCGTGCACGGTCCTCCACCTCCTCGGCGTTGAACGTGGACGGGAACAATCCACGCAGCGGCCAATAGACGAGGTTGACGAGCAACAACTGCGAGGCGACACCGATCGGAACGCCCGCCAGGTCGATCGCCTTGAATCCGAACGAATAGTCACGCATGAAGTTGCCCGACCCCATCCGTCGGGACAGCATCGCCAGTACCCCGAGCAAAGGTGACCAGAGTGCCAGAGCCACGAGGCCGATGACCCAGGTCGGCTCTTTCCCCGATACAGCCCCGGATGCACGCAAGATGACGGCGGCAAAAATATTGGCGACGACAAAGGCGCCGACCCACCCGAGGAAAAGGACGGGGACGGGAAAGTGTGCGCCGTCGCCCGCAGCGGCGGATGGTGAATTTCTCGTGCGGTTCACGGGGTCCGACGCAGGTGGCCGGATCAGCCCGCGAGGCGTCCGCCGAAGAGACCGTCGGTCGCCTCGGTGAAGACGAGTTGCAGCGTCTGGTGACGGCGGTCTTCGAGGCGCCAGCCAGAGGGCACCGAGAGGCGCTCACCGTGGCGTTCACACAAGTCGTAGGCGTGCGGGTCACGCTCGCGCGCGAGGTTGTCGAGCCAGGCGACCGAGCGGCTGTACTGGTACGTGAGGGTCATCGCTGCCGACGACGTGCAACCGGTGCGCGAACAGTGACGGGACATGTGAAAACCGTAATAGAGCACGATTCACGTTTAGTGGATTGCACCCTTAGCATGAGACCATGAGCCCCCTTCCTCCTCCTCCGCCGCCGCCGCCCGCGAACGGGTCGAACCCATCGGGCCACAAACATCCGGGTAAGTCGACCTGGGGTCGACTCGGCGCAAAGAAGTCCGCCGACAAGGGCAACCTTCCAAAGGACGGGCAAAAGCCCCAGGGTCGCGGACCCCTGCCGCGCTGGGCTGTGTGGATCATCGCGGCCTTCGCGGTGTTGTTGCTCATCGGGCCGCGTCTTTGGCCCACGACGACCGGCGACAAACTCACCTACACCGAGTTCCTCACCCTCGTGCGCGAGGGCAAGGTCGAAAAGGTGTCGATCAACAACGCCACGAACCAGATCAGCGGTGAGCTCACTTCGGGGCGCAACTTTTCCACCACCGGTGCACCACTCCTGAGCGACGCCGACGAGGAACTGCTCAAAGCACGGGGAGTCGACTACAACTACCGCACCCCGCAGCCGAACTGGTTCACGAGCCTCGTCCCCGTTCTCCTGCCGTTCCTATTGATCGTCGGCTTCTTCGTGTGGATGCAGCGTCGTGCGATGGGTCAGGCCGGCAACATCATGTCGATCGGCCGCAGTCGCGCGAAGAACTACGACGCAAGCAAACCCTCGACGACGTTCGCCGATGTCGCCGGCTACGACGGCGTCAAGATGGAGATCAAGGAAGTCGTCGACTTCTTGCGTATGCCCGAGCAGTTCAAGGAAATCGGGGCGCGCGTACCCAAGGGCATCCTTCTCGTCGGCCCGCCCGGAACCGGCAAGACCCTTTTTGCGCGCGCCGTCGCCGGTGAAGCAGGCGTCGGCTTCCTGTCGGTCACCGGCTCCGACTTCATGGAGATGTTCGTCGGTGTCGGAGCGAGTCGCGTGCGCGATCTCTTCCAGCAGGCCCGCAAAATGGGACGCGCCATCATTTTCATCGACGAGATCGACTCCATCGGCCGCAAGCGGGGGGCGGGTCTCGGCGGGGGCCACGACGAACGGGAGCAGACGCTGAATCAGATGCTCGCCGAGATGGATGGCTTCGAGACGAGCGAAGGCATCGTCATCATGGCCGCGACAAACCGACCCGACATCCTCGACCCGGCGCTGCTGCGCCCGGGACGTTTCGACCGCCAGATCATCGTGCCGCTTCCCGAGTTCGAGGAACGACTCGCGATCCTCAAGGTTCATTCACGCGACAAGCGCATGGGCACTGACGTCGACCTCGACACGATGGCCCGTGCCACCCCCGGCATGAGCGGTGCCGACCTTGCGAACCTCGTCAACGAATCCGCCCTCTTCGCAGTGCGACGTGGGTCGAAGCAGATCGAGCGCATCGACTTCGAAAACGCGCGCGACCGTGTCGTTCTTGGCGCGAGTCGCGAAAGCCTCGTGCTGTCGGTCGAGGAGAAGCGGGCGACTGCGTACCACGAGGCCGGTCATGCAATCCTCGCAACCGTTCTCACCCACAGCGACCCCCTGCACAAGGTCACCATCCTCCCGCGCGGCATGGCGCTCGGTGTCACCTGGACCCTGCCCGAGGAGCGTCACACGTACTCGAAGGATTACTTCGAGGACGTCATATGCAAGGCGATGGGTGGCCGGGTGGCCGAGATGATCGTTTTCGGCCATCTCAACAGCGGCGCCGCCAACGACCTCGAACAGGCAACGTCGATCGCCCGCCGCATGGTGCGGGAATGGGGTATGAGCCAAGCAGTCGGGCCGATGGCCTGGACCACGCAGCAACAGGTTTTCCTCGGCGAGGACCTGATGACCAATGGTCGTGAATACAGCGACGACACCGCAAAGTTGATCGATGGTGAAATTGCCCGCATCCTGCGCGAGCAGGAAAACCGCGCGCGTGACGTTCTCGAAAAGCACCGACGGGGTCTCGACTTGGTGGCGGGCAAGTTGCTCGAGGAGGAAACCATCGACGGGCAAGCCGTCGGTCGCCTCGTCCAACAGGGACTCTCGGGCGCCCCCGCCGGCACGGTCGCGCCGACCGACACGCATCTCTAGTCGGCTTCGTCGCCGTTCTCAGTCCTCGTGGCTGTGACACTGCGTATCGGAGCCTGAGCCCGGATCACGGCATCCCGCCACGGCCGCCCACAGGTCCGTGGCCGTCACGGGTCCCATGAAGTGCGCCCGTACGACACCGTCTCGGTCGGCGATCAATACGACCGGGACCGCGTCGATGTCGTAGCGCTGGTGGATCTCACGTGCGGCCGGGTACGCGACGTCGTCAACGGCGACATCGCGAGACGCCAACGCCTGAGCCTTTCGCACCACGTCGGCACACGTGTGACACGTCGCCGAGGAGAAAACGGCCACCAACCACGGGGCTTGCGGCCCGACGAAGTCGTTGCGATCGACTTGCGACGGAACCCGCAGGCGTGGCTGGGTCGGTGCCTGCGGACGCCGACGACGACCGATGAGCGCCGCAGTGCTCGCGCATACCACGACAGCAACGACGACGAGCAGATTCGTCACGGAAACGGCTCGCTTTGGCTCGATCCGCCGAGCACCGGCAATGCCGGAACGATGTCTTTGCCCCCGACGCCCGTCAAGCGTGGCACCATGCGCACGACGAGCACGGGCTGCGTCGCGGTGACCTCGTACTGGAGGAGATCGAGACCGCGGGGAACCGACACGTGCACGGGTCGACCGGCGGGCAATGCAATCGATTCGAGTCCCGCCGCGGGCAGACGTCCGGCGGGGCCGATACTCGCCACGGACGCCGTGGCGTCGACGCCCGTGATGTTGAACACGAGCAGGGCGCGTTCGCGCCCGCCATCGGCACCAATCGCCGAGCGCCACTTCGTTGCGGCCATTGCCGACGGCAGCGCAAGGTCGACCGATGTTGCTGCGTTTTCCTCGAGTTGGCGCGTCACCACGTGTTCGACGACGACCGGATCGCCCTCGAGCACCGACAGCGACACGACGAAATCGGATTCGGGCAGGCCCGCCACGTTCGCCATCGACACACTCACCACCCGGTGCGCCGGAACGACGAGCGACAGGGGCTGGGCCGTCACGGCCTCGGAACCCGAGAACAGCACCGACACGAGGGCATCTTTCTCGCCCGGGTTGAAGATGTCGATCTGTTCGGCGGGTTCACCCGCGTAGTTGCCGGTCACGACCCACCAGTCAGTGTGGGCCCCGGGTGCGCCGAGCTTGAGCGTGTAGCCCAAACGACCGGTGCCGAGATAGTGCTGCGCGCGTGCGGCGATGAAAGCGCCACTCTGTGCGCGGATCTCGACACCGACCAATTCCTCGCCGCGCGCACCCTGCTCGGCGATCTTGATGACGCTCAGCGATTGGGGCGGCAACACGAAGCCCTGCAGCGGTGACGGCGCCCGTTCGCCGTCCTTCGTGACGAACCGCACGTTGATCACCGTCGCATCGACGAGTGGATTCGTGAGCACGAGGTCTTCTTCGCTGTCACTTGCCGTGAAGCCATCGGCGAAGTACCACGCAGCCGAGGGTGCGTTTGCACACGGCTGGTATGACTCTCCGGCCGGGAAATCGGCACGCTGTTCGACGACTGCGCCACCGGCGCCGTTCACACCCGTGAGTTCTATGAGGGCGCTTGCGTAGCGTCCGTCGACGCCCCTGTCGAGATCGACGACCACCTTGTCGCGTGGTGGGACGGTGATCGTGTTCGTTTGCGGCGTGGATCCGTCGACGTAGCGGGTGACGATGCCGGTCAACTCGTCGTCGGTGGGATTCGCCACGATTGCCCGACCTCCGTGGTCGGAGCCGTCGTAGCCCTTGCCGCCCAGGGGCACACCCGGGCAGTACCACGCGGTCGACGTGACGGCGAGGTCGCTCACAGTCGGCGGCAGGGCGGCCGGCGCGTCGAGCACACCAGGCGCATCAGGTGCAACCTGCGGAGCATCCAGACGTCCGGCACGGTCGACGGCAGCGACGCCAATTGCCGCCGATGCGACGAGCGCGAGTCCCGGGACACGACGCACACGGCTCATCGCGGCCCCGTTTCGAAGGTGATACGCGTCTCGTCGTTTCGCTCGACACGCACCGGCGACAAACGACGTCGCCGCAGGCGCAACCCGAGTGCGACGAAGAGCGCGAAACACCACATGGCGAACTGTCCGACAACGAAGGCCACCTGCAAGAAGGGACGGTCGTAGCGCAACGTCGCACGCGAAGCCGGCATCACGGTATCGGGCACGTCGAAGGCCGTGGTCGCGCCGAAGGCCGGCCGCGACGCCAACCTGCGGCCGTCGACCGAAAGCGTCCAGCGCGGGGACGGGGGAACCGCGATGTTCACGACCCCGGGTGAAACCTCGAGACGCTGCGTGGCTCGACCGGGAACGAAACCAACCTTTGCCGGCGTCGCACCGCGGAGGTCGGCGAGAACGAGTTCGTCCATTCCGGCCGTCGTGCTCGCTTCGCGACCCGCTGTGCTGAGCTGGGCGACGGTGGGCACCCACGCGGTGTTCTCGTAGATCAGGAGGTCGTCCGATTCGTACTGACGTCGCAGGTCGAGCTGCACCCGCAACGCGTCGACGAGCCCGTCGGGAACGGCCATCGGCTCGCTGCGCGTGCTGCGAGCGCCGTCGATGCGCGGAATGACGAGGTAACGAACCCCGAGCGGGGCGATGAGGCGGCCAATGCGGGGCGTATCCCCCGACATGAGATGCGACAGCGCGTTTTCCAGGGTGCGCACCGTCGAGGTCGTACCGGGCGACCACTGTGTGAAGAGCGTGGCAATGCCGTCGTCGGTGACCGCATAACCGAGTTGCAGACTGCTGCCCGTGTCGAGTGTCCGCGGCGCGGCCGGCAACAAGTCGGGATGCCCGAGGTACAACACGCGGTAGTCACCCTCATCGGGGTTTTTCGCGAGCTGCAACAACAGGGTGTCGAGGGAGGAACGCGGCTGGTTCCAGCGGCCGTCGGCTGCATTCACGGCAAGCGGAATGACCGGGACCAGGACTGAGAGCGTGGCCAGCAAGGCGAGCGGTTGACGCCAGCCGAATCGCGCACCACGGACGTCGTTTTCGACCGCATCGAGCAGCGCAATGACCCCGAGAGCAAGACCGCCGGCCGCGAACGACGACAGGACTGCGGACTCGGGCAACGAAAAGCCAAAGGCGCGGGAGTCGGACGCGACCGCCAGTGACGCGAATACTGCCGTGAGTACGGCACCGCGAACGGCCCACACGAACCGCGTCTCGCGTGCAACCACGACCGCCACGGCACCCACGCCGTAGAGAACGAGGATCGCCGGCGCAAACGCCGCCCGGCCCGCGTCGAAACTGAGGATCCGCAGGATTCCCTCCCCGCGGCCGACGCCGGGGTCGGCTCCAACGACCAGCGACCACCAATCGGATCCGACGTAGTGGCCGATCCACGGGAAGTTCAGCAGCAAAGCCACGACGACACTCGCGGCAACGACGCCGGGCAGGCCGCGCAGCGAACGCACACCGGTGCACATCGCCGTGGCGAGCAAATAGGCGATCGCGGCGACGATCACCACCGCAACGAACGACGGCTCGAAAGCGGCAACTGCGCCAATGACGAGGCCGAGTCGCAGCGCACGACGCATCACGTCGGACGCCGTGGCAGTGAGCACGTCGTTCGCCCTGCTGAACGCGAGGAGCACCCACGGCACCGCGGCATAGGCAGCGAGCACGCTCCACCGTCCCGTAGCCACCGCTTCGTAATGCAGCGGCACCATGGCGTAGGCCAAAGTTCCGCCCGCCCGGGCACGCGCCGATTGCGTGACGTCGCGGCCGAACCACCACATGCCGACCACGCCCACGACGCCGAGCCCAATCACGGCCACGGTGCGTACCGCGGCGGGATTGCCCAACGAGAAGAATGTTGCAACGCCCACGAGCGCGGTCCCCGTTGGCGCGGGCGTGGCCGACCCGAAGCCACCGGGCCACCAGCCGAGTCGATAGGCGGCGCCGAGCGATCTCCACGATTCAGTGAAGGGAACGAACTGGCCGACGAACGTGACACCATCGATCACGAGACGACGGACTCCCACGACGAACACGGCACCGAGGAACGCAAAGACGGCAAGTGTCGTACGTGCACGTTTTTCTCTTTCGGCCGCGGCGATGCGGTTTTCGAGGCGTTTTGCATCGCTGCGTGCCCTGCGTGCCCGCAGGAAGGAAACGATGCGTGCACTCCCCTGCACCTGTAGATCGTGGATCTCTGCGTCCGACACGAGTCGCAGAGCCTGGACCTTCGCGCGACGACGACGCAGCGAGCCGACACGCGAGATGGTGCGAAAGACCGCGCCAAGGGCGACCAGCGCACGCTTTGCTCTCCCCGAGAACACGCCGACGACGGCCTCGACCAAGGACAAGCCGACCAGCAGCGCGACAACGGGCATGACACGCGATGGCGACGTTGCCGCAAGAACAGTCTGCACACGGTGACGTTCGCGCAACTCCGTGAGATCAACGTCGGGGTTGCGCCCCGAGAAATCTTCGCGGTGACGTGCCAGGGCCGATGGCACCACCATCACGCGGCCGCCCGTTAGGTGCACGCGCCAGCAGAGATCGATCTCTTCGCCGCCGAAATCGATCTCCGGGCTGAAGCCGCCGGCGGTGCGGAACACGTCGGCGCGCACCAACATGCACGCGCTCGGCACACAGAACACGTCGCGGACACCGTCGTGCTGTTCCTGGTCGCGCTCGCCGGGCAACACGATGGGGTCGACCTCACCGGTTCGGTCGACACCGAGGCCGACGTGCTGGAGCACCGACGGGTCCTCCCAGTCGACCAACTTTGGGCCGACGAGCGCCGCGTTCGAAGCGAACATTTCGACGACCATGGCCGACACGGCGTTCGGGGCGAGCGCGACGTCGTCGTGCAAGAAAAGAAACAGCCCTCTGTCCCCCTCGACCATCCGCGCCGCCTCGTTCTGCGTGGGTCCGTACCCGGGGTTGCCGACGACGGTCCGCAGGATCGCCTGCGGCAACGCCTCGGTGATGGCCCGCATCGTTGCCACCAGCCGGGGGTCGTCGGCCCCGCCACCAGGGGCACCGACGACGAAAAACAGGTATGTCAGATGTGGATAGTCCTGGGCCCCGAGGGCTTCGAGCGTGGCGTCGAGGCCCGGATGCGGGTGGGCGACGACGACCGAGGCCACCACCGGAACGCCGCCCGGGGCGGCATTCGGCGGGCTGGAGGGGGTCTCCGGGGCGCTCTCCACGATGCGCCGAGGCTAGTTCGGGGAACCCGAAAACATTCCCCCCGCCAACCACGGGGCGTCCCGCTTGCAATAGTTAGCGACAGCAGATACACTTGTGCGCATGGCAAACCCCAGCATTAAGTTCCCCTCCCTTTCCCTCCCGAACCTCAAGTTCCCGTCAGCCCAGATTCGCGGTATCGACCTTACGAACTTCGACCTGAAGAAGAACGTCGAGGCCGCCCGCGAGAACACCAAACGCGCCCTTGAGTTGGCCACCAATCTCACCCGGGACGTCGCCTACATCACCGTTGGCAGTGGCGTTCTTGCCTTTCAGCAGGCGCAGGTGCGTCGTCGCGAAGTGACCGCCACCGTGCAGTCACGAATTCCGTCGTCGTTCGGTGATGTCACCGCCGCCGGCGCTGCCGTCAGCGCACGCGTGGCGTCGATCGCCAACTCGGCCAAGGACGCCGCCGAAAAAATCATCGACCGCGCCTCGAAGCAGGTCTCCGAGACCGTCGTGTCGATGCGGACGAAAATCGCTCCGTCGGCCTGACGGGCATCCGAACCCCCCGCTGCTCACGCGCCCCGCACTAACCTGCGGGACGCGTGAGCAGTGAATCCCCCACCGGTGCCAAGCCGCTCGGAACCGTCAAGGCGGGGATTCCCGAGGGAACGGTCCCGGTCGGAGTGGGTCTTCTCGTAGCCGGAATCTCCAGTTACGCGTTTTTCAAGATCGGCCAGCAGGCACTCGGCAAGGAAGGCTTCAAGCCGATCGTCGCCCTGTGGTTCGCCACCTTCGCCCTCGCACCGGGCTTCTTTCTTCCGATCGAACAGGAAGTCGGTCGCGCTCTCGCCCACCGCCGCGAACTCGGCCAGGGTGGTCGGCCCGTCATCCGCAAGGTCGTCCCGCTTGCTGCGATCTTCGCCGTCGTCGTGTCTTTGATCGTCCTCATCGGCAGTCCGTGGATCACCAGGGACTTCTTCGAAGAAAATTGGGTTGTCACCGCGTCGCTACTGGTTGCGTTTCTCGCCTACGCACCGACACACCTCGCGCGCGGCATCTGCTCGGGTTCGGGTCGGTTCGTGGATTACGGCATCGTGATGGGATTCGACGGTGCAACACGCATCATCGGCTGTGTTGCGTTGTGGATCGTGGGCATCGAGGTGGTCGGCGCCTACGCGATGGTCGTCGCCGCCGCCCCCCTGCTCGGTGTCTTGATTGTCTTGTCACGCGGCGCACTGCGCACCGATGACGGACCGCCGGCATCGTGGTCGGAGATCACGCCGAACCTCGGGTGGCTGCTCGGCGGCTCCGTTCTTGCCGCAGCGCTCGTCAACGCCGCGCCGATCGGCGTCGACGTGCTTGCCGACGCAAACCAGGCCGAAGCGGTGACGCAGTTCGGTAACGGTGTGATCCTTGCCCGCATTCCTCTCTTCCTGTTCCAGGCAATCCAGGCATCGCTTCTGCCGCGCCTCGCGCGGCTCGCCGCGCACGGCGACTTGAGCGAATTCCGCGTCGCATTCCGCCGACTGCTCTTCACCGTCATCGGCATCGGCGTGCTCGGAGTCGGCGGGTCGGCGATCATCGGCCCCAAGGTTCTCGAGATCGTCTACGAAGGTGGCCTCGAGCGACGCACACTCACGCTGCTCGCTCTCGGCAGCGCGCTCTACATGTTGGCGCTCGGCACGTCGCAGGCCGTCATCGCACTGCACGGACACAGGTGGGTGACGGTCGGCTGGGGCGTTGCGATGGTGGTGTTCGTTCTCGTCACCTGGCTGTCGAGTGACGAACTGTTCCTGCGCGTCGAACTGGGTGCCGCAGCATCGTCGGGTGCCGCGCTGGTCGTGTTCGGCTTCGCGCTGCGCGCGCGTCTGGCAAGCGGTGACACGCCCGACACCGACTCGATCATCGAGGCGCTAAGCGAGCGCCCCCTCGAGTGCTGATCACTTCGACAATTTCGCCGACTCGACCGCGAGGTCGTGGCGCACCATCATCTTGACGAGCTGCGGGAAGTCGACCTCGGGTTTCCAGCCCAACTCCCTCGCGGCTTTCGACGCATCTCCAACGAGCACATCGACTTCGGCGGGCCGCAGCATCGCTGGATCAAGGACGACGTGACGGGACCAATCGTCAATACCCACCTCGGCGAACGCCAAGTCGAGAAATTCACGAACAGAATGCGAAGTGCCCGTTGCCACGACGAAGTCATCGGCCTGGTCTTGTTGCATCATCATCCACATCGCCTTCACGTAGTCGCCGGCGAATCCCCAGTCGCGCTTTGCATCGAGATTTCCGAGCGCAACACTGTCTTGGAGCCCCAAGCCGATACGCGCGACCGCACTCGAAATCTTGCGCGTGACGAACTCAAGCCCGCGCCACGGACCCTCGTGGTTGAAGAGAATCCCCGAGCAGGCATAGAGGCCGTAGCTCTCTCGGTAATTGACTGTGACATTGTGGCCGAACACCTTGGCACAGCCGTACGGAGACCGCGGATGGAAGGGTGTCAACTCGGTTTGCGGGGTCTCGCGAACCATGCCGAACATCTCCGATGACGACGCCTGGTAGAAGCGGATCGGGTTGTTTTGCTGGCCGCCCACCATGCGGATGGCCTCGAGCATGCGCAACACGCCGAGGCCCGTGGTGTTGGCGGTGAGCTCGGCTTGACTGAAGGAGAACGCGACGTAGGTCACTGCGCCGAGGTTGTAGACCTCGTCGGGTTGGGCGAATTCGATGGCCGTTCCAAGACTCAGCACGTCAGCCAGATCGCCGGAGATCAGTTCGATGTAGGGAAAGTCGGTTCGAATCTGTTCTGCGCGCGGGTTGTTTTGTCCCTTGACCATGCCAAAGACCGTGTAGCCCTTCGAATGCAACAGTTCCGCAAGGTGGCGGCCGTCCTGTCCGGTGATTCCGGTGATCAAGGCCTTCTTCATGACGTCCCGACTCTAACAGTGCTGCCCCTACGATCGAAGGCGTGCGTAGCCGGGTCGACCGATGATCACCGTTGTTTCGGGTGGCGTTGGTGCTGCGCGGCTGTTGCGCGGTGCGGCAATGATTGTTGCGGCCGACGAACTGACGACGATCGTCAATACCGGTGACGACACCGTGATGCACGGTCTTTTCATCTCCCCCGACCTGGACACCGTGACCTACACCGTGTCGGGTGCAATCGACCCGCAACGCGGATGGGGTCTCTCAGAAGAGGCATGGACCACGATGCAGGCCCTCGAGCGTTTCGTGGGCGTGCGTCCGGTCGGATCACACGCGGGCGAGAACTGGTTCGGTTTGGGCAACCGCGATTTGGCGACGCACTTCTACCGCACGACGCGTCTCGCCGAGGGTGCGACGCTCGCCGAGGTCACCGCCGAGATCACCCGTGCGTTCGGCATCGCGTTTCGTGTTCTCCCGATGTCGAACGACCGCGTGTCGACGATGGTGACGCTCACCGATGGTACCGAGGTCGCCTTTCAGGAATACTTCGTCAAGCTGCAGCATGACGTACCGGTGCGCGCCGTGCGCTTCGAGGGTGCCCGCACGGCCAAACCCCTCGGCCTGGGTGAGCTGCGCGACTCGCGCGCCGTCCTCATCGCGCCCTCCAACCCGATCGTTTCCATCGGACCCATGCGCACACTCGCCGGCTTCGACGATGCGCTCGCCTCGCGGCGCGACACCGTCGTGGCGATATCCCCCATCGTTGCCGGTGCGGCGCTGAAAGGGCCCGCCGACCGCATGCTCGCCGAACTCGGCCACGAAGCGAGCGTCGTCGGCGTTGCGCGGCTCTACTCGGCGATTGCAGGCACCCTGGTCATCGACACCGCCGATGCCGCGCTCGCCCCGCAGGTCGAGGCCACCGGCATGCGTTGCGTCGTCGCCGAGAGCGTCATGAAATCCCCCGAAGTGGCGGCTTCCCTCACCCGCACGTGCCTGGCCGCCGTCGGCGTGGGAACATGACCACATGAACCGGATTTCTGCATGGGGCGTCGAGGGCATCGGCGAGATCGTGCCCGGGATGCAGTTGGGAGACGTCATCGTCGACGCATGCCGCAACGAACCCAACGGCCCGTTGCAGGACTTCGACGTTCTCGTCGTCACTCAGAAAATCGTCTCCAAGGCCGAGGGTCGCCTCGTGCCAATCGACCCCGATGACCCGCTGTCGCACAAGGCCCTCGTCGAATCGGAGGCGGTGCGCATCGTGCGTCGCCGCGGCGACCTCATCATCACCGAAACGTCGCACGGTTTTGTGTGCGCGAACAGCGGCATCGATCTCTCGAACGTGCAGCGCGGTCAGGCCGCACTTCTTCCCATCGACAGCGACCGCTCGGCGCGGCGCATCCGCGACATCGTCAAGGCGAAGCTCGACGTTCAGGTTGGCGTGATCATCAGCGACACTTTCGGCCGCCCGTGGCGCAAGGGACTCACCGACGTGGCGATCGGCGTTGCGGGCATCGCGGGGGTGCTCGACCTGCGCGGCACCCCCGACGCGCTCGGTCGCACGATGCAGGTCACCGAGGTTGCGATCGCCGACGAACTGGCGAGTGCGGCCGAACTGGTGATGGGCAAGTCGAGGGGCGTGCCCGTGGGCGTCGTGCGCGGCACCGACCCGACGTGGTTCCGCGAGGCAGGCATGAGCGAAATAGTGCGTCCGCCGATCGAAGACCTTTTCCGCTGATTCCGTGGGCGTGTTCAGTTGCCGCCGAGGAGCGCCGCAAGACCGTCGTTGAGTTCCGTGAAGGGTGCCCACGCCAGATGAATTCGTGCCCTCACTGGTGAGATGGCGAAGCGCGAAATGTCGCCCGGACGTGCCTTTACCGTCGAGGCTCGCAGGCCACTGGTACCGCTCATCACCCGCCACAACGCCGCGATGGTGGTTTGCACACCGGTACCGATGTTGATGAGCAAACCGTCGCCCTTCGTCGCCGCGCGCACGTATGCGTCGACGACATCGTCAACGTGGATGAAGTCGCGTGTCTGGCGACCCGTCCCGTAGATCTCGGGGGACTCCCCTGCGGCGAGTGCCGCGGCGAACGACGCCACGACTCCGTCCTCGCTGCGCTGGCGAGGGCCGTACACGTTTGCAACAGCGAGCGCCGTGTACTCGACCGCGTGCACCTCGCGGTAGACACCGAGGAGATCTGGGATCATGCGGGCGATCACGTTCGGCACGCTGACGGCATCGGCGAACCTGCCCTCCTTGGCGGGAATGTCACGAACGGCGACCTCGCCATACAACAGCGTCGCAGGCAGACCGACCACGACCTTGGCCGCACCATAGAGGCGCGCGGCTTCGAGGGCTGCCACCACCTGCGCCGCCGACCCAACCGAAGAAATCGCGTGCGCAGACGCGGGTGACAATGCAGTCATCTGGAAGATCACATCGGGCCGGCGCAACGAGACCAGGTCGAGGAAGGCGGGCGCGGTGACGTCGATGTTGTGGATCTTGAGTTCGCCTCCCGCTGCACGGGCCTGGGCGAGATTCGCCAACGAGCCGGTTCTCAGGTCGTCGACGACTTCCGCCGCGTGACCATCGGCGAGCAGACGATCGACGAGATGCGACCCGATGAACCCGGCACCACCACAAACCAGGGCGCGCACTACGAGCCTTCGGGTGCGGGGATCTTTGCCCCTGAGATGGTGGCGCCTGCATCGATGACACCATCTTCGCCCACCACGACGCCACGTGCGACGGCGCCCGCCCCGATGCGGCCCATCACCAATCCCGACTCGACCACGGCACCATCACCGACGATGCCGGACGGGAAGATCACCGAGCCGACGACGCGTGCCCCCGCACCAATCGTCGCGCGGGCGCCCACGACGCTGCGCTCGATAACCGCTCCGGCGCCGATGGACGCCGACGGGTCGATGACCGAGGAGCCGACAGCGTCCACGGCCGACATGTTTGCGGCGAGGAACGTCTCGGGCTGCCCCGTGTCGACCCAGGCGTCGTGGGTGGCCAACGCAAACAACGACGAGGAGACCACCATCTCGGGGAACACCGTGCGTTCGATCGACAACTTCCCGCCGACGGGAACGCGGTCGATGACCGACGTTTCCAGAACGTAGGTTCCCGCGTTCACGTTGCCGGCGGCGGCTTGGCCGGGTGCGGGCTTTTCGACGAAGCGCAGCACACGACCCGTTGCGTCGGTCTCCACGACACCGAATTGCGACGGGTCGTCGACGGGCACGAGATGCAGGGTGCCCTCGGCACCCGATGCGCGGTGGAAGTCGATGACCCGCGAGATGTCGAGGCCCGTGAGAATGTCGCCGTTGGCAACGACGAAAGTCGATGCGATACCCGCGTGGCGTGCGGCGAATGCGACCGCTCCTGCGGTGTCGAGGGGTTCGGGTTCGACCGCGTACACCAGTTCGACACCGCCGCAGCGACCGTCGGGGAAGGCGGCGAGGAACGGCTCGGGCTTGAATCCGAGTGCCAACACCGCGCGCGTCACCCCCGCACGTTCAAGTCCGGCAAGGATGCGCACGACGGTCGGCACGTTGCCGACGGGCAACAAGGGCTTGGGAACGCTCAGGGTCAGAGGTCGAAGTCGCGTTCCGAATCCACCGACGAGGATGACGGCGTCCACGCCCGGGTCACCCCTGGGTGGTTGTCGTGACAACGGACGTCGTCGTGCTGCCACCGGCAACGGTCGTGCCGGTCTCACCGGCAGCCGTCGTGCCGGTCTCCCCGACAACGGTCGTGGTGGTTTCACCGGCAACGGTCGTGGTGGTTTCACCGGCGATCGTCGTCGTCGTGGCGATACCGCCCGAGTCGACCGCACCGAGCTCCTGCAGGTTCGCGGCCGTCGGCGGCGGCGGCACCTGGGCATCATCGGCGACGAACGCGATGACGACCACCATGCCGTCCTTCTCGATTCGGATGTCATCGAAGTCTGCGATCAGCATCTTCTTTTCGTCGGGCTTGTCGTACTGGTCCCAGACGAAGGCTTTCAGCGTGGCGTCCTTGCCGTTGCACTTCTCTTCGCCCTCTTCGTACTTGGCGCCGCCGTTTTGGTCGTCGGGGAACTGCAGTTTCGAGTTCGACACCTCGACGTCGTAGACGTCGAGGAAGACCCCGAACTTGGCCCGCTTGCCCGTGGCGAGGGCCTGCGGGTGCCAGTGGATGACACCGTCATCGTGGCTGTGCACGCCGTACTTGAAGTACTTGTCGTCGAGGGGCTCTTCTTTGTTGCCGACGAGGTTCGCCACGTACTCGTCGCAGGCGTAGAAGCCGTAAGAGACGTGCCAGTGATCGTTGGTTGTCGGGGGCTCAGTTGCCGAGGAGGTTCCCGACCTGGCGTAGGCGACGAGTCCGAGACCGACAAGGAGAACCAGGACGATGATCGTGGGGAAGAGAGTTCCGCCTTGGAAACGGATTTTCTTGCCTTTGCCCTTGCTGGCCAGTCGGGCGACTCTCTTGGCCGACGATGCTTTACCCACGAGACTGCGAGGCTACCTGCTGGCAGCCCCGAATCGGCCCATTCAACGAGGCCCGAGGCGCTCGATGAGGGCTGCGTACGCCTCGCCGACCGCCGCAGGGGACGCATGTTCCACCACCCAGCGCCGACCGCGCTCGCCCATCGCCGCACGTTCGCCGGGTTCGTCGAGAAGCGATGCGAGAGCGGCGACGAACGCATCGGCATCGTCGGGTGCGACGACGGCACCGCATCGTGCCGCACCGATCATGCGGGCGACTTGGCTGTCAGCGTCGATCGAAGCGAGGATCGGCCGTGCGGCCGCCATGATCGAAAACGTCTTCGACGGCACGCTCACGTTGCCCAGGCCGCGCCGAAGTGGCACCACGTGTACATCGGCACTTGCCAGCACCTCGGCCAGCCTGTCGGCTGGTTGGTAGTCGACGAACACCACGTTCACCAGCCCCGCTGCCCGCCCCTGGACTTCGGCGCGCGAGGAACCCTCACCATTGACGACGAAGACGACCTCGGGCATGCGACGGGCCGCTTCGATGAGAAGGTCGAGCGACTGCGAAAAACCGACGTTGCCCGCGTACATGACGACACTCTCGGCGCCGGGAGCGAACTCACGCCGGTAAGCCGTGTCGGTGCCGCCCGGAACGATGCGCTCGGAGTCGACGAAATTCGGGATGACGACCGCCTTGCCCGCGTGCTTCGGCGGCAGTTTCCCCGCAACGTTGCGGCGCAGGTCGTCGGAGAGAACCACGACCGCCTCGGATCGTCGGTAACTCACGCGCTCGAGCCATTCGGCGAGCGCGATCAGGCGTCGATTGGACAACTTGCCGGTGCTCACTGCGGCATCGGGGAAAACGTCCTGGATGTTGAACACCAACGGCCCGCGCCGCACCTTTGCAACGAGCCAACCCGTGAGCCCGAGCGTGAGTGGAGGCGACATCGCGATGACGGCTGCGGCCCGACGGTGTGCACCACCGACGAAGACGCCGCGCAGACCGATGAGAACGCTGAACGCGACGAAGCCGATGGCCCTGCGCGGAATGTTGGCCTTGTCGTTGCCCGCGAACGGACTCACCCGCACGATCGAACCCCATTGCGTCACCTCGGTGCGCCACGGACGTCCCGTCCAGCCGTCTTCGACGCGGTGCTGGCGGTACCACGGCAATGAGGTGACGACGTGCACGCGATGGCCGAGGCGCACGAGCTCTTCGACGATGCGCGTCATCACGACACCGGTCGGGGCGGTGTCGGGTGCAAAGTGCGGACACAGCACGACAACGGGACGGCTCGCACGGGCCATCAGGCAAGCAGGCCTTCGTAGACACCGCGCAGGTCGCGACCCGAGGCGACGAGCGTGAAACTTTCCGCACGTCGGCGAGCGGCCGCCACGAGCGCGGCACGTTCAGCGGCCACGCGTTCGGGAACCACGGCCCATGCCTGCGGGTCGAGCGGCAGGACGATGCCACCGTCGCCAACAACGCCGGGCAGGCTTGCCCGATCGGAGGCCACGACGGGAACACCGAGCGCCATTGCCTCGGCCACCGGAGCCCCGAATCCCTCGTATTCGCTGGGGAAAACAAGCGCGTCGGCACCGACAACGAGCGCGTCTCGATCCGCGTCACCGATGTGCCCGATGAAATGAACACGGTCAGCGACTCCGCTCGACACGATGTGCTCAACCAACGCGCGGTGACCACGGCCCTCGCCACCCATGAACAACAGATGCACCCCGGTCGTGCGCCACGACCCGGCGAGCATTTCGATGAGGAACATGTGGTTCTTGTGGGGATGGGTGATCGCCGGGTAGACCAAGTACGGGAAGCCGGCGACACCGAACTTGTCGCGGATCCTCGAAACGTCGAGCGCCGAGGCGTCGACGGATTCGATCCCATGAACCACGACGTGCACCGTCGTCGGGTCGAGGCCGAAACGATCAAGCAATGTTTCGCGCACGTAGGCCGACGGCACCGCGACGGCATCGGCGCGCTGCAGCGACCTCGGCACCATTTGCGACAGGTAACTGAGTCGTGTGCGCGAGAAGTACTGCGGGTACGAGAGGTACTGAACGTCGTGCACCGTCACCAGCGTGCGACCGTTCGTGCGGAACGGCACCGTGCCACCGCCGTGGTGCGTGACTGCAACCCCACGGGTGCGCGACGCGAGCCACGTGCTTTCGCGCCAGATTCGCGACGCACGATTGGCACCGTTCGATGCCGTCTCGTGGATTCGCCAACCGGCAAGTTCGGGATGCGCAGCCGTGTAACCACGCGGCGCGTAGATGTCGAGGTCGAACCCCGCGTCACCGGTGAGTGCAAGACCAGCGAGTTGGCGGGCCAGGTACTGCTCGCTGCCGCCCACCCGTCCGGGCTGGCACCACAACAGGTTGACTGCGATGCGCGGATTCATCTGTTGCCGCTGTTCATTCCCGGTCCCCGCGCGGGCCCTCGGTGACTGCTTCGGCGTACACCTCGCGCGTGAGTTCTGCCGTGCGCTTCCACGACAGTTGCCGCGCGCGGTCGCGGGCGCGTGCCGAGAGGGCATCGCGCTGTTCGATGACGCGCAGTATCCCGTCGGCGATCGATGCGCTGTCGAGCGGGTCGACCAACACCGCCGCACCACCGGCGACTTCTTGCGTGGCGCCGCTCGCACTGGTGACGACGGGTGTGCCCTGTGCCATGGCTTCGAGTATCGGCAGGCCGAAACCTTCGCGGATCGACGGATAACACAGCGCCACCGCCCCCGAATACAGAGCCGCCAGTTCGTCGGCGGGAACGAAGCCGAGCATGTGAACACGGCCACGCGACTCGGCAGGAATGTCGGGCCCCTCACCCCACCCGGCCGCACCAACCACGACGAGGTCGGGAATGCGGTCACCCAGTCGTGCATGCGCCTCGACGAGTCGTGCGAGATTCTTGCGCGGTTCGATCGTGCCGACGAAGAGCAGGTAGCACTCGGGGAGACGGTGGCGCGCGACCACCTCACCAACCGCCGACTCGGCCACGTCGACGTGGCGCACACCGTTTTCGACGCAGCGCAGCCGTTCGGTATCGAACCCGTGTGCGAGACAGTCCTCGAGCGTCGCTTGCGACGCGCACACGATGCGCGATGCACGCCGTTTCACCAGTTCCATGCTGCGGTTGAACACCGACACACCGCGCTTCGTGAAATGCGAGGGGTCGTGCACGAAGGCGAGGTCGTGCACCGTGACGACAAGTGGCCGTGTCGTGGCGGCGGGGATGATGCTCGTCGCGTGCACGACGTCGACGGCACCCGTCGCACCCTCGACGCGTGGCCAGCCGAACCTCAACCACGATTCATAGAGGTAGGGCCCGGCCAACCGCAGTGGTCGCACACCTATTGGCGGCGCAAAACCCGACGTCGCGGGACCCCGGTGGCGGCCCGCCACACCGATCACTTCGAGGCCCGGCAGTGCGGCAAGTTCACGGGCGATTTCGACGCCGTACACACCCGTACCACCGGGCACGTCATGCCAGCACTGTTCCAATGTGATGGCGACGCGCACCCCCCCATTGTGCCTGCACACGCCCTACCATCAGTGGGCATGAGCGAATTCTGGAAGTCGCGCCGGGTGCTCGTCACCGGTGGCAACGGTTTCCTTGGCCGCGTCGTGGTGCGTCTCCTGCGCGAACGCGGTGCCGACGTCGCCGCTCCACGCAAGGCCGACTTCGACCTCACGCAGCCCGGCCGCGCCGAGGCGATGCTTGCGGCCCACAGGCCCACCCACGTGATTCACCTCGCCGCCCGCGTCGGGGGCATCGGCTACAACCAGGCCGCTCCCGCACCGCTTTATCTCGACAATCTGATGATGGGCACGCACGTCATCGAGGCGTGCCGCGCGGCGAACACCGAAAAGACCGTGCTTGTCGGCACGGTGTGTTCGTACCCGAAGTTCACGCCCGTGCCGTTCCGCGAGTCCTCGTTCTGGGACGGCTACCCCGAGGAGACGAATGCGCCGTACGGCATCGCGAAGAAGGCGCTTCTCATCCACGCCAAGGTGAACGCCGCGCAGTACGGCCAGAAGTTCGCGTACCTCATTCCGACGAATCTCTTCGGTCCCGGCGACAAGTTCCACCCCGACGTCTCGCACGTGATTCCCGCGCTCATCAAGAAATGCGTCGAGGCACGCGAGACCGGCGCCGACAAGGTGCACGTGTGGGGCACGGGAACCGCGAGCCGCGAATACCTCTATGTCGACGATGCGGCGGCAGCGATCGTCCTCGCCACCGAAGTCCACGAATCGCCCGAGCCCTTGAACCTCGGTACGAACCGGGAGATCACGATCCGCGAAACCGTCGAGACCATCGCGCGGGTTGTCGGCTTCACAGGTGACCTCGTGTGGGATTCGACCAAACCCGATGGCCAGCCGCGTCGTCGGATCGATGCGAAGAATGCCGAACACGCGCTCGGTTGGACTGCGCAGACGGATTTCCGCAAGGGTCTCGAGTCGACGGTCGCCTGGTATCTCGCAAATCGGGACCTCGCCAATCGCGCGGTCGCCGAACAAGCCCCCTGATGAACCTTCCTCCCCCACCAATTCCGAACTGCGTCCGCCACCCCGACCGGCCAACCGGCCGCAGCTGCACACGCTGCGGTCGACCCGCCTGCGCCGACTGTCTGGTACAGGCCGACGTCGGATCGAAATGCCTCGACTGCCTGCGCCGTGACCGACCGTCGGTACGCACGCGCGTCACCTACTGGAACGCCGCGCAGCCGCTGCTCGTCACCAGGGCCCTGATTGCGATCAACGTGGTTGTTTTCGTCTTCACCAACGTCGGCGGTATCAACCTCGGCGGTGGTGGCGCGCTGTCGGAGAACACGATCAGCCTCGGCCTCTACAAGGGCTTCCTCTACAACGACGAGTGGTACCGCCTCGTCACGGCGGGTTTCGTGCACTTCGGTCTGTTCCACATCGGGATGAACATGTTCCTCCTCTGGCAGTTGGGGTCGTTGCTCGAGGCCGAACTTGGTCGCGTCCCCTACGCGCTTGCCTACATGGCGTCACTCATCGCCGGCAGCACGGGGGCGCTCGTCGCCTCCCCGTGGGCGCTGTCGGGTGGTGCATCGGGCGCGGTGTTCGGACTCATGGGCCTCGCCGTGGTCGGCATGCGGCAACGCGGCATCAATCCGTTCCAGACAGGTTTGGGCATGACGCTCCTCATCAACCTGTTGATCACGGTGACGATTCCGGGTATCTCGATCGGCGGCCACATCGGTGGCTTGGTTGGTGGCGCGGCATGCGGCGCGGTTCTGGTGCCGCGGCATGGTCGTGGCGTCGGTCCCTGGATGAAATACGCGGCACCGATCACGATCGCCGTCGTTGCGTTTGCCATCGCTCGCGCCTCCCTCTGACGCGTCGCACCCCCAAATTACGCTGCGCGCGATGAGTACCCAGAGCCTCACCCTCGTCGACGTTCCACGTCCCTACCTCGACACCATCGCCTCGACTGCCCAGGCCCTCAGCGTCTTTTCCCTCACGGTGCGGCGACCCTTTCGTCGGCAACACCTCGTCCTGCTGGTCGACGCATCGCGTCACGGTGTCGGCCTGCACTCCTGCGACGGCTTCATCAACCTGCGTGACGACCCCACCACCGCGGGCCGCAGCCTTGGCCACCACGTCGTGTCGGTTGCCTCGACCCATCCCCTCGCCTCTGGCTGTTACGTGATGACGGTCGAACCCGACTCCCACGCATCGCCAAACGACACCCAGAGGTGGCTGGCCATGGCCGACGTATGCGACCGAGCCGGGATCCTCCTCATCGACTGGTGCGTGCGCGGCTTTGCCACGGCCGGTGCCCGGTACGCAGGCCAGGGGACGGTGTGGTGCCCGCGGCACGCCGCCGGGCCGGGCTGAGACGCAAACCCGCGTCACGCAACCTGGTCAACAACTCCCTGCTACCGACGGCGGTCGCACCCAACGCGATCGCGCGGTCGCGGTACTCCTCGGGTAGGTCGTAGTGGTCACCTTGGAATCCTCGGCGCGGAATACCCAATGCCGCGGCGATCTCGTGCAGTTCGTCGTACGACGTGTCGCTGACCATGTGGCACCACTTGCGGTCGCGGAACCACCAGTGGCACCCGTCGACGAGAATCATCGGTCGCCGTCGACAACCGTCAGTGGCAGGCGCAGCCGCCGCCGCAACCGCGCTGCATCACCGGCGCAGGCACGGGATCCGCGCCCGGTCCGGCACCGACCGACGCGAACACCGACAGCCGGCGCTTGGCCTCGGCACCACACGAACACGGTGTCGGCAACGAGGCTTCGCTCATCGGTCGCCGCAATTCGAATACGGCATCACACGACGGGCAACGGTATTCGTACAACGGCATGCCTCGAGGTTAGTGGCCCCGTGGTTGAATGATCGCATGTCGATTGACATGGCGAACGGTCCCCTCACGACGCTTCCCGCGCGTGTCGAGCCCGAGACCGAGCACGTCCTCGAAACCGGCGAGCCGGCCGTGGCGCACATCGTCAAGACCGAGCCGGGCGAGTCGGCGGCGGCCAAGGTTCTCGAGGCGCGCATCTACGGCACGCCCCTCGAGGCACTGTGCGGTCACGTGTGGGTCCCCTCTCGCGACCCCAAGCAACTACCCCTCTGCGACGTCTGCAAGGACATCTACGAGGCCTACCGTGCGTTCAACGATGGTTTGAACCAACGGCCGAGCGAGTAGAAAAGAGCATCGGAGGAGACACCATGATCATCATCGCAGGACGTATTTTCATCGACCCCGCCAAGCGCGCAGCGCTGCTCGAGGATTCCAAGCCGCTGCAGCAGGCCACCCGCGACGGGGAACCGGGCTGCGAGGCCTACGTGTTTTCGGCCGACCCGTGCGAGCCGGGCACCATCACGGTGTACGAACTCTGGACCGACGCGCCTTCGCTTGCAGCGCACTTCCTGCACGAGAACTACTTCAACATGCGCAACAAGTTCGCCCAGCACGGCATCTCGGGTGCCGAAACGATGAAGTACCGGATCGACGCCAAGGCGCCGGTGTACAACGCGCAACGCATCGCCACCACCGACTTCGACTAACGCCATGTCGGACGACGCGTCGTGTGTCGAACTGGCGGGTCTGCGCATCCGCGAAGCGGTGCGTGCCCTGCTGATCGACGACGACCACCACGTTCTTCTTGCCCACCTCGCGTTTCCCCTACGGTCGGTGTGGGTGCTGCCCGGCGGTGGTTTGGATCCGGGTGAATCACACGACGTCGGACTGCTGCGCGAACTTCGCGAAGAGGTCGGCCTGACCCCCGAGGTGATCGGCCCGCTGTTGTGGACTCGCACGCACGTCATTCCCTTCGTCGACGGCCTGTGGGACGGCCAGCGCGACCACGCCTACCTGGTGCGCACCCGGCGTTTCGATCCGTCGCCGGCACTGACGACCGAACAACTGCGCGCCGAGCACCTGGTCGACCTGCGGTGGTGGTCGCTCGACGAATTGCTTCTAGAACCCGAGACCACGTTTTTTGCTCCGCCGCACCTGCCGAGGTTGGTGCACGAGGTGGCGATGAACGGCCCGCCTGCCGAACCGTGGCGGATCATGCAGCGCAGTACTCCCCACGCCTGACGTATCGTCAGTGAAAGTCGCGCGAGGCCAAACCCGCGGGAACCACCAATGCCGAAAGGTGTTCGGCGACGATGTTCACCACGCCCTCGCTGTTCTGCATGCGGCCGCGCACGAGAAGAGCGGGCGCGTCACGCGCGACGAGACGGAACCGCGCCCAACACCCCTTCGAACACACCACGTTGATGAGACCCGTCTCGTCTTCGAGGTTGATGAACGTGGCACCACCCGCCGTCATGGGTCGCTGCCTGTGCGTGACGACACCCGCCACGAGAACACGCGACGCGTCGGGCAACGACGGCAGTTCCGTGGCGGTGTGCACGCCGAGTTCAGCCAACTTGGTGCGCAGGAAAATGGTGGGGTGACCGTTCGGGGCGATACCCGTGGCCCACAGGTCGGCGATCGCCTCTTCGACGGGCGCCATGCCCGGCAGAACGGGTGAACGCGCGCCGGTGGTGATGCCAGCGAGCCGATCGGGCCGTGACTGCGCCACCGCCCCGGCCGCCCACAGCGCATCCCGCCGCCCGCCGCCGAACACCACGAACGCACCCGCCGTGGCCAACGACTCGAGTTGTGCGGCGTTCAACGCCGGCACGCGACGCACGAGGTCTTCCATGTCGGCATACCGACCCCGCGACACGACACTGTTGGCTATGTCGTCGGCGAGCCCGCGACCGATGCCCCGCACCGACGACAACCCCAACCGCACGGCGAGCCCGCTGGTCGATGATGCATCGGTTTCGAGCGAGGCCAACGCCGACGAGGTGTTGATGCAGGGCTTGTTCACCACCACACCGTGACGACGCGCGTCACGCGTGAGCGAGTGCGGCGACCAGAAACCCATCGGCTGCGCGTTCAGCAACGCCGCACAGAAAATGGCGGGCTCGTGGAACTTGATGTAGGCCGAGGCATACACGAGATACGCAAAGCTGACCGAGTGGCTTTCGGGGAATCCGTAGTTGGCAAAGGCCTGCATCTTGTCGAAGATGACGTCGGCGGTTGCCCCCGCGATGCCGCGCTGCGCCATGCCCTCGTACAGACGCTCACGCAAACGCTCCATGCGCGCCCGTGACCGCTTCGAGCCCATGGCCTGACGCAACTGGTCGGCCTCGGCGGCACTGAAACCCGCGACGTCGATCGCCATCTGCATGAGTTGTTCCTGGAACAGGGGCACACCGAGCGTTTTGCCGAGGGAGTTCTCGAGCAGCGGATGCAGGTACGTGACGGGCTCTTCGCCGTTGCGGCGACGGATGTAGGGGTGCACCGACCCACCCTGAATGGGCCCGGGTCGGATGAGCGCCACCTCGACGACGAGGTCGTAGAAACGCCGCGGCTTGAGGCGCGGCAGCGTGGCCATTTGTGCACGCGACTCGACTTGGAAGACACCCACGGTGTCGGCGCGGCACAGCATCGCGTACACGTCGTCCTCCTGTGGCAGGCCGGCAAGATCGAGAGGTGCACCGCGGTGCCGGGTGATGAAGTCGACGGCGTTGTGCAACGCCGACAACATGCCAAGACCCAGCAGGTCGAATTTCACCAGACCCGCCGCGGCGCAGTCGTCTTTGTCCCACTGCAGCACACTGCGGTTCTGCATGGTCGCCCACTCGACGGGACACACGTGGCTAACGGGCCGGTCGCAGATGACCATGCCCCCCGAATGAATGCCGAGATGGCGCGGGTGGTCGAGCAACTGTGCGGCCAGTGCCGCAACGTCGTCGGGTGGCTGGTCGGGGTCGATGCCATCGCGTGCAAGTGCCTTTGCGGCGTCGCGCACGGCGGAACGCATGCGGTAGGTGATGACGTTGGCGACCTGCGCCGCATGGGTGCGTCCGTAGCGCTGGTACACGTACTGAATGACTTCCTCGCGACGGCCACTTTCGATGTCGATGTCGATGTCGGGCGGGCCGTCACGTTCGGGTGAAAGAAACCGCTCGAACAAAAGACCCAGCGCCACCGCATCGGCCTTGGTGATACCGAGCGAGTAACACACGACACTGTTCGCCGCGCTTCCACGACCCTGACAGAAAATGTCGTTGCGGTTGCAGAACTCGACGATGTCCCACACGACGAGGAAGTAGCCGGCAAAGCCCAGTGTTTCGATGACATCGAGTTCGTGGCGCACCACCGACCATGCGCGGGCCCGCAACGACAACGTGTCGTCGGCCGATGTCGGCGACGGCCCGTAGCGGCGTGTCGCACCCTGGATGACCAGGTGACGCAGGTAGGCAATCTCGCTTGATCCCCCCGGACACGGGAAGGGTGGCAGCCTCGGTGCGACGAGCGACAGGTCGAAAGCACAGTCGGCGGCGATGTCGGCGCTGCGTGCCACCACACCCGGATAGCGCGCGAGCATCCGTTGCTGCTCGGCCCCCGAACGCATGAACGCACTGGCCGCGTGCGGCAACAAATGATCGACGTCATCGAGCGAACTGCGCCTGCGGATAGCCGCCATCGCAGTGGCCAGCGGGAACTGTGCCGTCGATGCGTAGTGAACATGATTCGTCGCCACGCACACCACGCCCACCCGATCGGCGATACGTACGAGCGCATCATTGCGCGCGGTGTCGAGCGGGTCGCCATGGTGCACCAACTCGACGGCCACACGGTCGACGCCGAACACGTCGGTGATCTGACGCAACACGTGTTCGGCCGCGGTTGGCCCGTGGGTGATCAGCTGGCGCGCGACGGACCCGTCGGCGCCACCGGTGAGAACCCACCAATCGCCGCGACCCGCGGCAAGGTCGCCCAGCGAATACACGGGGCTCCCCTTCGAGCCCGCCAGTTGCGCGGTGGTGAGAGCCTGCGCGAGACGCGCGTAGCCAACGGGGTGGCGGGCAAGAACCACGATGCCACCGCCGACCACCGGGTCGAGCTCCGCACCGAACACGGTGGGCAGGCCGAACTCGCGTGCCGCCTCGGCAAAACGCACGACGCCGTAGAAGCCGTTGCGATCGGTGATCGACGCGGCGTGCAGACCCAGCGCAACCGCGGCCTGCACGAGGTGTTCGGGCGACGATGCGCCGGTGAGAAACGAATAGTGCGACAGGCAGTGCAGTTCGGCGTAGGCAGTGGCGGCCGGCGCATAACGCAGGTTCTCGGGCGCCACGTAGGGTGCGCGCTTGGCCCCGAAGGCAGGTCCGTCACCACCACCGTTCGGCGCCTCCGACCGCGATGCACGTGGCGCATCGGACAGACGCCGTTCGAGATCGGTCCACGACACGCGCGGTGCGTGAAACCCGTACGACCCGGGAGCCTCGCCGGTCGCCAAATCAGATGCAGAATCAGGACCCCCCATGGAGCCCCACAATAGCGAACATATGTTCGCTTCAGACCGGGCCGGCGACCAGTTCCCGGGCCCGCACCACCGCCCCGACCAGCCCCGCATCGGCCACGGTGGCCGCCTCGTCCCAGGCGAACCACCGCACGTGCGGGCTCTCCCCCGCGGCCGGTGCCGGGTCACACGACCCGTCGGCGAACAGCAGGTAACGCAAGTCCAGGTGCGTGTGCCCGCGCGGGCCGGGATGCACATCGACATGGAAGAACAACGGTCCCGCAGCGGGGTGTGCGACGACGAGGCCCGTCTCTTCGGCTGCTTCGCGCAGTGCGGCGGTCGGCGGGTCTTCACCGTGTTCGATGTGTCCCCCGGGCTGCAACCACATGTTCAGCCGTTTGTGGAGGTGCAACACCGTGCCACGTGTTGCCACCACCAAGGCCGAAGCGGTGACGTGCACGGGACCGGCGTGTTCGTTGCACGGGTCGTCGAGGCCCACCACCGTCTCGCAAAAGACCCGCAGTGACTCGCGCTCGCGGTCGTCGATGGCAACGTGACCACGCACGATCCGTAGCAGTGCATCGACCGACATGGTCGCCAGTATTTCAGTCGTACACCCCGACCACCCACCACGACCTGTTTTCCGATACCAACAGCCACCCTGACTGCCGGTTGTCGATGTCGACAAGACACTGCATCCGGGCGATGCGCCGACGACGGGTTGCATCCCACCAGCGCTCTTCAACGGGCCACGGCCCGAAACATGCAATGACGCGGTGACGCCGCACACCATCGACGACGAATTCGGGCTGTGAGGAAAACATGTGGCGGCCCGTGACGACGACACGCTGGCCATCGGCGTCGACGACGTCAACCGACCGACGCGGATCAACGGGCACGGTGGGCACGATGCCCGCAATTTCGCCCGTCCACGTACGGGGATGCACCTCACCCGGCGTGACGCGCTGACGCGCCGCTGCGGGGTCACGAATCTCGACACGACCCGCGGGCACGAGAGCAAACTGGTTCATCGGGTCGCGGCCACCACGCCATTCGGGAACACGCACCGCATCACCTGCGATTGCGACGAGGCGCGCGACCGCGGCCCACGCCGCACGGTCGGCCTCACCGTGCTCCCCCCACAGGCCCAACTGGGTGGCATGACGTGCTTCGACTGTTTGCACGTCAATCGACACGTGTGCGACACCGGCGGTGAGGCTGTCGTCGAGCCATTTCTCGACCTGCCAACGCAAACGCTCGGTGAGCATGGGGGCGGTGAAGCCGTGCGGGTGATACCACACACGCGAACACGACTCGTCGTGTTCCGTCGTGAACACGGCAATGACACGACAGGCGACCAAGCCGCGCGGCTCGAGCTGGCCGACCATCTCGTCGGCGAGCAAAGATGCGGCAAAAACCACAGCCGATGCATCGTTGAGGGCCGTGTCGTGGTGTGCTTCGACGAAGCACTGCGTGGGCAGCGGCTCGGCACACACCGGATGCAAATCGTCACCCGTTGCGAGAGCGTAAACATCGTCGCCGTTGGGGCCGAACCGATCGGCCAGCACGGATCGCTCGACCCCCGCGACGGCACCGAGCGTGCCCAGGCCGAGGCGGAACAACAAGGAAACGACATCGGGGTCGACGTGTGCATGGTTCTGGAGCACCGACACCGGCAGTGCGGCAAGAAAGTCACGGTGGCGCGATGCGGGAACGATGCAACCACCCTCGTGGTCGGCGGCAACTCGTGCAGCGAGGCGGCTCGACCCCACCCCCACGCACACATCACACACACCCACCGATTCGGCTACCGCAACGATGCGCTCGACGACGGCCTGCTCGCCACCGAAGTACCTGGTGGGCCCATGCATCGCAAGAAGCAACGCACGCTCATCGACCACCTCGATCATCGGGGTCACCCCGTCGAGTGCCTGGGCGAGACGGTGCAGTTCACGGCCGTCGTCGCGGGGCGACACAACGACCGCTACACGCGTGCGGCTCATGATGAACCGTATACGACCCGCAACGGGCACGGGTCGGGGACACGACGACCACCGAGGATCACCCGCATGTCCTGCGCCGACAGATGGCCGTCGTCGACACCCGACCAGTTGCATCGCTCGACACGAAACTCAAGGTCAGCCGACACGGACCGTTGTGCTTCCCCTCCGATGACAACGACGACACCGTTGCTCCGTGACACCGCCGTCGACATGCGCCGCACCTCGGCTGGTGCGACGGTCGATGGAATCTGCGTGACGACGAGTTCGAATTCACCGATGCACGCGTTCATGCACGCCACCCAGTCGCGTTGCGGGTCGACGCACACCACGCGGTCGAGTTGCCAACCCGCATCGAAAAGTGCCCGAGTATTGGGTGCCGTCGCCGCACACCACGCAACCCACGCCCCCGACGCGTTGGCCTCGGCCAACAACGACGCGGTGAGCGCAACCGGGGACGCACCGATGACGGCGCACACCGACCCCCGTGGCAAACCACCCGCAAGGCCCACGGCGCGCAGTGCGTCTGCGATGCGAGCCGCAACCGGAATCGAACGGTCACGCTTTAGAACCGCGCGAGAGAGAGTGGTGACGTTGGCGGCGGCGAGAACGCCGGCGGGAATTTGCCTCGGTGGTGCGGGTGACGACACACCGTCACTGTAGCGAACGTATGTTCGCCCGCTTCCGGGCTCAGCCGACGTTGCGGTTGTCGCCGAAGTACTCGGCGCTGTTGTCGAGCGGCGTACGCGACGGCAGCTCGTTCATCAATGCGACGAGGTTGCCCGCAGATGACGCCCACCCATCGGCACCGAGCGCTTCGGCCTGCTCGGCCGAGGTGACCGCACGGCCACCAACGTAGATCTGTACCGACGGGTGCACGACTTCGCGCACGGCATTGATTGCATCGACCGCCTTCGTCAGCGCGCCCTGGGATGTCACGCTGACACACACGGCAGTGAGGTCGACCGTGTGGCGCGCCGCAACGGCGAACGAATCAGCCGGCAGGTCGGCACCGAGGTCGTAGACCTCCCAGCCACTCTGACGAATGAGGTCGGCAACCATCGACACCGGCAACGAGTGGTGCTCTCCCTCGGGGGCACCAACCAAAATCGCGCCACGGGTGCGGCCCCGGCGCGCAAAACGTGGCCCAAGGCGGCCCATGATGCGCGCAACAATCGCACTCGCGCGGTGCTCGAGGTAGATCTCCAGTTCACCGCGCGACCACTTGTCGCCGATGCTGACGAGTGCCGGGCTGACGACGTCGGTGTAGATCTCGTCGAGGTCGGCGCCCGCCGTGAGTGCGGCTTCGACCACTCCCCATGCGCCACGCGAGTCACCGGCCAAGAGACGCAGCTCGAGACGCTCGGACCATGGCGCACTCTTCTTCTTCGACTCCTCGGGGTTCAACGGTTCGCGCGACGACGCACCATCACGGAAGGCTTCGATGTCGTCGCGCCGCACGCGCCAGGTCTTACCCGACTTCACCGCTGCCAACAGGCCCAACCGCACGTAGCGGTATGCGGTCATGTAGTGCACGTCGAGCAGGTCAGCTGCTTCATGCAAAGTGAGTTCTTCGCTCATGGGCTGCCTTCTTGTCGCAAACTGGGAGGAAAAAACCGGGGGAAAACACTTTCCGGCGGTGCTCGCGCAGGTAACTGTAGAACCTCGCATCTCGCAATGGATGACCGAGCGAACACGAAAATACCGATTTTTTCGGGCTTTCTGCGGCCCCGGGTGGTCGGCTCTATTTGCCGAGGCGGGCCCTGGCAGCCCGTGAGCGCTCGAGGAGGTGCGGGGGTACGCGCTTGGCGGCCTCGCTGAGCGCCGGGCTGTCTCCCCCGTCGGGGGCAGCCGGTGCGGCGGTTTCCTCGACTGCGACGAGGTCTTGGAATGCGGGCGGCTCCATGCCGGGCTTCCAGTACTGGTACAGATCGCGCACCACTTGCTCGAGGCCCTGCGCACCGGCACCCTTGGCGAGCTCGACCGTGATGACGTTGCCGTACACGTGTACCGCCGACACCTGGCCGGTGGCGAACATCCGCTGGGCGACAACGGCCGCGGGACGCGAACCCTTGGCCTGATCAGCCGAGGAGAAACGCTCGTGGCCCATACCCGTGAAACTGCGGTTCGCCTCGAAGCGAACCATTCCCAACTTTCCCGCCGGACCTTCGAGCACCGCAACTGGCTGACCCACGCCCGAGAATGTACTCTCCCGACATGTCACTAGAGGAGTTCACAACCGCGGCGACGAGGTTCCTCGACGCCCACCTGGACCGCAAAGAGGCCGAGAAGACCTTCGTCTGGGGTGAGGGCTCCGACAAGGTCAACGTTTTTGAAGAGCGCACCCGCCAGCAGGAACTCGAGCTGCTCGCAGAATCCAAGGCGTGGCGCCGCAAAAAGTTCGACGCCGGCTTCGGCTGGATCACCGGGCCGACCGAGTACGGCGGGGCGGGTCTCACGCCCGCCCACGAGCGCATCTTCAACCGTCTCGAGTCCGAGTACAAGGTGCCGAACCAGGGCTTTTTCCAGATCGGCCTCGGCATGGTCGCCCCGACGATCCTCGCGCACGCTTCGGCCGAGGCCAAGGATGCGTACCTGAAGAAAATGTGGCGCGCCGACATCGTTGCATGTCAGTTGTTCTCCGAGCCCGGCGCAGGCAGCGACCTTGCGTCACTGCAAACGAAGGCGATCCGCGACGGCGAGGAATGGATCATCACCGGCCAGAAGGTGTGGACATCTGGTGCGCACTACAGCGACATCGGCGAAATCATCTGCCGCACCGATGCCGACCAACCAAAGCACAAGGGTCTCACCGGATTCATCGTCGACATGAAGGCACCTGGTATCGAGATTCGTCCGCTGCGTCAGATGACTGGTGGTGCCAGTTTCAACGAGGTGTTCTTCACCGAGGTGCGCGTACGTGATGACAATCGTCTCGGCGACGTGAACAACGGCTGGAACGTCGCACTCACCACCCTCATGAACGAGCGCGCCGCAATCGGTGGCGGCGGAGGCGGCCCCGATCCCCTCACCCGGGTGTATGCCATGGTGCGCCATTACGGCCTCGACAAAGACCCGATCGTTCGCGACAAGCTCGCCGATCTCTACGCGCACTACCGCGTCGCGTCGTACAACAACCAGCGTGCGATGGCAAAGATCCGCGCGGGACAAACACCCGGACCGGAGATGTCGACGGCAAAGATGGCCCTCACCGACAACCAACTGCGACTCTGCGCGTTCCTCTCGGAGGTTCTCGGCCCCAAGATCGTCGTCGACACCGGCGAGTGGGGCACATACGCCTGGAACCAACT